>Ga0136615_10000384_pt1 | contig 20080 bp, 26 predicted proteins | sample AntDrymUQ2882206_2_FD_106647 | JGI IMG/M metagenome (GOLD analysis project Ga0136615, IMG submission 106647) | Polar desert sand microbial communities from Dry Valleys, Antarctica - metaG UQ288 (22.06) | ecosystem: Environmental > Terrestrial > Soil > Desert | place: Antarctica: Dry Valley... | reverse complement strand
GTCCGGGAGCGCAGGGTCAGCTTCAAGCAGGCGTTGAACGATGCCGTGCGCGCGGGGCTCGGCCCACGGCCGACGACCGAGCCCTACCACCTGCGCACGGTTGACCTCGGCGCCCCCTCCGTACCCCTCACCAAGGCCCTGCAGCTGGCCGCGGACCTCGAGGACGAGGAGCTGATCCGGCGACTCGAAACCGGCCGGTAGTGCGCGTCCCGGACGCCAACGTGCTCCTGCATGCCGTGAACCGCTCGGCCCCCGAGCACAAGAACGCACACGCCTGGCTGGAGAAAGCACTCGGGGGGTCCGAGCCGGTGGGCTTCACCTGGATCGTCCTGCTCGCATTCCTCCGCCTGTCGACCCGACGGGGGCTCTTCCCCGCTCCGTTGACCACCGAGACGGCACCGGGCTACGTGGAGGAGTGGTTAGGCCAGCCTACCGCCCGTGTGCTGCACCCCACCGCACGACACCTCGATGTCCTCCGAGGACTGCTGCTCGCGGCTGGTACGGCGGGGAACCTGACGACCGATGCCCATCTCGCGGCGGTGGCGTTAGAGCACGGGGCGGAACTCTGGTCATACGATCGGGACTTCGCTCGCTTCGAGGGCCTGCGCTGGCACCGACCGGAGCCGGCCGCGGGCTAGCGCCTGAAGTGATCCCAGCCGAGGCCGGTGAGGTCCCGGGTGGTGCCGTCTTCGAGGGTGAGGACGGCCGCTGCGCCGGTTGGGCGGTCCACGACCTCGCCGATGACGGCGGCGGGCACGTCCTCGGCGGCACCCGCCGCGGCGGCCAGCTCTGCTGAGCGCTCGGCGGGCACGGCGGCGAGCAGGGCGAAGTCCTCGCCGCCGCCGCACACCACGTCCACCCAGTCCGCGCCCAGCGCGTCCAGCGCCGGCTGCACCCCGCCCTCGACCGGTAGGGCCCTGGCACGCACCACCGCGCCGACACTGGACGCCTCGCACAGGTGCCCGAGGTCCGCGCCCAGCCCGTCGGACACGTCGAGCATGGCCGTGGCGCCGCCGCGGGCGAGCACCGCGCCGGCGGCGACGAGCGCCCGCGGTCGCCGGTGAGCCGCCAACAGCACCGGGTCGGGCGTTACCCCCGCGGCTACCTGGCGCAGGGCGGTGGCCGCCGCGCCCAAGCTTCCGACCACCACCAGGTGGTCGCCCGGCCGCGCGCCGCTGCGCGGCACCGCGCCGCCCACGCCGACGTCGCCGAGGACCGTCACCGACAGCGCGAGCGCGTCCGCCGACACCGTGTCGCCGCCCACCAGGCGCAGCCCCCAGTGGCCGCTGGCCGCGGACAGCCCCTCGTAGAGCTCGGTGATCTCCTCCTCGCTCACCGCCGGGGGCCGACACAGGCCGACCACGGCCACGGAGGGAGTCGCCCCCATGGCCGCCACGTCGCTGCAGTTGACCGCCACCGCCTTCCAGCCGACATCGGCCAGCGACGAAAGGTCGCGGCGGAAGTGGACCCCCTCCACGAGCACGTCGACGGTCAGACAGACCTCGCGGTCGCCCACGCGCAGGACGGCGGCGTCGTCGCCGGAGCCCAGCACGACATCGTCGCCGGCTCCGGAGAGGAACGGTGCGAGGCGGGCCAGCAGATCGAACTCCCCCATGCCAGGAGTATGGCCGCCGGAGGCGGTCGTCCAGTCGTTCGGTCAGCGGCGCAGCCGCGGCCCGGAGTTTGCCGTGTCCGGCTACGATGCCGCCATGGCGGTGCTGAACTCGATCGAGCTCGAGGGCGTGTCGCTCGATAGCTGGTACGCCGCCGCGCACGAGGCGCTGCGCGAGGCGGCGAAGACGCTGCGGCTGATCCGCCGCATGGACGTCCTGGGCGCCAGCGCCCACGTCGTGGACGGCGAGGTCACCGAGTACCGCACCCAGGTCCGCCTGCACTTCGAGATCGAGACCTCCCGCTAGCCCACGGGACACCCGTCACGGCGGGACGGACCTGGTCGGGCGGAAGCCACTCTGGTGGGGTTGCCGTGCTTTACTTGCCGGCCAGCAGGATTCCGATGACGAGCAACCACAGCGTGATGACCGTGGGCCCGACGATGGTCAGGAAGCGGGAGGCCGGGGTCGGCGCGCCCACGAGCGCCTGAATGAGGCCGGCACCTAGCGACGCGACCCCCGCAGCCACCGCGACCCAGCCCAACCACCGCGGGTAGGCGTCACTGAAGGCCACGGCCAGGCCGAACAGGATGAAGGTCGCGCCCGCGAACAGGAAGTTGAACAGGCTCGCGAGGGCGAAATTGCCGGTCTCATTAGCCAGGACGACGCGCAGCGCGGCCGCCTGTTCGTCTGCGGGCGCGGTGGCCCATGCCTCCGCGAGCTGCTTCGCGGCGACGCCGTCGAGGATGACCAGGATCAGGCCCACGGCGATGCCGGCGACCCCAGCGACCAAACCGAACCGAGCCAGCGCACCAGCTAGCCCGCCCCGGATGGAGTGCTCCAGGGCGACGAGCCCACCGAGCATGAGGATGATGCCGAAGACGATCACAAGATGGATGGCCGTCCAAAGATCGCTCTCGGCGATGACGCGCGCGACGCCCTGCGGATCCACGAGCGGCGTGACGGGGTGGAGGAGATTACCGACCCCCGCAGCCAGCGAGCCGATGATGGCCCCTGCCGATCCCAGCCTGAGGATCCACCGCTCCGCAAGGATCGGCTCGGTCATCTCTGCCTCTCGCTGGCCCATGACATTCCACTGTGGCTGGTAGAGTCTCCACCCTCCACAGTGGAATGTCAAGTCTTGCTGCCAGCCGAGGACAGGGCGGCCACGGCGGCATCGTCGTCGAGCTGGGCGAAGTCGCGGTAAGCCTGGTCCACGGCGAGGAACTCGGCCGGGGAGCTGAGCACCACGACCGCGTCGGCGACCGCCTCCATCTCCTGGGCGACGCCGACGGGGGCCACCGGGACCGCGAGCACGACCCTGGCGGCGGCGCCGCGGCGTGCGAGCAGGCACGCCTGGCGGGCGCTGCCACCGGTGGCGATGCCGTCGTCGACGACGATGACGGTGGCGTCCTCGAGGTCGACCGCGGGGGCCACCGCGCGGTACAGCTCCAGGCGCCGGTCGACGGCGCGCGAGCGGTCCTCCACCTCGTTGCGGATCTGCTCCTCGGACAGGCCGAGTTCCTGCGTCAGCGCGTGGTCGATCTCCACGTGGCCGTCCGCGCCCACCGCGCCGAAGCCCAGCTCGGGGTTGTTCGGCGAGCGCAGCTTGCGCACCACCACCACGTCGAACGCGGCATCGAACGCGCGCGCCACCTCGGCGCCGACCGGCAGCCCGCCGCGCGGGATGGCGAGCACCACCACCCGGTCGCCGTCGCCGACGACGTCGGCCTCGCGCAGCGCGGCCGCCAGCTGGCGTCCCGCCTCGCGCCGATCCTCGAACACCGTCATCGGTTTCCCTCGCTGCGGAAGAGGAGCTCCCGGCTCCCCCTCTAGGATGCGCCGCTCCGCCAGTTCCTACTGAGAGGGCGCGCCGTGGTCTCCGCCTACATCCTCATCCTCACCGAGGTCGGCAAGGCCGCGCAGGTCGCGACCTCGGTGGCCGAGATCTCCGGCGTCGAGACCGCCGAGGACGTGACTGGCCCGTACGACGTGATCGTGCGCGCCCGCGCGGCCGACATCGACGAGCTCGGGCGCCTGATCGTGGCGCGGGTCCAGGCGGTCGACGGGGTCGACCGCACGGTCACCTGCACGGTCGTGCACCTGTGACGGCGACCCGGAGACGTCACGGGGCGTAGCGCCCGTCGGCCGACGCCGCGTCGAGCGCCAGCGCCAGCAGCCGGTCGACCAGCGCGGGGAAGTCCAGGCCCTCCGCGGCCCACGCGGGCGGGAACATGGACTGCGGCGTCAGCCCGGGGATCGTGTTGATCTCGTTGATGAGCAGTTCGCCGGTCGTCTCCACGTAGAAGAAGTCGACCCGGGCCATGCCGCGGGCGCCGATGCCGAGGTAGGCCTCGCGCGCGTACTCGACACAGCGCTGCTGGACCGCGAGGTCGACGTCGGCGGGGCAGCGCAGCTCCACCGGCGCGAGGTACTTCGCCTCGAAGTCGTAGAACGCCCCGGTGTGCACGGTCTCGCCGGGCCGGGTGACCTCGACGGTCGCGTTGCCGAGCACGCCGCACTCGATCTCGCGGGCGCCCTCGACCGCCTCCTCCACGATGACGTCGCGGTCGAAGGTCAGGGCCTCGGTGATGCCCGCGACGAGGGTGTCGCGGTCGGCGGCGCGCGAGATGCCGATGGAGGACCCCTGCCGGGCGGGCTTGGTGAACAGGGGGTAGCGCAGGGCGGCCTCGACGTCCTTGAGCACCTGCGCCGGGTCGTCCTCCCACTGCGCGCGGCGGATCGCGGTGTAGGCGGTCTGCGGCAGGCCGCGCGCGGAGAAGACGTGCTTCATCTGGCGCTTGTCGATGCCGATCGCGCTGGACGCCACGTCCGCGCCCACGTACGGCACGCCGGAGCTGGCGAGCAGGCCCTGGACCGTGCCGTCCTCGCCGTAGGGGCCGTGCAGCACCGGGAAGCACACGTCGATCGGGCCTACCTCCACCCCGGTGAAGTCGTCGGCGAAGCGGACGAGCCAGGGGCCCTTGCGGGTCTGGACCAGCGTGACGGTGTCGCCGTCGTCCGGCACCTGGGGCAGCGCCCCGTCCTCGGTGACGTCGGCGACGCCGTCGACCAGCGTCCAGCGCCCTTCACGTGTGATGCCGACGCAGACCACCTCATAGGGCTCGCGGTCGAGCGCCGCCAGCACGGAGCGCGCCGACAGGCAGGAGACGCCGTGCTCGCTGGAGCGCCCGCCGAACAGCACCAGCACGCGGGTCTTGGCCGTGGGGCTCACGGTGCGGCCAGCCCGTGGAACTCCGGCTTGGGCTGGCGTCCCATGAGCGCGGCGACCATCTCGTGCGGGTCGCGGCCCTCGTGGACCACCTTGACGACGTGCTCGACGATCGGCATCTCCACCCCCGCCTCCCGTGCGATCTCGAGCAGTGCGCGGGAGGAGCGCACGCCCTCGGCCACCATGTTCATCTCGGCGATCACCTCGTCGAGCTCGCGACCCCTGCCGAGCTGCTCGCCCACGTGGCGGTTGCGCGACTGCGCGCTCATGCAGGTGGCCACGAGGTCGCCCATCCCGGCCAGGCCGGCGAAGGTCAGCGGGTTGCCGCCCAGGGCGACGCCGAGCCGGGTCATCTCCGCGAGGCCGCGGGTGACCAGCATGGCCTTGGTGTTGTCGCCGTAACCCATGCCGTCGGCCATGCCTGCGGCCAGCGCGATGGCGTTCTTCGACGCCCCGCCGAGTTCCACGCCCACGAGGTCGGGGTTGGTGTAGACGCGGAACGCCGGCGTGTGGCAGGCGGCCTGCACGCGCCGCGTGGCTTCCTCGTCCGGCCCGGCCGCGACGGTGGCGCCGGGCAGCCGCTGCGCGCACTCCCGGGCCAGGTTGGGCCCGCTGACCGCCACCACGGCGTGCGCAGGGAGGTCGAGGACGTCGCGCACGATCTCGCTGGCGCGCTGACGCGTCTCCAGCTCGATGCCCTTGATGAGGCTGACCGATACCGCGTCGCGCGGGTAGAAGCCCGCCCAGCGCCCGAGGCTGGCGCGCAGGGCGTGGCTGGGCACGGCGAGCACCACCACCTCGGCGCCGCTGAGCGCCTCTGCGGGATCCGCGGTGGCGCGCATGGCCTCGGGCAGGGTGGCATCGCCCAGGTAGGTCGCGTTGCGGTGCTCGCTGCGGACCTCGTCGGCCACCTCGGGGCGGCGGGCCCACAGCACGACGTCCTCGCCGGCGTCGACGCACAGCAGAGAGAACGCCGTCCCCCACGAGCCAGCGCCCATCACGGCGACCCTGCCCACGCCCCGCTCCCGTCATCCTCGCCCTGGTTCCGGCAGTCTAGTGGGGTGCGCGCCATCATCCCGCTCAAGGCCCTCGACGCCGCGAAGGGCCGGCTCGCGCCGGATCTCGACCCGTCGGCCCGGCGCGCGCTGACCGCGTGGATGTTCGGCCGCGTCCTGGCCGCGTGTCGCGGGGCCGAGCACATCGATGGGGTGCTGGTGGTGGCGGGCGACGAGGCGGCGGGGGCGCTGGCCCGCGCGCATGCGGCGGCGGCCGTGGTGGAGCCGCGCCCTGGCCTGGACGCGGCGCTCGCCGCCGCCGACGACGCCTGCGCCGACGAGGCCGCCACCCTGGTGGTGGCGGCGGACCTGCCGCTGGCCCGGCCCGCGGACCTCGACCGCGTCTGCGCCGTCGGCGAGCGGCCCGGGGTCGTGGTGGCCCCCACGCGCGACGGTGGGACCGGCGCGCTACTGCGACGGCCCCCGCGCGCCATCAGCACGCGCTACGGCCCCGGCTCCGCGGCGGCACACCTGGCCCTGGCCAGGGCCGCCGGTGTCCCCGGCCTGCGCCTCGACGTGCCAGCCCTCGCGCTCGACATCGACACCGCCGGCCAGCTGCAGGAGGCGGCGCTGCTCGACGGCGGTCTCGCCCGCTGGCTACGCGGCGACGCCGGGGCGAGGCGCGGCGGCGTGCTCGACCGGGCCGCGTGCGGCGACGGGTAGGGTTCGCCGCGCACGTGACTACCGCGAGGAAGGGGCGGCGGACCATGCCGCAGGGCACCATCAAGCACTTCGATGTCGCGACCCACACGGGCACCGTGCTGCTGGACAACGCCGACGAGCTGCCGGTGGACGCCGAGACCTTCGCCGCCTCCGGACTGCTGGAGCTGCGGCTGGGTCAGCGTGTCCGCTTCGAGATCGAGCAGGGCGCCGACGGCGCCCGCCTGCGCGACCTCACCATCGTCAGCCTGTAGTCCGCTTCAGCCCACCTCGCGCGTCCAGTCGGCGTCGTAGCGGTCCAGCTGCGCCTGCGCGCGAGGCAGGTCGCGCTGCGCCGCGTTCGTGATCGCGAGCAGCCGTCGCTGCCAGCGCCCGCGCTGGTCCTCGGTCAGTTCATGCGACCCCAACCGGGCGAACGCGTCGCGCAGCCCCTCACTGAGGGTCACAAAGGCGACCGCATCGATGGCCGTCATGCCCTCTGGCTCGTCGCTCACTGCGTCCTCCTGCTCGTTCCCGCGACAGACTACGGCGATGGTGACCTTCGCATCACGCAGCGCTATATCGCTGACCTCGCCCAGCCGTCGCGTCACACTTGCTCCATGACCACGACGCTGCCTGATCGCAGGACCGCCCGTCCTCCCGCCGCCGTCCTCACCGGGTGGCTGTTCGCCCTGGGCGGGGTGGGGGCCGCGCTGCTCGCCGTCGCCCACGCCGGCGTGGAGCTCCCGCTGGTCTCCGCGCTGGGGCCGGGCGCGGGCCGCGCCGTCCCGGTGGCGGCCGCGGGCTTCACCGTCGGCGCCGTGCTCTTGCTGGCGCTCGCCGCCGGCGCCTTCGCCCGCGCCCGCTGGGTGCTGCCGGTCGGAACGCTCGTCGCCCTGCTCGCCGTGGTCGAGGGCTTCCGCAACTACCGCGGCGCGGCCAGCGCCGCCGGCATCGCCGTCGGCCTGCTCCTGCTGCTCCTGCTGCTCAGCCCCGGAGGGCGCCGTGCCTTCTCCCGTAGATCCCGCAAGCAGTCAGCGTGAAGCTGGAAGGCCTGCACCACGTCACCGCGATCACGGGCGACGCGCCGCGCAATCTCGACTTCTACGCGCGTGTGCTCGGGTTGCGGCTGGTCAAGAAGACGGTGAATCAGGACCAACCGTTCGTCTACCACCTGTTCTACGGCGACGAGGACGGCAGCCCGGGCCACGACCTCACCTTCGTCGACTACCCCGGCGCACTGCCCGGCAGGGCCGGCGCGGGCATGGTCCACACCATCGCGGTGCGCGTGGCGGGTCCCGCGGCGCTGGACTACTGGGCGCAGCGGCTGGGCGGCGAGGGCGTGACCGTGGAGCGCAGCGGCGCCACGCTGCGCTTTGCCGATCCCGAGGGCCTGCGCATCGAGCTGATGGTCGAGGACGTCGGTGACGAGCCCCTCATGGCGGTGTCCGACGTACCCGCCGAGCACGCGCTGCAGGGCTTCGCCGGGGTCCGCGCCTTCAGTGCACGACCCGAGCGCAGCGCCACGCTGCTGGAGGAGGCGCTGGCGTTCCGCCCGCTCGGCGGCGACCGCTGGGTGGCGCGGGGCAAGCACCGCGGCAGCTGGGTCGCCTACGACACGCCGCCCGCGCTGCCGGGCAGCCAGAGCGCCGGGACCGTGCACCACGTCGCCTGGGCCGCCACGGAGGCGGACCAGCTGACCTGGCGCGAGCGTGTCATCGCAGCCGGCGGCGTCCCCACCCCGGTCATCGACCGCCACTACTTCCACTCCGTGTACTTCCGCGAGCCCAGCGGCGTGCTGTTCGAGCTGGCGACCATGGGACCGGGCTTCACCGTCGACGAGCCGCTCGAGCACCTCGGCGAGCGCCTCTCCCTGCCGCCGCTCCTCGAGGGCCGCCGCGCCGAGATCGAGCGCACGCTCGCTCCCCTGCCGACCCCGGCGAGGGTGGGCGCCGCCTGAAGGCCCGAACTTGACCTCCAAGCAATGGTGCGTCTAGGGTTACCGTAACTCGTGAGTTACCTAGCGACGCTCGACGCCCTGGGTGACTCCACACGCTGGCGCATCCTGGAACGCCTGCGTGAGGGGCCGAAGGCCGTTGGCGAGCTCGCCGGGACGCTGCCGGTGAGCCGTCCAGCGGTCTCGCGGCACCTGCGGGTGCTCGAGGCGGCCGCGCTGGTGACCCATGTCAGCGTGGGCGCCCGCAACCTCTACCGCGTCGACCCGCGAGGGCTGGAGGCGCTGCGGACCTGGATCGACGGCTGGGACGCGGCCTTCGCCGCCCATGTCACCCGTGAGGTCGGCGACCCGCCCAACCCGGACCGGGGGGATTCCGATGAATGACCGTGACCGGACCGCCACGCTCGCACCCGTGCGCCACGAGGTCGTGGTGCCGTGTCACAAGGCCAGGGCCTTCGAGATCTTCACACAGCGGATGGCCGAGTGGTGGCCGCTCGACACACTGTCCGTCGGGATGGCCGACTCGGCGGGGGTGGAGGTGGACGCCCGGCAGGGCGGCAAGGTCGCGGAGCGCCTGCGCGACGGTGGCGAGGCGGTCTGGGGCACGCTGCTGGTCTGGGAGCCGCCGGACCGCCCAGTGATGACCTGGCACCCCGGGCACGGCGAGGACGACGCCACCGAGGTGGAGGTCGGCTTCAGCGATACCGCCGACGGCGCCCGCGTGGCCCTGGAGCACCGCGGCTGGGAGCGGCGTCCCGGCGGCGAGGCCATGCGCGGCGCCTACGCCCAGGGGTGGCAGCCCGTCCTCGCCGCCTTCGCCGACCTCACCACCTGACGAACCCAGGATCTCTCAACTTCTTCCCTGGCGGGCGCTCCTGAGAGATCGTCACACCCCTTCCTAGACTACGAACGTACGTTCGGGGTCGTGGAAGGGGTCGATATGCGGTGTGCGGTCGACGGCTGCGAGAAGGCTGCGGCGGCGCGGGGCTGGTGTCACGGTCACTACCTGCGCTGGTATCGCAACGGGGATGTACAGGTCGGCGTTCCCCTCGGTCGGCGAAGACAGCCCGAGACCTGTGTGGTGGAGGGCTGCGAGCGCGCGACGCACTCCCGCGGGCTGTGTCGCACGCACTACAAGCGCCTGCTGCGGTACGGCCACGACCAAGCCGACATCCCGCTGCGGGTGGCCAGTGGCGAGGGCTGGATGCGCCACGGCTACTACCACGTGGTGGTGCCCTACGAACTGCGCCACCTGTCGGGCGGCGAGCCGGAGATGGCGCAGCACCGCCTCGTCATGGCCCGCCACCTCGGCCGCGCGCTCTACGCCGACGAGCACGTTCACCACGCCAACGGCATCCGCACGGACAACCGTCTGGAGAACCTCGAGCTGTGGTCCACGTCGCTGCCCAGGGGCCAGCGCGTGGACGACAAGCTCCGCTTCGCCCTGGAGATCCTGCGCCGCTACCGCCCGGAACTGCTGTCGCGCTGACCAGCGCGGAAAGGAACCATCGTGACCCGCTGCACCGTGGACGCCTGCACCCGCCCGCCCTACTCGCGCGACCTGTGCGAGCCCCACTACCGAAGAACCCTGCGGACGGGCTCCGCCTCCGCCACCCGCCCCATCGGCCAGCCACTACCGCCGGTGGTCTGCAGCGTCGACGGCTGCGAGCGCACGGCCACCGAGCGCGGCTGGCGCCACGCCCATTACCTGCGCTGGACCCGCCTCGGCGAGGTCCAGGAGGACCAGGCCCGTCGGCCGCCGCCGCCAACCGGAACAGTGCACCGTGCCCGACTGCGAACGCAGGACGACGAGAAGGTGCACCAGAGTTCTCGCCCGATCTGAGTAGTCTCGACCGGATTTGAACCGGCGTTGCCGCCTTGAGAGGGCGGAGTCCTTGGCCGCTAGACGACGAGACCGTGCTCGGGGGGAAGGAGTCGAACCCTCAATAACTGGACCAGAACCAGTCGTGTTGCCGATTACACCACCCCCGAAAGGTGCACTACGACGCTACCAGCGGGGCGTTCGGGCGGCAAGCGAGGGCGGGCTCAGGGGGTGACGCGGGAGCGGGCGGCGCGGATGCGGGCGACCACGGTGGCCTGCGGGAGCAGGGCCAGGGTCTCGGGCAGGGGCGGGCTCACCGCGCCGCCGCTGACCGCGACCCGGAGGGGCTGAAAGGTCTTGCCGCGGCCGAGGCCGAGGTGGTCGGCGATGCCGTCCAGCGCCGCGTGGATCGTCTCGGTCTCCCAGGACTCCAGGCCCTCCAACGCCTCGGCCGCCGCGTCGAGCACCTCGCCCGCCGCGCCCTTCAGGTGCTTGGCAACCGCCGTCTCGTCGAACGTCACCTCCTCGGCAAAGGCGAAGCCGATCAGAGGCCACGCCTCCGCCAGGGTCTGCATGCGCTCACGGATCAGGGGCGCCAGCCCCAGCAGGAGGCGGGTCTGCTCCGGCGGCGTGGGCCGCGCGAGCAGCGATTCGTCCTGCAGGAAGTCCAGGAGCCGCCCGGCGAGCTCGCGGTCGGTCAGCTCCTTGATGCGGTCGCCGTTGAGCGAGCGCAGCTTGTCGGTGTCGAAGTAGGCCGGGTTGCGGCCCACGCGGTCGAAGGAGAAGCGCGCGGTCAGCTCCTCGCCGGTCATGCGCTCCGTCACGCCGTCATAGCTCCAGCCGCACAGGGCGAGGAAGTTCACCAAGACCTCAGGCAGGATGCCCTGGCGGCGGTAGGAGTCCACCGACACGTCCCCGGTGCGCTTCGACAGCTTCTTGCGGTCCTCGCCGACGATCACCGGCAGGTGGGCGTAGGTGGGCGGCGCCGTGTCGGAGGGCCGCGCCGGGTAGTCCTCGTTCGCGAGCACCTCGTCGAGCAGGCCGTCGGCCAGCAGCAGGTCGGTCAGCAGGAGCTGGCGCGGCGTGGCGGACAGCAGGTCCTCGCCGCGGGCCACCAGCGAGATGCCCATGGCCAGGTCGTCGACGGTGTTGGCCAGGTAATAGGTGGGGATGTCGTCGGCGCGCTGGATCACGAAGTCGGGGATGTCGGCCCAGGGGACCTCGATGCGGCCGCGGACCTCGTCGTCGAAGCCCACGGTGCCCTCGTCCGGCGTGCGCAGACGGATGGTCGGGCGGCGGCCCTCGGTGAGGAAGACGTCACGCTCCTCGCCGGACGGGCCGCGGTGCGCGCCGTCGTAGCCCGGCGGGCGCCCCTCACGGTGCGCCGCCTCCCGCATGGCCTCCAGCTCCTCGGGCGTCTCGTAGGCGTCGTAGGCGTGGCCGAGCTTCAGCAGGCGGTCCACCACCGCTTGATAGAGCGGGTAGCGCTCGCTCTGCCGGTAGGGGCCGTGCGGCCCGTCCACCCCAGGGCCCTCGTCCCAGTCCAGCCCCAGCCAGCGCAGCGCGTGCAGCATCCCAAGCTCAGACTCCTCCAGGACGCGCTCGGCGTCGGTGTCCTCCACGCGGACGACGAACGCACCCCCGGTGCGGCGCGCCCACAGCCAGTTGTACAGGGCGGTGCGGGCGCCGCCGACGTGCAGCCAGCCGCTGGGTGAGGGGGGGAAGCGCAGCCGTGGAGCAGACATGGGGGGTGGTCCTCGCGGGATCGTCGTGCTCGGGTGGCGCCCAGGCTAATCGGCGCCGGGACCCACCCCTGCCCAGGCGGACGGTCGGCTCACCAATCCGCGCCGCGTGGAGGTCCGAACATGCCGTGTATGGATGATCCCAAGCGCCCCCGCCGCCTCGGCCGCGCCGCCGCCGTGCTCGTGCTGCTGGTCCTCGCCGTGTACGCGGCGCCGGCCCTGCTCGACCTCGGCCAACCTCCGGCACCGGCATCGGAGACGCTCACCGAGGCACCGTCGCAGACCGCTGAGGTCGACGACGAGGGCCAGGCGACGCCGGCAGCGCCGGCGCCCTCCGAGACCGCCGAAGCCGACGACCCGAACGCCGGCGCGGAGCAGCTGCTGAGCGCGCCGATCGTGTTCGACCGCGAGGCGGACCTGCGTGCGGGGCGCATCGTCATCCCCAAGATCGGCGTGGACACCACATACGGCAACGGCGTCCACGACGTGGTCCTGCAGGCCGGCCCCGGGCACTGGCCGGGAACCCCCGCACCGGGCGCAGCCGGCAACGGCGTGTTCTCCGGGCACCGCACCACCTGGACCCATCCGTTCGGCGACCTCGACCTGCTGGCGCCCGGCGACGTCATCACCGCGGGGCTGAACTCCCAGCCGGGGACTGAGTACCGCGTGACCCAGACGCGGATCATCCCCGAGGCGGAGTACGCCGCCGCGGTCCTCGCCCAGCCCACGGACCCCAGCGCCCGCACCATCACGTTCTTCGCGTGCCACCCCAAGGGGCAGCGCACGCACCGGATCGTGGTGACCGCGGCCGCCGACCCCCTTCCAACCGCGACGGGCACCTAGCCCGCCGCTACCGGGAGCGTCGGCCCGTGGAAGGGCCGATGTGCTCCACCGATCGAACGAGGAGGAGATCCGTTGCGAATCAGGAAGCAGGAACCGGCGCTGTTCGGCGGTCAGCCGGTCATCGCGTTTGACAACGAACTGGACCGCCGCCGCTTCCTTCGCGGCGCGGCCATCATCGGAGTGGGCAGCACGTTGGCCGTGCGCACGCTGCGCGACCCGTCCGCCCTCGCCCAGGCCAGCACGAGCGACCTGGAGATCCTCAACTACGCGCTGACGCTGGAATACCTCGAGGCCGACTTCTACGCCCAGGGCATCGCGGGCGGGATCCTCGAGGGCCGTGAGCTCGAGCTGGTCGACCCGATCGCCCAGCACGAGGCCGCGCACGTGGCGGCACTGACCGACACCATCAACCAGCTCGGGGGGACGCCTGCGGCCAAGCCGCAGTTCACCTACCCCGACGGCACGTTCACCGACCGGAACATGTTCCTCACGAACGCCTCGGTGTTCGAGGAGCTGGGCGTCACCGCCTACCACGGTCAGGTCACCGTGATCGAGAGCGTCGACATCCTGGCCGCCGCGGCGGCCATCGCCGGCGTCGAGTCACGGCACGCGGCGATCCTCGCCGACCTCACCGGCGGGAACCCTTTCCCGGCCCCCATCGAGGGCACCGCCACCATGGAGGAAGTGCTCGCTGCGGCGGCACCGTTCATCGAAGGAGGTTCCTAGATCATGGGATTCACGCGACGCGACCTAGTCAAGGGTGCGGTCACGACCATCCCCGCGAGCATGGCGCTGCAGATGCTGGGCACGAAGTTCGCCTTCGCCCAGTCCGGTGACTTCGCCGACGACATCGAGATCCTCAACTACGCGCTGACGCTGGAGCACCTGGAGGCGGAGTTCTACCGCCAGGGCAACGCGGCAGGGCTGCTGTCCGGCAAGGAGGCGACCTACCTCGGCCAGGTGCAGACGGACGAGGAGGCGCACGTCACCGCCATCTGGACCACCGTCGAGCAGCTGGGCGGCACACCCGTCTCGCCGCCCGGCGTCGACTTCGGCGAGGCCTTCGCCAACCGCGCCTCCTACCTGGAGACCGCGTTCACCTTCGAGAACGTCGGCGTCTCGGCCTACCTCGGCGCCGCGGGCTTCATCCAGGACAAGATGATCCTGCAGGCCGCGGCCGGCATCTTCGGTGTCGAGGCGCGGCATGCCGCGATCATCGGCAGCCTGGCCGGCAAGCCGGCCGAGGGCGGCGTCTACATGGGCGCCACCGAGACGCCGAGGACGCGCGACGAGGTCCTCGAACTCGTCACACCCTTCATCACCGGGCCGGGCTCGGCGGCCGCCGGGGCGGCGGTCACGCGCTAGACGCCGCACGCCTGGCAGCAGGCCGAGGAGGTGGGTCGTCCGGGAGGGCCGCCCACCTTCTCTATTTTCCCCTGCCTGGGGCAGCTACTACCCTTGCCTCAGGCAGATCAGCTCAGCAGGCGATCAACCTGCGTCTGCGGCCAGGGCGTAGGCGTAGGCGTCCGCCATCGCCCGCCAGGACGCCTCGATGACATTCGACGACACCCCGACGGTGGTGAAGTCCCGCTCGCCGTCGCTGGAGGTGAGCAGCACGCGGGTGGTGGCGGCGGTGCCGGCGTTCGCGTCGAGGATGCGGACCTTGTAATCGGCGAGTGACAGCTTCGCCAGGTGCGGGAAGTGCCCGGATACCGCGGCGCGGAACGCGGCGTCCAGCGCGTCGACGGGGCCGTTGCCCTCGCCGGCGCCGATCAGCCGCTCCTCACCGACCCAGACCTTCACGGTGGCCTCGGCCACCACCTGCCCGTCCTCGCGCCGCTCGACGATCGAGCGGAAGCTCTCCAGCGTGAATGCCACGGGCTGCTCACCGCCCTCTTCGCGCACCAGCAACTCGAAGGAGGCGTCGGCGGCCTCGAAGGCGTAGCCGGCGTGCTCCAGCGACTTGACCCTGCTCAGGACGCGGTCGACGACCTCGGGGCGTTCGGCCAGGTCGAGGCCGAAGCCCGCGCCCTTCATCACCACCGTCGCGCGCCCGGCGAGCTCGGAGACCAGCAGGCGCAGGGAGTTGCCCACGCGCTCGGGCTCGACATGCTGGTAGAAGTCAGTGCGCTTCGCCAGCGCGCTCACGTGCAGCCCGGCCTTATGGGCGAAGGCCGCCGAGCCGACGTAGGGCGCGTGCGGGTCGGGCGTGAGGTTCAGCACCTCCGCCACGCCATGGGCCACCCCCGTCAGCCGCTGCAGGTCATCGTTTGAACAAACCTCCATACCTAGTTTCAGTTTCAGGTTGGCAAGCACGGAGATCAGGTCGGCGTTCCCGCAACGCTCGCCGATACCGTTCACCGTGCCCTGGACGTGCGTGGCGCCGGCCTGGACCGCCACGAGGGTGTTCGCGACCGCGCAGTCGGTGTCGTTGTGCACGTGGATGCCGACCTGCGCCCGCTCCCCCATCCGGGCGACGGCCTCGGTCACCACGCCGCGGACCTGGTCCGGCAGCGCGCCGCCGTTGGTGTCGCACAGGACCACGCAGGCCGCGCCCGCGTCGGCTGCGACGTCCAGCACGGCCAGCGCAAAGCCCGGGTCCTCGGCATGGCCGTCGAAGAAGTGCTCGGCGTCGAAGAACACCCGCCGTCCCTGCGCCACGAGGAAGCGGACGGAATCCGCCACCATCGCGATGCCCTCGTCCAGGGTGACGCCGAGCGCGTCGCGCACGTGACTGGCCGAGGCCTTGCCGACCATGCAGACCACGGACGTGCGGGCGTCGAGCAGGGCCGCGAGCACGGGGTCGCTGTCGGCGCTGCCGCGCGGGCGGCGGGTCATCCCGAACGCGGTGAGCTGGGCGCGCTCGAGGGTGAGCTCGCCGTCGGCCGCGCGGCGGAAGAACTCGCTGTCCTTCGGGTTCGCGCCGGGCCAGCCGCCCTCGATGTAGCGCACCCCGAGCGTGTCCACCACGGACGCGACGCGCAGCTTGTCGGCGACCGTCGGCGAGATGCCCTCCTGCTGGGTGCCGTCGCGGAGGGTGGTGTCGTAGAGGTCGACGTGCACGGTCTTCACCTGGCGTTCGGGGCCGGGGACCGGGACACGGGAGCACGACGCCACGCCGCCGCCGCCGCCCCCGCTGACCGGCGACGGGGCCGGTCTACGGGAGCTGGCTAATCACGATGGCACGCCGGAGCGCCGCCGCCGGGAGGGCGGACGCGAGCTGCACGGTGGAAGCGGCCATCGTGGCTGCAGTCTGCCCGGCGCCGGCGCCGTAGCGCAAGCGCCGGGCTACGTCGCCGGGTCAGGCGTGTCCGCCACGCGTTCCAGCAGGACGAACGCGAGGTCGTCGTTCAAGCGGCCACCCACATGCAGGGCGACCGCGGTGAGCAGCTCGTCCGCGCAGGCGGCGAGCGGCTTGCCGCGGTCACCGCACAGCCGCACCGCCGTGCTCAGCGGGAAGAACGTGCCCCGGCGATCGCGGGCCTCGGCGAGCCCGTCGGTGTAGAGCAGGAGGCGGTCGCCGACCTCCCAGGTCAGCTGCCGCGCGCGGGGTTCCGGGGAGAGCCCCAGCGGGGTGGTGATCGGCGCGGTCAGCTCCCCCGGTTCGCCGTCCATGGGCAGCAGCAGCGGCGCGAGGTGGCCGCAGTTCACCACCGTGAGCTGGTCCTCCCGCAGCTCCAGCAGCACCGCGGTGACGAAGTCCTCGGGCCCGACGTTGCGCGCTGTGCTGTTCGCCATCCCCTGTGCCACCTCCACCAGGTCGGCATGGAGAAAGGCCGCTTCGCGGAAGCTGCCCAGCACCAGCGAGGTCAGCTGCACCGCTTCCAGGCCCTTGCCCCGCACGTCGCCGACCAGGACACGTACGCCGTGGGGGCTGTCGGCCACCTCGTACATATCGCCGCCGACACGGGACTCCTCGGCCGCGGACTGGTAGCGCGCGGCGAACGCGATGGCGCCCGCGCGCGCCGGGACCGCCCGCAGGATCGCGCGCTGCGCCGCCTCGGCCACCAGCTGGATGCGCGCGAGCGCGGCCTCGCGGCGCACGCGCTGCTCGGCCACCCACACGGCGAGCGCGCAGCCCGCGGCCAGGGCCAGGACGCGGAGCGTGTGGGCGGGACTGCCGAGGGACAGCCCATCGCCGACGAGCAGGATGCCGGCGACGAGCACGGCGTAACCGCCCACCAGCGCCGTGCGCACCGGCCCCACCCCCACCGCGGCGAGGAAGGGCCCGACCACGGTCAGCCCCACGAACGTCGACTGCACCGTGGAGGTGTTGTCGAGCAGGGCGAGCAGCACCACGAGCAGCACGCCGGCCCAGGCCCACTTCGTCCGCTCACCGACCGTCACGACCCGCCGGCGACCCGCCGGCAGTTCGGTCATCCGCAGCGCTCCCGGGACGCCTCCCGTAGCGACACCAGCCCGGCCGAGGCCAGCGTGAGGGCGCTGAAGAACGTCAGCGACTGCCCCACGTAGCCGATGCCGCCCAGTCCCACAAGACCACCCAGTATCCGGCCCCGGGGCCAGGCATACCGGCCCGCGAGCATCAGCCCCACGAGCACGGCGCCCGCGAGCGCGAAGCGCGCCAGCAGCACCGCGACCGGCTCGCCGCCCGCGTCGTAGGCGATGCGCGCGAAGATCGCCAGCGTGCCGAAGCTCGCCGCGCTGACGGCCACGAGCGCAGACCCGACCCCGCGGTGCGCTGGGCGGGTGGGGGCACCAGGCGTGCGGGGTGCGGCGCCGGGCTGCGGGGCCCGGCCGGTTCTCACCCGCGCACGTAGTCCAGCAGGTGGGCGAAGCGCGGCTCCTTGCCGGCGACCACGGCGAAGAACAGGTCCTGCAGCCGCTTGGTGATCGGGCCGGGCGCGCCGATCTCGCGCTCGTCGACGCTGCGCATGGGCACCACCTCGGCGGCGGTGCCGGTGAAGAACGCCTCGTCGGCGGTGTAGAGGTCCTGACGCAGCAGCGGGGTCTCGACGAGCGGGATGTCGAGGTCGGCGCAAAAGGAGAAGATCGTGTCGCGGGTGATGCCCTGCAGCACGCCCTCGGACAGCGGCGGCGTCTTCACAACCCCGTCCTGCACCACGAAGATGTTCTCGCCCGAGCCCTCGGCGACGCGGCCGTGCTCGTTGAGCATGATCGCTTCCTCGTAGCCCGCCTGGAGGGCCTCGACCTTGGCCAGCGAGGAGTTGATGTAGACGCCGGCGGCCTTGGAACCCGTGGGGATCATGTTCGCGCCGATCCGCACCCACGACGAGATCTTGCCCTTGACGCCGTTGCGGATGCCCTCCTCGCCCAGGTAGGTGCCCCACGGCCAGACGGCGATGGCGACGCGCGAGCGGCTCGGCAGCGGGTTCAGGCCCATCTCGCCGTAGCCCAGGTAGACGAGGTGGCGGATGTAGCACGACTCGACGTCGTTGACCCGGACGAGCTCGCGGGTGGCCTCCATCAGCTCGTCCAGGCCGTAGGCCACCTCCAGCCCGAGGATCCGCGCGGAGCGGTGCAGCCGCTCGGTGTGGGCACGGTGCTGGAAGATCGCCGGGCCGTCCGCGGTGTCGTACGCCCGCATGCCCTCGAAGACGCCCCATCCGTAGTGCAGCGTGGGCGTCAGGACGTGGACCTTCGCGTCGGCCCAGTCAACGAGTTCGCCGTCCATCCAGATCTTCGTGACCTCAGTGATGGGCATCCGCTGCTCCTGTCCTCGCCCTGCAAGTGTTCGGTGCGCGGCGAAGCCGCGAATCGAAGTATCCACGCTTGGCGCGGCCGATGTCACGCGCACGAGGCCTGTCTCGTCACAACGTCGACGGTGAGGAGACGACGCACAGCAAAGGGACAGCGATGCACGACCAGATGATCGTGGTGGGAGGAGGCCTCGCGGGACTGGCCGCGGCGGCCAAGCTGGGGCGGGCCGGGCGCCGGGTCACGGTGCTGGAGGCCGCCGGTGGGCTGGGCGGCCGAGCCCGCTCCGACGTGACCGAGGGCTTCACGCGCAACCTCGGTCCGCACGCGCTCTATCTGGGCGGGGCGGGCCTGCGGGTCCTGCGCGGCCTGGGCATCGACCCACCGGGCGGCGTGCCGGACCTGGCCGGAATGGTGGTCTTCGAGGGCGCGCTGCACCCGGGGGTGTTCACGCCCCGTCAGGTCGCCGGCTCGGGCCTGCTCGGATGGCGCGACCGGCTCGCGTTGGCGCGCTTCCTGGCCGGGCTGCGCGGCGTGGAAACGGCGGGGCGGACCCAGCGTGAGTGGCTCGACTCCGCGCGCCTGACCCCTCGGGCTCGGCTCGTGGTGGAACTGCTGGTGCGGACCTCGTCCTACGCCGACGCCCCCGAGTCGGTGGCTGCCGCCGCGGTCGCCGGACAGCTGAGGCTGGCGCTGCAGGGCGTGCGCTACCTCGACGGCGGGTGGGTGACGATGGTCGCTGCGCTGCGCGGCGAGGCGGAGCGCGTGGGGGTGACGGTGCGGACCGGGACGAGGGTGGTCGCGGTGGAGGAGGAAGGCGTCGGCGGACCGGTGGTGCAGACCGCAGACGGCCGCGAGCATCCGGCGGGCGGCGTGGTGGTCGCGGCCGGCGGGCCGCGCGGGCTCGCGCGCCTTACCGGCGCCGCGGCGCTGCAGCCCGTTCCCGCCGCGCTCGCCACCCTGGACGTGGCGCTGCGGCGACTGCCCCGTCCCTCCCCCACCCTGGTGCTGGGCCTGGACGTACCCCTCTACCTGTCCGTGCACTCGGCGGCTGCGGCGCTGGCCCCGGCGGGCGGCGCGGTGATCCATGTCGCCCGCTACCTCGGCGCGGCCCAGCCGGACCCGGCGAGGCACCGCGCGGAGCTGGAGGGGCTGCTGAACGCCGCGCAGCCCGGCTGGCGCGACGAGCTCGTCGCGGCGCGCTTCCTGCCCGACCTCGCGGCGATGACCGCGCTGCCCCTGGCCGCCGACGGCGGCCTGCCCGCGCGGCCGCCGGTGCGCACCGCCCTGGCCGGGGTGCGCGTGGCCGGCGACTGGGTCGGCCGCGAGGGCCTGCTGGCCGACGCGTCGCTGGCCAGCGCGACGCTGGCCGCGGACAGCCTGCTGGCCGAGAGGAGCGCGGCGGCGGCATGACCGCTGAGGTGTGGCTGCAGGAGCGGGAGCGGCTGGTCCGCCTGGCGTACCGGCTGCTCGGTTCCGTGGCGGAGGCCGAGGACGTGGTGTC
>Ga0136615_10000383_pt1 | contig 20112 bp, 18 predicted proteins | sample AntDrymUQ2882206_2_FD_106647 | JGI IMG/M metagenome (GOLD analysis project Ga0136615, IMG submission 106647) | Polar desert sand microbial communities from Dry Valleys, Antarctica - metaG UQ288 (22.06) | ecosystem: Environmental > Terrestrial > Soil > Desert | place: Antarctica: Dry Valley... | reverse complement strand
ATCGCCGGCAGGCCGGGCTTCGAGATCCCGTCCGAGCCCGAGTCGAACATCCTTTGCTTCCGGGTGCAGGGCGGCGACGACCTGCAGCTAGCGGTGCGCGATCGGCTGCTGGCCGAGGGCCGGTTCCACCTCAGCTCGGCCATCGTGTGCGGCCGCCGTTACCTGCGGATCACCGTGACGGCCCCCGCGACCGACGATGCGACGATCGAACGGCTGTTGGACCGGATCGAGGCGATCGTGGAGGAGCGCAGCCGGCGCGTCGGCTCGGCGAGCACCGCACCCACCTCCCCTCAGGGCGCAAGACTGCCCGACTTGGGCGATATGAGCCGAGGTAGGTCTCTTTAGACCACCAATCGGCACTCCACCATCGTCGGGTCGCGTACCGCGGCTCGTGTCCGTTGGATTCCCCAGCCGCAAGGCGGATGTCTGCCCCCAGGTCAGGGTCAGGATTGTGGGCTGGTCGCGGGCGTGACCGCGGCGAGCGCCTCTAAGGAAGGGGCGTCGGGGGATTGGTCGCGGTACCACTCGCCCCATTTGCGGAGGTGTCCCAGCAGCGGCTCGAGGCTTCGGCCGACATCGGTCAGGGAGTACTCGACCTTTGGCGGCACTTGGGTGTAGACGGTACGCAGCACCAGTCCGTCGGCTTCCAACTCGCGCAGCTGGCGGGTGAGCATCCGCGCGGTAACGCTTGGCATGGCGCGCTGTAGCTCCCCGAAGCGCCGCACACCGTTGACCAAGCGCTCCAAGATAACCAGCTTCCACTTACCACCTACGATTTCCAGCGCAACCTCAGTGGGGCACTCGATACTGGTTTGTCGGATCTGGTGGCGCATCTTCACCTAGCAACTATACAAAAAGATAGTATTGCACATAGCTGTACGTACTTGTCGACTAAGTCGATACCTGCTGATACTGGCTCCATGGAGACCACCGCCACACGCCGCCAGATCCGCGCCGAGCCAGACTGGTACGAGTCCTACGCAATCTCGCTGGGCGTTCAGGTGGGAAACCTGGTGTTCGTCTCCGGCCAGGCCGCGGTCGACAAGAACGGCGACACCGTCGGCGGGGCCGACTTCGACGCGCAGGCCCGGCAAGCCCTCGCCAACCTTGCCACGGTGCTGCGCAATGCCGGCTCGGGACTCGAGCACGTCGTCAAAGTGACGATCCTCGTGACGGACATTGCCGTCATAGACCAAGTCATCGAGCTCCGTCGCGAGTTCTTCACACCGCCGTATCCGGCCGACACGATCGCCCAAGTTGCGTCATTGGCCCGACCGGAGTGGCAGATCGAGATCGAAGCGGTCGCCGTCGTTCCCGATCGCGCGTGACGGGTGCGTCGTCAGCTGCGACAACGTCGTAACCGTCCCCGCCAGCGCAATGGGCCGCTAGATCGGCGCTCTGCCACGCGCCGCTGGGCCAGGTCAACCGCTCCCGGGACCGGCGTCTGGACGCGACCTCGCGGGCAGTTTCCACGGGCGAGAAGGCTGCGGGGGGTGTGCTCACACCGCGGAGCGGACAGCCTCTATGGGCGCCCGGCGCTGCACGACCAGCCCGAGCGCGACCGCGCAGAGCGTTCCGATGATCGCGTAGGGCACGGCATCCGCCGTGTTCGATGCCAGCGCGGCGCCACCGGAGCCCCCGACCACCTGCCCTCCCGCCCAGGCGAGGTTGACGATCCCGCCCGCGAAGCCCTGATCCAGCCCGGCCGCCTCGACCGCCTCCGACGCGAGCGCCAGCGCCGGGCCCCAGAAGCTCGCGAGCACGCCCACGGTGGCGATCACCATCACCCCGAGCAGCAGCGGCGAGCGCGGAACCGCAAGCAGGAAGGCGAACGGGATCGCGCCCGCCAGCCCGGCGCGGATCGGCAGCATCCGGCCGCGCCGGTCGGAGAGGCGGCCGACCAGCGGGCTGAGCGCCGCCTCGAAGGCAGCGGCCAGCAGGAACACGGCGCCGAGCGCCAGCGCGCCAGCGCCGAGGTCGTCGAGACGCAGCGGTGCGAGCACCGCGAGGGTGCCGCTGAACAGCGCAGGCAGAGCGACCAGCGCGAAGGGCCCGAGCACCGGCCCGCGCGCAACGCAGCGCCAGACGGCCGCGAGCGCCGGTGGCGCGGAGCCCTTCGGCCCGGAGGTCGCGAGCGCGAAGCCCGCGAGCACGAGCGCGACGACGCCGATCAGCGAGAACACAAGCTCGGGACTGCTCAGGCGGGCGGCCGCGCCGAGTACGGGCCCGAGCGCCACGCCCGCTACCGCCGCGGCCAGCACCCCGCCGACCGTCTTCCCGCGGCTTGCGTCGGTCGTCGCGCGAAAGATCCACGCCAGCCCACCAGACCACGCGCAGGCACCCGCGATCCCCTGGACGAAGCGGGCCGCGTCCAGCAGGACGATCGTCTGCGCGAAGGCGAACGCGACGCTCGACAGCGCGAGCAGCGCAAGTCCCGCGAGCACCGCGAAGCGGGGTCCCTTGGCGGCCGCGAGATAGCCGGCCGGAACCGAGGCGAGCAGCGTGCCGGCGGCATAGGACGCGCTCAGGACCCCTGCCCCGGCCTTGCTCAGCCCTAGCTCGGCCTCATAGCTGGGCAGGAGCGGGGCGATCGCCGCGTAGAACGTCGTGTCCAGCATGACCACAGCGGCTACGAGGACGAAGAGACGGCGCATGGCCGCGATGTTAGGCGGGGCCGACCACCACTGGCCGGCCCTTCGCGCGCGACCTTGCCCCAGTAGCCTCCAGCCGCGATGTGGCCGACCATCCTCCTTGCGCGAGGTCGAACATTCGACGCGCGGCCTGCGCCGAGCACGAGCGGCATGACGGTGGATCCGGGCCGCTTCCTGGGCTCCAGCGGGGTCGTCAAGATCGAGATAGAGTCCCTCGACGCGGACGAGCATGCCGTCGTTTGATCCGAAGCTCGTGGCACGCCTCGGCGAGCTGTCGGACCTCGGTCACGCCGCCAAGCTCATGGCGTGGGATCAACAGGCCGCGATGCCGCCGCAAGGCGCGGCGGCCCGCGGCCAGGCGCTGGGGACGATCGAGCGCCTCGCCCACGACCGCCTCGCCGCGCCCGGGCTCGGCGCGCTGCTCGACGCGGCAGGCCACGAAGACGCGCTGCTGCGCACGGTGCGCCGTGACCACGAGCGCGCCAGCCGCACCCCGAGCGAGCTCATCGAAGCGATATCGCGCGCCGGCTCGGAGGGCTTCGGGGTCTGGCTGCAGGCGCGTGAGCGCAACGACTTCGGCCACTTCGAGCCGGCGCTGCGGCGCAACATCGAGCTCGCGCGCCGCTACGCCGCCTGCTTCCCGGATGTCGAGCACCCCTACGATGCGTTGCTAGACCGCTTCGAGCCAGGTGCCACGGCCGCTCAGGTCGCGGCGCTCTTCGCGCGCCTGCGCGACGGGCTCGTCCCGCTGCTAAACGAGATCGCGCTGCGGCCCGCCCGGCCCGCGCTGACGGGCGACCTCCCAATCGCAGCGCAACGCGAGCTCGGTCTGGAGATCGTCACGGCGATGGGCTTTGATCGCTCTTCCTGGCGGCTGGACGACGCGGTGCACCCGTTCGCGGCCTCGCCGTCACCCGGCGACGTGCGGATCACCTCACGCTTCGACGACCGCAACCTCACCGGTCTGTTCGCGCTCATGCACGAGACCGGGCACGGTCTGTACGAGCACGGCGTCGATCCCGCGCTCGCGCGCACGACACTCGACAGCGGCGTCTCGCTCGGGGTCCACGAATCCCAGAGCCGGCTGTGGGAGAACCTCGTGGGCCGCAGCCCGACATTCTGGCGCCACTGGCTGCCGCGCCTGCGCGAGCGCTTTCCGCTGGCGCTGGGCGATATCGAGCTTGACGCCTTCGTTCGTGCGATCAATGTCGTCCGCCCGACGCTGATCCGCGTCGAGGCCGACGAGATCACGTACTCGTTGCACGTCATCTTCCGCTTCGAGCTCGAGCTGGCGCTCGTCGAAGGAACGCTCGATCCCGGCGACCTGCCCGACGCATGGGCGAAGAAGATCGAGCAGTTCCTCGGCATCACCGTGCCCGACGACCTCCACGGCGTCCTGCAGGACATCCACTGGTCGGAGGGCATCATCGGCTACTTCCCGACGTACGCGATCGGCAACGTCCTAGCTGCCCAGCTCTGGCGCGCGCTGTTAGCCGATCTGCCCGATCTCGACGGCGAGATTGCGCGCGGGGAGTACGGCACCCTGCGGGCGTGGCTGCGCGAGAGAATCCACCGCCATGGTCGCACGCTGACACCGCCCGAGCTCATCGAGCAGGCCGTCGGTGGCCCGCTCGATCCGCAGCCGCTGGTCGAACACCTCGCCGCGAAGTACGGCGCACTGTATGAGCTCGTCTAGGCGTCCATCTCGTGTCGTCGACGATCGAGCTCACGACCCCGACCGGCGCGACGATCCGACCGATCAAGCCGGCCGATCACGCCGCGCTGAGGGCGCTGAGGGCTCACCCAGCGGTCGCCGAGTTCTGGCCCGCTCACGAGGGCGACGCAGCGTGGCTGGAGGAAGGCGACGAGGTGAAGCTCACGATCGTCGTCGACGGCCAGCTCGCGGGCCTGGTCCAGTACCTCGAGGAGACCGAGCCCGACTACCGCCACGCGGGCCTCGACATCTTCATCGGGCAGCGCTGGCACGGCAGTGGCCTCGGCACCGACGCGCTGAGAACGGTCGCGCGATACCTGATCGAGGGGCTCGGCCACCACCGGCTCGTGATCGACCCCGCGCTGCACAATACGCGCGCGATCGCAAGCTACCGCAAGGTCGGCTTCAAGCCGGTCGGCGTGATGCGCCGCGCCGAGCGGGACGTCGACCGCCGCGGCTGGCACGACTGCCTGATGATGGATCTGCTCGCCGAAGAGCTGTCCTGAGCTGGCGCCCTGAGTGGGCGCCCGGTTAGCCCCCTGCTGCAGGGGTAGAGGAAGGCCCATGGGCAAGGTCAAGCCGGACAAGAAGCTCTATAAGCGCCTGCGATCGACTGGAATCCGTAAGAAGGTCGCGCGGCAGCTCGCCGCGGTGCCGGTCCTCGCGGACGCGAACAAGTGCGCCCCCAGACGGCAGCGCCTCGCGGTGGCGCGCCTGCGGGCGCTCGTCGACGAGGTTGCCGCCCATGCCGAGCGGGGCGAACGCAACTGGGCCGCCGCCGAGGCCGCGCGCAAGCACCGCGAGGATGCCGCGAGCCGCGACGACCAAGCGCTGGAGGTCGGCGAAGTGAAGGTGATCGGCTAACAACCGATCGTCGTGTGTATGCCGACGCGGTCCGAGCAGGGCCCGGAACGGCGAAAGGCCCACAGAGGAGCCAATCCCCGCGAGCCTCTCGCATTACGTGGCCCGCTGGCGCGTGGCCACAGCTTGATCGGATGTATCGCCTGGAGCGTGCTTTCCGGCGCCGAGGCGCCACACGGTCGGTCTGTTCACTGTACCAAACGCGGTCGATTGTTGCTCTGTTCGTCGGGTCGCGAAAGCGCCAGATTCTCTGGGTCGCGGTGCTCCGCGTTCGTTCGGCCCGAAAAGGACCTGAAAATGCGGCATCGTCGCAGACGTCCGCGCATCCGCCTGCCACAATATGTAGTGGTGCTCGACGGGACTTTGCACCAGATCTCGTATTCCTAGCAATGCGCTGCCCGCTCTGCCAATTCGACTCGACGCGTGTGGTGGACAGCCGCCTGGCGGACCCCAGTGATGCCGTTCGGCGGCGCCGTGAGTGCGGTGGGTGTGGCGGGCGCTTCACCACCTTCGAGCGCGCCGAGAGCATCTCGCTCGCGGTGCGAAAGCGCGGGGGCCGAAGCGAGGACTTCGACCGCCAGAAGCTGCTGGGAGGACTCCTGAGGGCCGCGACGAAGCGCCCGCTCCAGGTGCAGCAGCTCGAGGCGGTCGTCAACTCGATCGAGGCCGACATCCGTCGTTCCGGCGGTGAGGCCAATGCGGAGCGGATCGGCGAGCTTGCGCTGCGGGCCTTGATCGGGCTCGACCGCGTGGCGGCAATCCGCTTCGCCTCGGTCTACCGCGACTTCAACTCGCTCGAGGACTTCGAGGCCGAGCTGCGTCGCCTCGCCGTGCAACCGATCAGCGTGGCCGATCAGCTCAGCATCGGCCCCGTCGTAGACGGGGCCGATGACTTTCCTGCCGTTCCGTCCGCACCGCCGAGCATTCTGGAAAGTTCCGCCGTGGACCCCGCCGCGGCGCCGCTCACACCTTTCGACCGTAGGGAGACAGTCGATGCCGACTAGCCATAGGGCCGCCCCAGAGACCTCCACCACCGACGGTGGCACCGGCACCAAGCGGCGCTTTGCGCGATCGTCGGAATCGAGTCCCCAAGGAGTCGGCGTGACCGTCGATCGCTTCTACACCGAGCCGGGCGCCCACCCCTTCGACGCCGTCGAGTGGGAGATCCGCGACGCCGTCATCGGTAACCCCGAGCAGCCCGCCTTCGAGCAGTACGGGGTCGAGTTCCCCAAGCGGTGGACCCAGAACGCAACCAACATCGTCGCGCAGAAGTACTTCCGCGGTCGCCTCGGCTCGGAGGAGCGCGAGCACTCCGTCAAGCAGATGATCGGCCGTGTCGCGAGGACGATCGCCGGCTGGGGCGCCGACGCGGGCTACTTCGCCTCCGACGAGGATGCCGCGACCTTCGAGGCCGAGCTGACCCACATCCTGCTGCACCAGGTCGCGGCCTTCAACAGCCCGGTGTGGTTCAACGTCGGCTTCGAGGAGAGCCCCCAGTGCTCGGCCTGCTTCCTGCTCTCGGTCGAGGACACGATGGAGTCGATCCTCTCCTGGAACACCAAGGAGGGGTTGATCTTCCGCGGCGGCTCGGGCGCCGGCATCAACCTGTCGAAGATCCGCAGCTCGAAGGAGGAGCTCTCGAAGGGCGGCTATGCAAGTGGTCCGGTGAGCTTCATGCGCGGAGCCGACTCGTGGGCGGGGACGATCAAGAGCGGCGGCAAGACGCGGCGCGCGGCGAAGATGGTCGTGCTCGATGTCGACCATCCGGACATCCTCGACTTCGTCTGGTGCAAGGCCCAAGAGGAGGAGAAGGCGGCCGCGCTGCGCGACGCGGGCTTCGACATGTCGATCGACGGTGCGGGCTTCGCGTCGATCCAGTACCAGAACGCGAACAACACGGTGCGGCTGTCCGACGAGTTCATGGAGCGCGTCGAGCGCGACGAGGATTGGCAGACCACCGCGCGTACGACAGGCGAGGTGGTCGACACCTACCGCGCCCGCGATGTGATTGGCGAGGTCGCCGAAGCGGCCTGGAAGTGCGCCGATCCAGGGGTCCAGTACGACACGACGATCCAGGAATGGCATACCTGCCCGAGCTCGGGCCGGATCAGCACCTCCAACCCCTGCTTTCCCGCCGACGCACGCGTGCACACGACGCTCGGCCTGATCCCGTTCGGCGAGCTCTACGAGCGCGCGTCACGGGGTGAGGAGCTCCGCGTCTACACCCACCGTGCCACCGCCGACGAGCCAGGGGCAGGCGTGGAGGCTACGCGCCCGTTGGCGGTGATGCGCAACGGCGTCGAGCGGATCATGCGACTGCGATTCACCGACGGCCGCGAGCTTCGCTGTACCCCGAGTCACCGGCTGTGGACGACCAACCGCGGCTACGTGCGAGCCGAAGAGCTGACCGCGGACGACACGGTCCTGCTCAACGACAGCGAGACCCCCGCCGCCGACGCCTCCTGGGCGCTGCCGATCAGGGTCGAGGCGTTCGCGAAGTCGTTCAGCGGAGGCGGCACGGTCACCCATCAGGGCCTTCCCGAGCGTTGGACCGAGGGACTCGGGGAGCTGACCGGCCACTTGATCGGCGACGGCTGCCTCAACGACGTACGCACCAACTGGGTCTACGGCGGCGAGGACATCGACGGGGGACTGGCCGACTCGCACGAGGGCATGCTGCGCGAGCTCATCGGCGGTGTCTCTCGCCAGGAGATGGACAACGGGACCGTGCAGCTCCGAGCGGACAGCGAGGCGGTGCGCGAGTTCTTCCGTGGGCTCGGCGTCAGTTCCATGCGTGCGGCCGAGAAGCGGGTTCCGCGAGCGATCTTCACAGCCCCTACCGAGGTGCAAGCCGCGTTCCTCCGCGGGCTCTTTGGTGCCGACGGCTGTCTCTCGCGCGTCGAGGGGGGCAAGGCGAGCCGCTACGCCGGGCTCGGCAGTCGCAGCGATGCCTTGCTGCGCGACGTCCAACGGCTGCTCAGCGCCTTCGGTATCCGCGGGCGGGTCTACTCCGTCACCGGGAGCGACAGCTCTCGCTTCGGGTACACCCGCCGAGATGGAACCATGGTCGTTTACGACTCACGGCCTGGTTACGACCTGCGCATCACTGGCTCCGATCTCGACCGCTTCGCAACGGCGATCGGCTTCTCGGTGCCCCGCAAGCAGCAGACGCTCGAGCAGCTCATCGGCGCTACAACGCGCTACGCGACGAAAGCCTCCACGCGGATCGAAAGCCGCGAGGACGACGGCCAGGAGGTCGTCTACAACCTCACCGAGCCACTGCACCACTCCTACATCGTCGATGGCGTTGTGGTGGCCAACTGCTCGGAGTACCTGCACGTCGACGACTCGGCCTGCAACCTCGCCTCGATCAATCTGATGAAGTTCCGGCGCCCCGACGGCACCTTCATGACCGAGGAGTTCGAGCACGTCGTCGACGTGATGCTCCTCGCCCAGGAGATCGTCGTCTCGCCGTCGAGCTACCCGACCGAGAAGATCGGTCAGAACGCGCGCGACTTCCGCCAGCTCGGCCTCGGCTACGCCAACCTCGGCGCGCTGCTGATGTCAAACGGCCTGCCCTACGACTCCGACGAGGGTCGTGCGATGGCCGGCGCGATCACCGCACTGATGACCGGCCGGGCCTATCGCAAGTCGGCTGAGGTCGCCGCGGCAATGGGCCCCTACGCCCAGTACGAGCTCAACCGCGAGCCGCACAACCATGTGATGCGCAAGCACCGCGACGCCGCTTGGGAGCTCGACAACGAGCTGATCGAGGAGTGCCTGCTGGCCGCCGCGCGCCGGTCGTGGGACGAGGCGGTCGAGCTCGGGGAGGAGCACGGCTACCGCAACGCGCAGGCGACCGTGCTCGCCCCGACGGGCTGCCTGACCGCCGATAGCCTCGTGCAGACGAGTCGTGGCCTCGTGCGCTTGCGCAGCCTCGGCGACCCGGCCGGCGACCAGTGGCAGGACCTTGACCTGCAGGTCGCCACCGACGAGGGTCCTCGTCGCGCGACGAGGTTCTACGTCAACGGCATGGAGCAGGTCGTGTCGGTGCAGACGTCTCGCGGCTATCGCATCCAGGGCACCCCGACACACCGGATCAAGGTCGTCGACGACACCGGCGATTGGGTCTGGCGGCGGATGGCAGAGCTCGAGCCCGGCGACCGGGTTCCGATGATGCTCGGCGGCATGGTCGGACAGCCAAATGAGGTCGCTCTTCCGCCTCTGGGTGACCTGCACTGGAATGGAGGACCGGCGACGCGGGTGCCGCGCGCGATGACCCCGGAGCTGGCCGAGCTGGTCGGCTACTTCATGGGCGACGGCTCCCTGCACGCAAAGGGACTTCGTCTTTGCATCGCCGATGGCGACGACGATGTGACGGAGCGCATCATCACGCTCGCCCGAGACCTGTTCGGCCTCGAGGCGCACTTGCTCCCACGCGAGGGCTACACGGAGGTCTCGGTCCACTCGGTCTCGCTGACTATCTGGTGGGAGGCCTGCGGCTTCGCCAAACTCCTCCCCTTCGAGGGCCACTCCGGCAAGGGCTGGTCGCCACACGTCCCCGACGCCATCCTGCACGCCAACGACCCGGAGGTCTACGCCGCCTTCGTTCGTGGACTGTTCGAGGCCGACGGCAACGCCAACAACGGATACGCCTACTGGGATACCACGCGCGAGGAGTTCTCGCGTGATGTCCAGACGCTGATGCTCTCGCTCGGGTTCGTCACGACTCGGTACCTGGACGACGCCCGCGGCAAGCTGGGAGGCCCCTGTCACCGCCTACGCCTTCTGAACACATCGTCCGCATCGCGCTTCGTCGAGGAAGTGGGCTTCATGTCTGAGCGCAAGAACCAGACGCTGCTCGTCGACGACCACCCGCAGGCCGCCCGTTACGACCATGTTCCACTCTCGCGTTCGATGGTGGACGAGCTGGCTCCCGACAATGGGCCCCTGCGCAAGAACCTGCTGATACAGCTCAGCCGCTCTGGTGCCGTGAGCCGTCGTTCGGCGACGGCTTTGCTCGAGCAGAGCCCAGACGTCGAGCTCGAGCACCTGCTCGGCTACTTCTACGACACAGTCGCGACGACTGAGTTGCTCGAAGACCAGCCGACGTTCGACCTCTCCGTGCCCGACAACGTGACCTACGTCGCGAACGGGTTTGTGAGCCACAACACCATCAGCTTCTTGATGGATTGCGACACGACGGGCATAGAGCCCGACTTCTCGCTGGTCAAGTTCAAGGAGCTCGTCGGTGGCGGCAACATGACGATCGTCAACCGCACCGTTCGCCAGGCGCTCGACACGCTCGGCTACACGACCGAGCAGATCGACCAGATCGTCACCCACATCGACGCGACCGGCTCGATCCTCGGCGCCCCAGGTCTCGAGGACGAGCACCTGCCGGTGTTCGACGTCGCGGTCGGCAAGCGCGCGATCAGCCACGTCGGCCACGTGAAGATGATGGCCGCGGCCCAGCCGTTTCTTTCGGGGGCGATCTCCAAGACGGTGAACCTGCCGGCCGAGGCGACGGTCGAGGACGTCGCCGAGACCTACATGCAGGGGTGGAAGCTCGGCCTAAAGGCACTCGCCATCTACCGCGACGGCTCGAAGACCGCGCAGGCGCTGCGCACCGAGGCGCAGGACAGTCAGAGCACCCCCCTCGCCGAGGACACGATCACCGAGGAGGACGCGCAGGCGCGCGTCGACGCCGCCGTCAAGGAGGCGATCGCGACCGCGCCCCCGCGCCGTCGCCGCATGGCGCGTGAGCGCCAGTCGCTGACGCACAAGTTCTCGATCGCCGGCCACGAGGGCTACATCACCGCCGGCTGCTATGACGACGGCACCGTCGGCGAGATCTTCCTGACCGACATCGGCAAGGAGGGCTCGACGCTGCGGGGCATGATGAACGCCTTCGCCACGTCGATCTCGCTAGCGCTGCAATACGGCGTCCCGCTCGAGACCCTCGTGCGCAAGTTCAGCTACATGCGCTTCGACCCGGAGGGCAGCACTGGCAACCCCGAGGTCCCCTTCGCCAAGTCGATGCCCGACTACATCATGCGCTGGCTCGCCTCCCGCTTCCTCGACGCGGACATCTGCGAGGAGCTCGGGATCCTCACGCCCGAGGTGCGGTCGCGCAAGGCGGCACAGGACGCGCTGATGCGCGGGGACACGGCGGGGCCGACGAATGGCGGCGGTGGCTCGAACGGCGGCGCGAGCGCCCGGGCAGCCGAGCCCAAGGCCGACGTCGAGCCGAGCCAGCCGGCTAGGACCCGTGCGGCGGCCGATGCCCTGACCGACGACCCACCCGCCCTCCCGGCGCAGCTACGGGGCCTGGACCTCGGCCCAGCGTGCGGCCAGTGCGGCGGGATGATGCAGCGGACGGGAAGCTGCTACACGTGCTCGAGCTGCGGGAACAACACGGGCTGCGGATAGCGCTGCAGCCAAGTGGTCGGGGGCGGCGCACTCGAACGACAACGGCGAGGAGACAAGATGCTGATCGCACGCATCTGGCGGGGCTCCGTCAAACGGGCGGACGGAGACGAATACGCTCGCTACATGGAGGGGACCGGGCTCGCCGGGTACACGGCGACCGACGGCAACCGCGGCGCCTACATGCTGCGGCGCGACGAAGGCGACCTGACCGAGTTCGCGATGGTGACCTTCTGGGACTCGATGGACTCCATCACAGCCTTCGCGGGCGACGATCCCGAGCAGGCCGTCTTCTACCCCGAGGATGACCGCTTCCTCGTCGAACGCGATCTGCGGGTGAAGCACTACGACGTGCACGACACGGGCGCGCCCCAGGCCAACTGAGACTCGACGCGCGTCTGACATGCGCCAAAGGGTCGTTCGCGCGCGTGCGTAAGCTCAAAGCGTCGGGCCCCCGTGGCCCGTTGGTCACCGACACGCCAAGCGCGCCTCGAGCTCTTCACGTTGGGCGCCTCCGTTGCCCTCGATTGGACTTGACCCCCGTAACTAACCCCATGGCACTCCACATCACCAACCTCACCAAGCGCTATGCCACCGGCGTCGAAGCCGTCAAGCACGTCTCGCTCGACATCGAGGCCGGGGAGTTCTTCGGCCTGCTCGGCCCCAACGGGGCCGGCAAGTCGACACTCATCCACTGCACCACCGGACTGGCCCAGCCCACCTCCGGCTCGATCGAGGTATTCGGCCATGACGCGATCGACAACTACGAGCAGGCGCGGCTGGCGGTCGGACTCGCTCCCCAGGAGTTGAACCTCGACTGGTTCCTGACGGTCGCCGAGACGCTCGACTACCACGCCGGCTACTTCGGAATGCCCAAGAGGGAACGCCGCGAACGAACCGAGGAGCTGCTGGAGACCTTCTCCCTGACCGAGAAGCGCGACGAGCGCACGCGCACCCTTTCGGGCGGCATGAAGCGCCGCCTGATCCTCGCCCGGGCGCTGATGCACCGCCCCCGCCTGCTGATCCTCGACGAGCCGACCGCTGGCGTCGACGTCGAGCTGCGCCTCGAGCTGTGGCAGTACGTCGAGCGCATCAACGCCGAGGGCACCACGATCCTGCTGACCACGCACTACCTCGAAGAGGCAGACCGGCTCTGCGACCGGATCGCCTTCATCAACCACGGCCAGCTCGTCGCACAGGGCTCTAGCGCCGAGCTCGCCGACGAGTACGGGGTCACGAGCCTCGAGGATGCCTACCTCGGTCTCGTCGGCCGCAAGGAGCTCTCGCGCGCGCACATCGGCGCTGAAGAGGTCGCGGAGTGACCGCCGCGCAGATCCGGTTCCTCGCGCTCGTGCGGCGCGAGGTCAACCGCTTCATGAAGATCAAGCGCCAGACGGTCGGCGCGCCGCTGCTGGAGACCTTCCTCTACATCACGGTCTTCGGCGCCGCGCTGGGCTCTCGCATCAAGGAGCTGCACGGCTACGACTACGTCGTCTTCATCCTCCCCGGCCTGGTCATGATGGCCTGGGCGGTCAACGCCTTCTCCAACTGCTCGTCCTCGATCCTCCAGCAGAAGTTCCAGGGGGCGATCCAGGACCAGCTCTCCTCGCCCGCCTCGCCGCGCCAGCTGCTGACCGCCTTCTCGCTCGGCGGCTTCCTGCGCGGTGGGATCGTCGCGACGCTGACGTTCGCGGTCTCGGCGGCGCTGGTCGACATCGGGATCGCGCACGTGCTCGTGCTGATCCCCGGCCTGTTCCTCGTCGGCTTCTTCTTCTCCCAGCTCGGCGTGCTAGTTGGCATCCGCGCCGAGCAGTTCGACGACGTCTCCTTCGCGCAGCAGTTCATCCTGCAGCCGCTGATCTTCCTCGGCGGAGTCTTCTACTCCGCCTCGCTGCTGCCCGAGCCGTTCCAGACGATCACCCACTTCAACCCCCTCTACTACATGATCGGCCTGGTCCGCTACGGGTTCATCGGCTACTCGGAGGCGAACATCGCGCTGTCGCTGATCGTGCTGATGCTCGCCACGGCGTCGCTGTTCGCGTTCAACCTGCGGCTGTTTCACAAGGGCTACAAGCTGCGCGTCTGACGGGCCGCCGGCCGCTCGTCGACGGCGCCCATCAGCGGATCTCAACGCGCATGGCTTGACGGTCCCCGCGCCCGTCGCGCGCCGGCGATCAGTGATCGCGGTGGTGGGCGCTCGCAGCGATCTCGGCGGCGATGCGTCGCGCCGCGAAGAGCGTTCGGTCGTCTGGGTCGAATGCCGGGTCGTAAGCGGTGATCGCGGCCGCGACGACGGCGAAGCGCTCACCGACGAGCCTAAGGCACCGCAGCAGACGATCGAGGCTCGGGCCGCCCGGCGCCGCGTACTCGTTGGCTTGAGCCTCCGCGACGTCGAGCACATCGACATCGACGTGTAGGTAGACGCAGGAGACGCGTGAGCGCAGCTCACGCAGGGCGCTCTCGAAGGCCGCAGCGTCGAACGCCCCGGGGACCACGATCAGGTCAGACGCCTCGAGCGTCCGTCGCTGGTAGGGCTCCATGTCACGAACGCCCGCCAACACCACGTTCGTCTCGGGTATAGGCGAATGGCCAGGAATCGTTGCGCGCAAGGCATCCCAGCCGCGGCCGGTGAGCATCGCCAGGCTCATGACGTCGAAGAAGCCGGACGTGTTCTCGGCAGGATCGTCGAAGTCGGCGTGCGCGTCGAACCAGACCACGCCAAGCTCGTCGTCGCCACACCCGGCGACGGTGCCGAGGGAGCTGTTGCAGTTGCCCGCGAGGACGAGCGGAAAGGCGCGATCGGCCGTGGCCGAGCTGACCTGTGCACTCAGGCGGCGAACGAGGTCGATGGTCCGCCTGATCTCCGCATCGGAACCTTCCGCGGGCGCGATCTCTTCGTTGGTGACTCGCCATCCCAACGCCGAGACGCCGTCGCGTAGGTCTTCGTCGGCCGCCAAGCGTGCTGCCCCGAGGCCCATTGCGGTTCCAGATGAGCCGTTGTGGAAAGGGCAGCCGATCAGCCGCAGCTCGCGTTCCCGGGACACGAGCCGCTCTTCAGCGCGATCCGATTCGCGCCGACCGCTCAGTCGCGGGGCGCGTAGCGGTGGTGGAGCATAAGGTCGTTGCCGTCGGGATCCGTGAAGAAGGCCATATGGCAGACGCCCGTGTCTAGCGTCTCGCCTGCGAACTCGATGCCCTTGGCCTCGAGCTCGGCGCGCGCGGTGGCGACGTCATCGACGTGGATCGCGGGATGGGCGTTCTTCTGCGGGGCGAACTCCATGCCGAACTGCGTGGGCTCCCAGATCCCGAAGCAGGTGTCGCCGATCCAGAACTCGGCCTGCGAATGCTCGTCGGCCCGCAGGCCGAGCGTCTCGACGTAGAAGCGACGTGAGCGTTCGGCGTCGCGGGACGGGAGGCCGATGAAGTCAAGTGCGGTGTCCATGGGCGCGGAGACTAGCCGTCGTCGGCGAGCTTTGACGCCCCGACTCCCAACCGCGGTGCAGGCACGGGCAGCCGAGCCGCTCTGGCGGGTTGCCCTCACCACGCCCCCACCTCGTAGTCCTTCAGGAAGCAGCCGAACAGGTCCTCTCCGGCCTCGCCTCGAACCACCGGGTCGTAGACCCGCGCCGCCCCGTCGACCAGGTCAAGCGGAGCGTGGAAGCCCTCATCGGCCAGGCGCATCTTCTGCGGGTGCGGACGCTCGTCGGTTATCCAGCCCGTATCCACGCTGGTCATCAGGATGCCGTCGCGCTCGAGCATCTCCTGCGCGCTGGTGCGCGTGAGCATGTTCAGCGCCGCCTTGGCCATGTTCGTGTGGGGATGGCCCGGTCCCTTGTACCCGCGTGAGAACTGCCCCTCCATCGCCGACACGTTGACCACGTACTTGCGTCGCGCCAGCGCCGCGGCCAGCGCGGGACGCAGTCGACTGACGAGGATGAAGGGAGCGGTCATGTTGCACAGCTGCACCTCGAGCAGCTCCTTGGGGTCGACCTGGTCGACATGCTGGACCCAGCTGTTGCTGTGGTGCAGGTCGGGCACCAGGCCGCCGGCGTCGATCGCCTCGCCCGTCGTGACCCGCTGCGCCGACGCCGACCCGGCCGTCAACGCGAGCGCCGCCAGGGCGTCGGGGGTCGGCTTCCAGTGCCTGCCCGCGCCGTCGGTCAGCGCCTTGGTGGCGGCCTGGCCGCCCGTATGGTCCAACGCCACCAGCTCCGGCAGCGGACCGTCGGGAAGGGGCGCCCGCTCGGCCTCGACCAGCGGCGCATAGGCGTCGACGGAGCGGCGAACGGTCTGGCAGGCGTTGTTGATCAGGATGTCCAGCGGTCCCCGCTCGGCCACCGAGTCGGCGAGCGAGACGACCTGGCCCGGGTTACGCAGATCGATGCCGACGATGCACAGGCGATCGAGCCACTGGTCGCTGTCGGGCATTGCGGCGAAGCGCCGCGCGGCGTCGCGCGGGAAGCGGGTCGTGATCGTGGTGGCGGCGCCGTCGCGCAGCAGCCGCAGGGCGATGTACATGCCGATCTTGGCCCGCCCGCCGGTGAGCAGCGCGCGACGGCCGGTCAGGTCGGTGCGCGCGTCGCGCTTGGCGTGGTTCTTCGCGGCACAGGTCGGGCAGAGCTGGTGATAGAAGGCGTCGACCTGGGTGAAGCGCCGCTTGCACACGTAGCACGCGCGCGGCAGGATCAACGTCCCCGCTGTCGCGCCAGCTGCGCTGGAGAGCAGTGGGAGCCCGGTGGTCTCGTCGTCGATGCGATCCGGCGCGGCGGTCGCGGTGGTTGCGGTCACCGCGTCGTCGTTGGCTTCGATCGCCGCGCGCTTCTCCGCGCGCCGGCGGATCTTCACGGACTTGTAGAGGCGTGAGGTGGCGCGCTGGATCGCGACGGCGTCGGGGTGGTCCGTAGGAAGCGAGTCGAGCTGATCGAGCACGCGGAGGACCGTGTCGAGCTCGGCGGCATCGATGCCCGGCGACGCCGCAGCGTCCGCCCCACCGCCGTTGGTCACCGCCGGCCTGCGAATCCGGTCGAGCTGCTCGGCGCGCCAGACCTTGTAGTCGTCGCGCATGCAGGTCCCGCACGGCCGGTAGCCGGCCGAACGGGCGGTCTCTTCATCGGCGAAGAAGACGCGGTGTTCGACGTACCTACCGGTGGCGATCGCCCGCAGCGCGGACGGGCAGTCCAGACGCCCGTAGATGCGCGCGCGGCGGTGGCCGCCAAGCGCGCCGGGGGTGTCGCTGGGGTGTGGTAGGCCGTCGGGGCCGATCAGCGTGTACGCGGGCGCCTTGCTCACCCCGCTAAGTCAAGCGGACAGCCGTCGTATGTTCCCGGGTCGGTGGGAGGAAGCGCACGCGTAGCCTTCGGCGGGTGCGCTGGATCGTCGATGGCATGAACGTGATCGGGACACGCCCCGACGGCTGGTGGAGAGACCGCAACGCCGCCATGCTGCGACTCGTCGACCTGCTCGAGCGCTGGGCCGCCACAGACGGCGAGGACGTGACCGTCGTCTTCGAGCGCCCACCCAGGCCACCGATTCGCTCGACGGTGGTCGTGGTAACCCACGCTCCGAGGGCGGGACTCAACTCGGCCGACGACGAGATCGTCCGCTTGGTGCGCGCCGACCCGCGCCCGGCCGCGATCCGCGTCGTCACCTCCGACCACACGCTGACGACGCTCGTCCACGCGACCGGGGCGAGCGTCGAGTCAGCGGACCCGTTTCGGACCCGCCTCGACGACTACTGAGCGTCAGACCGGGAGGCCCATCTCGGCTATGCCTGCACACTGGCGTTCAGCGGAATGAAGCGCTCGCGGTCGTCCAGCGGCGCAAGCACCAGCAAACCGGCCAGCGCGCTCAGGGCGAGCACCGCGACCGCCACGCGGCTGGCGTCGAACTTCGACAGCCCCACCAACTCGTTCATCACCAGGATCGTTCCACCCCACAGCACCAGCGGTCCGAACCCCGTCGAGAGCTTGCCAACCAGCGCGTAGAGACCGAAGTCCTCCCCGCGGCGCTGCGCGGGCACCAGTCGCAGCATGAACACGCGGTCGACCGCCGACAGCGAGCCGAGCGCCATCCCCACCAGCGGGCCGGCGAGCCACAGCAGCACGCTCGAGCCGGTGCCAGCCACGGCCATCAGGGTCACGATCGTCCCGGCGAGCGTGCCGAGCACGACCTTCTTCGGACCGACCCGCTCGGCCAGCAAGCCGCCGCCGAGCGCGCCAGCGATGGCGATCACGCTCGAGATGGCAAGCAGCGCGTCGATCCGGTCGCCGTCGAAATCGCCCGTGCGGCGGGCGTAGACGGTCATGAACGCGATCACCGTCGCGATCGCGTCGACGTAGAGGAAGCGCGCCAGCAGTAGGCGGCCGTGGGGCCCGTCGCGCGCGCGACGGGCGGTGGCGAGCACGGCCGCGAGCGGCTTGGATGGGCGCGCGTCCGGATCGAGTGGCTTGCGTTGCTCGCGCACGAAGAGGAAGCAGGGCAGCCCGGCCACCGCGAACATCGCCGCGGCAGGAATGAAGGAGCGCTGAGCCTCGCCGTCGGAGACGAGCGCGCCGAGAACGAACAGCGCAAGCAGAGCGCCGAGGTAGCCGACGGCGACACCGAGCCCGGAGATCCGGCCGCGCCTACGCTCCGGGGCCACCGTCGCCAGCAGCGGGTGGTACTGGGAGTCGGCGGTATTGAAGGCGAATGTCGCGATACCGGCGACCACGAGCGCGAGCAGGACGGGCTGCACGACGCCCAGCAGCGCGGTCATGGCCACGCACAGGGTGGTGAAGGCAGCCAACACCGGCTTGTGGCGACCGGCAATGTCGGCGCGCGCGCCGATCACGGGCAGGGCGATCACCAGCGCGAGCGACACTGCCGCCGTCATCAGCCCGACGTAGATATCGGGCTGGCCGCGTTCCTCGATGATCCAGTCGTTGAAGTAGCGGGTGACGACGACGAACGAGAAGATCGTGTTGGCGAAGTCGTAGAGGACCCATCCGACGACGGGTGCCGAGAGCATCCGCCGATGGCGTGGGTCGGCGGGGCGTTCGGGGATCCGCCGCGCCCGTGCCCTTTCGGACTCCTTGCCGACTCCCGCCCCCACGGAGGCGATGCTACGACGGATGTCGAACGGTCCGGCTAGAGGGCGATTGCTAGCGTCCGGAACATGGCAGCAGACCCCCACGCCCCGCCGGCTGCGACGTGCCCCGGCTGCTGCTGATCTCGGGCTCGCTGCGCGCCGGCTCGACGAACACCGCGGTGCTGCGCACGGCCGCCGACCTCGCGCCGACGGGGACCGACGCCGAGCTCTACGACGGGATGGGCTCGCTGCCGCACTTCAACCCCGACGACGACCCCGACGGCGGACCGGTGGACCCGGCGGTCGCCGAGCTCCGAGCCGCGATCGCTGCGGCGGACGGGCTGCTGCTCTGCACTCCCGAGTACGCGGGCGCCCTGCCCGGCGCGCTGAAGAACCTGCTCGAATGGACCGTCGGCGACGCATCGACCTACGCCAAGCCGGTCGCCTGGATCAACGCCTCGAGCGTCGCCGCGCCGACCGGCGGCGCCGACGCACACGAGTCGCTGCGCAACGTGCTCGGCTACGTCGGCGCCGAGATCGTCGAGGATGCGTGCGTACGCCTGCCCGTCTCACGCGGGTCGGTGGAGCAGGACGGCCTGGTTCACGACGCCGATCTGCGCGAGGGGATTGCCGCGAGCGTCCGCGCCCTTGGCGCGGCATTAGGGGCCTGACCCGGTGTTGACCTCTGGGCTATCGCCGAGCCTTCCAACCCGCCCTGCTCCAGAAGCCGTCTAACCTCCCACCCCGCATGTCCTCCGAATACATCTACACCATGTACAAGGTCTCGCGGACCCATCCGCCGGACAAGAAGGTCCTCGAGGACGTCTCCTTGAGCTTCTATCCCGGGGCGCGGATCGGTGTCCTCGGCTACAACGGGGCCGGCAAGTCGACGGTGCTGCGAATCATGGCCGGCGTCGACACCGAATACCGTGGCGAGGCCCAGCTGCATCCCAACGCGACGGTCGGAATGCTCGAGCAGGAGCCCCAGCTCGACGAGACCAAGGACGTGCGCGGCAACGTCGAGGACGGCGTGCGCGAGACCAAGGACCTGCTCGACCGCTTCAACGAGCTCGCGGCCAACTACGCGGAGGAGACGGCCGACGAGTTCGCGGCTCTGCAGGCCAAGATCGATGCCGCCGACGCCTGGAACCTCGACACCACGCTCGAGACGGCCATGGACGCGCTGCGTCTGCCGCCGGGCGAGGCCGACGTGACCAGGCTCTCCGGCGGCGAGCGCCGCCGCGTCGCCCTCTGCCGCCTGCTTTTGAGCGCACCCGACCTGCTGCTGCTCGACGAGCCGACCAACCACCTCGACGCCGAGTCGGTCGCATGGCTGGAGCGCCACCTCGAGGACTACAAGGGCACGATCGTCGCGGTCACCCACGATCGCT
>Ga0136615_10000379_pt1 | contig 20271 bp, 18 predicted proteins | sample AntDrymUQ2882206_2_FD_106647 | JGI IMG/M metagenome (GOLD analysis project Ga0136615, IMG submission 106647) | Polar desert sand microbial communities from Dry Valleys, Antarctica - metaG UQ288 (22.06) | ecosystem: Environmental > Terrestrial > Soil > Desert | place: Antarctica: Dry Valley... | reverse complement strand
CTTGCGCCCGGTCAGCCCCGCGTCGCCCATCGGCCCGCCGATCACGAACCGCCCCGTGGGGTTGACGTGCACGGTGGGATCCACCGCGCGAAGGTGCCCCGGGATGGTCGACTTGATGACCGACTCGTAGATGTCGTCACGGAGGCGGTCCGTGGCCACCTCCTCGTCGTGCTGTGCCGCGACGACCACGGTGCGCACGGCCTTGGGCACGCCGCGCTCGTACTCCACGGTGACCTGCGTCTTGCCGTCGGGCCGCAGGTACGGCAGCGTCCCGTCCTTGCGCACCTCCGAGAGCCGCTGAGCCATGCGATGCGCCAGCGCGATGGGCAGCGGCATCAGCTCCGGGGTCTCGCGGCAGGCGAAGCCGAACATCATGCCCTGGTCGCCGGCCCCCTGATCGTGCTGGTCGCCCTTGCCGCGGGTCTCTAACGCATCGTCCACGCCGCGCTTGATGTCAGGCGACTGCTCGTGGATGGACACGATGGTGCCGCACGTCCGGTAGTCGAAGCCGTAGCGCGCGTCCGTATACCCGATCTGGCGCACGGTCTCACGCACGATGGCCTGGAAGTCGACGTAGATCGAGGTGGTTATCTCACCCAGGACCATCACCGTGCCGGTGGTGGTGGCCGTCTCGCAGGCCACGCGCGCCGGCGCGTCGCCGCGCAGGATCGCGTCCAGGATGGCGTCGGAGATCTGGTCGCACATCTTGTCCGGATGACCCTCGGTCACCGATTCGGACGTGAAAAGATACTGCTCGGCGTCGACGATGCTGGTCATGGGTCTCCTCGGTCGGGTGGGCTCGGCTGAGGGTAGCACGGGGTCCTGAGACCTCCGCTCAGCGCGCCAGGCCGGTCGACTCGGTGAAGTTCGGCCAGAGCGACAGGTCCAGGTCCGGCGCGAACGAGCGCAGGAGGGCTACGTCCGGCTCGTAAGCCGCGACCAGCTCCCCCCGCTTCTCGTCGTTGAGGGCCTCCCGCACGGAGCTGACGGCGCGACGCTGGGCCAGCAGCTCGTCCGGCGGCGCCCATGGGGCAAGCTCTAGGAACTCCAGGGTCCTGGAGAACTCGGCACGCGGATCACGAGCACATCGCTCGTACTGGAGCACCAGGATCCGCTGCCGTCCCGCCGCTTCCGCCAACTGGGTCAACTGCTTGCCGTAGAAACCACGTTGGAAGGCCTGCCGCTCCGCCGCCTCCGCTTCACTGTCCTCATCGCCGATGTCGCCGGTGTGGTACTTCCTCCACTGAGGTAGGCCGGAGCGGTAGCGTTCCACTGGATCCCGCACCATCGCCAGGAGCTTGGCGTCGGGCGCGACCTCTGTGATAGCTCGCCCCACTCTCGGGAAGGTCATATAGCTGGGCGTCCATTCGCCGGTCTTCTTGCCTGGTGGCCGCGGAAACCAGCGGGCGTACTCCGCGACATCGGCCGCGCTCATCGACTTTCGGAACGCGAGGAGGATGCGTAACTCCTTCCACTCCTGAGGCTGGACCCCGGGATGCTCGTTGAGCAGTGAGAACCACCAGGAGGTGCCTGACTTCTGACTGCCGACGCCGATGAAGTCCGGGGGACCCGTGTGCCATCCCGGCGGACAGGTCGGTGGATCGGTCGGTCTCGGGCGACGCCACGACGGCCGCTCGCGGCTCACGCGGCGGGGGCCGAGCACCGCCTGACGCGCGGTGCGGAGGAATCTCAGGGCCATCGGTCCCGATGATACGCGCTGGACCTCCTCAGCCGTACGGTCGCGCCCGGGGCCACCGCCTGGCCATGTGCCTGGAGAGGCCCCGCGACGATCATCTCGTATCATGTGGCCGCCGCCGCGACCTCCGGCTAGTCGGTGCACCTGCCCGGTCCGGATCCGCCTTTCAGAACGGTCATGGAGACCCACCTTTGGCCACGCTGAGCCGTCGCTATGGATTGCTCTTCATCCATGGTCGTGCCACCGCCTCGACGGCGGTCCACGACGCGATGGAGTCGTACCTCGAAGGCGAGCGGCTGCCCAAGGATCGGATGCTCGGAGACGATGGGCAGATCCTCGTCGCCCGCCACTCCAACCTGCCCACCTTGATCCGTCACGGGTGCCTCAGCCCCCAGGAGCGGACCAAGCTGCTGGTCTTCGCGACCGTGCGGAACCCATTCGATCAGCTGGTCTCGCACTACTCCAAGATGCGGGCCATACAAGACGGCCGCCTTGCCCGACCCAACGCGATCCTCACGGAGACGCGACTCGACAGCCTGGAGTACAGCGCCACGCATCCGTTCGAGCAGTGGATACTTAGTCACTGGCGGCGGCCCGGCCTGCTGGGTCGCTTCCGTGGCCCGCGTCCCTGGCGGTACAGCCACACCAAGGACGTAGATCATGTGCTCCGATTCGAACAGCTCCAAGAGGACTTCAGCGAGCTGCTGACGCGTGTCGGCTACGAGGGGACCATCGAACTGCACAGGGTCAACCCCACCCCCGGCCGGGAACGCGACTACCGGCGGTACTACACGCCCCGGGCGCGACGCCACGTCGAAAGGGCCTGGCGCGCCGAACTCGCTCGCTACGGGTACGGCTTTTAGGGTCATGGGAGCAGACACGAGGAACCGATGGATCTTCTGAAGCGCCTGCGGAGGGGGCGGCGTGCAGCCCGTGCGAAGCCCACCACGCGGTCGACCGGCTGGATCCATCAGGAGCCTGAGGCCCCCCCGTGCCCCCCGGGCTGGAGGACTGGGCCGCCTGACTTCGTGGGTGTCGGTGCTCAGAAGGCCGGCACGACGTGGTGGTTCCGGCTCATCGCTTCACACCCCGACGTTCACCAGGACGACAACCAACGCCCGGAACTCCACTTCTTCGATCGTTATCACTCGGGGTGGCCGACGGCTGAAGACATCGATCGGTATCACCGTCTGTTTCCCCGCCCGCCGGGAAGCCTGATCGGCGAGAAGACGCCCGAGTACATGGCCGACTACTGGGTGCCACGCATGCTGCATGCGGCCGCGCCCGAAGCGCGCCTGATCGTACTCCTCCGGGATCCCATCGAGCGCTACCGCTCAGCCCGCACGCACGGGTCATTGCGCGACTGGCCAAAGGAGCGCCGGACCGAGGGAGACACGTTCCACAGGGGCCTCTACGCCCCTCAACTTCAACGCCTAGCCGATTGCTACGACCCCGCAAGGATCCTGACCCTCCAATACGAGCGATGCGTGACCGATCCGGCCGGCCAGCTTTCCAGGACGTTTCGCTTCCTGGGACTAAGCGACCACGTGCTGACTGAGGAGGAACTACTCGAGCCCAGGAACCGGACACGCGTGGACAAGGTCGAGATCTCCACCGAACGTCTGGCTCTGCTTCAGCGTCTGTACGAACAAGATGTCCGGGCCCTGCGCGACGTCGTCCCCGACCTCGACGAGTCTCTATGGCCGAACTTCGCTCATCTCGCCTTAGCGCGTGATCCACAGCACGTCTTCACTGCCTCGAGCGGAGCATCCCGCTGAAGCCCATCCTCATCACGGGCGTCAGTGGCTTCCATAACCGCGGTGTCGAGGCGCTGGTGACCACTACGATCCGCGAGATGCGTCTGCGCTCGCCTGATCGGCCCATCCAGGTGCTGACACGCAGGCCCGCCTTCGATGGTCCCATCCTTGAGCCCTTCGGCGTCCAGGTGCTCCACCATCCATCCGGGAACGGCGGGCCGAAGCGCGTCTCGCGCGTCGGTCGGCTATTGCGTCGCTCCGCTCCGCCGCCCAGCGCGGAGTGGCTGCCCATTGTGGAGGCTGTTTCTGAAGCGGCGCTCGTCGTGGCCTCAGGAGGCGACATCTTCAGCTCGGACTACGGCGGCCCGATGCGTCAACTACGGCCGCTTCGGGCAGCGTTGGACGCCGGCGTACCCGTGGTCTTCCTCGCGCAGAGCATCGGCCCATTCCGATCGGCCAAGGAGGCGCAGGCCTGGACCTCGGTGGCGCGTCGATCCGCCTTGATCACCGTCCGGGAACGCATCTCGTATGACTACGTGACCGAACGACTGGGTCTGCCAGCGAAGCTGGTCGAACTGACCGCCGATCCAGCATTCCTGCTCCCAGCCGCTGCTTCGGAACCGCCTGGAGCCCGGCCGAAGGACAGCGTCCCGACCCAGCCGCTGGTCACGGTGGCGGTCAGTGGGGGGATCTCGCGCTTCGGCGGCGTGGACGCCGCAGGGCACCTGGAGTCCCTCGAAGGTGTGGTTCGGACCGCGCTGGACACGCTTGGCGCGCGCGTCTTGCTCGTGGCCCACGTCCAGGACGATGCCGAGCGGAATGACGATCGGATCGCTGCTCGTGCCGTGTACGAACGATTCGAGCGCGACCCGCGCATCACCATGGCGGGTGACCTTGGGGCCGCTGAACTCAAAGGGCTCATAGCCGGCTCCGACTTGTTGATAGCCGAACGGATGCATGCGGCGATCGCCGGTCTCTCGAGTGGTGTCTGCACGGTAACCATCGGCTACTCGATCAAGGCTGAGGGCATCATGAGAGCCGTGCTCGGAGAAAATGTGGCGGAACCGCTGATCCTGAGCGTTGAGCGCTTCATCGAACCTGGAGTCGCCGAGCGGATCGTCAGCGAGGCGTGGCAGATGCGCCCCGCGGTCGAAGAGCGTCTAAGGCAGCGGTTGCCGGGCATCCAACGGCTCGCCGGCCGCAACTTCGACCTGATCGAGGATCTCCTTCGGCGCTGACCGGCCGAGCCCGACGCTTCTCCGGCGTGGTCGCACGGGCGTCACCATGAGATGGCGTCATGTCCATCTACACTCGCGAAGGAGAGTGACACGGCATCGAACGGATTCGGCACAACCGTGGAAGGAGTCCTCGACTGGCGACGCTCTGCCGGGATCGCCGGCTTCTGTTCATCCATGGCCGCCGCACCGGCTCGACGGCCCTGCGTGACGCCCTTCATGCACACCTCGGGGGCGAGGAGATCCCCGTCGATCGGAAGCTGTCCCCGGACGGCCAGCGCATCCTGGTGGCGCGCCACTCGGAGCTGCCGGTGCTCATCCAGCATGGACTGGTGTCACCCGAGGAGCGCGCACGACTGACGGTCTTCACCGCCGTGCGCAACCCGTTCGATGACCTTGTCTCCATGTGGCAGAAGAACCGGGCCGTCGTGGCGGGCACCCTGGAGCGCCCCGATCAGATCATGAGCCCCGCTCGGGTGAGGCAGCTGGAGTTCAGCGCCACGCACACCTTCCCAGATTGGATCGCTCATCGCTGGGGGCGCCATGGTCTGGCCAGCCGATTCAGGTCGCATCCGGTCGCTTCCTTCGCGCATACCGAAGGGGTCGACCGCGTCCTGCGCTTCGAGAACCTTCAGGATGACTTTCGGACGCTGCTCAAGGACATCGGCTACCCCGGCTCGATCGAGCTGCCGCGGGTGAACGTGACGGAAGGTCGCCGCCACTACCGCGAGTACTACACGGAGTCAGCCCGGCGCACGGTCGAACGGGCCTGGCGCACAGAGCTGGATCGCTATGGCTATTCCTTCTGACCCCGGGGAGCGGCCAGGAGGCAGCCGTGGAGCTGGCCTGGGCCTGCCCCACGTATCACCGACCATCCCGGGATGACGGCACGCCATCCCGAGCTCCTGCGTTACCGCGCTGAGTTCCCGCTCCTGAGCGCGACCAGATACCTCAACACCTGCTCGCTGGGAGCTCTCCCGGCGCGCGGCCGTGCCAAGCTCGACGAGTTCCTGGGCCAATGGGACCGGCTGGGTGCCAGCGCCTGGTATGCACATTGGATGGACGAGCTGGCGGCGCTGCGCGAGGACTTTGGCTGGGTCATCGGGCGTCCCGGCTCGGAGATCGCCCTGGCGCCCAATGTGTCGGTGGCGCTGGCCTCGGTGGCGTCGGCGCTCGATCCGATCCACAGGGGTGACAAGGGACCACCGCGCACCCGTGTCATCACCACGGCGCTCGACTTCCCGACGCTTGGCCACCAGTGGCTGGCCCGGGCGCCGCTGGGCATCGAGGTCGTCATCCTGCCCTCTCCCGACGGGCTGACCGTGCCGCTCGAGGAGTTCGAGGCAGCCATCGACGAGCGCACTGCCCTGGTCGCCACGGGCCACGTGTACTTCACCACGGGCGCGGTGCAGGACGTGGCTGGGCTGGCCGCGCTGTGCCGGGAGCGCGGCGCGCTGCTGCTCCTCGACGCGTATCAGGCCACCGGCCTCATCCCCACCGACGTGGCCGGGCTGGGCGTCGACATCTACGTCTCGGGCACGCTGAAGTGGCTCTTCGGGGGGCCTGGCAACGCATTCCTATGGCTACGGACCGGACTCCGCGAGGCACTCGACCCGACCACCACCGGCTGGTTCTCCAGCGCACGGCAGTTCGACTTCGACGTGGGCGACCTGGACTTCGCCCCCGACGGGCGAAAATTCGAGATGGGCACGCCCGCCGTGCCCTCGGCTTTCCTCGCCCGAGGCGGCCTGTCGCTGGTGCGGGAGATCGGCGTGGAAGCCATCCATGAGCGGACCATCGACCTGGGCGCGCAGCTGATCAAGCTGTCCGATGGTGCCGGGCTGCCGGTGCGTGCTGTTCGCGACGACACCCGACGCGCCGGCATCGTGGCCATCGAGGCCGCCGAGCCGGCGCCGATCGTGGCGGCCCTCGCCAGGGAGGGCTTCGTGGTGGACGCGCGGCCCGGTATCGTCCGCTTCTCCCCGGCTTTCTACAACACGGAGCAGGAAGTGGCCGACGCCGTGGCGGTCGTGGCGCGCCTGTTGGAGCCGGCCGGCCGCTAGTCAGCGACCTCCGGCGGTAAGCTGCGCGGCCGTTAAGTGCCGCTCTGCCAGGAGGCCACGTAGGCCACCTGTTCGGGGGTCATGGTGTCGATGTCCACGCCCAGTGCCACCAGCTTGAGGCGGGCGACCTCGCGGTCGATGTCCTCGGGCACGACGTAGACCTGGTTGGCTAGCGTGTCGTGGTTCCTGGCCACGTGCTCCGCGGACAGGGCCTGGTTGGCGAAGGACATGTCCATCACGGCTGCCGGGTGGCCCTCGGCCGTGGCCAGGTTCACCAGCCGCCCCTCCGCCACGACGTGCAGCCGGCGCCCCTCGACCACGAACTCCTCGACATCGCGGCGGACCTCGCGAACCTGGCCACCGGCCATCTCGCGTAGCGTCTTGAGGTCGATCTCGTCGTCGAAATGGCCGCTGTTGGCCATGATCGCGCCGTCGCGCATCTTCTCGAAGTGCTCACGTCGGAAGACGTTGAGGTTGCCGGTCGCGGTGATGAACACGTCACCCCACGCGGCGGCCTCCAGGCCGGTCATGACCACGAAGCCGTCCATCAGTGCCTCGATGGCGGGGATGGGCTCCACTTCCGTGATGGCCACGTGCGAACCCATGCCGCGGAAGCGCGAGGCGATGCCGCGTCCGACCCAGCCGTAACCGGCGATGACTACCTTGCGACCCGCCAACAGCACGTTGGTGGCGCGCAGGATGCCGTCCACGGTGGACTGGCCGGTGCCGTAGCGGTTGTCGAAGAGGTGCTTGGTCCTGGCCTCGTTGACGGCCACGACGGGAAAAGCCAGTGCGCCGTCCGCGGCCATGGCCTTGAGGCGGATGACGCCGGTGGTCGTCTCCTCCGTGCCGGCCAGGATCTGCTCCAGCTGGTGCGGCCGCTCCTGGTGCAGCAGCGAGACGAGGTCGCAGCCGTCGTCCATGGTCACCTGAGGCTGCGTGTCGGCCACCGAGTTGAGGTGCCGGTAGTACGTGTCGCGGTCCTCGCCGCGGCGGGCGAAGGTGCTGATGCCGTACTCCGCGACGAGGGCCGCGGCCACGTCGTCCTTGGTGGAGAGCGGGTTGGAGGCGCACAGCGATACCTCCGCGCCGCCGGCCTTCAGCGTGCGCATGAGGTTCGCGGTCTCGGTGGTGACGTGGAGGCAGGCACCGATGCGCAGGCCATCTAGCGGTCGCTCGCGTTCGAAGCGTTCGCGGATGAGCCGGAGGACGGGCATCTCCCGTTCCGCCCATTCGATGCGGCGAACTCCCTCGGCGGCCAGGCCGAGGTCGATGACGTCGTGGGGGGGAAGCGAAGCGGTCTGGCCGTTGGCGGCGTCACCGGAGGTCTGCTGCATCTGAGGGGAAAGGACCGGGGTCTGGGTCACTCAGGACTCCTTGCTATGGGGGAACCAACGCCGGAATGGCAGGGTGATGCTATCCCACAGCGCGCCGCGACGGTGCACGATGCGCTCCTCGAAGCGGACGTGCTCCTGATAGCCCAACGCTCGGTACGCAGCCAGCGCGGGCGGGTTGTCGGAACGGACGTTGAGCACCACCTGATCGCAGGTGCGCAGCAGCTCGGCGGTGACGGCGCCCGTGGTCAGCTTCGCGAAGCCCTGGCTGCGATGCTCGCGGTGCGTCATCACGTTACCCACCACGCCCAGACGAGCGTCCCGGCCGATGACGTGCGTTCCCGCGGCCGCCACCAGCCGGCCCTCCACGCGGACGCCGTAGTAGACGCCGTGGCGGATGGCGTCGGCCGGTAACCAAGCAGAGAAGCCCAGGTCGTACAGCCGGTTGAGGTCGCCGATCTCTGCCGGCATCAGGCGCGTGGCGATCTGCGGGACAGGCAGGAATTTGGCTCGATCGACCCACATGCGGACCATGGGCGGCCCAGCTTCCATCCGGTAGACCCGCTCCACCGCCGGCAGGGAATGGGTCAGGGCGGCGAGATAGGCCGTTCGCGGATGGATGACATCCTCCAGGATGGCCGCCACGCCCTCATCGTCGCCCATCACGAACAGCGGCTGGGGTGAGAGACCGGAGTACTCCAGCACGACCGCCACGACCTGACCGCGGTCCATGGCGATGCCCCAGCGCGTACGTGGGAACTCGCGCTCCTCGAGGTCGCAGATGGCGTAGGCGGCGAAGAGCCGGTCCTGCTCCAGGAACCCGCGCAGCGACTCGCGGTCGCGCGTGGCGCGCACCTCCAGGGTCTGGCTGTTGGCCGCACCGGTACGCGTGATGGCCGCCATCAGCCGGCGACCGGGGCAGTCATGGCGAGGGACAGGGACGCGTCGAAGGGAGGCCTCACCACGCCCGCCGCCGTGGCGACCGCCGCCACGTGCTCCGCCAGCACCACGTCCACGGCCGGCGTGAGCACGTGCGTTCCCGGCGGCGTGCCGGGATGGATCAGCGAACCGGCCTCCCGACCCGTGCGCAGGTCGTCGGGGATGGCGGCTCCGCTCGGCGTCGCGCCATCGAACGAGGCGGCCGGCGCGCACAGCAGCACTGGCACCTGGCGCACTGAGCGGCTCGCGGCCAGCGCCGCGATGGCACCGCCACCCGCGAAGACGGCGGCGTCCCCGTTGGCGGAGAGCCACTCCGCGCTGAGCAGCACGGCGTCCGGCGGCTGGTGCTGGAGCAGCCAACCCACGGCCGCATCAGGCAGGACCGTATGGGGCACGCCCGCGTGCCGCAGCTCCCAGGTCGTGATCCGGGCACCCTCACCGGTGGGGCGTCCTTCCGTCACCCAGGCGTGGACCGGGCGACCCTCAGCGACGAGTCGCTGGATGACGGCCATGCCCGTGCCCACCATGCCGCCGGCCATGGGACCGCTCTCGCCGTGAAGGAGCAGCTGGAGCGGCCGTCCAGCGGATCTCGGCAGCCAGGCCGCGCCGTGACCGGCCAGCGCCGCATGATCGAGCATCGCTTCACTCGCGATGGCATCCGCTTCAGCGCGCAGCGCTTGCGCGAGCACCTCCGGATCGGCGTCCGGCGGCAGCGCAGCCTGGCACGCACGAAGACGATCCAGGGCCGCTCTCAACGCATGCGCCGAGGGGCGGGCGCTGCGCAGACTCGACATGTCGGCGCCGATCTCACCGCGGACCGCGCTCGGACGGCGCTCGCGGTGGCGCTGAGCGCTGAGGGCCACGCCATAGGCCGCGACCTGCCCCAGGGTCGCTCCGCCACGGACGGCGCCCAGTCGGATGGCACGCGCGACCTCGCGGCCGTCGTGACAGGCCATGGAGTCGAACCGATCCGGCAGGCCGCGCTGGTCGAGCAGGAAGAGCGTGTCGCCGTCGAGTCGGTAGGGACTGCGGTAGGCGGCGCTGGACCGGGCCGCGATCGAACTCGCGGCGTCGGGCGCTGGCTCACTCCCGCCGGAACTCGGCTCGAAGAGACCGGAGGCCACGTCTGAGGTCCCGCGCCGGACCGCCTCGGCGGCACCGGCCACCTGGCCCGCGGTCAGCAGTGCACTCCGCCCGAAGTGCCGGAAGAAGCTGCGGCGCCCCAGATCGACCTCGTCCGATCCGGGTCCGGCAGCCACCGGGTCAGTACTGGATGACGCTGTGGATCTCGTGGCCATGAAGGCGGTCCCGGCCCTTCAGGAAGAGCAGCTCGACCAGGAACGCCAGGCCGACCACCTCCGCCTTCAGCTGCGTGACGAGCTCGATGGTGCCCAGCACGGTGCCGGCGGTGGCCAGCAGGTCGTCGACGATGAGCACCTTCTGCCCGGGCGCGATGGCGTCCTTGTGGATCTCCAGCGTGTTCGTGCCGTACTCCAGGGCGTACTCGACGCTGACGGTCTCCGCGGGCAGCTTGCCCAGCTTGCGCACCGGCACGAAGCCCGCATCGAGCTGGTAAGCCATCGGTGCGCTGAAGATGAAGCCGCGTGACTCCATGCCCACGACCACGTCCACCGGCGTGTCCCGGAACGGCTCGGTCAGTAGGTCGATGGCCTCCTTGAAGGCGTCGGCGTCCTTCAGCAGGGTGGTGATGTCGTAGAAGAGGATGCCCGGCTTGGGGAAGTCGGGGATCTCTCGGATCCGTTCGCGCAGGGTCTCAACAGACACGGAACTGGCTTTCCTCTGGGGTAGGCGCGGCTTGGGCGGCCGAAGGGCGCCAGTCTAGCGCACGGCCAGCGCGGCTCACCGGAGAGCGGCTGACTCGACTGGCAAGGCTGACCGAGGCCGACGGCCGCTGCAACGAACCGGACACGTTCGCCGGTCCCGTGGCAGGCGCGATGTGTCGTGACGTCCGCGAGAGTGCCCATGTGAATGACACGTCGAACCGCAGGGACAAGATCGTACTGCCGTCGAACGGCTCCTCCGACCCCGGCGGGTCGGTCATGTTCATCGGCACGGCGACCCTGCTGATCCGATACGCCGGGCTTACCGTCCTGACCGACTCCAACTTCGTGCACAGGGATGAGAAGGTGGACATCGGCTAGGGCATGACCGCCACCCGGCTGACCGATCCGGCCATGGACATCGGCGACCTGCCACCAATCGACCTCATCATCCTGTCCCACTTGCACGGCGACCACTTCGACCAGGTGGCAGAGCGCGAGTTGGACAAGTCACTGCCCGCTTGCGCATAACGGCCACGCCCGGCCGCCACGGGCGGCCGGTCGTCTCGGTCGCGTTGCCCGATGTGATCGGCACCATCCTGGAGTTCGGAACTGGGACGGCCGACAGCGGCAAGCGGCTCTACATCACGGGCGACACGCTGGTGATCGACGATCTGAAGGAGATTCCCCGGCGCTTCCCGGGCATCGACCTGGCCATGCTGCACCTCGGTGGCGGCCGCGTGCTGGGGATGCTGGTCACGATGGACGACAAGCAGGGCGTGGAGCTCCTGCGCACCGTCGAGCCCAGAGTGGCCATGCCCATCCACTACGACGACTACGACGTCTTCAAGTCGCCACTATCCGACTTCCAGGCGGCCGTCGAGGCGGCCGGTCTGACCGACCGCGTGCGCTACCTGCGGCGCGGCGAGAGCTACCGCCTGGACGCCTGAAGGGTCACCGCATCGCGCATGGGCGCGCCCGATCCACCGAACCGCGCCGCGATCACCTCGGCCATGATGGCCAGCGCCATATCCGCCGCGTCCCGGCCGCCCAGGTCGAGTCCGATGGGGCCGCGCAGCCGCTCGAGGTCTGCGTCGGTGAGACCTGCTGCATGCAGCCGCGTCCGTCGATCGGCCTGCGTGCGGCGGCTGCCGATGGCGCCCACGTAGCGACAGCCACACCGCAGCGCCTCCACGATGGCCGGCTCGTCGAACTTGGGGTCGTGGCTCAGCACGGCTACCGAGTCCGCCGGTCCCAGCGCGATCTGCCCGGCCACGTCGTCCGGCCAGCCGACGATGAGGCGGTCAACACCTGGGAAGCGCTCTGGGGTCGCGAAGGCCGAACGCCCGTCGATGACGATCGTCTCGTAGCCCAGGATGTCTGCCATGGACACCAGCGGGATGGCGACCTGCACGGCGCCCACGATGACCAGCCGCGGTCGGTTGGCGAAGACCTCCACGAAGTACGAGCGGCTGCCCACCTCGACGAGCCCGGACCGACCGACCTCGAGCGCCTCCTGCGCTGCCCCGACCAGCGCCCGGTCCACCGCGGCATCCCCCGTGGAGCCTTCCACACTGCCGTCCTCCGACACGACCACGCCGGCCGGACCCAGCGCGTCCTCGGCGGGCAGTGCCGTGACCACCGCTCGGCCGCGCGCAGTGGCCGCTGACAAGATCTCCGGTCGCACGTGGGGCTCCACCAGCACCTCGATCCGGCCGCCACAGGCCAGTCCGGCATCGCGCGCCGTCGCGTCGCTGAAGCCGTATTCGGTGACGCGTGCCCGGCCGCTGCGGCGCACCTCGTCGATGTCCACCACCACGGCAGCCTCCACGCAGCCGCCGCTCACGGAGCCGGCGACCCGACCGTCCGCGGTAGCGATCAGGACCGCTCCCTCCGGTCGCGGCGCGGAGCCGGAGGCACGGACCAGCACCGCCCGCCCGACCGGCACCCCTTCGCGGCGCCAGCGCTCCAGGGCGTCCAGCACCTCGATCATGGGCGGGCAGGGGCCCGGGCCAGCCGCTTGACGGCGGCGCGCGTCGCAGCCCAGGCCGCGAGCAGGGACTGACACATCAGCACGAGTCTCATTATCGCCTTCCCCCGGTGCGCTTCCCTGGCCCGCGATAAGCTCGCCACATGTCGCCCCTGTTCCGCCGAGTCCGTTCACCGATGCCTGAGCGCCCCCCGTTGCACCGCGAGATCCCTCCTCCCGAGTGCCCGCCTGGATGGCGCACGGGACCGCCCGACTTCATCGGGGTCGGCACTCAGAAGTCCGGCACCAGCTGGTGGTGGGCTCTCCTTGCGGCACACCCGGGCGTGGAGGGCAGCGCGCACGCAAAGGAGCTTCACTTCCTGTCGCGATTCCAGCACCGGCCGATGAACGATGACGATGTCGCCGAGTACCACCGCCACTTCCCTCGCCCGCCGGGCCTCCTGGCCGGCGAGTGGACGCCGCGCTACATGGCCATCCCCTCCGTGGCAGAGGCCACCCAACGTGCTGCTCCCGAGGCTCGCCTCGTCGCCATCCTGCGCGATCCCGTGGAGCGCTACCGCTCCGGCCTGTCGCAGTGGTACGTCACGCGTCGCCGGACGGGCCGGCCGCCGGAGGACGAGCGTGGGGAGAGCGAGGCCGTGGAGCGCGGCCTCTACGCTCGTCAACTGGAGCGCCTGATTGGGCGTTTCGGGCGAGACCGGCTGCTCGTGCTCCAGTTCGAGCGTTGCCTGTCTGAGCCCGCCGATCAGTACGGACGGACACTGTCGTTCCTCGGTCTGCCCCAGTGGCTTCCGGAGCCGGAGGTCATAAGGCTGCCGGTCAACACCACGACCGTGGGCAAGACCGACCTCGATCCGGAGCAGCACAGGCGACTGGTGGACGGATACCAGGCGGATGTCGCCCGCCTGAAGGACATCGTGCCGGACCTGGACCTGACCCTGTGGCCCGACTTCGGGCACCTCTAGCCCGAGGGCTGTAGGTCGACGGGCTGCGGGTCGGCGCGACGAGGGGCACCGGGCTGAGGCCGTCGGGCGAGCCGCTCGACGACGGCGCGCGTCGCGGCCCAGCCAGCCACGGCATCGCGGGGCAGGCGCACGCGCACCTGATTCGAGGCGAACGTCACGCCGCCCGACGCCACGCCCGGGATACGATCGGCCGGGCCGCCCGACGCGAGGGCGCGCATCGTCGCGCCACGTGACCAGTCCGGCGGGAAGCGCAGCACGAGCTGTCCGTCCTCGCGGGACAGCGAGGCGATGCCCGCCGCCTCCGCCGTGAAGCGCAGCCGCGCCACGTCAAGCAGCCGCTCCACCGGTGGCGGCACGGGACCGAAGCGGTCCAGCAGCTCGATGCGCACCACGCCCAGCTCGGACTCAGTGGCAACGCGGCCCAGCCGGCGGTAGAGCTCCAGCTTCTGGGGCTCCTCGGGCACGTAGTCGTCGGGTAGGTAGGCGTCGACCGGCAGGTCGATGACCGTCTGGGTCCGGGCGTGGGCCGCCGGCCGCTCGTCGAAGCTGGCCTTCTCCTCCTCCACCGCCTCGGACAGCATGCGCGTGTACAGGTCGAAGCCGACGGCCGCCATATGGCCGTGCTGCTCGCCACCCAGGATGTTGCCGGCGCCGCGGATCTCCAGGTCGGAGAGAGCGATCTGGAAGCCGGCACCCAGCTCCGAGGCGTTGAAGATTGCCTGGAGCCGCTTGCGCGCGATGTCGCTCAGCCGCTCCCGCCGGCGGTAGAGAAGGTAGGCGTACGCCCGCCGGCTCGAGCGCCCGACCCGTCCGCGCAGCTGGTACAGCTGGGCCAGTCCAAGCGCGTCGGCCCGGTCGATGATGATGGTGTTGGCGTTGGGGATGTCCAGCCCCGACTCGATGATGGTCGTGCAGACCAGCACGTCGAAGTCCCCGCGCGCGAAGGCCATCATGACCTTCTCCAGGCCGCCCTCGGCCATCTGGCCGTGCGCCACCACGATGCGCGCCCGCGGCAGGAGCCGCCGGAGCTGCTCGGCCTGCGCCTCGATGGTCTCCACCCGGTTGTGCACGAAGAAGACCTGGCCGCCACGATCCAGCTCGCGGTTGATCGCATCGCGTACCAGCCCGGCGGATGCCTCCGCGACGCGGGTCTGGATGGGCAGGCGGTCCTCCGGCGGCGTCTCGATGACGCTCATGTCCCGCACACCGACCAAGGCCAGGTTCAGCGTCCGCGGGATGGGCGTGGCCGAGAGGGTCAGGACGTGCACCTCCGTCTTCAGTCGCTTCAGGCGCTCCTTATGGGCCACCCCGAAGCGCTGTTCCTCGTCCACGATGACCAGGCCCAGCTCCTTGATGCGGATGTCCCGCGACAGCAGGCGGTGCGTGCCGATGACCAGATCCACCGAGCCGGCCGCCAGGCCCGCCAGCGTGTCGCGCTGCTCCTGCGGCGGCACGAAGCGGCTGAGCATCCGCACCGTGATGGGATACGCCGCGAAACGCTGGCTGAAGGTCTCCAGGTGCTGGGCCGCCAGCACCGTGGTGGGCACCAGCAAAGCCACCTGCGTCCCTTCCTGGATGGCCTTGAAGGCGGTGCGGATGGCGACCTCCGTCTTGCCGTAACCGACGTCGCCCACGACCAGCCGGTCCATCGGGCGCTCGTGCTCCAGGTCGGCCTTGACCTCCAGGGCGGCGCGCAGTTGGTCGGGAGTCTCCTCGTAGGGGAAGGCGGCCTCCATCTCCGATTGCCACGGCGTGTCCTCGCCGAAGGCCCGGCCGCGCACGCCAGCACGCGCCGCGTACAGCTCCAGGAGCTCCTTGGCCAGATCCCCGACCGCCTTGCGGACGCGGGTCTTGGCGCGCTGCCACTCCCCGCCGCCGAGCTTGGAGAGAGCCGGCTGCTCTCCGCCGGCGTAGCGAGATACGCGGTCGATCTGCTCCACCGGGACCCAGATGCGATCCTTGTCGCGGAAGTGCAGCTCCAGGAAGTCCCGCTCCTCCCCGCCCTCGCCGCCGGCACCGCGTCGCACGAGGCCGGCGTAGCGGGCCACGCCGTGGTCGATGTGGACCACGATGTCACCTGGCTGCAGGCGCTCCAGCAGGTCCCGCGGCACGACCCGGCGGAGGGCGCGCGGCCGACGGACGCGGACCGTGCCGAAGAGCTCACGGTCGGAGACCAGGACCAGCCCGTCCGGGCCGCCCGCGAAGCCGCCGTTGAGGCTTCGCTCGACGAGCGCCAGGCCGCCCGGTGGCGGCGGCTCAGCGAGATGCGCGGTGGGCGCGGTGACCATGTCCGCCTCGGCCAGGATCTCCGAGAGTCGCGCCGACTGATCGGAGGTGAGCACCACGCGGGCGCCTTCGCGGCGCCAACGGCTGATGGTGGGAGCGAGCGAGGTGATGGCCTGTGGCGGCATCACCGGCTCATGCCAGCCGAAGGGGTTGCCACCCGGCGGCGCGCCGTCCGCCTCGCTCTCCCAGGTGAGCTCAATGGTGCGTGCCTCGAGCAGAGCACGCTTCCATTCCCGCGCCGCCGGGTAGGCCTCGGCCCAACCCTTGGGCAGCTCGCCGGCACGCTCCATCTCGGCCCGCCGCTCTTCCGCCTGGGCGCGCAGCGAATCGCCGGCATCGTGGACGTCGCGGGGCTCGTCGATGAGCCAGAGCGCGTCGCCCAGGTGCTGGAGACCGAAGGCCGGAGCGAGGACGCCTGCCCAGATCTCGGCCGCATCGCCGAGCTGCCCGTTGGCCAACTGGGCCAGGTCCTGCTGGAGCGGTTCGCTGAGCCTGACTCCCAGCCGGCCCAGTCGATCGCCCAGCCACGCGGCGGCCGCCTCCGGTCCGTGCTCACTGGCGGGGAAGAGGAACTCCGAGGCGGGTAGCAGCACGGTCGCGTCGATCGCCCCGACGCCGCGCTGGTCGGCGGGGTCGAAGGCGCGCAGGGAGTCGATCTCATCACCGAACCACTCGATGCGCACCGGCAGTGGCTGGCCGGCCGGGAAGCAGTCCACGATACCGCCACGGCGCGTGAACTCGCCGCGCCCGCCGACCTCGGGGACGGCTTCGTAGCCCAGCTCGAGCAGCGAGCGCAGCACTCGCTCCTGGCTCAGGCGGGCGCCGCGTCGGATGGTGAGAGGGTCCTGCGGCAGTGCCTGGGCCGGAAGCGTCCGCTGGAACAGGGCCTGGACGCTGGTTACCAGCACGCGCGCCGGACCGCGTGCCGGCCCGTCAGCTTGCCCGGAGCGCCAGGCAGCCAGCGCGGCGACCCGGGCGGCACTCTCGTCTCGCACCAGCTCCGACCGCTCGTACGCGAGGGAGGTGCGCGGTTCCAGCGTCACGACCGCGGCGGCGTCCCCCAGCCAGGCCTGAAGCTCCTCGGCCACACGGTCGGCGATCTCCGCGTCACGCGCCAGCCAGACCAGCCGCTCGCCCGACGCTCGGACCAGGGCCGCGGCAAGGAAGGTCTTGGCCCCGTGCGGGACGCTCGCGTAGACGACATGACGCAGCCCGGCGGCACGGCCGTCGCGTGCTCGGGCGAAACGCTCCACCAGCGCTTCCACCTCGCCCGACCGGGCGAGCAGATCGGGCAGAGCGGCCAGGTCCGGGACACGGGGCCGCAGCGCGCCAGGCGAGCTGGCGCTGGTGGCCTGCCCGGTGGCAGTGCCCGAGGCGACCCGCTCCGCGATGTGTCGATCGCGTCCGCGCCTGCCCCTCGTGCGCGTCGCCGCAGCGTCGGTCATGGGCGGTCTCGGCGGCCCGGGGGAAGCAGCTTGCGCCAGCCGGTGAGCGTGCGCACGATGCCGTTCTTGTCGGGCTTGCCCTCCCGCTCGGGTATCCGAAGCGTGGGCGGGGCGGGCAGCGTCGGATCGGTCGCCTCGACGGGTCCGCCGTGGCCCGGCCCGCCGACGTCCGAGGCCCCCAGGCGCCAGGGGTTCCATCGATTGGCGGCTCGCGACGTGCCTTCGCGCGCCCAGTCCTCGACGGCATCGGCCGCCGCGTCCAGGACGAGCTCCAGATCCGCGCGTTCCGACGGGCCGAACCGGCTGAGGACATGATCGACGGCACGCTGGCCCGGATCGCCGATACCGACCCGCAGGCGCGCGAATCCCTGGGTGCCCATCTCTCCGATGATCGAGCGCAGCCCGTTATGGCCACCCGCGCTGCCCTCCTCGCGAAGTCGCAGCCGCCCCATGGGCAGGGCGAAGTCGTCCACCACGACGAGCATGTCGGCAAGCGGCGCGCGCTCTCGAGCGAGGACCTTGCGCACGGCCAAACCCGAAAGGTTCATGTAGGTGGTCGGCTTCACCAACACCAGATCCAGGTCCCCGTGCCGGCCGCGCGCGACCGCGGCGGCATCACGCGCCTTGGCCTTGCCGCTCCAACCCGCCCGCTCCGCGATGCGGTCGAGCACCATCCAGCCCACGTTGTGGCGTGTCCCTTCGTATTGGCGTCCGGGGTTGCCCAACCCCACGACGATCTTCACGGCGACCTCTGATGGACGGCGACAGGCGAGCGGCTGGCGAGCCGGTGCGCAGGGCACGCCGACGGGGCCACATCCCTCTCCCTGGGAAAGTGGCCCGCGAACGGGATAGTAAACCGGGGCGCAGGTGAGTGCCGTCGAAGCTGCAATGCGCCGCTCCGAGGTGGTGGAGCATGTCACCCAGCTGATGACAGATGTTTCCGCGTCCTACGGTTGGAGGCGGTGGTAAGAGCTCCTCCACGCCCAGCCGGACGAGGTTTGAGGGACACCCAGCCCATGGCGCGCCCTGAACCGTCACATACGACCGCCCCCATCCGTAGACGATCGATCCCTGTGGTGTGAAAACCCCCTTAGGCCATCCGTCACGATCGCCTTTATCAGGGAATGACAGCAAGGCGCCTCGGGTCAGTGAGGGGTGCCTCGGGTCGGTTGCTCCATCCCAACAGATCTCGCTCCAGGGCACGCATGGCGGCCTCTTCCTCCGGCTCGGCATGGTCCCAGCCGCACAGGTGGAGGGCGCCGTGGGTCACTAGCAGGCGGAGTTCGTCGGCAGCTGACCAGCGCACATCGCCCGTCTGTCCACCTCGTCCCTCGTCGGCCTGCCCCACCGCACGCTCGACCGAGACGATGATCTCCCCCAGGTGGAGGCGCTGCGCGGGCGGCAAGGCGAACGGCTGGGCGTCCGTGCCAGCATCCGGCCGCCGCCGTCGATGCTGGCCGGGATGCGGCGGGAAGGCACCCGCCGGCAGGAGCGGGAACGACAGGACATCGGTGGGGCCCGATCGACCCATGGCCCGCTCGTTCAGTTCCGCGAGCTCCGCGTCGTTGGTGAGGATCAACCCGACCGTGGCGGGCTGCGGTGCACCAGCGGCCTCCAGAGCCTGCGCCAGGTCGCGGGCATGGACGGCCCTGGCCACGATCGGCCTCCGATCTGAGCGATCCGTCAGATCCAGCCGCCATGGGCGGAGGTAGACGGTGCTGGTCGCCTGTCGCGGCGGGGCGCTCCTACTCGCCCCGGCCACGCATCGATCCCGTGAGAGGTTCCCCATCGCCGGAGTGAAGGACGCACTGGACACGTCGATCGCCGTCCTGCCACGAGACTGCCGTGGGAGAGAGGTAAGTCACCTCGAGTTGGGAACGTTCATAGCTGATCCCGACGAACCTCTCGAAACGTTTTAGGCATCCCTCTTGGGCGAACATCGTGACGGGGGCACGCGCCGCGGATCAAGCCCCACGGGCGGTCACGACCCTCGACCAGAGGCGGTGCGCCGCGATTCCAGCTCCACGATCTTGTTCTGCGGGTACTCGATGCGCCGGTGGTACATGCCCAACAGCTGGGCGATGAAAGCCTCGCGGATGAGGTCCAGGTCGCGCAGCGTCAGATCGCATTCGTCGAACTGACCGTCCTCCAGACGTTCCCGGATGATGCGCTCGACCATGGCACGGATGGCCGGCTCGTCCTGGCTGGTGAGCGACCGCACCGAGGCCTCCACGCTGTCCGCCAGCATCAGGATGGCCGCCTCGCGCGATTGCGGCTTTGGCCCCGAGTGGCGGAAATGAGCGGCAGCCACGGCCTGCTCCGCATCGCGCGCCTGCGGCGTGCCAGGCCGGGCTCCGGCAGCTTCCGTGGCCTGCTCCTTGGCCCGGGCGTAGAAATAGCTCATCAGCGCCGTGCCGTGGTGTTGCGGGATGAAGGAGATGATCTGCTTGGGCAGCCTGTAGCGGTAGCCCAGGTCAATGCCGTCGGCCACATGCGCCTTCAGGATGCGGGCCGACTCGATCGGTGTCAGCAGATCGTGCGGGTTCTCCTGCTGGCCCTGGTTCTCGATGAAGCCCATGGGGTTGGCCAGCTTGCCGATGTCGTGGTAATAGGCGGCGGCCCGCGTTACGAGGGGATCCGCACCGATCGCCTCGGCCGCCCGCTCTCCCAGGTTGCCCACCATCAGTGAGTGGTGATAGGTGCCGGGCGTCTCCAGCAGGAGCCGGCGCAGGAGTGGCTGCGAGGGATTGGCCATCTCCAGCAGCTGGAAGGAGGTGGTG
>Ga0136615_10000378_pt1 | contig 20277 bp, 14 predicted proteins | sample AntDrymUQ2882206_2_FD_106647 | JGI IMG/M metagenome (GOLD analysis project Ga0136615, IMG submission 106647) | Polar desert sand microbial communities from Dry Valleys, Antarctica - metaG UQ288 (22.06) | ecosystem: Environmental > Terrestrial > Soil > Desert | place: Antarctica: Dry Valley... | reverse complement strand
GCTGGTGGTGGATGTAGGTGACCTTGCTGAGGCTTCGCTGACCTGCAACGACACCAGCGCGGCCGGCACTCCCGGAAGCGAGCGGCGAACCGCTGACTCTGGCGACGAGGACCTCGATGCGGATAACGGGGAGGACCTCCCCACGAGGCTCGGAATGATCTACGACGGGACGAGTAAGGACGGCACGGTCCACGACGGGGTGCGCACGAGGATGCTGCTGACTGCGTTGTGCGCCTGGACGTCCGGGCAATTCTGCCGCCGGGCACGTCGAACCGACAAAGCGAGCCTCTGCTCGACCTCGTGCCCGACCGCCGTAGCCGCCCTACCCTGCCGTTCAGGCCTTCTCGGCGGCGAAGTAGCTGGGAGCCTGTCTCTACCTGGCACCCTGCAACCGTCTGCCGAACCTCGGCGTGTCATAGTCCAGCATCCGGCAAGATGGAGCTGCGCCATGCGTGGTCCGTTCCGTTGCTCGGGACTCGCATCCGGCGGGGAGGAGGGCGTCGAGATGAACCTGAACGACGCCACGGTGCCGTCCGGTCCCGAGGCGCTCGACGAGATCGTTCGGGCCGGGCACAGCCAACGGACGTTGGGGCTGAGCCGGGTCGCGAGCTCGACACGCGTGCTCGGACCGGGGCTCAGGGCGGTGGTGTGGGTACACGGATGCCCGTTGCGGTGCCCCGGCTGCGTCGCGCCCGAGGATCTCCCATTCGAGGGCGGCGAGCGGTGGAGTGTGCCTGCCCTTGCGGCGTGGCTCAGCGCGTTGCCGGCTCACGTGACCGGGCTGACCCTTTCCGGCGGCGAGCCGATGTCGCAGGCTGCGGCGCTGGCGGACCTGGTCGATCTCATTCGGGCTGGTCGCGACTGGTCGGTGATGGCCTTCAGCGGATTCACCCTCGCTCGGCTGCGGCGCTCGGGCGACGAAGGCCAGCAGGCGTTGTTGGAGCGGCTCGACATTCTGGTCGACGGCCCGTACCTCGAAGCGCGGCATGCCGACCTGCTCTGGCGTGGATCGGACAACCAGCAGATTCACTACCTTACCGACCGCCACCGCGCACCGGCGCAGGATCGCGGTGCTGGTGTCGAGGTCACCGTCGCAGATGGGTCTCTGCAGTGGATCGGAGTGCCCCCGGTTCCGGGATTCCGATCGCAGTTCGAGTCGGCGATGTCCGCGCAAGGCGTTGAGCTTGTGCCTCGGGAGGAGAACTGATGTCGGGAAGCCCAAAGTATGCCTCGGTGTCACTGACGAGAGAGCGCCGCCGGCGGCTGGAGGCCGAACGGGTCCGGCGGGCCGAGGAGCGCCGCCGACGGGCCGAGGAACGTCGGCGTCGGGCGGAGGAGCGCAACCAGCGGCTCGACGAGCGCTACGGCCAACGGATCGCTAGACGGACCGCGGCTCTGGAACGTCGGCGTAGCGAGACTGTCGACCAGCTGCGGACGACGGCGCGGCGAATCGAGCAGCAGCCCGGTATCAGCGCCACGGAGCGGACGTCGATGCGGGCTCGCCTCGACGAGGTCGGCCGGGTTCTAGCTGCCGACGGCGGCGCCCGGGTCGGCAGCGCCACCGCGCAGCTCCGCGCGGTCGAGCGAGCGCTCGACCGCGCGGACGGCCACGTCGCCGAGGCCGGCGCCGCCCGCGAGCGAGCCGACGCTCTCGAGGCGATGGAGGCGCTGCTTCGGGCGGAGGAAGAGCGGTTGCGGCTTGACGCCGCCGGTGCCCGGGAGGTCGACGGCCTGGTCCGATCGGCTCGGCAGGCGCTGCACGAGCCGCGGCGGTTCGACCAGATCCATGCCGATCTGGCCGATCGGGCGCAGCGTCACCTGGGTGTCGTCGAGGACAACAGGCGGGCACGTGACGCCGTCGAGCTCGAGGTGACGCTGGCGGTGGAGGCGTTCGACGTGGTGCTGGCAGAGGCGGCCGAGGCGCAGACCGTCCTGCCCGGCCAAGATCGTGCCGAGCAGACGCGGCAGCGGTTGATCGCGGATCTTGCCGCCGGCACGGTCGCGTCCGCGAGGCGTGGCGCAGCCGCCCTGACCGCGGCCGTGGCGGAGTTCGAGACCTCCCTCGAAGAGGTGCTCGACTCCTTGTACCACTGCGAGCTCGTTGTCGAGGCCGCCGCAGAGGCTCTGCCGTCGGTCGGTCTGCAGGTGTTGGCCGGCTCGGTTGTGCAGACTGGAAGTGTCGTGGCCTTCCAGGTCGCGCGCTCTGACGGAGCCGTGCTGGACCTCACCGTCGAGTCCGTCGGCGAGGGGGCGCGCGTCACCTACGACGGTCACGCGAGCGACTACGTTCAGACCCGGACGGCCGAGGGGACCGTGGCCGTCTGCGACCTCACCGAGGAACTGCTCGAGCGGTTCCACGACCAGCTCTCGGTCCACGACGTGGAGGCCGGCGAGCTGCAGTGGGAGGGCAAGCCCGCGCGGCCGGACCGCCGGGGAGCACAACGCCACATCGGTTACGCGGGCGAGTCCCGCGGACGGGACTGACGCCTGTGCGCGACGAGCCGGGTGCATCCACCGCTGCCTGGATGGAACGCATCGTCTCCGAGATCGTGCGGGGCAGGCACCTCATCGTGCACGGCAACGTGCGTGATCCGGTGCGGTGGAAGAACGAGCACGTAGCGCTGCGGCGGGCGCTCACCGAGGTCCTGCACATCTCGGGGTATCTGACGATCGGGTACTACGACGTGATCGACGGCATGACGTCGAACCACGAGCACGATCCGCAGCGGCTGAGCAGGCTGACCGCCGTGCAGCCGCCCGGTGGTGCCGGGTCGTCGGCGCCCGTCGCGTCCGTTCCCGACGCCACAGCCAACGCCGCCGGGGCGCCGGCCACGCGGTCCGGGCAGCGCCGTGCCTCCACCTTGGCGAGACTGGAGAACGCGCCGCCGCCGACCTACAGTGGTCCAGACGAGGCGTTCCCCGCGATCCGGCGCGCACTGGCGCAGAGCCACGAACCGGTTGCGTTCATCGTCGATTTCGCCGAGCTCCTGCTGGCCGACCCCGACCGCGCAGACCGCAGCGACCGGCGGCTGCTCGGAATGGTGAAGAAGGCCATGCTCGGAGCCGCACAGGTCGGGCACCTGCGCAATCTGCTGATTCTGGTCGTGCACGATCTGCCGGCCCTGCCGGAGTGGCTCTACCAAGGCGAGCCGTTCGTCCAGCCCGTCGAGGCGATGCGCCCGACCTATGAAGAGCGCCGCGAGTTCCTCCGCGAGAACGCCGCCCGGTTCTACGTTGATCCAGACGGCGAGGCGTGGACGGCCGAGTCGGTGCGCGTGCTCGCCAACCTCACCGAGGGCATGGCCGTGACCGAGCTGGACGGCCTCTGGCGGATCAGCCGGCGTGAGCACATTGGGCTCGCCCAGCCGCGTGAGCTGCTCAACCGAACCGTTCTGGGGCGTCGCCAGGACCCGTGGCAACGGCTCAGCGGGCGGGTTGCCGGGGCGGAGGCGCAACTCGCCCGCCGGGTCGTGGGGCAGCCGGTGGCCACCCGCCGGGTCAGCCAAGCCCTCGCTGCCGCCACCCTCGGCATCGACTTCGTCGCCGACGTCCACAGCCTGGAGGCCCGCCCGAAGGGGATCTTCTTCTTCGTGGGTCCCACCGGGGTGGGCAAGACCGAGTTGGCCAAGGCGCTCAGCGAGCTCATCTACGACGACGCCGCCGCGCTCGCGCGGTTCGACATGTCGACCTTCAGGGAGCCGCACTCGGCGGAGCGGTTCACCGGGGCACCGCCGGGATACCTGGGCCACGAGCGTGGCGGCGAGCTGACCAACCGCGTCCGCCAGCGACCGTTCAGCCTGCTCCTGTTCGACGAGATCGAGAAGGCCCATGAGTCGATCTTCGACAAGTTCCTCCAGATCCTGGACGACGGCCGGCTCACCGACGGGTTGGGGCGCACGTCCTACTTCGCCCACACGCTGATCGTCTTCACCTCCAACATCGGGGCCACGGAGATCTACGACGATGTCCGTAACGGCAAGGATCCGACGTACGAGCAGGTCGTCGAGCGGTTCGAGGAGGAGGTGCGCAAGCATTTCACGGAGAAGCTCAACCGCCCGGAGCTGCTGGGCCGCTTCGGCAACGGCATAGTGCCGTTCGACATTCTGCGCCCGGAGAACGTCGACCTCATCGCCATCAAGTTTCTCGACCAGCTCGTGCGCACCGCCGAGCGGACGGTCGAGTTGCGGGTCGACCAGGAGTCGGTGCTGGCCCTGGTGCGCCGGGTGATGGCGGACCCGGCCGAGCTCGCGCTGGGCGCGCGGCGGATCCGCGACACCCTCGACCGGTCGGTCAAGGCTCCGTTGGTGGACCGCTTGATACTCGGTGGCTCGGAGGCCTACAAGCTGTGGATTCCTCCGGGCCTCGATCTCGCCGAGGTCGAGGCCGTCCCGTGACCGGTGGCCCGAGCCCGCAGGACCGCCGGCGCCTGAACCGCCTCCTCGACCCGGTGATCGCCGATGCGGCGTGCGTCGGCGCCGCGCGGGCCCGGCGCATCGCGGAGGAGTGCGGTCCCGGGGTGACCGAGCAGGACGTGGTCGCCGCACTGCAGGCCCGTGACGTGCGGGTGGCCGAGCTGCCGGCGTTGCCGGCCGCTGCCCCGGTGGGATTACCGGCGGGGCTGCTCGGGCAGGTCCAGGAGCTCAGGTTCCGGCTCTCGATCGAGGTCGTCTTCGGCAACGAGCTGAGCTTCGGCTTCCGGGTGCTCGACGGCGTGCAGCTCGACAACGGCCGACGTCTTGACCCGCATGCGGTGACCGAGGCGGCCCGGCAAGCAGTCGATCTGCCCGACGGCCCGGACCGCGCGCTGCGGGAAGCGGTGCTCGCCGACCTGTCGGTGGCGGCCGCGGCGCCAGGGGCCCTCGACGCGATCGTGCTCTGGGAGGTCGTCGGACCGCTGCGGGAGTTGCGCCGCGACGGGTTCACTCAGATGGCGCTGGCCAAGCAGGCGGCGAACCTCGGGCTGACCCGTGAGGAGGCCGACCTCATCGCGGCGGCTGTCGCCGAGGAGGTCGAGAGCTCAGACGAGGGCTACGGCCCCGCTGAAGACGGCGAACCCACGGCCGCTCCTCTCGTCGAGAATCCGGCCGGGGCGATCGGCACAGCACCACCTGTCACGGGGGATTCGCGGGGTCCGGCAACGCCGGCAAGCCCTCGGCCGTCGATCGCGCCGAAGCCGACGGCCGTGGTCGACCTGCGGGTGCGGCCGGGTCGACATGGATACCTGAACCTGAGCTGGACCCCGCCCATCGCGGGCGTGTTGGCGCTGCGTCGCGCCAGCCGGGCGCCTCGCTGGGCCCAGGGCACCGTCATCTCCTCGGCTGAGATGACCGCGCACGGGACGACCGAACCGACGGCCGGCGCCGTGCCGTTGCCGGGCGGCCGCGTGCGTCGCGAGGTCATGGCACCGGACGAACCGTTCTACCTGACCGCATTGACGGTGGCAGGCCGCGACGCGGTGGTCGGGGTGACGGTCCAGCTTACCGCCGCTACGCCGGTTCGGGAGCTTGCCGTGCGTCGGTTCCGGTGCGAAGCGCGGTTGAGCTGGGTGTGGCCGGACGACGCGGTGAGCGCGGTCGTCAGCTGGCGACCGGACGGCGGCGCGGCCGCAGCATCGGAGGGCCCGAACGTCGCCGAATCGGTGCGCTGCTCACGGCGGGCCTACCAGGATGGGGGCGGTCTCTCGGTGCCGGTGGGCCACCTGGCGGTCACCATTGAGGTCCGGGCCGCATACGGCTACGACGACGCCCAGGTGCTCGCTCCACCGGTCGAGGTGCGCCTGGAAGCCCTCGGCGTGCCGGTGAGCTACCGCATCCGGCGGCGGCCGTGGACCCTGCCGCCACCTCTCGGTCGACGCCGGTACGAGGTGGTGCTCACCGCCGCCGCGGCATGCGACCTGCCAGACCTCGTCGTGGTGGAAGGCCGGACGCGCCTGCGCCCGGAGGCGCCAGAGCAGGGCGTACCGGTGGCCACGCAGCCGCGCCGGTCGGTCGAGGCCGGCGAGCCCGTGCTGCTGTCGGTCGATCCGACGTCGCCGGGACCCTCGTGGCTCGTCTGTTTTGTCGATCCGCAGCCGCTGGGCGACGGCGACGCGGGGATCATCCTGGAGCCGCCGCCGGTTCCCGAGCAGCGGAGGCGTTGAGGTGATGTGGCGTGCGCGGCCCTGGCCGCAGATCCGGATGGCCTGTCCGTACTGCTATCAGGTGTTTCTCCGCTGGCGGATCCAGTTCCGCTGTTCTGGGCGGCCCAGCAGGCTTGGCGACCGCTGCGATCCGGGCGCCGACCCCGTGTACTCTGCGTTCTACGGGCCCGGGTTCCAGCTGCCGGTCTTCCCGGCGCGGCGTCGCTACGCCGCGGACTGCCCGCACTGCGGCAGCGAGACGACCGTGCGGGTGTGCCCCAACTGCCACCACCGGTTGCCGACTCACTTCGGACGGGTGCGGAGCCGGTTGGTCGCGCTGGTCGGGGCCAGCGACAGCGGCAAGACCGTGTACCTCACGGTGCTGATGCACGAGCTGAACCACCGGGCCGGCGAGCGGCTCGAGTCCGGGGTGTGGGGCGCGGACGAGGAGACCCGCCGGATATTCGCCGGCGAGTACGAGCGCCCGATGTACACCGACGGTGATCTGCCCGGGACGACGCGGCCCGTCGGCGCGGAGCAGAACGGCCTGCGTCCACCGCTGGTGTTCTCCTTCGCGACCGAGGGATCGGGGCTGCGGCGCTCCCGCAGGACACTCCTGTCGTTCTTCGACACCGCAGGCGAGGACCTGACCTCCGAGGCCAGCGTCGAGCTCAACACCCGTTACCTGCGCTCGGCGGATGCCGTGCTGCTCGTGCTCGACCCACTGCAGATGGCGGGCGGGCGGGCCCGGGCCGGCCATGACGTCCGACCGCCGGAGCGCCCGGCCGTCGACAACCCCTTCCAGGTGCTCCAGAAGATCACCGACCTGCTCCAGGACGGCCGCCGGGCCGGCAAGGTGAGCAAGCCGCTCGGGGTCGCGTTCAGCAAGGTCGACGTCTTCTGGGACGGGATGGCGCCCGCGGCGCCGCTGCGTCGAGCCGAACCCGTGGAGAAGGGCGTCGACGAGCGCGATGGGCTCGACGTCAACGCCCAGGTGCAAGTCATGATCAACGACTGGGACGGCCGGCAGATCGACACCTTCCTGCGGGCCAACTACCGATGCTTCCGGTACTTCGGCTTCTCGGCGCTCGGCAACCATCCGACCGGGACCCGAGTGCCGTCGGTGGGGATCGCGCCCTACCGGGTCGCCGATCCGTTCCTCTGGCTGCTGGCCGAGTTGGGCGCCGTCCGCATAGTCCGAAGGCGGTGACATGAGCTTCGCCCAGCTATACTACACGTCGTGCGACCACGGCCTCAGCGGCTACGCGGGCTTCCAGTTCAACGCCGTGAGCGCGGGTGTTGACGCCCGGGTCATGCGCGACGTCGAGGCGCTGACCAGCTACCAACGCCCGACTGTGGTCGCGGCCGGACAGGAGCCGATCAACCTCTGCCACGCGGTCGATCCGGCGACCGGCACCGCGGTGACGGCCCAGGTCGTCTACGCGGGCGTGGATCCGTCCGGCCGACCCGGCAACTACTTCGCGCATGCGCTCGCCACGGCCGATCCAGAGCGCGACCTCGCTGACCTGCGTCCGGTGGAACTGTGGCGGTCGACGGTCTGGCACACCGAACCGTCGCCCGGAACCGAGCTTCCTGCCCTCGCGGACCGGCCGGAGGTCGGACCGCTGGACCGGGTGACGGTCGCCGAGCATCTGGCCGCGTACGACGGTGCCACCGATGTGCTCGGACGGCTGCTGACCGCGGCCGTGCACGCCGGTGCGGGCGGGCGGCCCGTCGTCCTGCGCAATGCGACGGTCGAGGAGAACACGCTCTGGATCGCGGCCGTCAGCTACCTGCTCGACGGGCCTGCGGCCCTGAACCTCTCCTTCGCCACGTACGCCCGGCGCGCCGATCGTTGCCGCGTGAGCCTGATCGGCACCGTGCCCGACCCCGAGTCCGACGCCGTGACGGCGGGCCTGCACGGAAGCTACGCGGTCTTCGACATGATGGACCGGCGGCACAGCGACGTCGACCCGCATCCGGCGGCGCTGCTGCTCGCCGCCGCGGGGCCGGTGCGGGCGGCCGGGCTCTGGGGCCAGGCCAGGCAGCTCGCGACCGGTGCTCAGCAGTCCCTGGACGACTGGTACCCGATCCTCGCCGCGGTGCACGCCATGACCGGGCAGGAGCCGCCGCTGAGCGCCGGGGCCGTGGACGTCGTCGCCGATTGGCTCGTCGACGCCGCGACGCGCTGCGCCGCGCCGCTGTCGGCCCGCCGATCGGGCGCCGTGCTGCGGGTGGTGTTGGAGCGGGCCGAGGAGCTGTCCAGCGAGCGGCTGCGCGCGTTCGTCACCGTGGCCGGGGCGGCCGAGGGCGAAGACCAGACCGCCGTCATCGAGACGGCTCTGCTCGACCGGGCGCTCGCGACATTGCGCTCCGGTTCGGTGCCCGAACCCGTCACCGATCCGTTCACCGCTCACGGTCGGGCGGCGGCGGCGGATCGCGCCGGCTCGCTGCTCGACAGCGCGGATGCCGATCGCGCCGTGGACGTCCTGTTCTGGGCGCGGCGGGCCGGGGTGAGCGTGGCGTCGGACGTGCTCCGGCGGTGCGGCCAGAAAGTGCTGGGCCCGGCGATGGAGCGGGTGCAGCACGATCCCCGCACTGTCGAGGTTTGCCGTGGGCAGCGTGCGCTGCTGAGCGGGATGGCCGCGAACTTGGCCAAAGGTACGCAGAAGCGTGCGGTGGCCCTGCTGCGCGGACCCGTCGGTGTGCTGCTCGACGCGGCGGACCTGCGAAGTTATCCGCAGCTGCGGGAGTTCATCGTGCTAGAGGAAGTGCACAAGGGTGGCGTCGCCCCGCTCGACGCGGTGCGTGAGCTCGTCGAGCTGCGGCCGCCCGACGCGCACCCCTTCACTGACGCGAAGCTGCTGCGGACGCTCTGGCCGCAGGGCACCTGGACCGCAGCAGAGACCGGTCGGCTGCTCGACCACTTCAACGATCTCGATTCCACGGCACCGGCGGTGAGCTGGCTCGAGCATTCGCTCGATCCGCCGTCCGATGCCGAAGGCTTGGATCAGTGGTTGAAGCTGCTCTCCGCGGTGCGCGCGCACCGCGCTGCTTTCGCCGCGTTGCCCGCCGCCGTCCGCGACCGGATCTCCGAGCTCGATGGACTCGACGAGAAGCTGCGGGCCGGCGCCGCCGCCGCCAGCCGCGGGGATCCGGAGTGGTACGTCGAGCTCGAAAAGATCATCCGCGGTCTCAGCCCCATGGTGCACAAGACGTTGTGGAGCCGGCTGGCCACATTGATCATCAGGTCGCCGCACCCGGGTCGAGCGCTGGCGGACTGCCCGGATCCGGTGTTCAATGCCTGCTGTGTTCAGGCCGCCGGTGACCTGCAGGCCCAGCCCCGATCGCACGACCTCGGGGCCAGGTTGGTCGCCGCGACGTCAGTCCTGCGCCCGTCGCCGTCGCGCTACCAGAGCTTCGGCCGCGACCGGGTGGCGCCTGCCCTGATGACCTGGACCAAGCGGGATCGCCGGAAGGTGCGGCGGCAGCTGCGGGGCGGCAGCGTGCTGGTCCATCTGATCGGGGGACCGAAACCGGAGGATAAGGCGGCCCTCGAGACGTTCGACCGCCTCGTCGCCGCCCGTGATCCGGGCCGGGCCCGACGCCACCGCTGGTGGCTTGCCTAGTGGACTGGGATCTGTTCTGGCGGAAGGTCGGATACGTGATCTACGTCGTCGGCGTGATCGTCGTGATGGTGCCCGTCGGGATCGTGGTGGCGCCCGGACAGGTGATCGGCGCCTACCTGGTGCCGATGTGCCAGGTCGCCACCGGACGCCGGCTCGGCCTCACCGCACCGTTCCGTGCGCTCGCGCTGCCCGCGGATCGGGATCCTGCGGTGGTGGACTACCTGCACGGCCCAGTGCGCATCGACCTTGCCTACGTCCGCCAGTTGGCCGTCGAACGGTTGCGGGAGAGGTACACGGCGTGGACGGATCGCATCTCCGCGTGGTGCAACCCCGACCCGGACGAGCTCGGTGACCGTCGTGCGCGTGAGCAGCGCCGCATGGCGCTGCCGGGTGCGGTCGGGCTCTCGATCGGGCTGGGTGTAGGAGCGGTGGTCGGTGCAGCAACCGCCGCGTTGCTCGCTGGCCTGCATGAGGTGGTCGCCGGGGTGATGAGCGGGTGCTGGCGCGGGATTGGCCTGGTCCTGTGGACGGTCGACTCCGTCCTGCTGCGGGTGCGACACATCCGCATGCGGTGCTTGGCCTGCTTCGAGCGCTTGCCCTACCCGGCCTACCGCTGCCCGGACTGCAACGAGACCCACTGGGACATCCGGCCCGGGGCGTCGGGCATCGTGATGCGGACCTGCCTGTGCGGACGCCGGCTCCCGACGCTGCTGATGTTCGGCAGCGGGGCGCTCGCCGCTCGGTGCCCGTTCCGGTTGTGCGGCTCGGAGATGGAGCATCGGCCGGGAACGGTGGTCGAGGAGGTGCTGCCGGTGTTCGGCGCGACCGGCGCGGGCAAGACGCGCCTGATGTACGCCCTCGTCGTCGCGCTGCAGCAGATGAGTGACCGGCACGGGGTGTCGTTGCGGTTCGCCGACTCCTGGACCGAGCGCCAGCTCGCGACTGCCCGCATGTACCTCGACGGGACCATGGCCGTGGTCGGTACCCCGCCTGCTCTGCAGCGCGGCATAGCGCTGAACCTGCGTATCGGGCGCCGGCAGCGGCTGCTGCAGTTCTTCGACGCCGCCGGTGAGCGGTTCTACAGCGAGGAGCGTTCCTCCGACCTGCTCTACCTCGGCAGCGGCCGGACGTTTCTGCTGGTCGTCGATCCGCTCGCGGTGGACGGCTTCTGGGAGGGCCTGCCGCCGCAAGAACACAGCCGGCTCGCGGCGAGCCGCCCGCTGAACGTGCCACAGCCGGACCTGGCCTACCAGCAGACGGTCGAGCGCGTGGTGGACCTGCACGGCGACCCGGCGCGTTCTCGCCTCGCCGTGGTGTTCAGCCGCGCCGACATGCTGGGTGCGGCTGGCGGCGGCAGCAACCTCGAGGGGTGGGTGCAGGACCGACTCGGCCTTGGCGGGCTGCTGCGCACGGCGCGGCTGGACTTCCGGGAGGTCACACTGTTTCGTACCGCGGCCGTGCTGCGCGGTGAGGAGATCGACCCGAGCGTGGCCGATCTCCTGTCGTGGATGCTACTCGTCGCTGACCAGGAGACGCGCGAGACGAAGAGCGAGATTGCAGCGTGACCTCGGGGGAGCCACCCGGCCAGCGCCGGGCATACCGGCTCCCTCGCCTGCTCGTGCTGGTCCTCACCCTCATCGCGTTCGGACTGACGCTCACCGCACTCGGCGCGTGGCTCCTGATCTTCCTGGGTTGGATATGACACGTGGAATCGTAGCTGCTTCAGTTCGGCACTCGGTCGATCGGGCTGTCGATCGGGCGGCTGCTGCTGCGTCCACAGCCGGCCAAGTTCATTCGCTCCCGGTCAATCGGCTCCATTGCTTACTGAATTGCTTACTGAGAAATTCCTGGACTGACCGCCAGGCACTGGCGTAGCTTGCCTCTGTATTGCGCAGCACGGCGACAACAACTATCAGAGCCGTGCCGGCGATCGGCAGCTTGAACCACATTTCAAGATCGGGTACGAACATTACTACAATGAGTGCCACAATTGTGCCGCCGATGAGGAGCTGTAGTCTGACGGAGGGCAAGGTGCCGTCCGAATAGGGCTTCGGGTTCTCCCCCCATGCGCCTGAGAACAGCCAGTCAATAAGGTCTAGGAGCTGCTGTCGAACCGCTGCGGAGTGATGCAGGGGCATGTCAGACGGCAGTTGTAGCGCCATGCTCGAGCACTCCTTGGCTATATCGGCGGCACGACGGAAGTTCTTCGCCACCTTCTTGCGATGGCTGCCGAAGTCCCGGCCGACCGATAACGTTCGAAGAGTGCTCGCGACGAAGTCGATCTGCTGGCATCTAAGGCTGAGCGCGATGGTTTCCTCTGAGTTCGCTGCGACCGCTTCCGCAGGCGTACCAATGAAGATGCAGCACAGTGTGTATCCGAGACCGCGAGCTGCAAGTTTACGAAGCCGGTTCCTTTCCGCAATGCTGCCAACGAGTGCGCCACCTGCCATCGCTAGATTCAAGCAGGCCATTACTGCGAGCGTGCTGGGCAATATCGACTCCCACGGGAAGCTCCATACATCAGTAGCGGAACCAAGGAAGATCACAAGGAGAACATTCGTGTCGGTCTCGGCCCAGTATGCGGCAAACATGGCCATAACTAGCCACAACGGTAGCCACATGGAGGGCAACCACGCCGACAGGAGGGAACTGATCCACGAAATCGCTATCATGAGCAGGGCTGCGAGTATGAGGTAATGAATAGCTGGGAATACGAGCGTCTCGGCGACTAGGACGCCGACGAAGAATGTGACTAGAATTATGCAACTGACCCACTTCTGGGCAATGGCAATCCGCCTGAGGCTGCAATTGTACCTCTCACAGCGACGCCTCCCGTCATCGAAGCTAGCCTCGAGACCTGGACGGAGGTACCCCTTGATCTCCCCCCACCCGGTCGCGCCGCTCATCTGGATGCGCCTCGTGCCCGATAGTTGATCAGGCTGGTGTCGATGGGGCGGCAGACTCGATGATCGCGTAGCATCGCGTCCGCCCTTCGAACGGATCTGACGAGAGATGCCGATGACCGTAGCTGAGAAGCGCGGCAGGCGCTCAACCGATCTGTAATATCAAGGTGTGTCTCGGCCGACACGCCCAACGGTCGCGTCCACAGACGTCGTGTATGGCGTCGGGATGTGAGACGGCCACCGGCACGGCCGCTGGGATCGACGGCATGCCTCGCGGTCCGGCACCATGCGGTCGGTCCAGCGTCAGCGGGCCCGGACGGAGGGCGACGATGCCGAAGCACCCGATGGCTGATGTGGTGGTGCTGCTGCCCGGCATTCTCGGCAGTGTCCTCGAGCGGGACGGCCGCGAGGTGTGGGCACCGACACCGGGTGCGGTGTGGCGGGGCCTGTGGAGGCTCGGGCGCAGCGTGCAGGAGCTGCGACTCGGGGAGGACCCGCACGAGGAGGACGACCTCGGTGACGGTGTGCGGGCCACGCGGCTCGTGCCGGACGTCCATCTCGTGCCCGGGCTGTGGAGCATCGACGGCTACAGCGGCATCCGGAACATGATCCTCAACAACTTCGCCGTGGAGCCCGGGATGACATACCTGGAGTGCCCGTACGACTGGCGCCGCGACAACCGCGTCGCCGCCCGGACGCTCGCCCGGCTCGTCACGCCGGCGCTGCGAGAGGTGCGCCGGCACAACCCGGACGCGAAGCTGGTGCTGCTGGGGCACTCGATGGGTGGGCTGGTCGCCCGGTACTTCCTTGAGTGCCTCGACGGCTGGCGCGACACCCGAATGCTGATCACCTTCGGCACGCCCTACCGCGGGTCGCTCAACGCGCTGAACTTCGTCGCGAACGGGTTCCGCAAGCGCATCGGGCCGCTCACTCTTCTCGACCTGACCGACCTGCTGCGGTCGCTGACCTCGGTGTACCAGCTGCTCCCCGTCTACGAGTGCCTCGACCTGGGCGGGTCCGCGCCCGTGCGCGCGGCCGAGTCGCAGGGGGTGCCGTTCCTCGATACGGACCGCGCCGCTGCAGCTCTGCGCGACTTCCACCGGGCGATCGAGGCCGGCGTCGGGGGCCGCCCGGAGCGAGCCTACGAGGTCCACCCGGTCGTCGGCCTCACGCAGCCGACCGCGCAGTCGGCGCGGCTGGTGCGCGGCACACTGGAGACCGCCCGGACCCGGCTGGACAGCAGCGGCCGGCTCGTCGACGAGAGCGGCGACGGCACGGTGCCCCGCGTGTCGGCCACGCCGATCGAGCTCGGCAGCCGCCCGCCCGCGGTGTACGCCCGCCAGCGGCACGGGTCGCTCCAGAACGTGGACAATGTGCACGTGCAGCTGCTCGGGCTGCTGACCCAGGTGGCGGACCTCGGCGACGTCCGAGACGTCCGGGCTGGGCTGGCGCTCATCCTCGACGACGTGTTCGCGCCGGACGAGCCGGTCGCGGTGCAGGTGGAGGTGCCGCGGATCGGGCTGGCCGCCGCGGTCACCGATCTGGGCACCGGCGTTACGGGTGATCCGGTGCCGCTCGCCGACGCGGGCGACGGGCGGCACGCCGTGGAGCTGCCGCCGCTCCCGCCCGGCGAGTACCGGGTCACCATCGCCGGCTCCGGGGAGGCGGACCGGCTCGTCGCCCCGGTGGGCGGGCTGCTCATGGTCCCCGGCGCCGAACCGGCCGCGCCGTGACGCCGGAGCGAAGCACCGTCCGCGCCCTGCTGATCGGCATCGACGACTACGACCCCACCGTAGCGAACCCGCTGCGCGGGTGCGTGGGCGACGTCGGGGACGTGCGGGAGTTCCTCATCGCCCGGGTGCCCGACCTGGTCGAACCGCTCGTACTACGCAACGGTGAGGCCACCCGTGCGGCCCTGGTGAGCGCCTTCACCACGCACCTGGGCGCGGCGGGGGAGGGCGACGTCGCGCTGTTCTGGTTCAGCGGCCACGGCTCGCAGGAGCCGGTGCCTGCCGAGCTCGCCCACCTGGAGCCGTCGGGGTTCCAGCAGACCCTGCTGTGCGCCGACAGCCGCACCGGCGGCGTCCCCGATCTCGCTGACAAGGACCTCAATGCGTTGATCGGCCGGGTCGCCGCCCGCGGTGCCCACGTCGTGGTGGTGACGGACTGCTGCCACTCCGGCGGAAACACCCGCGACGCCGACGGCACCGAGCGCGGCACCGATCCGGCCGCTGCGGCACCGCCACTCGCCGGCTTCACCTCCGAGGTGCGTGCCCTGGCCCGGGACACTGGCGCGCTCCCTGTCCCGGTTCCGCACGTGGCGCTCGCCGCATGCCGGTCGGCGGAGAAGGCGCGGGAACGGCCGGTCGACGGCCGGGTGCGCGGCGTGTTCACCGCGTCGCTGCTCGCCGCGCTCGCCCGGCTCGGCACCGACGTTACCTACCGCGACCTGCTGGTGGCCGCGAGGTGCCGCGTGGAGAACCACGCCAATCAGCAGGTGCCGCAGCTGTACCCCACCGACGTCGGCGGCCTGGCCGACCGACGCTTCCTCGGCGGCCGGGTGGTCCGCCCGACCACGGCGTTCGTACTGCGGTGCGTGCGCGGCACCTGGGAGGTGGACGCGGGCCGTTGCCACGGCATACCGCAGCCGGTGCCCGGGGATCCGGTGTTGTTCAGCGTGCCCGGCGCGGGAGTCGTCCGGGTCACCGAGGTGCGCCCGGACCGCTCGCTGGTCGAACCAGTGGGATGGGAGCCGCATGTGGAACGGCAGTACCCGGTGGTGCTCGCGACTTTCCCGCTGCCGCCCGCCACCGTGGTGCTCGACGGCGGGCCGGACGACGCGACCGCGCTGCGACGCGTCCACCGGGCGCTGGCCACGGCCGGACCGGACGGCGGGCCGTCGCCACTGGTCCGGCCGGCCACCGACCGAACGCAGGCCATGGGCCTGCAACTGCGGGTTGCCGCGGCGCCGGGTGGCGGGTACCGGGTCCTGCGCGGGGACGGCACGCCCGCCGCCGCCGACGTCGCGGACGAGACGGCCGCGGACGCCCGGATCGTCGTCGCGCAGCTGGAGCACATCGCCCGCTGGACCCACATCAAGGATCTCGACAACCCGGCGTCGCCGCTCGCCGAGCTGATCCGGGTCGAGGTCGTAGCGGCCGGGCCGGGCGATACGCTCGTGGCGTGGGAGCGGCCCGCGCTCGTCCCGGACGAGAACGGCGCCATCCGGCTGCACTACGTCCACGGCCGCCCGCCGCAGGTGTTCGTGCGGCTGCACAACCTCTCGGGGCGGCCGCTCTACGCCGTGCTCCTGGATCTCACCGACCGCTACCGCGTCACGCCCGCGCTGTTCCCCGGTGGGATGGTGCGCGGCCGCGCCGCGGCCCTCGACGGTCGTCCGATGCCGGTGTCACTGCCGAAGGATCGTGCGGTGCCGGGAGAGGTGCGCGACTGGCTGAAGCTGATCGTCGCCGACGAGGAGTTCGCCTCGGCGGCGTTCACGATGCCCCCGCTCGGCGAGCCGGTTGACCGATCGGCGCGCGCGTTCCGGGCGCGCGGGTTCGTCGACCGGCTCGGCCTGCGCGCAACCAGCCGGGACTTCGGCGACGAGGTCGACGTTACCGCGGCGGGGGACTGGGCCACCGTCATCGTGCCGGTGCTCACGACGGTGTGAGCGCGGCTCAGCGCCCCGTGTGCGTGAAACCGGCCCAGGCTGCGATGTCGGCCGGGTCGGTGCCGGCGAGCCGGTTGCGCAGCTGCGCGGGCATCGTGGCGGGGGGTTCCCGGTTGGGATCCAGCATCCACAACTGCGCCTCGCGCAGCGCCTCCCGCGGCGGACTGGCACGCAGGAAGTGGTGGAATAGGAACATCAATGCGGACGTGGCCGAGTCGGGCACCTTCCACAGCGCGCTCACCACCGAGCGGGCGCCGCCGGTCAGGAAGGCGGTGGCGAGGCTGAACGCCTCGTCGTAGCCGCGGCCGGGCACGCCGCTGCTGCACGCGGCCAGCACGGCCAGGGCGAGCGGGCGCCCGCGCTGCGCGGTGAGGCCGCGGATCAGCTCCTCCGCCGAGAGCGTGTCCCCGCCGGCGAGCATCAGGTAGGACGTGTCGTCCGCGCCGGTCCTCATCACTGCGTGGCAGGCGGCGTGCAGCAGCGGGCCTGCGAAATTGGCGTCCTCGGCGAGCCACCCTTGCACGTCCGCCCTGGTCCCCGCACCGCCGGGGTCCCGGCGCCCCTTCGCGTCTCGGCCCAGGTACCGGGCCTGCGGGTAGAACTCCTGCCGCAACGCGATGGCCTCGGCGCGGGCACCGCGGAGGTCGGCGGCGCGATGCCCGGTGTCCGGGTCGCCGATCACCAACCCGGAGCGCGTGAGCGGGACGGCGTCGGCCCACGCGGAGTCGCACAGCATGCGCGCCGACACGGCGTAGGACAGCACCGCCCGCTGAACGGCGTACCGGCGCCGGCCCTGCTCGGTGGTGTACGCGGCGTGCCACGGCACCCGGGCCAGCGCGCCCATCGGCACCAGCACCAGGCGAGGGGTGCCGGAGAGACCGTGGTGGAGGGGGAGGTGCTGGTCGAGCAGCGGCCCGATCGCCGCGGGCCACGCCCAGGCGCACACCTCCTCCAGCGTACCCGTCCATTTCGAACGCGGTGGCTCATCCACCAGGAAGTCGCGGAACGGGGCGTCGCGGGTGAAGGCGTCGGCGAGATGGCGCTCGACCACGGTGCTGGTGCCGACCGTCAGCTGCGGCAGGGGGAGCCAGGTGGGCGCGTCCCGGGCCGGGACGACCACCGCCGCGCCGACGCCGTCGTCGCCGGGGACGAGGTAGACCAGCGCGTCGGCGGAGAGCGCGGAGAGCGCGGCACGGACCTCGTGCGCCGGGGGAGGATCGGCAATCGTGCCCGGTTCGCCGGCGAGCCGGGTCACGATCTCGCGGCGCAGCTCGGTGGGCGCCGCGTCCGCGCCGCCGGATCTGGTGGCGTCGCCCCAACGCCGTGCCAGTTCCCGCTCGCCCAAGCCGATCAAGCGCTCCGGCACTCCGGTCAGCGTGACGGCGGCCTGCAGCATCAGCCCGCGGCCAGCATCGAGGGCCGCGGCGGCGCCCTCGACGTCGCTGTCGGACAGGCACCAGCGGGCCACGTCGATCGCGTCGGACGCGGCATCGCGCGCGGCGGCCGTGGCGTTCCCGGTTCCGGTCTGCAGCAGCACGCTCATGGTGTGGCCGCGCAGCGCGTCGCGGCCGGTCTCCCGGCCGAGCGGTTGCCGCCCGGACAGCCGGTAGGCGTGGCCGAGCATCTGGCCGGTCATCGCCCACTGCGGGTGGGCGGGCCCGCCGAGCTCGTCGCGGGCGCCTTCCAGCAGCCGCACTGCCTCCCGTACATCCGGACGGCTGCGCCGCTCCTCGTAGCGCCGGATCAGCGCACCCGCGCACGAGGTCGTGTAGAACACGCGGCGTGAGTCGGTGCCGGGGGCGACCTGCACGGCGAGGCGCAGATCGTCGACGGCAAGGTCGAGGTAGGACCCACCGGCGCCCAGCTCCATGATCCCGAGTTCGGCGAGGTACATCGCCTGTTCTGCCGCTAGGAGTCCCGGCTGATCGGCCAGCCGGCGCAGATCCGCGAAGCGGGCGCTCGACGTCGGGCTGCCCGACGTGACGTCCCCCAGCATGCCGCGCATCGACTGGAACGAGCCGGCCATCTCGTCGATCTGCACCCCGAGCCGGTCGTCGGCGGGAAGTTCGCGACGCAACCCGACGACGCGGTCGACCTGCTCCGCGGCGGCAGCGACGTCACCGCGCCCGACGGCGGTCTGGGCGGCCTGCATCGCGGCGATGATCCGCGCCCGGACGTCCTGAGTCGAGCCCGGGGGAACGGTGCTGCGCAGCCTCTCGACCTCCTCGAGCACCTCCTCCTGGCCGCGCAGGTCGCCGTCGTCGCGGCTGCGGACGTGCAGCGCGATAACCCGCGCCGACTGGATCATCGTGGCGTGCGGCTGCGCTGCGCCCACAGTGGACGCGAGCCCGTCGATCTCGGCCAGGGCCGCGCGCGCGTCGACCCCAGCATGCCCGTGCTGGAGGGCCACCATCAGCCACAGAGCCCGCACCGCCGCCCGGTCGGCGGGCCACTGCGGGTGTGGCGCCGAATCGGTGCCCGCGACCACCGCCAGCGCCTCCAGTCGATCGGCGCCCGCCGGCGTGGTGACGCCGCCGGCGCGCAACTGCGCGTTGACGAGCACGGCGGCGAGCCGTGCCCGGCCCGATACCCCCTCGGGCAGCTGCCGCCAGTCGTTCAGCGCGGCCGCCAGAACGTCGGGATCCTGCCCGTCGTGCTCCCACTGCTCCGCGCGCACCCAGCACAGGGCGAACAGCCACGGCCACCGCTCCTGCGGCGGCACCGCCTGCGCTGCCGCCGTGGTGCGGTCGATCAACCGCTGCGTCGCGGGGTCCGGTGCGGGCACCCGGCGGATGCTAGACCTCTCACCGCTGGGCGGATTCGTCACTGGTGTGCACCTGGCCGAGCCGGCCGTCCATCGACGTCGAGGCCGTGCTGCAGCAGATCGCGCTCGCGTTCGGGATCCCCTGCCGCGTAGTGAGCCATGAGCGCCCGGGCGGCGTCCCCGGTGTTGCCGGCGAACACCTCGCGCCGGAGGTCGTCGACGAGATCGGGCCCGGCGTCCGCGACCAGCCGATCGACCAACTGCCGGGCGGCGGTCGCGTTCCCGCTGTCGGCGAGCCGTCGCAGGTCCTCGAGCGAGGTGGCTCGAAGCTGCTGTGCGTCGTCCGCCTCGGTCCGAGCGTCGGCATCCGTCGTTGCGGAAGCAGCCGCCTCGCGCAGCATCGCGTCGATCCTGTCGGAGAACTCGATGGCAGGCGGATTCGCGGCGAGGCGGACCCGGACCTCCTGCAATGCCCGGTGTTGTAACGTCAGGCCGCGCCGCTTGCATGGGAGATGAGGCGCCTGACGTCGTCGTCGTACGTGTAAGCGACGCACATGTCCCAGACCGTCTCTGGAACGCGCTCGCGGCGACGGGCGGCGCGCCCGTACTGAGCGAGATAGCCGTGCAGGCGGACGGCGTCGAAGGGACCGTAGCCGTCGCCGATGCGGATCGGCTCAAGAGCGCAGGCGCCGTGCTCCTCGACCTCGCCGACCTGCATGGCGGCGGAGAACTCCTGGGCGTGGCGGCTCTCGGGCTCGAGGTAGCCAGCGGCGGCCATCTCCAACATCTCCCTCGTCAGTGGTGTGTGGAACCCGATGCGATGTGCGTCCATGGCGGCGGTCCAGATCGCCTTCTCAAATGGCCGCAGGTCGCTGAGGTAAACGTTCCACGAGCAGCGGGCCGCCCGTGAGCGCCTGGATCACCCGGCCGGACGGCCCGGCGGCGTCGCGGGCACGTTCGACGCGACGATCTGCTGCGGCTGCGTTTCGCAGCGCGTCGACGTCCTGCTCCGGCGCGCCGGAGAAGTCGGGCGGGATCTGAATCCTCGCGCCGAACCTTCTCAACAGTGAGGGTTATTAGAAAGTCCTTTTCCTGAGTTTTCTTCGGCGCGCCTCCCACGGAAACAACGACCCCTCCAGAAGAATGTGGTGAACAGCACAAACAGTTCATCACACCCCGGAGGGATCGTT
>Ga0136615_10000376_pt1 | contig 20322 bp, 22 predicted proteins | sample AntDrymUQ2882206_2_FD_106647 | JGI IMG/M metagenome (GOLD analysis project Ga0136615, IMG submission 106647) | Polar desert sand microbial communities from Dry Valleys, Antarctica - metaG UQ288 (22.06) | ecosystem: Environmental > Terrestrial > Soil > Desert | place: Antarctica: Dry Valley... | reverse complement strand
CGCGCCGAACCGGCCGCCCTGCGCGTCGAGCTCGGAGAGCGCGCGCTCGTACAGTCGCTCCGCCTCCTCCGCGCCCGCGGCTTCCGCATAGGTCGGCCGGTTGCCGCGGCGAGCGTCGCCGTACAGCGTGAACTGGCTGACGCACAGGACTCCGCCTCCCACCTCGACGACCGACCGGTTCATGCGGCCGTCCTCGTCGTCGAAGACGCGGAGTCCGAGCACCTTGCGCGCGACGCGGTCGGCGTCGGCCTCGGCGTCGGTGCGGCGGACGCCGAGGAGGACGAGCAGCCCGAGCTCGATCGCCGCGATGCGCTCGCCCTCGACGGAGACCGATGCCGAGCTGACGCGCTGGACGAGTGCCCTCATCGGGCGCAGTATCGCGCCGCCCGTGCCCCCCTAGAGTGACGGCGAATGTCCGCCGCCGACGTCGTCGACGCCTACCTCGCAGAGCTGCCCGGCCCGACGCGACGCCTGGCCGCGGCCGAATGGGGCGTGACCGTCGAGCCCGACGCGGCCGCCGGGTGGCCGCTCGACGTCGGGATCCGGATCACCGAGGGCCTGCTGCGCGCGCAGGCGTTCGTCGCCGCTCACGACGAGATGCTCGATCCCTGGCTGTTCCTCAACTGGAACCGCCAGACGCGGTTCGTTCGCTTTGCCTGCGCCCGCAACGGTGACGTGTGGGTCCACGCGGACCTGCCCGCGGCGGCGATCGACGAGCGCTCCATCGACCGCCTGCTCGGCCTCCTGGTCGAGGGGGCGACGGTGGCGCGCCGCTACGCCGTCGAAGCATGCGCCGCGCGTCCGTCCGCGAGCTGACGCCGGCCGACCCGCCCGGGCCCGCTCAGGCGGCCCGCAGGCGATCCCTGAACGCGCGGTAGTCGGCGCGGTCGGGGCGCAGGCATGCAGCCAGGACGAGGTGGCGCCTCGCCTCGGCGGGGCGGCCGGTCTTCTCGAGCGAGCGCCCGAGGCAGAAGTGGGCGAAGTCGTTCACCGGCGCCCGCTCGACGACCGCTGCGAACTCCTCGCGTGCCTCCGCGTAGCGGCCGGCGCGAAAGTAGGCGCGGCCGAGCGCCTCGCGGATCGAGGTCTTGTTGGGCTCGAAGGCGCGGGCGCGCTCGAGCGGGACCGTGGCCGCCGCGAAGTCGCCCGCCTCGAGCAGCGCGGTGCCGCGGCTGAAGAGGTCGTAGACGTGCTCGCCCCGCTCCTCCGGGCTGAGGCCCCCGGAGCCTCCGCGACCCGGCGCGTCGCCGCCGCTCGCCGGCCCCGCCGGTTGGGTCACGAGCCGCCTTCCACCCGGGACGCGACCGGGGCCGCTCGCAGCTCGGCCACCGCGTCGAGGACCGCGCGGGCGACCTCCACCTTCGGCGCTCGGGCGATCGGACGCTCGCCGGCGGCGGTGACGACCGTCACCGCGTTGTCGGCGGCGTTGAAGCCGATGCTCGGGTCCGAGACGTCGTTCACCACGATCGCGTCCACGCGCTTGCGCGCGAGCTTCTCCCTGGCGCGAGCGATGACCGCCGCCGCTCCCCCCTCCCCCGCGTGCTCGGCCGCGAAGCCGACGATCGTCTGGTGGGGCCGGCGCTCGGCGGTCAGCCCGGTGAGGACGTCGGGGGTCGGCTCGAGCGACAGCGCCAGCTCGGCGCGACCGGACTTCGCGATCTTCGCCGCCGCGGGCGCCGCGGGGCGGAAGTCAGCGACCGCGGCGGCCATCAGGACCACGTCGGCGCCGGGCGCGGCGCGGCGCGTCTCGACCTCCAGCTCGGCGGCGGTTTGGACCTCGACGTAGCGCACCCCACCCGCGCGCGGAAGGTCGACGTTGGCCGCGATGACCGTGACCTCGGCCCCGCGGCGAGCGGCCTCCTCGGCGAGCGAGAAACCCATCCGCCCCGACGAGCGATTGCCGACGTAGCGGACGGCGTCGATCGGCTCGCGGGTGCCGCCGGCCGTGACGAGCACCCGCATCCCGTCGAGCGAGCGCGGCGCGTACGACGGGCCCAGAGACTCCTCGACGGCGGCGAGGACGTCGGCGGGCTCGGCGAGCCTCCCGGCTCCCCACTCCCCCTTCGAGGCCAGCTCTCCCGTGCCCGGCGGGACGATGCGCGCCCCGCGCGCGGCGAGCGTCTCGAGGTTCGCGCGCGTCGCGGGGTGGCCGAGCATGCGGTCGTTCATCGCCGGGGCGATCACGAGCGGCGAGTGGCCGGCGGCCAGGGCGGCGGTGGTGAGAAGGTTGTCGGCGATCCCCGTCGCGAGCTTGGCGATCGTGTTCGCGGATGCCGGCGCCACGCAGAGGACGTCGCACTCGGCGACGAGCTGCAGGTGGGCGATCGGATCGTGGTCGGGCGCCGGGTCGCCGGGGTAGGCCCCCCGCGCCGGGTCGGCCTCGAACTCGTCGACGAGCACGGGCGCGCCGGTGATGCCCGCGAACGTGGCACGCCCCACGAACTCGAGGCTCGTGGGCGTCTGGATCACGCGCACGGCGTGACCGGCTCGCGTCGCGAGCCGGACCAGCTCGACGGCCCTGTATGCCGCGATCCCGCCGGAGACGCCGAGGAGGATGCGCGCCACGGCCGGCTCCGCTCAGGCGCGGTACTCGTACCGGATCTTGCCGGCGGAGATCTCCTCGAGGGCGATCTTGAGGTAGTTCTTCGAGGCGGTCTCGACCATCGGCGGCGGGTACTCGTCGAAGGTCCCCTCGCCGAGGTTGTGGTAGTACGAGTTGATCTGGCGCGCCCGCTTCGCCGCGACCAGCACGCAGGCGTAGTGCGAGTCGACGCGGTCGAGCAGGGTGTCCAGGCGGGGCTTGATCACTGAGGCGCTCCTCTTCGTTGCGTCCCGCAGATGCTACTCACGACCGCGGCGAGGTCCTCGATCGCATCCTCGAGCCGATCGTTGACCACGACATGGCGGAACTCCGAGCGCGCCTCGAGCTCGTCGCGCGCGGCTCGCAGGCGCTCCTCGACGACCGGTGCCGAGTCCGCCCCCCTGGCGACGAGCCGCGCCCGCAGCGCCGCCAGCGACGGCGGGGCGATGAAGACCTGCTCGGCTTCGGGGAGTGCCTCCCTTACCTGGCGCGCGCCTTGGAGCTCGATCTCCAGCACCAGCCCGACCGGTTCGTCCTCGCCGGCCGCCGGGGCCGCCGGGCGCGGCCGGCTGAGCTCGGAGCGCGGGGTCCCGTAGCGATTGCCGGCGTAGGTGGCGTGCTCGAGGAAGTCGCCCGCCTCGAGGCGGCGACCGAACTCCTCCCGGGACAGGAAGTGGTAGTCGCGATCGTCCACCTCGCCGGGGCGCGGGGCGCGCGTGGTGGCCGACACCGATAGCTCGAGGCCGGGGAGGCGCTCGCGCAGCGCGCGGATCAGCGTTCCCTTGCCGACGCCGGAGGGGCCCGTGATGACGAGCACCAGCGGGGCTCGGCCCTCCTCAGGCTGCTGATTCCCCGGCCCCGCGCGCGGGGGCGTGGGATCGGTCATCAGGGCTTAGCGTCGAAAGTGGGAGACGAGCTCGTTGCGCTGGCGCTCCGACAGGCCGCCGATCGTCTTGCTCGGCGAGATCCGACACTGCGTCAGGATCCTGTTGACCTTCACGCGGCCGTACTTCGGCACCGCGTGCAGCAGGTCGAACACCTTGCAGGTCTGCAGATACTCCGGCGGGTCGAGCAGAAGCCCCTGGATCTGGGTCCGGCCCGCCTTGAGATCGCGCTTGAGCTGGGCCCGCCGCGTGCGCACGTCGTTGGCGCGCTGTAGGGCGTCCATTCGCTGCGTGAGGGAGCGCTGGGGGGCGACTCCCGGCGCCCGCGGCGGCGACTGGGCGGCTGGCGACATGGCCGGCGATTCTATACACGGATTCGCGCCCCTCGACGCACGGAAACGCGATTGTCAGCGTTTTCGGCGCCAATTCACCTCGACGTCGAGTCGAGGTTGAGCGTGGTTCGGGCTACTTGACGGTATTAGCGAGGTTTGCAGGCACTTATGGGCGAGCTAGCGGACCAATGGGCGTGCGGAGCGATAGGCGTGGTGTCGCGGACCCCTCTGCGCTCACGCCCCGCACGCGGCCGCCACGGGGCCCGGGAACGGCTCCAGCGCCGCAAACCCGGCCGCCACGCACCCGCCCCGCCGCCGGGTCGCGGAAGCTCTCCGTGCCGACCGCGACGCACGCGGCGCCCGCCCGCATCAGGGTCGGAGGCGTAGGCGCCGGTCTGGACCCCGCCCATGCCGATCACGGGGATCGACACCGCGGCGGCGGCGGACCCGAATTCGGCGCCAATGTAGCTCGACCTCAGCCCCAGCTGGGCGGCACTGCGGCTACTTAGTGTTTCTCGCGTGTGCAGGTAGTTTCAGTCGTCGAGTCGAAACAGGTGGTGGTAGGTTGGGTAGAGTCCGAACCGCTGGCACGCTCCGCGGTACTTCGGCTCGCGCGCCATCGTCACATAGCCTCGCTCACGCAGCGCTCCGCTGAAGTCGCGAAACTCCCCGTCGGGCTCACGACTCACCAGCTTGGTGTGCGTATTGGGCACGATCATCAGGTAGGGGACGCGGTTCTCGCGTACGAGGTCGAGCCACCAGCAGACGGCGTCGTACGGGCACTCCGAGAAGCTGTGGACGTTCACGGCGAGGTCCACTTGGGCGCGGGACACCGCATCGGCGACTTCGTCGAGCGCGGTCGCGACGGCTACCCCTCCCACTCCTCGCCGGGCCAGGTAGTGCTCGCAGACGAATGTCGACTCCGCCACGGCGTCAGCGCACAGGACGCGCCCGATGTTCGGGAGCGCCTCCACGAGCCGGTGGGCCAGCCGGCCGTAACCCGCTCCGATGTCGAGGACCGTCGTACCCTCGCGGCCCGAGATTCCGAGTGTGCGCTCGAGGAAGTTGATCTCGAGCACCGAGTCGAGGAGGTCGCGGCTGACCTCCAGCTTGTCGTCGACCGGCACCAACCGGCTCCCGAACAGGCGATCGTCCGAGAGCCGGGCGAGCAACCCCATCTCGTCGACATGGCGCGCGTAGTACGCGCTCAGCACATAGTTGATCTCCCGCGTGGGAGCGGGCGCGAACCAGGAGCCAACTTCGTCCGACAGCCAGGCCTCGCGCATCTGCCACACGTACGCGTTATCGGCCCGAAAGTACGGCAGTGACAGTGCCCGGCTCACGTAGTCGTCAGTCCACAGCGAGGCGGCCGCCGCCGGATGATCTCGGTACTGGCGCTTGAGCTCGACCAGGCGGGGGTTGTCCGGTCGCAGGTACTCGCGCGACCCCGGCGGGAGGGGCGGATCCGTCGCCTCCGGCTCCAGGACGCCCCCGAAGCCCTCCAGGTCCATGAGTTCCCGCGCGGAGCCTCTCCCCAACCGGGCCTTGCGGTGCCGCCGCCGGTTGATCGATGCTGCTAGCCAGCGAGCGCGCCGCCTCATGGCGTCCCCGACGCGAGCTCGGGGCACCGCTCCGAGACCGCGGCTAGCTCCGTCGTGACCAGCGCCTCAGCCACCCTCGGCCCCCGGGGCCGCCGCCGCGCGCTCGCTCGTGCGCGCGCCGACGTGGCGGTGCAGCTCCTGAAGCGAGCGAATGCCGCCCTCGCCGCTTCGCAGCGCCACGATCGCCCGCTGCGCCGCGCTGGCGCCGCTCATCGTCGTGATGCAGGGGATCCCGCGGGCCACGGCGGCGCGACGGATCTCATAGCCGTCGGAGCGCGCGCCCGAGCCTGTCGGGGTGTTGATGACGAGGCCGACGTCGCCCGACTCGATCAGGTCGACGACGTGGGGCGAGCCCTCGCCGAGCTTCTTGATCCCCTCGACCGGCACGCCCATCCTCCGGATGGCCTGCGCCGTGCCGCCGGTGGCGACGATCTGAAAGCCCAGGTCGCGCAGCGACGCTGCGAGCTGGGTCGCCGACGGCTTGTCGCCGTCGGTGACGCTGATGAAGACGGTCCCGGCGAGTGGCAAGCCCGCCCCCGCCGCGGCCTGTGCCTTGCCGAAGGCGGCCGGGTAGTCGCTCGCGACGCCCATCACCTCGCCGGTCGACTTCATCTCGGGCCCAAGCAGGGAGTCCGCGAGCGGAAAGCGGTCGAAGGGGAGCACCGCCTCCTTGACCGAGACGTGGCCGGGGGCGCGCTCGAGGCCCAGCTCGTCGTCGACGTCGCGCAGCCGCTCGCCGAGCATCAGCCGGCAGGCGACCTTCGCGAGCGGCACGCCCACCGCCTTGGAGACGAACGGCACGGTGCGCGACGCGCGCGGGTTGGCCTCGATGACGAACAGCTCGTCGTCGCCCCACACCGCGAACTGGACGTTGATCAGGCCGACGACGCCGAGCCGGAGCGCGAGCGCCTCGGTCGCCGCGCGGACCTGGGCGAGCATCTCGGGGCCGAGCGACATCGCCGGGATGACGCACGCTGAGTCGCCGGAGTGGACGCCCGCTTCCTCGACGTGCTGCATGATGCCGCCGATCCGGACGTCCTCTGAGTCGCAGAGTGCGTCCACGTCGATCTCGATCGCATTCTCGAGGAAGCGGTCGAGGTAGATCTCGAGGCCCCCGCCGGACGCGCCGTTGCCGCGCGTCCGCGCCAGGTAGTCGGCGAGCGCTTGACTCGAGTAGCAGATCTCCATCGCCCGCCCGCCGAGGACGTAGGAGGGTCGCACGAGCAGCGGGTAGCCGACCTCGTTGGCCGCGGCGAGAGCCTCGTCAGCGCTCGTGGCGGTGGCGTACGGCGGGCTGCGCAGGCCGAGCTCGGCGCACAGCGCGCCGAAGCGGGCGCGGTCCTCCGCCAGGTCGATCGACTCCGGTGGCGTGCCGAGCAGCGGCACGCCCGCCGCCTCGAGGCCGCGCGCCAGCTTCAGCGGCGTCTGGCCGCCGAACTGGACGATCACCCCTTCGGGTCGCTCGACCTCGAGCACGCCGAGCACGTCGGCGAGCGTGAGCGGCTCGAAGTAGAGCCGATCGCTCGTGTCGTAGTCGGTCGAGACCGTCTCGGGGTTGCAGTTGACCATCACCGCGTCGCGGCCAGAGGCGCGGACCGTCATCGCGGCGTGGACGCAGCAGTAGTCGAACTCGATCCCCTGCCCGATCCGGTTCGGGCCGGAGCCCAGGATCACCACCGCCGGTCGTCCCGAGGGACACGCCTCGTGACGCGGGCCATCGCGGCTCGGCCGCTCGAAGCCGGAGTAGAAGTAGGGCGTCGCCGCCTCGAACTCCGCCGCGCAGGTGTCCACCGACTTGAACGTGCGCTCGAGCCCGGCCTCGGGGTCCTCGCCGCGCGCCATCGCCGCGATCTCCGCCACGAACCAGGGGTCGATCGCCGTCGCGTGGGCGACCTCGACGTCGGCGACGCCTCGGCGCACGGCGGCGAAGATCAGATCGAAGCGATCGTGCGACGGCGTGCGCAGGCGATCGAGCAGCTCGGCCGGGTCGTCCGGCGCGGTCGCCTCGACGTCCAGCTCGCGCGAGCGCATCGCCTTCGCGAACGCCTGCTTGAACGTGCGGCCGATCGCCATCGCCTCGCCGACCGACTGCATGTGCGTAGAGAGGTTGCCGTCAGCGCCGGGAAACTTCTCGAACGCGAAGCGCGGCCACTTGACCACGACGTAGTCGATCGTGGGCTCGAAGCTCGCCGGCGTGCGCTCCGTGATGTCGTTGTCGATCTCCTCGAGCGCGTAACCCACGGCCAGGCGGGCCGCGATCTTGGCGATCGGGAACCCGGTCGCCTTCGAGGCGAGCGCCGACGACCGCGAGACGCGCGGGTTCATCTCGATCACCACGATCTCGCCGTCGCGCGGGTTGACCGCGAACTGGATGTTCGACCCCCCGGTCTCGACGCCAACGGCTCGGATCACGGCGATCGCCTGGTCGCGCAGCTCCTGGTACTGACGGTCGGTGAGCGTCTGTTGGGGCGCGACCGTGACCGAGTCGCCCGTGTGGACGCCCATCGGGTCGACGTTCTCGATCGAGCAGACCACCACGACGTTGTCGGTGCGGTCGCGCATCAGCTCGAGCTCGAACTCGCCCCAGCCGGCGACCGACTCCTCGACCAGCACCTGCCCGATCGGGCTCGCGGCCAGCCCCTCGGCGACGCGCTGGCGGAACTCGGCCTCGGTGGCGGCAGCCCCGCCGCCGGCGCCGCCCATCGTGAAGCCCGGCCGCAGGATCGCGGGCAGCCCGACCTCGGCGAGCGCTCGCTCGCCCTCGGCCATGCTCGTCACGCTCGCCGAGCGCGGCACCCGGAGCCCGGCCGCGCGCATCGTCTCCCGGAACAGGTGGCGGTCCTCGGCGCGGCGGATCGCCTCGTAGTCGGCCCCGATCAGCTCCACGTCGAGGCGCTCGAGCGTGCCATCCTCCGAGAGCGCCCGCGCGAGGTTCAGCGCGGTGCCGCCCCCCAGCGTCGGCAGCAGCGCGTCGGGGCGCTCGCGCTCGATCACGCGCGTGACCGACGTCGGCGACAGCGGCTCGATGTAGGTCGCGGTGGCGAACTCGGGGTCGGTCATGATCGTCGCCGGGTTCGAGTTCACGAGCACGACCTCGTAGCCCTCCTCGAGCAGGACCTTGCAGGCTTGGGCGCCCGAGTAGTCGAACTCGGCCGCCTGGCCGATCACGATCGGCCCGGAGCCGATCACGAGGATCTTCTCGAGGTCGTTCCGCCTAGGCACCGTCGGCCGCCGCGGTCGGGGGTGTTGCGATTTCCGTCCTGCATAGGGACGTTTCTCGCAGTACGCCGCTCATCGAAGCGATCACGCCACCATCGCCAGGAAGCGGTCGAAGAGATATCTGGAGTCGTGCGGGCCCGGACCGGCCTCGGGGTGGTACTGGACGGTCGCGCCGGGCACATCGAGCAGCACGAGCCCCTCGACCGTGCGGTCGTAGAGGTTGAGCTGCGACAGCTCGGCGGTCCCGAAGTCGGTCTCCCAGCGCACCGGCTCGTCGCCCTCGACGGTGCGTTCGCCCCTCGGGCCGAGCACCGCGAAGCCGTGGTTCTGTGACGTGATGTCGATCCGCCCCGAGGCGAGGTCCTTGACCGGGTGGTTGGCGCCGCGGTGGCCGAAGGGGAGCTTGTAGGTCTCGAGGCCGACCGCCCGGCACAGCAGTTGGTGGCCGAGGCAGATCCCGAACACCGGGACCTTCCCCACGACTCCCCGCACCGTATCCACGACATAGTCGAGCGCCGCCGGGTCGCCGGGGCCGTTGGCGAGGAAGACGGCGTCGGGGTCCGAGGCGAGCAGCTCCTCGCTCCCGGTACCGCACGGATGCAGCTCGAGGTGGACGCCGCGCTGGCGAAGCTGCGCCACGATCGAGCTCTTGATCCCGGTGTCGAGCGCGGCGACGCGAGGGCCCTCCGCGCCGTTCTCGGGCTCGACGAGCGTCCGCTCCGCCGGGCTCACCTCGCGGGCGAGGTCGAGCCCGTCCATCGGCGCCTGCGCTCGCACGCGCTCCATCGCGTCGCGCTCGGCGGTGCGCGCGTCGAAGACGCCGCCGCGCATCGCGCCGCGGTCGCGGATGTGGCGCACGACCGCGCGGGTGTCGACGCCGGTGATCGCCGGGGTCTCGCAATCGGCGAGCCACGTCAGCCAGCCGCCCTCCGCGCTCGGCGCGTCCTCGCGGTCCACCCCCTCGCGCATCACGACCGCGCGCGCCTGGACGCCGTCGGACTCCCGGGCCTCGGCGGACACCCCGTAGTTGCCGACCAGCGGGTAGGTGAAGACGATGATCTGGCCGCGGTAGCTCGGGTCGGTGACAGCCTCCTGGTAGCCCGACATCGCGGTGTTGAAGACGACCTCCCCCGTGCGCTCGAGCATCGGCGCGTGGCCCGCGGCGGTTCGCTCGCCGTCGAAGCGAGCGCCGTCCTCGAGCAGCACGTAAGCCGTGCTCTCGGCCACCTAGACCGCCTCGATCGCGAAGGTCCGCTCGCGGTAGGCGACAGCGCCGCCCGCGACCGTCATCCGCACGCGGCCGGTCAGCTCGCGGCCGGCGAAGCAGGAGTTGGCGGAGCGGCTCTCATAGCCCGGCTCGCCGACCTCCCACGTCGCGTCGAGGTCCACGAGGCAGAGGTCGGCCGGCGAGCCCGGAGACAGCGCCGGCGGGGTCAGGTCGAGGACGCGCGCGCCCGCGGACATCCGCTCTACCAGCGTCGCAAGCTCCAGCAGGCCCGGCTGCACGAGCTCCGTGTAGAGCGACGCGAAAGCGGTCTCGAGCCCGATCACCCCCATCGGCGCCACCTCGAACGGCTGCTCCTTCTCCTCGCGCGCGTGCGGCGCGTGATCGGTCCCCACGCAGTCGATCGTGCCCGACCGCAGCGCCTCGACGAGTGCCAGCCGGTCGGCCTCCTCGCGCAGCGGCGGGTTCATCTTGTAGCCGGTGTCCAGCGAGCGCACGCACTCGTCGGTGAGCGTCAGGTGGTGCGGGGTGACCTCGGTGGTCAGCCGCACGCCGGCCCGCTTGGCCTGCTCGACGGCCAGCACCGACTCGCGCGCTGAGACGTGCTGGACGTGCACGCGGCCGTCCTCGTAGCCGGCGATCGCGGCGTCGCGTGCGATCGCCGTCGACTCCGAGACCGACGGGATGCCCGCCAGGCCGAGCCCCGCCGACACCGCTCCCTCGTGCATGACCCCGGCGCCCGACAGCGAGCGGTCCTCCTCGTGGAGGCAGAGCACGCCGCCGGCGAGGCGCTGGTACTGGAGCGCCTGTCGGAGCACCCCGGCGCGCTCGACGGGCAAGCCGTCGTCGGTGAACCCGAGCGCGCCGGCATCCCTGAGCTCCGCCATCTCGGTCAGCTCCTCGCCGCGCTGCCCGCGGGTGACGCACGCGAGGAAGGCGGTGCCCACGTGCGCCTCGGCGCGCGCGCGGTCCCGCAACGAGCGCAGCACCGGCGCCGAGTCCACGACCGGGTCGGTGTTCGGCATCGCGACGATCCCGCAGTAGCCGCCGGCGGCGGCGGCGCGGGTGCCGGACGCGACGTCCTCCTCGTCCTCGCGTCCCGGCGTCCTCAGGTGCACGTGCGGGTCGAAGAAGCCGGGGAACGCGTGCAGCCCCTCGGCCTCGACGACCTCGCAACCGGCGGGCGCGTCGAGCGTCCCGGGGGCGCCGACCTCGGCCACCCTTCCGTCGCGCACGAGCACGTCGCCGGGGCCGTCGAGGCCCCCGCGTGGGTCGAGCAGGTGGGCGCCGCGGATCAACGCCTGCGCCGGCGGCGTCGGCCGCTGGTCGAGCGCCGGTGCGGCGCCGGCGCTCGGGCGCGCCTCCGCGGCGCTCATGCGGGCTGCGGCGCGACCGGGGCGCGACGGGCGCCGCTCGAGCGGCCGGTGCGGTCGTGGGCGTCCGGCCCGCCGGCCAGCAGGTCGTAGAGGACCGCCATCCGGACGACGACCCCGGACTCGACCTGCTCGGAGATCAGCGCCTGGGGCGAGTCGATCACCGCCGCGTCGAGCTCGACGCCGCGGTTCACGGGACCGGGGTGCATCAGGAGCTGGTTTGCCCCGAGGCGGCGGGCGTCGATCTGGTAGCGGGCGGCGTACTCGCGCAGCGACGGCACCAGCGAGCCGCCCATCCGCTCGTGCTGCATCCTCAGCGCGTAGATCACGTCGGCCTCGGCGAGGTCGTCGAGCGAGTAGCGAACGCGGCAGCCGAGCGACTCGATCGCGCGCGGGATCAGCGTCGGCGGCCCGCAGACCGTCACGTCGCAGCCCATGCGCGAGAACGCAAGGATCCCCGACCGCGCGACGCGGCTGTGGAGCACGTCGCCGACGATCCAGACGTTGAGCCCGTCGAGCGGGCGCCCGGCGCGGCGGCGCAGCGTGAAGAGGTCGAGCAGCGCCTGGGTCGGATGCTCGCGCTTGCCGTCGCCGGCGTTGACGACCGCCGCCGGGCTCCAGCGGGCGACGAGCTCGGCGGCGCCGGCGTGCGGCGAGCGGATCACGATCGCCGCGGGGTCGTAGGCCGAGAGCGTGTGGACGGTGTCCTTCAGCGACTCGCCCTTGTCCACCGCCGAGCCCTGCGCCTTGACGTTCAGGAGGTCGGCCGACAGGCGCTTGGCCGCGAGCTCGAACGACGAGCTCGTGCGCGTGGAGGATTCGTAGAAGAGGTTGATGATCGTCCGTCCCCGTAGCGTCGGCACCTTCTTGATCTCGCGCCCGGAGACCTCGGCGAAGCTCTCCGCCCGGTCGAGCACGCGCTCGATGTCGTCACGGCGAAGGTCGGCGATCGAGAGGAGGTGCCTCACTCCCCCTCCCCCCGGCCCACCGGCGCGCCGCCGGCGGATCGATGGTCGCCGTTCGCGCCCGGGTCCGTCGCGGCGGGACCGCGGGCGATCGCGACCTCGTCGCGGCCGTCGAGCTCCTTGACGCTCACGTTCACGCGCTCGTCGCGTGCGGTGGGAAGGTTCTTGCCGACGTAGTCGGGGCGCAGCGGCAGCTCGCGGTGGCCGCGGTCGGCGAGCACGGCGAGCTGGACGCGGCGCGGCCGGCCGTAGTCGAAGAGCGCCTCGATCGCGGCGCGCACGGTGCGCCCGGTGTAGAGGACGTCGTCGACGAGCACGATCGTGCGGCCGTCGACGCCGAACTCGATCTCGGAGGCCCTGACCACCGGCTGGGCGTCCGCGGCGCGGAGGCCGACGTCGTCGCGGTAAAAGGAGATGTCGAGCGCCCCGAGCGGAACCTCGTGCCCGGTCAGCTCGGCGACCTGGTCGCGCAGCCTTGCGGCGAGCGGCGCGCCGCGGCGGTGGATCCCGACGACGGCGAGCTCTTCGGCCCCCGCGCGCTCGACGATCTCGTGGGCGATGCGCACGAGTGTGCGCCGTACATCGCTGGCGTCGAGAACGACCCTGTCTGGCACTGCGGCGTTCCTTCCTGGTCTCGCGGGACCCGGTTAAAGGAGCTTTCGAGCGAGGCTACCAGCCGGGGGCGATCGAACCGCCCGGCCCTAAGAGGAAGCTTCGAAAGGCGCGCTCCAATCCGGGCCTCATGACCTAGGTGGCGTCAGGCGGAGACCGCGAGGACGCGCAGTCCGGGAACGCGGTCGAAGTGAGACGCGTTACGGGTGGCGACGCCAAGGTCGTGTGCGAGTGCGGTCGCGGCGATCCAGAGATCGTGCGCGCCGATCGGCTCTCCACGCTCCGAGAGACCCGCCCAGGCATCGGCGTGGACGCGGGCGACTGGCTCGGTGATCGGGATCGCCTGCAGGCCGGCGAGGACGTGCTCGACGAAGGCCCGCCGGCGGGCCCGACGAGCGCCGCTCGCGCGGTGCACGCCATGCAGCAGCTCGCTCACGGTGATGACGCTGATGGCACACTCCTCCTCCCCGAGGGGCTGCTCGACCTCCTTGGAATCCCCCGCCCGCTCGAGGTCGATCAGCAGGTCGGTGTCGATCAGGAGGGCCACGGCTCGCCGGGCGGTCCGGCGCTCGCGCGGGCTGCGCGCAGATCGTCCGCGAAGTCCTCGTCCGGCCGCGGCGCGGCCGCCATCAGCTCCCGGAAGCGCTCCGCCGAGACGAGACGGGCCTTGGGGGGCGCGATCACGGCGACGGGCGCTCCGCTGCGGGTCACCTCGACCTCGTCGCCGGCGGCGACGCGGTTTAGAACGTCCGAGAAGCTCCGAGCTGCCTGGGTGGCGGTCATGCGGGACACTTGCGAGGAGGGTATCAGATAAATCAGAGGGACGGGTCGCCCGGCTCGCCGGTCCCGGCTGCGGGTCGGGTCTGCGCCCTTTCGCCGGTCTCGGACGCGGGTCAGGTCCCTGTGCATGACAAGAATTTCAAGAAGCTTCTGACCAAGCGACTTGGGCGAGCCGGTCTGCTCCGTGCGGGTCGTGCTCAACGGGCCGCCGATCCGCGCGTCCGGCTGGGCCAACTCATCACCGGACAGCGCGCTAGCCAGGCCGTCGTCGTCGCGGCTGGGCTCGGGCTTGCCGATCGGCCCCCAGAATCGTCCAAAGACGGCCGCGGAGCTCTCTGACGAAGTCGGCGCGGCCGAGCACTCGCTGACGCGCCTGCTTCGCGCGCTCGCGGACATGGGCGTGCTGCGGCGAGCCGGTGACGCCGGCTTCGCGCTCACGCCGGTGGGCGCCCTGCTGCGCTCCGACGTGGGAGGGTCGCTTCGCCCCACCGCGCTGATGGAGGGCTCGCCGTGGATGCGCGCGGCTTGGGGCGAGCTGAGTCACAGCGTCAAGACGGGCGAGCCCGCCGCCGACCACGCCCTTGGTCAGAGCGTCTACGACTACCTGCGCGAGCGGCCGGAGCAGGAGCAGGTCTTCAACAGCGCCGGGCTGCTCGCCGACTCGGGATTTCGCCTCGGCCGCGCTATCCCGACGCAGTCCCCGTAGAGCGTCCTCGAGGCGATGCCGGCCTAGGTCCGCACCCCGAGCGACCGCGCGGAGGCCGTCACCCGAGCACGCGCTCGTACCACGACCACGCTTCGCGCAGCCCGTCGTCGAGACTCGTCTGCGGCGCCCAGCCCAGCTCGTCGCGCAGCCTCGTCGAGTCGAGGTGCTGGCGGTCGATCTCGCCCGCCGGGACGCCCGTTCCCTGGACGTCGGGCTCGACGTCTCGCCCCGACGCCGCGATCAGCCCGCGGGTGACCTGGATCACGGAGACCGGTTGACCCGGGCCGGCGTTCCAGGCGCGCCCGCGCGTCGAGGGCAGCGAGCCTGCCACCGCGAGGTAGGCCTCGACCGCGTCGGACGCGTGGAGGTAGTCGCGCTCCGGCGTGCCGTCGGACCGCAGCACGGGCCGCTCCCCGGCGACCAGCGCGCGTGCGGCGTCGGGGACGATGCGCGAGAAGTTGACGTCCCCGCCGCCGTAGACGTTGGCGAGCCTGGTGACGGCCACCGGGAGCTCGTAGGTGACGGCGTAGGACCGGGCGATCATGTCGGTGCACGCCTTCGAGACGTCGTAGGGATAGGTCGGCTGAAGCGGGTGGCCCTCCCGATAGGGAAGCTCGTCGTGCGCGCCGTAGGCCTTGTCCGAGGACGCCACCACGATCCGCTCCACCGGGTCCCCGACCGTCCCGGCCGTGCGGCAGGCCTCCAGCACGTTGTAGGTGCCGCGGACGTTGCTCTCGAAGGTCGAGTGCGGCGAGCGGTTGGCGGTGCCGACGATCGTCTGGGCCGCGAGGTGGAAGACCGCCCGTACCTCGTACTCGTTGACGACCCTGACGACCGACTCGTAGTCGAGGACGTCGGCCGCGACCGTGTCGCAGCGGTCCTCGAGGCCCTCGAGGCGAAAGCGGGACAGGGCCGGGACGTCGCGTCGCGGCACCACCACGCGCGCCCCCTCGTCGAGCAGGCGCCCGCACAGCCACGAGCCGATGAAGCCCTGCCCGCCGGTGACCAGGACCGGCTGGCCCTCCCAGTCAGCGGCGCTCAAGCTTCGACCAGCGGACGCCACGGCGCCTCGCCACGGTCCCACAGCTCGTTGAGGAGCAGCGTGTCCTTGTAGGTGTCCATGCAGTCCCAGAAGCCCTCGTGGCGGTAGGCGTAGAGCTCGCCGCGCGTCGCCAGGTACTCGAGCGGCCGCCGCTCGAGTACGTCGTCCGCCGCGATCGTCTCGAGCGCGCGCGGCTCCATCACGAAGAAGCCGCCGTTGACCCAGCTTTGCAGGCGCGGCTTCTCGTGAAAGCGCGCCACGCGTCCGTCCCCGTCTAGCTCGGCGACGCCCCAGGGGTTTCGCGGCTGGACCACCGTGACGCTGGCGGCCCCGCCGTGGCCGTCGTGAAACGCCGTCAGGGAGCGCAGGTCGATGTCGGCCACACCGTCGGCGTAGGTCAAACAGAACCGGCCCCCGACGAGGTGCTCGCTCGCGCGCGCCACCCGCCCGCCGGTCGGCGTCTCGAGGCCGGTGTCCACGCACGTCACGTCCCACGTCGAGGGGAGCGACTCGGCGAAGGCCCGGATGCGGTCGGCGCCGTGGCCCAGCAGCAGCACGAAGCGGTCGAAGCCCTGGCTCGCGTAGAGGCACATCACGTGCCAGAGGATCGGCTTGCCGCCGATCTCCACGAGCGGCTTCGGGACGGTCTCCCCCAGCTCCCGTATGCGCGTTCCCTTGCCGCCGGAGAGGATCGCCACCGGTATCATCGCCGGGCCACCCTAGCCGCCCCTCGGCCACCGCGGTCGCCCGGGACTGGAAAGATCGGCCCGGTCGTGCTCCCGAACCTGGTCGTCATCGGCGCGCAGAAGGCGGGCACCACGAGCCTCCACCGCTACCTGGACCGCCATCCGGAGGTCTCGATGTCGACCCCCAAGGAGCTCAACTTCTTCACGTCGCCGGCCTGGAACTGGTGGCGGGGCGTCGACTGGTATGAGTCGCACTTCGCCGACGCCGGCGCGTTCGCCGTGCGCGGGGAGTCCTCGCCGAGCTACACGACCTACCCGCGGGAAACCGGGATCGCCGAACGCATGCACGCGGTGATCCCCGACGCGAGGCTCGTCTACATGGTCCGCGACCCGATCGACCGGATGGTCTCCCAGTACCTGCACCTCCGCGCGAACGGGCACGAGCTGCGGTCCCTGGCGGAGGTGTGCTCGGACCCGGCGCTCGCCGACAGCACCTACGTGATCCAGGGCCGCTACCACCTCCAGCTCTCGCAGTTCCTCGCCCGCTACTCGCGCGACCGCGTCCTCGTCATCGCGCAGGAGGACCTGCTGCGCAGGCGCCGCGACACGCTTCGACGCGTCTTTCGCTTTCTCGAGGTCCATCCGGAGTTCTGGGCACCGGAGCTCGCGGTCGTGGCGAACACGGCGGCGGACAAGGCCGGGGGTCTGCGAGGACGCGCGCGAAGCGTCGCGCGGACGCTGCCGGGGCCCGCGGCAAGCGGCGCCGAGGCGCTCCTGGCGCGATCGGGTCGCCCGCGGCTCAAGCCCGGCGTACGACGCCGGCTGACCACCCACTTCGCCGCGGACGCCGACCGCCTGCGACGCCTCACGGGCCGACGGTTCCGCTCGTGGAGCGTCTGATGGCGGCGCCGAGATGTTCCCGCATGTGGAGCTTGCGGTGCTCATACCCGCGCAAAAGCGGAGCGAGCGCTGTCGATGCAGGCAGCGTGGTCGCCGGCTTCGCGATTCCTGAGCCGGCACCCGCGGACGGCCCGCTGAACTGCAAGGGCCGCGCAGCGACGGTGATCGCCATTCCGGGCGTGCGCAGCGTCGGAACGCCGGGCGCCGACGTGATCATCGGGTTCCCGCTCGTGCGAGACACGCTCGACGGCCGCGCGGGCAATGACCTGTGTGCGGCCTCGGCAGGGGGACTTTCTCTATGGCGGCAGCGGTGACGACAAGCTGCGCGGTAATCGAGGGGGCGACGTTCTGATCGGCGAGTCGGACAACGATCGGCTGCAGGGTGGACCCGGCAACGACAGGATGCGCGGTGGACCGGGGTTCGACCGTTGCGTCGGTGGGCCCGATCGCGACGTCGCGATCGACTGCGAGGTCGTGAAGTCGGCGGTCAGCCGCTAGCTGTACGAGGCGACACGCGGTCCGTGAAGACACGGCGGACCCCCAGCAAGACCTTCGAGCCCCCGGAGCCCGGTTCCGGGGGCTCGACAGGTTTCGAGCACTCAGTCCTCAACGCGGACGTGCACCGCCTCGCCGCGCTCGGGGAAGGGAATCTGGACGCGGTCGAAGTCGCGCGGCACGATCGTCCGCTCGAACACCGCGCGCGCCTCGTCGCGCAGCTCGCCGCCGCCGTAGCGGGGCGAGACGTGGGTCAGCGCCAGCAGCGCGACCTCCGCCTCGAGCGCGAGCTGGGCGGCCGCCCGCGCGGTGGAGTGTCCGGTGGCGGCGGCGCGCTCGGCCGCCTCGGCGGCGAACGTCGCCTCGTGTATCAGGAGGTCGGCCTCGTGCGCCGCCACCCGCGTCGAGGCGCAGGGCGCCGAATCGCCGGCGATCACCACCTTGCGCCCGCGGCGCGGCTCGCCGACGACCTGCTCCGGTCGAACCTCGCCGCCGCTCCCGGTGACGGCCTCGCCGCCCTGAAGCCGACCGTAGTCGGGACCGGGTCGGACGCCGAGCTCGACCGCGCGTGCCTCGTCGAAGCGCCCCGGTCGCTCCTGCTCCACGAGCGCGTAGCCGTACGCCCTGACCCCGTGCTCCACGGCGAAGGGAGCAATCGCGTACCCCGGTCGCTCGAGGCGGACGTTCGGCTCCAGCTCGATCAGGCGCAGCTCGAAGGGGATCCGGCCGATCACAGGGCGCAGCGCCTCGAACAGGCGGCTCAACCCGGGCGGGCCGTAGACCTCCAGCGGGGCATCGCGGCCGCGCAGGGCGAAGCTCTTCAGCATCCCCGGCAGCCCCAGGAAGTGGTCGGCGTGAAAATGGGTGATGAAGACCTGCTCGAGGTCCACGAGGCCCACCGACCGCTGGAGCTGGCGCTGGGTGCCCTCGCCGCAGTCGAACAGGATGCGGTCGCCGCCGAGGGCCACGAGCGTGGCCGGCAGGCCGCGCCGCGCCGTCGGCGTCGAGCCCGCGGTACCGAGAAAGAGGACGTCGAGCTCCATCAGGCGAGCGACACGTGCTCGAAGGTGATCGTCCCGTCCTCGAGGCGGGCGACGCCCATGGTTTTCCGGGGCGCGCGGCGCCGCTCGGTCGGACTGCCGGGGTTGAAGATCTGAAAGCCATCGTCCGCGCGCTCGCTCAACGGCAGGTGCGAGTGGCCGAACACCACCGCGTCGACGCTCGGGAAGCGGCGGCGCAGACGCGCCACGCGCCCGCGGGCGGGCCCGGCGTCGTGGACGAGGCCGACTCGAACGCCGGGGCCCTCCACCACCCGCTCCGCAGGGAGACCGCTGCGCAGCGAGGGCGCGTCGACGTTGCCGTGGACGGCCGCCACCGGCGGTCCGAGGCGCTCGAGGTCTGCCAGGACAGCCGGCCCGACGAAGTCGCCCGCGTGGAGCACGAGGTCGGCGGCGCGCAGCCGCTCGACGCACTCCTCCGGCAGGCGTCGCGCCCCCCGGGGCATGTGAGTGTCCGCGATCACCGCCCAGACCACCGCGGCAGGGTATCCGCGTCTTCGCCGCCGTCTACGGGCGCGGGTCGCCGAGCTCGGTGAGCGCCCTCGCGAGGGCCACCGGGGCTGCCGCCAGCAGCGCCTTCGTGGTGGCGCGCCACTCGTCGGCCAGCAACCCGTGACGGGTGCTGGTCGCCCAGCCCTCCCCAAGCGCCTCGAGCACGATCTCGGAGTGAAGGACCTCGCGCGCGAGCCAGTCCCTGACCTCCTCGCGGCCGCGCCACAGCGGCGTGTCCGGCCAGCGCCCCCGGTCGGGCGGGCGGCGGCGCAGCGCCGTCTCGAGCGTCGGGCGGACCGCCGGAAGGACCTCGCGGCGCGCCCACCGCAGCGCGGCTGGGCTGCGTGGAAGGACGCCGGCGGGGGGCGCGAGCTCCGGTAGGCGGGAGGACAAAAAGCGCCGGTGAAACCCGTTCGAGACCCGGTCGACGAGCGGCAGCGAGGCGAGCGCGCGGGTCACCTCCGGCGTGGCGAAGGCGGGCAGGGCCGGCGGCGTCGAGCGCGGCAGGATCAGCCGCCCCCAGCGGCGCAGGCGCTGCTCTCCGTACATGAAGTCGAGGCGACCCCAGCCGCCGTGGCCGAGCGACTCCGCCTCGGCGAGCCAGCCGTCGACCCGCCCTTCCACGCGCCGGATCGCCTCGGGACGCGCTCGGTGGAGGCGGAGCGGCACCCCGAGCAGCCCGCGCAGCCGCCGCGCGCTCGGATCGGGCTCCTCGTGCGCTCGCGCCATGTAGTAAAAGGCGCGCCCGACCTCGCCGCCGATGCCGCTCACGAACGCCGACCCCTCGGTTGGCCACACGTCGCCGCGCAGGTCGAGCGGGCAGGCCCCGTCGCTCCAGCGCGCGAGACGGTCGAGGCGCTCGAACGTGCCGCTCGCACCGGGCGGGTCAATCGGACGCCAGCGGTGATCCACTCCCAGGCGCGCCGCGATCTCGCGAGCGGTGCCCAGGTCGGGTGAGTCGTCGGGCCCCCACGTGAGCGCCTCGAACGGCACGCCCAGCTCCCACAGCGCCACCGCCACGACACGGCTGTCGAGCCCCCCGGTGAGGCCGACGATCGGCGCCGCGACGCCGTCGAGTCTGCGCGCCAGCCCATCGAGCAGGGCCTGCTCGGCGTGCGCCTGAGCCGCCGTCTCGCTCACCGGCGCCCAGCGCTCGCGCTTGGGCCAGTAGCTTTGCTCGCGCTCCTCGCGCGGGGTCAGCCGCACCCGGGTGGCCACGGGCACCGCGCGCACCCCCTCGATCAGGGTGCGTGCGCCGCCCACGTACTCGAGCGCGATGAACTCGGGCAGCGTGTCGACGTCCACCCGTGCGCGTCCGAGCGCGAGCCATGCCGCGGCCACCCCGTGCGTGGACCACGCGGACGCCTCGCG
>Ga0136615_10000375_pt1 | contig 20391 bp, 22 predicted proteins | sample AntDrymUQ2882206_2_FD_106647 | JGI IMG/M metagenome (GOLD analysis project Ga0136615, IMG submission 106647) | Polar desert sand microbial communities from Dry Valleys, Antarctica - metaG UQ288 (22.06) | ecosystem: Environmental > Terrestrial > Soil > Desert | place: Antarctica: Dry Valley... | reverse complement strand
TCCGAAGCTGCTCGAGACCTACCAGAAGCTGGGCATCCCGCTGACCGAGCAGAAGCTCCTTGCCGGGGTGGCGGTCGATGCCATTTTCGACAGCGTCTCCGTCGGGACGACCTACAAAGCCAAACTGGCCGAAGCCGGTGTCATCTTCTGCTCATTCGGCGAGGCGGTGAGAGAGCATCCTGAGCTGGTGCGCAGGTATCTCGGCTCGGTCGTGCCGGCCAGTGACAACTTTTTCGCGGCTCTGAACGCGGCGGTCTTCAGCGACGGCTCGTTTGTGTTCGTGCCTGAGGGCGTCAAGTGTCCCATGGAGCTCTCGACCTACTTCCGGATTAATGCGGCGGAGACAGGTCAGTTCGAGCGGACGTTAATCGTCGCCGAAAAGGGGGCGTCGGTGAGCTACCTCGAGGGTTGTACGGCTCCGAAACGAGATGAGAACCAGCTTCACGCCGCCGTGGTCGAGTTGGTGGCTCTGGACGACGCCAGCATCAAGTACTCGACGGTGCAGAACTGGTACGCCGGCGATCAAGAGGGTAAAGGTGGCATCTATAACTTCGTCACCAAGCGTGGCAAGTGCATCGGCGCCAACTCCAAGATTTCCTGGACTCAGGTGGAAACCGGTTCGGCTATCACCTGGAAGTATCCGAGCGTCATACTCCAGGGCGACAATTCGGTAGGCGAGTTCTACTCCGTTGCCGTAGTCAATGGGAGACAGCAGGCCGACACCGGCACCAAGATGATTCACGTGGGGAGGAACACCCGCAGCACTATCGTGTCCAAGGGCATCTCCGCCGGTCAGGGGCAGAACAGCTATCGAGGCCTTGTAAAGGTGCTCCCGAAGGCGGCCGGAGCGCGGAACTACACCCAATGCGACTCGATGCTCATCGGTAATCGCTGTGGCGCTCACACCTTTCCCTACATCGACGTGCAAAACTCCACGGCCTCCGTGGAGCATGAGGCTTCCACCTCGAAGATCGGCGAGGATCAGATTTTCTATCTAAAGCAGCGTGGCATGAATACCGAGAACGCCATCTCTATGATCGTGAATGGCTTTTGTAAGGAAGTGTTCAAGGAGCTTCCCATGGAGTTTGCCGTGGAAGCTCAGAAGCTGCTGGGAGTGAGCCTCGAGGGAAGCGTCGGATAAAAAAGGAAACCGGCAGGCACAGGGGCCTGCCGGTACATGAGAGTAAGGGTAGGCCCCTGTGCCTGCCCGATAATGGGAGAGCCCAGTGCTGGAAATCAAAGGCCTTCGGGCCAGTGCCGGAGGCAAAGAAATCCTCAAGGGCATCGACCTTACCGTCAACGCGGGCGAGGTTCACGCCGTCATGGGTCCTAACGGATCAGGCAAGAGCACGTTGGCGCAGGTGCTGGCGGGGCACCCGGCGTATGAGGTCACCGGTGGCCAGGTGCTTTACGAAGGTGAGGATCTGCTCGATATGGACCCCGAAGTCCGAGCGCAAGCAGGGGTATTCCTCGCCTTTCAGTACCCCGTGGAGATCCCCGGGATCAGCAACGCGTATTTCCTCCGAGCCGCGTACAACGAGATTCGTAAGGCCAAGGGGCTCGAGGAAGTGGACTCGATGGACTTTCTCGATCTGCTCGAGGACAAGCTCCGGATCGTGGAATGGGGACCCGAGATCATGAGCCGGGCGGTCAATTCAGGCTTCTCCGGCGGCGAGAAGAAGCGGAACGAGATACTGCAAATGGCCGTCCTCGAACCGAAGCTCGCCATTCTCGATGAGACCGACTCAGGGCTCGATATCGACGCGCTGCGGATTGTGGCCGGAGGAGTCAACGCGCTACGCCGCCCGTCCCACGCCACCATCCTCGTGACCCACTACCAGCGGCTTCTCAACTACATCGTGCCGGACCAGGTGCACGTCCTTTCGGCGGGACGGATTGTAAAGTCAGGCCGCAAGGATTTGGCTCTGGAGCTCGAGGCCAAGGGTTACGAGTGGCTGGAGCAGGAGGTCGGAGCCGCCTCGTGAACGGAGCTTACCTGCAGGAGTTTGGCGCCCGAAGCGGCACAGCTACGGCCGACGGGCCGGAATGGCTCGAGCCTGTGCGCCGGGCAGCCATCGACCGTTTCGCCGCCAGCGGTTTCCCTACCGCGCGGGATGAAGAGTGGCGCTTCACGCCTCTCGCTCCGATCGCACATTCAACCTGGCGCCAGGCCGCGGGCGCGAGCCATGCCGTCACCCGCCAGGATCTCACGCCTTTCATCTTCGGGCATTCGGAATGGACCACCCTCGTCTTCGTGGACGGCGCCTACAGCGAAGCGCTCAGCTCGACAGCCGCGCTGGCCCGAGGCGTTCGAGTGGGAAGCCTGGCCGAGTTGCTCCGCGCCGACGGTGTCATACTTCAGCAGCACCTTGCTCGTCACGCGCCCGTTGAGTCGAGCGCCTTCACCGCTCTAAGTACCGCCTTCATGCGTGATGGTGGCTTCCTCTACGTGCCAGCCAACACCGACCTGAAGCGGCCGGTCCACCTGGTCTTCGTGAGCACCCATGAGGCGGCCGGCAGGGTTACCCATCCACGCAACCTTATCGTGATCGAACGCGGGGCCCGAGCATCCGTGATAGAGAGCTACGTAACGGTCGCCGAGGGGACGAGCTACTGGACCAACGCTGTCACCGAGATCGTTGCAGGCGCCAACTCCTGGATCGAGCATACCAGGATTCAGCGAGAGAGCGAGCAGGCCTACCATGTAGCACTGACTCACGTCGAACAGCAGAGAGATAGTCACTACCGATCGTTCTCCATGGCCATGGGTGGGGCTCTCGCCCGCCATAATCTCCATGCCCACCTCAATGGTGAGAATGTCGAGACGCTCATGTATGGGCTATATCTGACCAGGGGTGAGCAGGTGGTGGATAACCATACGGCCATCCATCACAATCAGCCCAACTGCCGCAGCTGGGAGGTCTACAAGGGAGTGCTCGACGGGCGGTCGCGCGCGGTGTTCAATGGGAAGGTGTTCGTCAAGCCGGAGGCGCAAAAGACCGACGCCAAGCAGACCAATCGCAATTTGCTCCTCAGCGATACGGCTAAGGTCGATACCAAGCCACAGCTCGAGATTTTCGCGGATGACGTGAAATGCACCCACGGGGCCACCGTCGGCCGGCTGGACGACGTCGCACTCTTCTACGCCCGGAGCCGGGGCGTACCCGCCCATAAGGCGCAGCTCCTCCTCACCTACGCGTTCGCCGCCGAGGTCACCTCGGAAGTTGTGCTGGAGCCTGTTCGGGATGAGCTCGACCGGCTAGTCCGCGAGAGACTGGGGGCGTTGTGAGGAGAGAAGCGGGCAGGCTGATAGGCGGGACGGCAACTGCGGCTGTGGACCGGTCGCGGGGGAAAGCCTACCCGTTGGCCCGCGTACCCGCTTCCCCGCTTGACATTGAACGTATTCGCGAAGATTTCCCGATCCTTCGGCACCAGATCCGGGGCAAGCCCCTCGTCTATCTCGATAACGCAGCTACCAGTCAGAAGCCTCAGGTGGTCATCGACGCAGTCAGCCGGTTCTACTCTGCGGAGAACGCCAACATCCACCGCGGCGTGCACTATCTAAGCGAGCGGGCTACCGTGGCTTACGACGAAGTCCGCGAAAAAGTGGCGCAGTTCCTCAATGCTCGCTCCAGCCGGGAGATCATCTTTACCCGGGGCACCACCGAGGGCATCAATCTCGTCGCTCAGAGTTATGGGCGAACAAACTTGAAGCCTGGTGACGAAATCGTCATAACAGCGATGGAGCATCACTCCAACATCGTCCCGTGGCAGCTTGTCTGCGAACAGACGGGGGCGGTGCTCAAAGCGGCGCCGATCAACGACGATGGCGAGTTGGATGTGACCGCCTTTGAGCAACTCTTGAGCGATCGTACTCGGCTGGTGGCTGTGGTTCACCTCTCCAACGCTCTGGGTACCATCAATCCCATCAAAAGGCTGGTGGCTCTGGCCCACGCTCGAGGGATTCCCGTATTGGTAGACGGTGCGCAGGCCGCTCCGCATCTGGCGGTCGATGTTCAAGACCTGGATTGCGACTTCTTTGTCTTTTCCGGCCACAAGGTCCTGGGGCCGACGGGCGTCGGCGTGCTGTACGGGAAAGAGGCTTTACTGGAGCGCATGCCTCCCTATCAGGGAGGTGGCGACATGATCGAGACTGTAACCTTACAGCGTTCGACCTGGGCTCCGGTACCGTCCAAATTCGAGGCGGGCACGCCGATGATCGCGCAGGTTATCGGCATGGGCGCGGCGCTGGATTACGTCGCGGACCTCGGCCTCGAGAGCATTGCTGCCTGGGAACATGAGCTACTGAGTTACGCGACCGAGCGCCTACGCGGCATTGAGGGTATCCGGCTTATCGGAACTGCCCGGGAGAAGGCCAGCGTGCTGAGCTTCGTGCTGGACGGCGCCCATCCTCACGACATAGGAACCATTCTCGACGATGAGGGGGTGGCCATTCGTGTCGGCCACCACTGCGCCCAGCCGGTTATGGAACGCTTTGGGCTGCCGGCAACTGCTCGCGCTTCGTTTGCTTTCTATAATACCTTCGCCGAGATCGATGTCCTGGCCGATGGTATTACTAATGTCAAGAAGATGTTTGCTTGATGGCAACTCTTAGCAGCCTATATCAAGACCTCATTCTGGACCACAACAGGGCGCCTCAGAACTTTCGGCGCATGGAGAACGCCAACCGGCGGGTCGAAGGGCACAACCCGCTGTGTGGTGATCGCCTCACGGTGTGGCTCAGGATGGAAGGCGACATAATCAGGGACGCGGCGTTCCAAGGCTCGGGTTGCGCCATATCGAAGGCCTCGGCCTCGATGATGACGAGCTCAGTAAAGGGAAAGACTCGTGCCGAGGCTGAGGCGCTCTTTGCGCGCTTTCATAGCCTGGTCACGGGCTCTCTCGAGCAGACTCAGGCTGACTCGCTCGGCAAGTTGGCCGTCTTTTCCGGGCTGGCCGAATTTCCCATTCGGGTCAAATGCGCCAGCCTCTCCTGGCACGCATTGAAGGCGGCACTGGAGCAGCCGGACGCCGTGGTATCAACGGAGTAAGAAGAGGAGCAGGAACGCGGCTTTACGCATCCACGGATTCTATATAAAAGGAAAGTATACAGATGCCTTACAATCCCGCACTCGTCGCCCCCATGAGGGCTGAGATGACCCGAATGGGTGCCAAGGAGCTCATGAGCGCCGCCGAGGTTGATGCGGCAATCGGCGATCAGAAGGGGTCCATGCTGGTCTTCGTGAACTCGGTCTGCGGTTGCGCCGCAGGAAACGCCCGTCCGGCGCTGTCCCTAGCACTGAAGCACAGCGTGTTGCCGCAGCACGTGGTCACGGTCTTCGCCGGCCAGGACCTGGACGCCGCAGCCCGCGCCCGCCAGTATTTCGGTGACTATCAGCCCAGCAGCCCATCGATTGCCCTGCTACGCGACGGCGAGGTGGTTCATTTCATCCATCGCCATCAGATCGAAGGTCGTGTGCCCCAAGCCATTGCTGCCGACCTCGCGGCCGCGTTCGACAGATTCTTCGGCGCCGCGGTATAAGCGCCGATGTCGGGTCATGTTTTCCATCCAGGCCACGCGGAGCTCCACGGTATCACAGTTGTTCTCGAAACCAACGGGCCGCTAACCTATGTGGGCCGGTACGACAGCGAGGATGAGCACGGGGTTCACATGCTCGATGTCGGCGTGCATGACGCCGCAGCGGGAGACGGGTCCAAGGATGAGTATGTTCGCAAGAGTGCCAAGTTCGGGATCCGTAGCAACCACAAGCACTTGGTGGTGCCGGCCGCCGTTGTCGCCAAGATCACCCGGCTGGGGTCGATGGCTTGACCACAATAGATTGCACTGATGGAACGCTACCAGGTCATCATCATTGGCGGCGGTCATGCCGGCGCGGAAGCCGCCACCCTCGCCGCCCGTCGGGGCGCGAGAACCCTCTTGCTCACCCAAAACCTCGAGACCATCGGCCAGATGTCATGCAATCCCGCTATCGGCGGGATTGCCAAGGGTACCGTGGTGCGCGAAGTGGACGCGCTCGGGGGTGTCATGGGGCGCGCGACCGATCTTGCTCGAATTCAGTTCCGCATGCTCAACCGGTCAAAGGGCCCCGCAGTGTGGTCCCCACGTGCCCAGTGCGATCGAGGCCTCTATCGGAGAGCCGTGCGTGCCCTGCTGGAGAGGCAGCCCAACCTGGAGTTTGCTCAGGGAACCGTATCAAAGTTGTTGCTGGCCAATGACTGTATCGAAGGTGTGCAGACGCTAGATGGGCGAACATTTTGGGGTCCCTCGGTCGTATTGACTGCGGGCACGTTTCTCCGTGGCCGGATTCATATGGGGCGTGAGGCTCAGCTACCGGCCGGCAGAGCGGGAGAGGCACCTGCCACTGAGATCGCCGAACAGATTGACCAGCTTGGGTTTATCGTCAAACGATTCAAGACCGGAACGCCACCGCGCATAGACGGACGGTCCGTCGATATCGCTCAGATGAAGCGGCAGGATGGAGATCCGGGTGCGTATTGGTTCTCTTTCTACGATCGAGCGGTGCATCCCACCCAGCTTCCCTGCTATCTCACTCACACCGGTGCAGAGCTTCAGGAGATCGTTCTTCGACAGCTTCAGCAGTCCGCACTGTATGGTGGAGCTATTAGTGGTCGTGGTCCCCGCTACTGTCCGTCCATCGAGGATAAGATCCTCAAGTTTCCCAACGCACGAGCTCATCAAGTTTTTCTGGAACCGGAGGGCCTCGACACATCAGAGATGTATGTCAACGGATTGTCTACTTCCCTCCCCGCATCGGTTCAGCTGGATTTTCTGAGAACCGTGCCAGGACTCGAGCGAGTCTTGATGACTCGGCCAGGCTACGCCATCGAATACGATTACCTCCCCCCTACCCAACTGCGCCCCACCCTTGAATCCCGTCTTCTACCTGGTTTGTTCCTCGCGGGCCAGGTGAATGGCACCACCGGCTATGAAGAGGCAGCCGGTCAGGGTGCGGTGGCCGGGCTCAACGCGGCTGCGCGTGCACTCGGCGCGGAAGAGGTAGTTTTCCGGCGAAACGAAGCTTTCGTGGGCCTTCTGGTAGATGATCTAGTTAGCCGCGGTGTGGATGAACCGTATCGCTTGTTCACTTCCCGCTCGGAATATCGGCTTCTCCTACGCCAAGACAACGCCCTCCGGCGTCTTGCTCCCATGGCGGAACGCCTAGGGATCTTAAGCTCGGCGGAGGTGGCACTGACCGAATCCAAACTCCGGGCCGAGGAGCGGATGCAGGCCCTTGCCTTGAACACCTCCATCTCGGCGGAAGATGCGCGGGATCTTCTTGCACGCTGCGCATCGTCTCCGGTCCACGATCCAATCCGTATATCCGAGCTCGCCCGCCGTCCGGAGCTCTCGTTGGCAGACCTTCTGTGTGCGGCGGGCTGCGGACCTTGCGACGAATCGGGTACGTGGGCGGATATCGAGTTTAAGTATGCCGGCTTTCTCAGCCGCGAGCGCTCTGCCGCTGCAAAACTCAGCCGTATGGAAGAGTTCGCCATCCCTGAAGACCTACAGTATCATCAGCTCAAGACCCTGGCCTTCGAAGCAAGGGAAAAGCTCCAGGCAGTTCGGCCTTCTACTTTGGGGTTGGCAAGCCGGATCCCTGGTATATCACCGAGCGATCTCCACAGTCTGATATTGGAAATCACCAAGCATCGGGCCGGAATCAACCCTGTTTCACGTGAAACAAGCCCGCTCGGAAACCACATTCGCCCGGCAGCGCTCCGGGAAGGGTGCTCCCATACGCAATAGTGCCTCGCAGGCATACGAGGTGTGTGTTGGTTCGTCGCCCCTAATTAATACACTCGCCCGCCGCAACTCACCGAGGTCAACCTCAACGTCTCAACCGAGTAGCATGGCTTGGCTTGCAGGTGTAGAGCGCGATGGTCATCGCAAGTCCACATTGGCAGGTTTCGCAGCACGCGAGACCGTCCGCCAGGCCGGAGCCTTCTGAAGGTCTAGCTCTGTCAGGTGGTCCCAGGATCAGCCGTTCTTCCTTAATCACAAAGAAAAGACCCCAGGTATATCCGCCTGCGTTCTAGGACCGACCGCCCACGGACTATGCGCGCACCGATGAGAGCGTCTGCACTGGGCAGGACAGTAGTTAAACACCAGGTGGTGAAAATGATCACCGGTGCGCGAATGTGGTTTGGGAATACACTGCGTGAAGTGTAGTTTTTCACAACTATGAACTCGTTTCACGTGAAACGGAACTTCGACATGCGCAAGAGATTGCACACTGCCCACAAAATCGTATATTCGTGTGGATCATGCTGTGGAAACCAATCTCGCTAACGGGATCCATCAGCATTTAAACAGTAACTTCTTCTGCCTCAATAATATAAGGGCTAACTGTGTAAATGGCACATGTCATAGCGATTGCGAACCAGAAAGGTGGAGTGGGCAAGACCACCACCGCCGTCAACGTCGCCGCGTCCCTCGCGATGGCGGAACGACGTACACTGCTTCTCGATGCCGATCCGCAGGGGAACGCCACCAGTGGGGTAGGTATCGCCAAGGAGACAGTGGAGCTCTCACTCTACGAGTCGCTGGTCGAGGGCCGCCCGGCTGCTGGGTCGATCCTCCCCATCGGAGCGCTTCCCTTCCTCTCAGTGCTCCCCGCGACTCAAGATCTTGTGGGTGCGGAACTGCAGCTGGTGGAACGCGAAGGCCGGGAGGCAATCCTGCGGCATGTTCTGGAAGGCCTGCAGGAATCATATGACTATATCGTGGTGGACTGCCCGCCGTCGCTCGGTCTGCTCACGCTGAACGTGTTGGCTGCGGCCAATGCCGTGCTGATCCCGATTCAATGCGAGTACTATGGCCTCGAGGGGATTTCGCAGCTGCTCAACACCGTGCGCCTGGTACAGCAGAACTTCAATCCGGGCCTGGCGATAAGCGGCGTGCTTCTCACGATGTACGATTCCCGGCTGAACCTTTGTCGTCAAGTCGCGGAAGACGCCAAGGAATACTTTGGCGCCAAGGTTTTCATGACCCCCATCCCGCGCAACGTTCGGCTGGCCGAGGCCCCGAGTTTCGGTAAGCCAATCCTGCTATATGATGTCCAGTCCGTTGGTGCCAAGAGCTACCTGGCCGTGACCCAGGAGTTGATGCGCCGCGTTGAGAACCCGGGCGTGGTTGAGGAGGCGCCGGCCCCCATCTCTGAGGTGACCGCATGACCGAGACGAAGCGGCTTGGACGAGGTCTCGAGGCCTTACTAGGCTCCGTATCGAGGGAGCAGGCCGAAGCCGCCGGCGCACTGCGGGAGCTGCCTGTCGGCAATGTGTTGCCCAACCCGTATCAGCCCAGAACGCACGTGAATGAAGAGGCCCTGGTCGAGTTGACGGCGTCGATCGAAGCATCGGGACTACTGCAGCCCGTTATTGTCCGGCCTCGAAATGGAAAGTTCGAGATCATTGCCGGCGAGCGTCGCTGGCGTGCAATCCAGCGTCTCGGCTGGGCCAAAATCCCAGCGGTGATCAAGGACGTCGATGACCAAACCCTGCTCACATTGGCGCTCATCGAAAATCTGCAGCGCAACGATCTGAGTTCCATCGACGAGGCGGCGGGGTACCAGCGACTTGGTGAGGAGTTCAAGCTCCCGCAGGCGGAAATCGCGCGCCTGGTTGGACGCAACCGATCCACCGTAGCCAACCTGCTCCGCCTGCTGAAGCTGCCCGATGCGGTCAAGACGCTGGTGCAAGAAGGAAAGCTTTCCGAGGGCCATGCCCGGGCGCTGCTGGCAGTCGAGAAAGAGTCTGAGGTGGTCCGACTGGCCGGGGAGGCGGTAGATCAAGGATGGTCGGTTCGCGAGACCGAATCTCGGGCGCGAGGAGAAACGCCCGCAGTTACGATCATCGACCCAGCGAACGGGAGCCGCACCCGGGCCCCTCAGAAAATGGCGAGCGGAGATGTTCGGAGGGTCGAGGACGCGCTGAGAAAGCGACTAGGCACCGATGTACGAGTCACCGCGCGCAGGCGCGGCCGGGGTTTTCTGAGCATCAGCTACTATTCAAACGAAGATCTGGCTCGCGTGCTCGAATTGATCCTGGGCGAGCCGTTCGCGGGATGAAAAGGCGCTCGCGCTCCGTCACATTCCTCATCCAGAAAGACGGAACGACGAAGACGCAGACTTACCGTATTCGAATCTGGGCTCTGCGGCTCGGCGTCTGGTTTTCCGGGCTCGTGGTGGTGTTGATGGTCCTGCTGGCCGCACTCTATGGACCAGCTTTCACGGCGGCCGCTCGCGTGCCCGGCATGGACCGCGAGCTGGCCAGACTCCGGGCGGAGAACGCAAAAGTACGCGAGCTTTCGGCGGCGCTCGACAGCGCCGAGTCGCGATACGCCCAGGTCCGGCAGATGATGGGTGGCGAGATCGTGCGAGATCCCTTGACCACTACCTCCCTGCTGCCGGTCGCCCCTCCAATCAGAGCACGCCTGGCCTCCTCACCCCTCAGGCTGAGTGCTGGCCTCGGGGTGCCGCAGTACTGGCCGCTCGATGAAACAGGATACCTGACCCGGGGTCAGATTAAGTCCGGCGGCCGCGACGAGGCCCATCCAGGCCTCGACATTGCCGTTCCGACTGGAAGCATGGTCAGGGCTTCGGGTGGAGGAGTGGTTCGGGAGACAGGGGACGATCCAGAGTACGGGCACTTTGTTCTCCTGGAGCATCCCGAAGAATACCAGACCATGTACGGACATCTATCGCGCATTTTAGCGACAGCGCGCACAACAGTGTCGCCAGGAGAGGTTATCGGGCTCTCCGGCAATAGTGGGCGCTCCACTGCGCCCCATCTGCACTTCGAGATCCGCCAGCGGGGGTCGTCCCTGGACCCCCAGACCATGGTTAAGGAGGGGCGTTGATGGGGATCTTCAGCAATGCCGCGCGGGACGAAGAGGGAAATGAGCTCAAGCGGCGCCGGTCTGATCAAATACCCTTCTCTATTATCGCCAGCGACATGACAGTAATAGGTGATCTGGAGACAGAAGGTGTGGTCAGGGTGGAAGGAAGAGTCCGCGGCACTGTGCGGGTTGGGGCACAGGTATTGGTTGCCCACGGTGCTGTCATCGAGGGCGATTTGCACACTCAGGAGGCTGTAATAGCCGGCCAAGTGAGCGGAGCCATTCACGCTCGTGAACGGGTCGAGCTACAGGCCACGGCGATGGTTGCCGGAGACATCCTCACACCGCGGATCTCTATCATCGAAGGTGCGCGGGTCACCGGCGAGGTCAAAATGGACTCCGCCGCCCGGGCTGATTCAGCGGTCAATTCCCCACAATAGTTGATAATTCATCTAAGTGTGTGGAAATAAAAAGTTTGAGTTGCTATTCTCCTCGAAAACTGACCCGTTGTCGTTCAGACGTGCCGATTCTTAACCTACTGACCCGTAGATGCCTTCAAGCTGTCCTGTCACTGGCACATCTCGCGTGCTCTTCACCAGTGCCGTCAGGAATGCGGGTCGGGCTCATCACACCCGGATCGGTTGCGGATGCTGCCTGGAATGCGGCCGCCTACCAGGGGCTCGAGCGGATCCGTGATACTCTTGGCGTCCGGATCAGCCATATAGAGGCCCGTACCCCGGCTGACCAGACCGAGGCGCTCCGCACTTATGCGGCGCAGGGTTACGACCTCGTTATCGCCAATGGCTTCGAGTTTCAGGATGCGGCGGAGCGGATCTCGCTCGATTACCCCAAGACCGTATTCGTGGTTACGTCAGGGCGGCGAGCCCGCGCCAACGTCACCCCGCTGATCTTTCGTCTGGAGGAGGCGAGCTATCTGGCGGGGATGGTGGCGGGCGGCCTGACCCGTAGCGGCGTCATCGGCTTTCTAGGAGGGATCGAGCTTCCTCCCATAGAAGCTGCCTATCAGGGTTGGGTGAACGGGGCCAGGGCGGTAAATCCGAAAGTCGAGACCCGGAAGATCTACCTGAACAACTTCGACGATGCCGCTGCGGGCAGAGAAGCAACGCTGGCGCTGATGCGGGTCGGCGCGGACATGTTTCACCACAATGCCGATGCCGCGGCGCTCGGCCTGTTCCAGGCCGCTAAAGAGAAGCCCGGCGTCTTTGTCTTCGGGGCCAACGCGGACCAGTCGAGGTTGGCACCGGGTCGAGTCCTCGGCAGCGCGGTTATCGATCTAGCCCACGCCTTTCTGTTGGTTGCCTCCGAGGTGCGTGCCGGCCAGTTCACCCCCCGGGTGCAGGTCTTCGGACTCCAGAGCGGGGTGGTGCGCTACGTGTCGAATCCCTTGCTGGACAGCCTGATTCCGGCGCGGTTGAAGACCCGGATGCGCGCCGCAACCGACTCCATCCTGGCAGGACACTAGTGGCGCCCGCCCGCCCGCCTGCCATGGAACGCTGAGCTATGGCCGCGGGTGTTCCGTTGGGCGAACTGGTCAGCTACCTGAACGAGTATCTCAGGATCAGGGAGATACCCGATGAGGCGAACGCGGTCAACGGCCTTCAGGTAGAGAACAGCGGACTGGTCGGAGGAATCGTGGCCGCGGTCGATGCATCCCAGGCAACCGTCGACGGAGTGGTCGCAATCCTGGAGCCGGGGAGCCCGCCACCGCTCCTGCTGGTGCACCATGGACTGCTGTGGGACGGGAACATTCCCGTGACAGGCCGCAGGTACCGACGGCTGGCCGGACTTCTGGACCACGATATTCCGCTGTACTCAGCGCACAACCCTCTCGATATCCATCCCGAGGTGGGCAACAACGCCGTTCTCGCCGAGCGTCTGGGGATCGGGGTGGAAGGGTGGTTCGGCAATTATCGCGGTCTTCCCATTGGAGCCTGGGGGCACAGCCCGGCCAGTCTGCCAACCCGGGAGGCGCTTGCTCTGGAGCTCGACCGCGTGCTTCACACATTGAAAGGCAGCGCCACACTAATCGCCGGAGGGCCAGAGAAGCCCACCCGCATTGGAATTATCACCGGCGCTGCCGGCAGCATGATCGCTGCTGCCCGCGATGCGGGTCTGGATACTTTCATTACCGGGGAGGGCCCTCACCATACCTATTTCGATGCCATGGAGTGGGGCCTCAACGTGATCTACGCCGGTCACTACGCCACAGAAACCCTGGGCGTTCAGGCGTTGGCGTCGCATCTTGCCGACCAATTCGATCTCGAGTGGGACTTCCACGATCATCCGACCGGGCTCTGATGTGACTGCGGTGCTCGAGCTCGCCGGCATCCACAAGAGATTCGGCCCCGTGCAGGCGTTGCGCGGGGTCGATTTTACCCTGCAGCCGGGAGAGGTGCACGCGCTGCTCGGAGAAAACGGCGCCGGAAAATCCACCCTGATGCACGTGGCCTATGGGCTGGTCTCCCCTGACGCAGGCAGAGTCAGCACCGGTGGCGCAGCTCGGCGGATATCCAGCCCGAGAGTGGCTCGGTCCCTGGGGATCGGGATGGTGCACCAGCACTTCACGTCCGTTCCTGCCCTGACAGTCGCCGAGAATGTGGCGCTGGCCGCGGGCTGGCCGGTGGTGCCGCGCGAAATCCGCGAGCGGACCCAGCGATTGACCGGGCGGATGGGCATGACCCTGGACCCGGACCAGCGCGCCGGCCGCCTCTCGGTGTCGCTCAAGCAGCGTCTGGAGATCGTCAAAGCGCTCGCCACCGACGCCACGATCCTCCTCCTCGATGAACCAACCGCCGTACTCGCCCCCCCTGAGGCCCAGGATCTAATGCGGATGATCCGGGACTTCACCCGCTCGGGTGGATCCGCGGTGCTGATTACTCACAAGCTGGATGAAGCGCTGGAGGCCGCCGACCGGGTAACTGTGCTGCGACAGGGCTCGGTAACCTTTGCCGGCCCGGTGGCAGGTCAGACGATGGAGTCGTTGGCCTCCGCCATGATCGGCGGCGATCCTGCTCCACTCACCGATCGGGGGGTCGCGAGAAAACTTTCAACAGGTCAGAGAGCCGAAGCGATAAGGTTCGACGCCCTCGAGCTCTCGCGTGAGAGTGGCTACGGCATCGCTCTCCGTCATGCCACCCTGAGCATCCGGGCGGGGGAAATAGTGGGAGTCGCGGCGGTGGAGGGGAACGGTCAACGGGAGCTTTTGCGTGCCGTTGCGGGCCGCATCGTGCCGTTGCGCGGCAAGCTGCACGTGGTGCAGCCGGTGGGGTTCATCCCAGAGGATCGCGGGTTGGAGGGGCTGATCCACTCGTTCACCATCACCGAGAACGTGGTCCTTGGATTGGGAGGCGAAGGTCCCTGGATTCACGGCAGGAGGATCGCGTGGGCTGAAGCGGAGGCCAGGACAGGGGAGCTGCTGCGGGACTACAACATTACGGCTCCGGGGCCGAACACGCGGGCAGCCGCTCTCAGCGGCGGTAACCAGCAGAAGCTGGTGGTGGCGCGCGAGCTGTCCCGGGCTCCAGCGGTGATCGTCGCCGAGAGCCCCACTCGAGGGCTCGACATCAGCGCGGCGGCCGCCATTCATGGCAGGCTGCGATCAGCGGCTGCCGCTGGCGCCGCGGTGCTCTTTCATTCGGCCGACCTGGACGAGGTCCTGGAGCTGGCCGACCGGGTGCTCGTAGTTACCCGGGGCGTGATCACGGAGGCCGCCGCTGGTGCCTCGCGGGCAGAGATCGGCGCCATGATGCTGCGATCCGAACGAGATCTGTGAGTGCCCTGGGCTGGGCGGCGGCAGCGGTAGTACTCGGCCTCGCCGCTCTTGCCGTTGGTCTCGAGGCCGCGGGCTTCGACGCCCCGGCTGCACTGGGAGCGCTCTGGCTGGGAGCCTTCGGCTCCTGGGATGCCTTCACCTCCTCGACACTGGTACGAGCGGTACCGCTCATACTCATCGGACTCGGGATCGCGATTGCCTTCCGGGGCGGTGCGTTGAACATCGGAGCCGAAGGTCAGTTCTATGCCGGAGCAATCGCGGCCACCTGGGTGGGCCTATACATCGGGGGCCAACCCGCGGCGATCGCCGTGCTAGCGCTCCTGCTCGCTGCCACTGGCGCTGGACTCTGCTGGGTGCTCGTACCGGTCTGGCTCAAGGTCCGGTTCGGGGTCGTTGAGGTGATCAGCACGCTGCTGCTGAATTTCGTGGCTCTGTCGCTGGTGAGCCTGATGGTTCAGGGGCCCCTTCAGGAGCAAGCGCGCATCTACCCACAGAGCGACCCGATAGCCGAGGCCGCCCGGCTTCCGCTGCTGCCTGGATCTCGGCTGCACGCGGGGTTCGTGATCGCGGTACTGGGCGGGATCCTTCTCTGGCTCCTCTTCGCCAAGACGCTCTGGGGTTTTCGGCTTCGCGCCGTGGGCGTCGGTCCTCGTGCCGCTGAGATCAGCGGCCGGATCGACAGTCAGCGCATGGGCGCGGTGGCCCTGCTCCTTTCCGGTGCGGTCGCCGGGCTGGCCGGTGGGGTCGAGGTGAGCGGCGTGACCTATGCCCTGTTTCAGAATCTCTCACCCGGATACGGCTTCACCGGTATCGCGGTAGCACTCCTGGGTGGATTGCACCCCCTGGGGGTAGTGGTAGCGGGAATTCTCTTTGGCGCCCTTCAGGCCGGCGCGGGAGCGATGCAGAGGGAAGCTGCGGTGCCCGCGGTGGCCGCATACGTCGTCGAAGCAGTCGTCATCGTTGTAGCGCTCCTCGCCACCGCCCCCCGGGGTGGGTGGACCAGTCTCCGGGGGGTTGTGAGGAAACGGGTGATTCCGAAGGCAGCACGATAATGGACGTCCTGGTGCTCGCCGGGGGATTTCTGGCCGCTGCCGTGCGAGTGGCCACTCCCCTGATGCTTGCCGCCACCGGTGAAACGGTCACGGAGCGCTCAGGGGTGATCAACCTGGGGCTGGAGGGAATGATGCTCGCCGGGGCGCTCGCGGCGACCCTCGGGGCCACGGCGTGGGGCCCTTGGAGCGGGGTGGTCTGCGCGATTCTGGCCGGCATGCTGCTGGCGGCCCTGTTCGCGCTTCTGGCGGTAGGCGCTCGCGCCGACCAGATCATATGCGGCACCGCAATCACGCTGGCGGCGATCGGACTTACCGGCACCATCTACCGTCAGGTCTACGGAGTGGAGGGGGCGGGTTTGACGATCCCGACGCTCCCCCCGATTGCTATACCGGGGCTGGCGCGCATTCCGGTCATTGGCCCCGCACTGTTCGATCAGCCGGTACCGACCTACCTGGCGTTTTTGGCGTTGCCGGCCGTATGGTGGGTGCTCTTTCGTACCCGGCTCGGTCTCGCTTTGCGCGCCACGGGCGAAGCCGCGGAGATGGCCCGCGCAATGGGTGTCAGGACCAAGCTCATCCGCTCGGGAGCGACCATCGTGGGCGGCGGGTTCGCGGGCATGGCGGGGGCCAGCCTGGTTCTGGCGCAGGTCGGCTCGTTTGCGGAGGGGATGACCGCGGGGCGTGGCTACGTGGCCATTGCCATCGTGGTGCTGGGTCGCTGGCACCCAGTGGGCGCGGCACTGGGCGCCCTGTTCTTCGGAGTCGCCACTGCGCTACAGTATCTGTTTCAGACGCTGGGCGTGAACGCGCCTTATCAGCTGTTTCTCATGCTGCCGTATCTCTTGACGCTACTCGCGCTCGCCGGCGCGGTAGGACGGGTTCGCGCGCCAGGCGATCTCGGGAGGTAGAGGGACGCGGAGCCCTCAGTGATCGGCCGCCGCAAGCGCATCCCGCGCCGCGACAATCATATCTCGCACTCGTGCCTTGAGAGCGGGAACATCGCCAAGCCCGAGACCGGTTGTATCCACCGGTTGAAGCACGCGAACCTCCGCAACCGATCGCCCGAAGCGCCAGTCGTGCTTGCGAAGCGCGGTGCTCGTGCCCGATACGGCTAGCGGAAGGATGGAGACGCCGGCTTCGACCGCGAGCCGGAATGCCCCATCCTTGAACGGCAGCAGCTCGGCGGTTTTCGAGCGGGTGCCTTCCGGAAAGATCATGACCGAGACCTGGTTATCGAGCACTTTCCGGCAGCGAGCCATGGCTTCGATGCCACTGGAACCGAAACCACGCTTGACCGGTATGTCGCCCACCAGCCACATCATCCACCCCAGGACGGGAATACGAAACAGCTCGGCCTTCGAGAGCCATTTCATTTCCCAGGGAAGATGGCTGATCAGAAGAATGTCGCTGAACGACTCGTGGTTGGAGACTACGACAAAAGGCTTTCGTGGGTCGGGCGGCAATGTGCCGGAATAGCGGAAATGCCAGAGCGGGTTCAGAAAGGCCATCGTGGGGGCAATCTTTCGGAAGATCGCTCCGGAGATGTATTTCCCCCTGTCAAAGGGTGCGCTGAGCAGCCGGGCCACGACGACAACCGGAAACCACAGCACCAGGCACACAACGAGAACCAGCCAGGCCCAGAGGGAGATGATCGTTTGCCAGAGTAGCGGCATGTTACCTTGATCCTCGCAGCGTAAACGGTGAACAGTAAACCGGCAGCGGGAAGGTCGGGAGCGACCCGCGAGCCACCGGGAAACGGACGCGCCAATGAACATGCCCGAGACCGACCCACCACCGGCGCCAGCGGAGACCGGTGGGGACACGGAGGAGGCTCATCGACCCTCACTGCTGGGAGACAACGCCGACGCCCGGCACGTTTCCCTGGTGCTCCTCACCCTGCTGGCCGTGCTCTCGACGCTGCATTTCGCGCAAGCACTTATCCTGCCGATCGTGGTGGCGATCCTCCTGAATCTTCTCCTTAGCCCGATTGTACACCTGATCCGCAAGTACGCCCGGATACCCGAGCCGCTCGGTGCCGGACTTCTGCTCGTGGTGCTCCTCGGCGTCGTGGGGTTCGGCGTCTATCGCCTCGCGCCCGCCGCGAGCGCCTGGGTGGCTCGCGCCCCGGAGAGCATGGCCACGTTGCAGCGACGGATCCAGCCACTCCGCCGGTCGGCCGAGCGGGTCACCCAGGCGGCGGAGCAAGTCGAGCAGGCCACGGACATGGATAAGAAGACGCCGCAGGTAGAGATCAAGGGGCCCAGCCTGACCGCGCAGGTCTTCGGCGGAACCACCACGCTCCTGAGCGCCGCCACGGTCGTGATCTTTCTGACCTACTTCCTTTTGGCGTCGGGTGAGCTATTCCTGCAAAAACTGGTGGGGGTGCTCCCGCAGCTCAAGGACAAGAAAACCGCGGTGCGTATCGTGCGCGAGACCCAGTCACAGGTCTCCCTGTACCTGCTGGTTACCACCTTGATCAACGTCGGGGTTGGGGTGGCAACCGGTGTGGCGCTCGCTCTGGTGGGCATGCCCAACCCGACGCTCTGGGGTGTGGTGGCAGCCGTGCTCAACTTTGTGCCCTACATCGGCGGCCTGGTCAACACCGTCATATTGACATTGGCGGCGTTTCTCACCTTTGAGGACGTCAGTCAGGCCCTCCTCGCACCGCTTGTGTTCACCGTCATCAACATTCTCGAGGGCAACTTGATCACCCCCATGGTTCTGGGACGGCGGATGAGAATGAACACCGTGGCGGTGTTCATAGGGCTCATTTTCTGGTGGTACTTGTGGGGCATTCCCGGCGCTATCCTGGCGGTGCCGATGATGGCTACGATAAAGATCGCGTGCGACCACATCGAATCGCTCGCGCCGATCAGCGAGTTTCTGTCCGAGTAGAACCGGGATCAGGTGAGCGGCCTATGAGAGCCGATGAGAGGACGGACGGGGTCAGGTCTCTGACGGTGGCAGAACGAGCTCTGATGGAGGCAATCCCTCTCCAGGTTGACCTGACACGCGTGCGTCTCTACCCGGGTGGCTGCCTGGGCGCGGCGGGCTGGTTCCGCCGTCTGGTGCTCGGAGCCAGCAGAAATCGGGCGGTGGCACTGGGGAATCGCGTGTTCCTGCCGGACCGCTGCCACGGCGACCTGGCTGTGCTTGGGCACGAGCTCACCCACTGCGCCCAGTATCAGGCGTGGGGGCCGGCGGCTTATTTCGCACGCGGTATAGCCGCGCAACTGAGGGATCTGCTGCATCGCAAGCTCGGCCTCGGCGCGAGCCCATACCAATACCAGGTGAAACCGGACAAGCCGTTCACGGCTTACGGCATGGAGCAACAGGCTCAGATGGTAGAGGACCGCCTCAGAGGATCCCTAACGGATCACCCCATGCCGTCCGCCTGATCGATCGATTCCTGGTGGACGTGGTCCTCCGAGTCAGGCATCTTGTCTTCCCAAAGCGCCAGGACGTTTCCGTCGGGATCGGTTATCATCGCCATGATGCCCCACGACTGCTGCGTCGGCTCGGTGGTGAAGCGCACACCCCGATCATGCAGCTCGCCACAGAAGTGCAGCAGATCCGGCACGAAGAGGGTGATTCCGGTATGGCGGCCCACGAGGGACTTGGCCTCCTGATGCACCGCCGGATGCACGCTGATGTGCGTCTCTCCCTGCAGAAACTCCGCCCCGAAAGAGCCCTGCTTCGTCAATGGCAGTCCCAGCTTGTCGCGGTAGAATTCCACCGCGCGGGCAATGTCATTGACGAAGATCGCGATGCTGTGCAGAGACGGGGGCGTTTTCACCGCAGGAGATCCAGGACGAGCCTGGTGACAAGGATACCGACAGCAACTGCACCGGCCAGGAATACGAGGAGAACCCCGCCGAGCAGTATGAGGCTCCGCCAGCTGCCCGCCTTCGCGGCGGCCGGCTGCTGCAAGTGCTCCTCGAGCAGCTTCATGTTCCTGACGTTCGATTTCCAGCCCGCGTCGAACAGATCGCCCAGGAGCGGAATCCAACCCACGATTGTATCGACCGCCACGTTAGCGACCATCCGGGTGACAACCGGTTTCGGAGCGCCCAGACGTGAAGCCTGGAGAATGAGATATCCAGAGAACACTGCGCTCACCGCATCGCCGAGGCCGGGGACCAGTCCGATCAGGGCGTCGAGTCCGAACCGATACTTGGTGCCCGGAACGGTGAAGGCGTTGTCGAGCAGCCGGCTCATTGTCCTGAGACGCTCAACCTGAGGCGGCTCGTGGGTGCCGACGATCGGGGGAGCGGTGCGCGGCGTAAGAGGCTTGTTCATCACCGAATAGTAAGGCGGAGGCTAGAAAAAGCGCCGCACGAGGTAGAAGATCAGATTCAGGACAACAGAAATCACAATCATCGAAGCGAACGGGATGTAGACCCGCATCGTATCCCGCTCGATCCGGATGTCACCCGGAAGGCGGCCAAACCACCCAAGACCTCCCAGCGATACCAGCAGCCCTATCAAGGCGAGACTCAATCCAAGCGTAATCAGGACGGGCCCAACCGACGGCGTGCTCACGAGACGTAACCGTGGCGGACGGCGTGGATGAAGTCGGTATATGCCGGCACCATCCCGGCCGCACGCAGGTTGGTTGCGATCTGGCCCCGGTGATAAGCGGAGTGAATCGTGACGTGGGTTAGGAT
>Ga0136615_10000374_pt1 | contig 20414 bp, 20 predicted proteins | sample AntDrymUQ2882206_2_FD_106647 | JGI IMG/M metagenome (GOLD analysis project Ga0136615, IMG submission 106647) | Polar desert sand microbial communities from Dry Valleys, Antarctica - metaG UQ288 (22.06) | ecosystem: Environmental > Terrestrial > Soil > Desert | place: Antarctica: Dry Valley... | reverse complement strand
GTGTCCCCCGGCCGGAACTGGACATCGTTACGCTGCACGTTCTCGCTCGTTATCATGCTGGGCTCCTCTCCTGGTGGACAAACGGGGAGCCAGGAGACTTGCCGTCAGGTCTTCCTGGCTCTCGCCCTCTCCTGCGCCCGGCGTTCGCGCCAGGCCCGGATCTCGGCGTGATTGCCGGATAATAGCACGCCGGGGACAGCCTCTCCATCCCACGCCGAAGGCCGCGTGTACTGCGGAGGCCCCATCGTTTCTCCATCCGAGAAAGATTCCCCGGCCAGGCTCTCCCTGTTGCCGAGGACGCCTTCGAGGCTCCGGATCACCGCGTCAGCCAACGCCGCCGCCACGATCTCACCCCCAGACAACACGAAATCCCCCAAAGAGATAACCTCGGTCGCAAGCTCCTCCCGCACCCGCTCATCCACCCCGCCGTATCTACCGCAGATGATGGCAAGGTCGCCGCCGGAGGCGACTTCCTCCACGTACCCCTGCGTGAGCGGCCTTCCCCACGCCTCCGTCAGCACGACCCGGCGATCCTTCTTCACCTCTCTCGCGGGAATCCCATAGACCTCTTCGAGCGCGCGGGCGACCACGTCCACCCGTACGACCATCCCTGCTCCGCCCCCGAAGGGCATGCCGTCAATGCGCCCCCCCGGCGCGTACTCCCGCAGGTCGAAGGTCCGCAGGCCCACCATGCCGCGTTCGATGGCTCGCCCCACGACACCGACGCGGACAGCCGCCTCGACCGCCTCGGGGAACACGCAAAAAACGTCAATGCTCTTCACGGGGGAGCTACTCTTCCGGCACGCGGATCACGATGCGCCGCCCCGCGAGGTCCACTTCGGGCACATGCTCCAGGGTGAAGGGCACGTAATGCTCCACCGCTTGATCGGCCTCGCTCTCCCCGCGAACAACGATGACCTCGTGCGCGGGCGTCTCGAACGTCTCGGCCACGGCGCCGATCTCATTCCCGCTTTCGTCCAGGGCCCGAAGGCCAATCAAGTCGCTCACGTAGACCTCATCCTCATCCGGTTCGTCAAGTTCGGAACGGTCGAGGATGAGCTCCTTTCCCCTCAAGGTCTTCGCGTCGGGACGGCCAGCAAAGCCTTCGAGGTCCAGAAGGAAGCCTTTGGGCGTCTCGCGTACACGGAGGATGCGGCGACGGACGCCATCCACGAAAGGTTCGATGTCTTCTCTGAGGTGGTTGCCTGAACCCGCCGGCCTGACACGAACGGTGCCGCGCACGCCGTGGGGAGAGCCGATAATCCCGATCACTACCGGGTCGGAGAAGCCTTCCACGGACGTTAGTCCGCAACCTCCACGTTGACCCGCTTGCCGGTCTTCACGGAGGCCGCCTTCATCACGGTGCGGATCGCCCGGATCGTCCGTCCCTGGCGTCCGATCACCTTCCCGATATCGTCGGGCGCGACCTGTAACTCAAGGTCCACCCGTGACTCGGATTCGGTCGCGGAAATCTCGACCCGGTCGGGCTCGTCAACCAGCGAGCGGGCCAGGAAAGCCAGCAGGTTCTCCAGTCGCTCCATCGCGTTTCCTAGAGAGCCCCGGAGATCCGGAGCAACTTCTTCACCTGGTGCGTGGGCTGCGCGCCCTTGCCGATCCACTCCTTCGCCTTCTCCACGTCCACCTTGATGTCCGATGGCTCGGTGCGCGGGTTGTACGTCCCGATCCGGTCAATGAACCGGCCGTCGCGCGGGCTTCGGGCGTCCGCCACCACTATCCGGTAGAACGGCGACCTGTTGGAGCCGCGCCTCGCCAGCCTGATCTTTACCGCCATGCTCTCACCTCTCTGTTTGTGATTACTACCTGAACGGCATCCGGGGCATGCGCTTTGGGGCGCCGCCCTTGCCCATCTGCCGCATCATCTTCTGCATCTCGCCGAACTGCTTGACGAGTTTCTGGACATCCTGCTGGGTACTCCCCGAGCCGCGAGCTATCCTACGCGCCCGGCTCGGGTTCTGCAACAATTTGGCGTTCCGGCGCTCGTCCACGGTCATCGAGGTGATCATGGCCTCCACCCGCCCAAGCGCCTTGTCATCGAGGTCGTCGAGGTTCGCGCCCTGGAGCTGCTTGTTCATGCCGGGGATCATGCCGATGAGGCTGGAGAGCGGTCCCATCTTCTTGATCATCTGCATCTGCTGCAAAAAATCCTCGAAGGTGAACTTACCTGACATGAGCTTCTTGCTCTGCGCCTCGGCCTCCTTCTTGTCAACCTGCGCCTCGGCCTTCTCGATGAGCGACATCACGTCGCCCATCCCCAGGATTCGGCCCGCCATCCTATCCGGATAGAAATAATCGAACTCGCTCATCTTCTCGCCCTCGGAGGCGAAACGCACCGGACGCTCCGTCACCGAGACGACGGAAAGCGCCGCCCCGCCCCTCGCGTCACCGTCGAGCTTGGTGAGCACATGCCGTCGAAGTCCGCGTACTCCTGGAAGGCTTTGGCGACGTCCACCGCGTTCTGGCCCGTCACCACGTCGAGGACGAGCAGGACGTTGTGAGGCTTCGTGGCGCTCCTTACGCGCTTGATCTCCTCCATCATTTCCACGTCCAGGACCTGCCGTCCCGCCGTGTCCACGATGACGAAGTCGTAGCCCTCTTCGCGGGCCTTCTTCACGCCGCGCTCGGCGATCTCCTCCGGCTTCGCCTCCGTTCCCTCCGTGTACACGGGGACGGAGAGCTCCTTGCCGATCTGCTGCAACTGCTCGATAGCCGCAGGCCGGTACGTGTCGCAGGCCACGAGGTACGGGTTCTTGCCCAGCTTGCGCACGAACAGGGCCAGCTTGCCCGCCGTGGTCGTCTTGCCGTGTCCGTTGAGACCAGCGAGCATCACGACCGTCGGTGGCCGCGAAGCGAACGAGAGCTTGTGGGCCGTGCCGCCCATCAGGCCCGCCAACTCCTCGTTGACGATCTTCACGACCTGCTGACCAGGAGAAAGCGCCTTCGAGACCTCCGCGCCCGTCGCCCTCTCGCGGACGTTGCCGACGAACTCCTTGACCACGCCGTAGTTCACGTCCGCTTCCAGCAAGGCCAGTCGGATCTCTCGCGTGACCTTCTTTACGCCGTCTTCGGTCAGGTTGCCGCTGCCGCGGACCCCGTCGAGGGCGGTATTCAGTCTTTCGCCTAACGTATCGAACATGCTATAGCTCCCCGAACAATGCTTCCGCGAACTCCCGAGCGTCGAATGGATGCAGGTCGCCTACCTGCTCGCCGACCGAGATCAGCTTTATCGGAACCCCGATCTCGTTGGCTATGGCGAGCGCAATACCGCCCTTCGCCGTCCCATCCAGCTTCGTCAATATGATCCCCGTGAGGTTCACGACCTCATTGAACATCTTTGCCTGCCGCAACCCATTCTGACCCGTCGTGGCATCCACCGTCAGCAGTACCTCATGCGGTGCCCCCGGCAACTGCCGCTCGATGACCCGGCGCACCTTCTCGAGCTCCGCCATCAGGTTGACTTTCGTGTGCAGTCGCCCCGCCGTGTCTATGAGCAAAACGTCCGCGCCGTCCCGTTTGGCCGCCTCAACCGCGTCGTGGGCGACGGCGGCCGAATCCGCGCCGCGCTCCCGAGCAATCACCGGCGCATTCACCCGCTCGCCCCATCGCTGGAGTTGCTCGATGGCCGCAGCCCGGAACGTGTCGCCGGCGGCGAGCATGGCCTTCCCTGGAAGGAAGTTCACCAGCTTGCCGATGGTGGTGGTCTTGCCGGTGCCGTTCACGCCGACCATCAGGATCACGGTCGGTTTGTGCGATACATCCAGTTCCACGGGACCTGCGAGCATGCGCTCGGCGTATTCAATCATGAGCCCCCGCAACTGCTCGCCGCTGGTGATGTTCCGCTTCAGCGCCTCCTGCTCCAACTCCCCGACGAGCTTGCCTGTGGTCTTCACGCCCACGTCGGAAGAGATCAGGATCTCCTCGACCCGCTCCCAAAACTCCTCGTCTTCCGTGTCTTTGAACTCCGCGATTGCGGCGTTGAGCTGCCCGACCACGGACTCCCGGCTCCTCTTGAGCCCCGTCCGCAACCGCCCGAACCAACCGCCGGAACGAGCCTCCTGCTCTTCAGCCGCGGCCACTTCATCGGGCGCTTCTTCCACGGCATCGGGCTCCGGAGGAGCTTCCTCCGGCTCTTCGGCTTCCGGCTCCTCGACGTTCTCCTCTTCGAGAACCTTCGTCGCCTGAGGGGTGCCTCGCCGGGCCTGTACCTCTTCGGCGGTCGGAACGTCTGCCACGGAGTCCGGCGCTTCGGCCTCCTCAGCGGGCTGGACGTTTTCCTGTTCCGGTTCTTCGGTTTTCCTGAAAAAGTTACGCCACGAACGCGCCATTGCCGTTTTTCTAATCTCCCTGCATACGTTTCGATACGATCACGGTGGCCCCCGAGGCGTCCTGCGTAACGCCGTAGAGGACGTCCGCCGCTGCCATCGTGCGCTTCTGATGGGTCACCAGCAGGAACTGCCCGCTGGTCCGGTAAGAGTCTACCACAGCGAGAAATCGCGCCAAATTGAGGTCGTCGAGGGCCGCCTCCGCCTCGTCCAACATGCAGAACGTCCCCGCAACCCCCTCCGGCCGGCTCAGGAATATGCTGAACAGAAACGATAGAGCCAGCAACGACCGCTCCCCACCGGAGAGAACGCGCAACGGCTTGTATCCTCGCCGCCCAAGCCGAAGCAGTATCTCCACCCCCTCCTCGGATAACTCCAGAGTCCCACTCGCCCCGTGCATCATGCGAGGCACGATCTCCGCGAAAGCCCCCATCACCCGCCGGAACGTCTCCGAGAACCGCGTCTCTATCTCCCCGTCAATGTCTTGTATTATGTGGCTAAGTTCCATAGCAGCGGCTTCGGCGTCGGCGCGTTGGGCGGCTACGAACTCGTGGCGCTCGCGGAGGTGGCCCTCCTGGGCAAGCGCGAGGAGGTTGACATCTCCGAAACGGTGGAGCTTGCGCGACAGACGGCGCCGCCCGGCTTCGATGTCTTCCGGGAGTAGTTCGGCCTCCCTTCTGGCATCTTCGAGCGTCGCCCCCCACTCAGCATGTAGCTCCTCCTCCGCCTCTGCTGCGGCATTGCGCGCGGAGACGAGCTCGCCTCGGAACTGCTCGGCCTTCGCGCGGGCCGTTGCGAGTTCTCCGGCCAGCTCCGCCGTCCGGCGCGCCGCGGCTGTCTGCTCGGCGGAGATGCGGCGGTGTTCGTCGGCGAGCCCGGACCTGGAACGCCGCAGGCGGCTCCGGCGTTCGCGGATGACGGTCGCGAGTCGCGCCGAAGCCTCCGCAGCACGGCGGGACACAGCGATGCGGCCCCGCCCGTCCTCGGCGGGTTGCCTCTTCAGGGATTCCAGCCTGCCGGATAGGGCTTCGCGGCGTTCGGTGACATCCTTCGCGGCGGATCGAAGCCGGGCGAGGCGCAGATCCATCTCCCGCAGATCCGCTCGCGCCGCCTCCGCAACCTCCGCTTCGGAGGCGAGACGATTCCCATTCTCACGAACGGCCTCCTCTGATCCGCGCAAAGCCTCTTCGGAGATGGAGATCTCACGTCCCAGGCTCGCGGCTTCCTTCTGACTCTCCTCGAGAATCCTCCGGGCTTCCTCGAACCTTCCCTCCCGGCGCCGGGCTTCGCGCAATAACAGCCTCGAAGCCGCCACGACCCGGCCGGCGAGCGCGTGCGCGGCATCGGCGTACGCAGCCAGACGGTCCAATCTTTCCGACGCCTCGGAGAGCCTCCATCGTACATCGCGCAGCGCCTGGCCTGGTCCCGCATCGAGATCATTCAGGCGTTCCGACGCCTCGGAGAGCCGTGCCTCGTGGACGAAGCTCCCGCCGCCGGTCGGGAGGCTGACGCTGGTCCGGGTGAGGCGGAGTCCTTCGCGAGTGACCGCGACGTAGCCGTTGGACGGAGCGTTTTGTCCGGCCCTCTCGACCACGTAGATGCCTTCCAGCAACCGGCCCACGGCCTCCGAGTAACGGTCATCCACGACCTCGACGCATTCGAGCAACGGCGTTCCGGGCGGGCTGTCGTGTGCGTCCATCCCGTGGGCGTCGAGGCGCACGGCGATCCTCTCGGACTCCGAGATCATCTTTATGCCCTCGTCCACGTTCGCCGCCAGCACTCCGCCGGCGAACTCTCCCAGGGCGGCCTCCACGGCGGCCTCGAACCCCGGCTTCGCCCGCAGGACCTCGTGGAGCCGGGTCTCCAGACCACCGTTGTCCCGCGAGTCGCGCAGCGCCCGGACCCGCGCCTCCAGAGTGCCCATCGCGGCGTCAAGCCCGCCCTTTCGCTTGCTCGCACCCGATCGGCGCTCCTCGATGGCGCGCCGACGTGCGGCGACTCGCTCGCGCACGTCTTCCAGGCGCTCGCGAGGGTCTCGGGAGACGTCGCCTTCCAGTTCGCCGGAGATGCGGGTGAGCCGCTCGATGTCTCGCGCCGGGACGACCGTGGCCTCCTCCATCCGGAGTGCCGCCCGGTCGCGTCGTGTACGCAGCTTCTCCAGGTTGGTGGTGGCGCTAGACCTCTCGCTCTCCGCTGCTTCCTGCTCGGCACGGGCCTGCGAAACGGCCTCAAGATTCCTGGCGAGGGCCTTCCGTTTCCCGGCGTATTCCGTCTCGGCCCCGGCAGCGTCCCGCTCCAGGTCCTCCAGGCGGCCTGAAATCCTTTCGAGTTCGTTCTCCAGGCGCGAGATCATGCGCCCCCGATCCGCCTCCCGGCCCATGCTCCCTTCCGCGCGCAAGGAAGCCCGGTCTGCCCGGATGGATTCCGTCCGCAAGTCCTCCGTACCGTCTTCGAGACCTTCGAGCGCCGACTCGACGCTCCGCAGCCTCTCCTCCTTCTCCCGCAGCTCCGGCTCGAGGTCGTTAGCCTGACGCCGCAATGAAGTCTCCCGCTCCTCCAACTCCGAGACAAGCGACTCGCTCTCCTGAGTCCGCCGGACCAGCTCCTCAAGACGCGGGTTGGAGGTTCGGTACAGGTGCGCCAGGGAATACTTCCGGAATTCGGCCTCCAGTTCCCGGTACTCGCGGGCGGCGACAGCTTCGCTTTCGATCCTGCGCAGTTGTCCGGCAAGTTCGGCTTCGAGATTGCGGCTCTTCTCCAGTTGCGCGTCCGCCCGCTCCAGGCGGCGGCTCGTGGACAGACGGCGCCTCCTGTACACACCGAGCCCGGCGGCCTCTTCCAATGCCAGCCGGCAGGCGCCGGCTCCTCCAGCGACGATGGCGTCCACGGCGCCCTGCCGAAGGATGCCGTGGCGTCCGATCCCGGCTTCGCCGGCCACCGCCCGCACGTCCGCGAGCCGCGCCGGGGAGCCGTTGATCCTGTACTCCGTGTCGCCGCCGCGTGAGATCCGGCGCGAGATGGAAACCTCTTCGTAAGGCAACGAGATTCCCCCGGAGGAGTTGTCCAGCACGAGCGTCACCTCGGCGGCCCTCGCGGCCGGCAGCGTTTCGGAGCCCGAGAAGATCACATCCCCCATCGCCCCTGCTCTGAGGACACCCGGACTCTGCTCGCCGAGCGCGAAGAGCACGGCGTCGGTGACGTTGCTCTTGCCCGATCCGTTCGGCCCGACGACGGTCGTGATCCCGGTCTCCAGCGGCATCCGAACCGGCCGGGCGAATGTCTTGAACCCCTTGATGTATATGGCCGTGAGCACCTGGGAGTACATTCTACGCGCTTCGACGCATCAAAGCACGGAAAAGCGCAGCAAAAGAACGATCAGACTTCAGCTTGCGGCGATTCACGTCGCATTCGGAAATCACCTGATCCGCTGGAAAAATCTGACACCTGAAGCCTATCCGCTATGCGCCGACGTGGACTTCGACCGGGGAGCGTGGGACGGGGCGGATGCCCAGTATCTCCAGGGCCGCGCGCGCGGCGGCCTGCTCGCTCTCTTTGATGGAATGTCCCTCTCCCGTGGCGACCTCCCGGCCATCGGCGGAGACCGTGGATGTAAAGCTCGGTCGGTGTGGTGGGCCATGCTTGGAGAGCACGCGGTACGTCGGCCGCAGGCCGTCGGCCTGGAGCGTCTCCTGGAGGAGCGTCTTCCAGTCCCGAAGTTCGTCGGTGTCAACTTCGGAGGGGTTGAAGATGCGGTCTATGGTGCGGAAGACGAGATCGCGGTCTATGAGGTACGCCGCCCCGATGATGGCCTCAACCGTGTCGGCGATGACCGAGTCGTTGATAATGGAACTCTCGATCATCTCCTCCAACCCCTCGTCCCGCCCAACAGCAGCCAGGAAGGTCTTGCGCACGAGATGCGCCCGGATGCGCGTCAGGTCGCCTTCGAGCAACTCAGGGTAATTGTGGAAAACCAACTCCGCGACCCGGGTGTTCAGGATGGCGTCGCCAAGGAACTCCAGCCGCCCGTTCGACTCGTACGGGTCAGCGACGCTCGGGTGCGTCAGCGAACGCTGCCGCAACGGTTCCGGCAGTATAGTTATGAGATCCTTTATAGACATCTCGTAATTATTCTACACCCGTGAACGCCACTACGACGTTGTGTCCGCCGAAGCCCATCGAGTTGGAGATGGCGGCCTCGAGGCCGGAGACTTTACGGGCCTCGCCGGTGACGTAATCGAGCGGTTCGCAGTCTTCCGCGAGGTCTTCGAGGTTGATCGTCGGCGGCAATATTTTCTGCTGGATCGCCAACGCGCACAGGATGCCCTCCATCGCCCCGACCGCCCCGAAGGAGTGTCCGGTCATGGACTTCGTCCCTGAGACCGCCGCGTGAGGCATGACGCGCGAGATGGCCTTCGTCTCCGGCCCGTTGCCCGTCGGGGTGGAAGTGGCGTGGGCGTTGACGTGTCCGATATCCTCGGCCGAGAGGCCCGAATCTTCGAGGGCGTGGCGCATGGCGCGCTCCACGCCGCGGCCTTGCTCGTCGGGGGCGGTTACGTGATATGCGTCGGTCGAGCGTCCGTAGCCCGCGACGGCGGCTATCGGCTCGGCGCCGCGCCGCGCGGCATGTTCGGGGCTCTCCAGGACTATCGCTCCGCCACCCTCGCTCATAACGAAGCCGTCGCGCCTGGAGTCGAACGGACGGCTGGCGCGGTGAGGTTCGTCGTTGCGGGTGGAGATAGCGCGAATCGCGCAGAAACCAGCCATCGAGAGAGGTGTGATCGGGGCTTCTGAAGCGCCGGCTATGACCACGTCGGCGTCACCGCGGCGGATCAACTCCAATGCCTCGGCAATGGCCTCGCCGCCGGTGGCGCACGCAAGCACCGGACACTGGCTCGGGCCGGTCGCCCCAAGCGTGATGGCGAGTTGTCCGGCGGCCATGTTCGGGACCATCATGGTGATGAGGAACGGGCTCACCCGGCCCGGCCCGCGCTCGTGCAGGACCTTGTACTCCCGTTCCCAGGTCGAGAGGCCGCCGATCCCGCTGCCCATCACGATAGCGACCCGCTCGGGCCTCTCGCGGATGGTGTCCACGATCCCTGCGTTCTCCGCCGCCTGCACGCCAGCGGCCACGCCGAACTGGGCGTAGCGGTCCATCCTTCGGGCCAGCTTCTTCGGCATGAAGTCCGTGGGGTCGAAGTCCGAGCACTCACCCGCGATGTGCGACGGGAACGGCGAGGAGTCAAAGAGCGTTATGGGCCCGACGCCGCTCTTGCCGTGAAGGGCCGCGTCCCAGAAGTTCTCGACCCCCGTGCCCAGAGGCGTTATCGCCCCGGCGCCCGTAATGAGCGCGCGCCCCCTGCCCTGTGAGGCAGCCTCGGTCACGCCGCCTGGTGCTCCGATACGTAGTCCACGGCCTGCTCGACCGTGGTGATCTTCTCCGCCTGCTCGTCGGGAATCTCCATCCCAAACTGCTCCTCTAGCTCCATGATGAGCTCCACGAGGTCCAGCGAGTCGGCCTCCAGGTCCTCCCGGAACGACGCCTCGGGGGTCACTTCGGTCTCCTCCACACCGAGACGGTCGGCGGTGATCTCCTGGATCTTGGACAGTATTTCGTCTCTCTCCATTTCTTGCACCTCCCTGATGATTCTCACAACTTCTCACAATGCCATATCCCCAGCAGGGACAGCGCGTAGTGTAGCGCAAATCGTACTATTGCATAACCATCCCGCCGTCCACGGTTATGGTCTGCCCGGTGACGTATCCCGCGCCCTCCCCGGCCAAGAATGCCACCACCTCCGAAATCTCCTCCGGCTCCCCGAACCTCCCCATCGGGACCTGCGCCAGGATCTGCTCCTTTACCTTATCCGGCAAGCTCCCCGTCAACTCCGTCTCCACATACCCCGGCGCGACCGAATTGGCCGTGATCCCTCGCTGCGCCACCTCCCGCGCAACACTCTTTGTGAACCCGATAAGCCCGGCCTTCGAGGCGGCGTAGTTTGCCTGCCCCGCATTTCCAACGAGCCCTACGACGGAGGAAACGTTCAAGATCCTGCCCCACCGGGCGCGCACCATCTTCCGCAGCACGGCCCGCGTACACAGGTAAGTCCCCTTCAAGTTTGTCCGCAGCACCTCGTCGAACTCCTCTTCCTTCATCCGCATCATGAGGTTGTCTCGCGTGACCCCGGCGTTGTTCACCAGGATATCCACCCGCCCGAAAGCCTCGTCCACGCCCCTGAAGAGCGCCTCCACGTCTTCCGGCGAGGCCACGTCCCCCCGGAACGTCTCGCACCTCATGCCGGCCTCGCGCACCAGCTTCGCGGTCTCATCTGCCGTGTCGTCGTTGGAACGATAGGAAATCGCCACATCCGCGCCTTCGTGGGCGAGCCGGACGGCTATGGCCCGGCCTATGCCGCGTCCGCCGCCCGTGACGACGGCGACCCTTCCGGCTTCGATCACAGCTCCTCCACCCTCTCCGCGAACGCGAACATCAACTCTGCCTCGCAGACACGCTCACCGGCGACCGTCGCCCGTCCCTTGCCGCGTCCGATCTTGCCTTTGAGACGTTCGATCTCGACCTCCATCCTGAGCACGTCGCCGGGTACCACCTGCCGCCGGAACCGCACCCCGTCTATCCCGGCGAAGAGCGCGAGCTTGCCCCGGTACTCCTCGACGCTCATCACGCCAACCGCCCCAACCTGCGCCATAGCCTCAACGATCAAAACCCCAGGCATCACCGGATAATCCGGGAAGTGCCCCTGGAAGAACGGCTCGTTCTGGGTGACGCTCTTTATTCCGATGGCCCGCACTCCCGGCTCGACCTCCTCGATACGGTCAACCAACAGGAACGGATACCGATGCGGGATGAGGTCCCGTATCTCCACCGCCGACAAAGACCGTTTCAAGCCAGCAACTCCGTCGCGCCAAGCCCCTTCATGTCCACGGACTTGAAGTCCCGCAACATCCGCGCCAGCGTGCCTCCTTCTCCCGCCTCCACGACCTCCTCCACCCCGAGGTCCTCGAAGCGCGAGATCACCTCGACCCACCTCACCGGCGAGAGCATCTGGTTCCTGAGCGCGAGGCGCACGTCGTCCGCAGTCGCCAGCACAGCTCCATCCACGGCGCTGACCATCGGGATCTCCGGCTCCCCGAACTCCGTCCCCTCCAGCAGATACTCCATCGCCAGCGAAGCCTCCAGCATGAGCGGCGAATGGAACGCCCCCGCCACATCCAGCCCGACCTTCCGACCCTTGATGCGCTCTCCCACTTTCTCCAGCGCAGCCTTCTCCCCCGAGATCACCGTCTGGCGCGGCGTGTTGAAGTTCGCCGTCACGACCACACCCTCTTCCTCCGGGAAGTCCCCGACGGCATTCGCAACTTCCATCGGGTCGGCCCCGATCACGGCCACCATCCCGCCAGGATTACGCGACGACTCGTTCATCAGCCGATCCCTCTCCGCCACGAGCCGCACGCCATCATCGAGGCTGAGAGAGCCAGCGGCGTGCGCGGCGGCGTATTCACCGAGTGAGTGGCCGGCCACCACATCGGCCCCGATCCCACGCTCGCGCAGCGCGTACAGCAGGTCAACCGACCGGGCGAAGACGGAGAGCTGGTACGGCGCGTCGCCATCACCGGTTTGGCGCCGCACCGCGTCCCTCACTTTGCCGGAGACCTCGCCTCCCACCGTTCCTTGACCAGGGAACACTATAGCCCGCCGAATCTCCAAGTTACCCTCCGACCCTAGATCCTGTACAGGTTCGCGGCCCACGTCAGCCCGAAGCCGAAGCCGACCGTAATCACATACCGCCCCGCCTCGAACTTATCGAGAATGTCCGGGTAGGAGATCGGGATGCTCGCCGCCGACGTGTTCCCGAACCGGTCCACGTTCACCACGATGCATCCCTCCGGCACGTCCAACTTCCTCGCCGCCGCGTGTATTATGCGTGCATTTGCCTGGTGCGGGATGATGTACTGCACTTCATCGAGCGAGATGCCGCCTCTGGCGGCGAGCTTCTCGACCATCTCGGGGAGCACGCGGACGGCGAACTTGAAGACCTCGCGGCCGTTCTGGTAGAGCTTCTGTTCGTCGCCTGGGTGTCCGGCCCGCCCGAAAGGGGCCATGCGGCCGTCGGCACCGAGGATATGGTCCACGAACCCGGAAGTGCCGTCGCCCTTTTCGAGGACCACCGCGCCCGCGCCGTCCCCGAAGAGCACGCTGGTCGAGCGGTCGTTTCCGTCCACGATGGTGGTCATGGCGTCGGCGCCGATGAGGAGCACGCGGTTGGCGACACCGCCACGGATCATCGAGTCGGCGACGGAGGCGGCGTACGAGAAGCCGGCGCATGCCGCTGAGAGATCCATCGCGCCGACGCCGGGCGCGCCGATTGCCTCGCCGACCAGGCACGCCACGGAAGGCATGGACTCCGGGGCGGTCGAGGTGGCGCAGATGATGAGGTCAACGTCGCCGCCCGTGAGGGCCGCGTGATCCAGGGCCGCCTTCGAGGCGTCTATCGCGAGGGTCGCGCAGTCTTCGTTCTCGCCTATGAAGCGGCGTTCTCTGATGCCGGTGCGTTCGTGAATCCAGGCGTCGCTCGTGTCTATCTTGCGTGCGAGGTCGTCGTTGGTGACGACGCGGCTCCCCAAGGCGCGCCCGACACCCACTATCTTGCCAACCGGAGAACCGCTCAAGCCTCGTCTCCAGCGGGTGTGGCGTGGGCACTGTCGAGGGCTTGCTGGAGGGCGTCGCTCAGGCCCGCGCCGGCGTGGGAGATGCCGAGCAGGGCGTTCTCCACCCCGCGAGCTTTCGAGTTTCCGTGCCCGATCACGACGGAACCCGCCACGCCTAAAAGGAAGGACCCACCATAGTTCTCCGGGTCCAGACGGTCCCTCATCCCGAGCAACTTCGGACGGAGGATGCCGGCGGCGAGTTTGCTAATGGCGTTGGCGGTCATGGCGGAGCGGAGCATGCCGAAGATCTCGCGCGAGACTCCCTCGGCGGTCTTGAGCACGACGTTTCCCGTGAACCCGTCCGTCACCAGCACGTCCGCGATCCCGTTGCCGATGTCCCGGCCCTCGACGTTGCCGACGAAATGGACCGCGCCGGAGTCGCGTATGAGGGCGTGGGACTCCTTCGCCAGGTCGTCGCCCTTGCCGGGCTCCTCGCCGACGTTGATCAGACCCACCCGCGTTTCATCCAACCCGAAATATCTCTCCGCGAACACGCCGCCAAGAATAGCGAAATTCAGCAGGTCTTGCGGGCGGCACATCGTGGTGGCCCCCGCGTCGAGCAGCAGCACCGGGGAAGTGAACGGCAGCACCGTGGCGATGGCGGGCCTGCGGCATCCTCCGAGGCGCCCAATCCGGAGCAGGGCCGCGGCGACCGTGGCTCCCGTGTTCCCCGCCGAGAACAGGGCATCCGCCTCGCCGCTCCGTACAAGCTTCGCGGCGACCGCCACGCTCGCGTCCGGTCGCGCCCGCAACGCGGAGGCGGGCTCTTCATCCATGCCGACCGCCGCGCCGGCGTCGCGCAGGTTCAGGTTCCGGGGTTTTTCAGAGCCGAGAAGCCCGGCGACTCGCGACTCATCGCCGACGAGCAGGATCTCATCTTCCGGCAGACGCTTCGCGGCGGCGACAGCCCCGGAGACTATCTCGCCGGGAGCCTCGTCGCCGCCCAGGGCGTCCACCGCTATGCGCATTCCGAAGGTGCCCCGCTATCGCGGTGGCTTACCCGACGGCCTCCACGGCGACGGCCGTGCGTCCCTTGTAGAAACCGCACACGGAACAGACCCGGTGCGGCCGATGCGGAGACCCGCAGTTCGGGCACGCCGACAGGCTAAGGCTTTTTATCGCGTGGTGCGCCCGGCGCTGATCGCGGCGGGCCTGCGAAGTCTTCTTCTTTGGTACTGCCATGACATTACCTCCTGGTGTGATTGGAAATCAAAAACCCGAAGCGAACAGATCGTCGAGGCCGCGCCACCGCGGGTCCACCTCGTCCTCGTCTCGTTTGGTCTGGACAGGCTCCGTGCCGTGCCGGAAGACCTGCATCGGCACTTCGTTCGGCAACACCCGGCGCGTGTACCCGGCGGCGTCGAGCACCCAGTCCTCGACGCAGAGTTCTTCGTCATTCGGCCCCGAGAGGAACTCGGAGTCTCTGACGGCCAACTCCAGCTCGACGGGTTCCAGCGTGCGGTCGCAGGTGGTCTGGACCGTGGCCGTTACCTTCAGGTCGAGGTGCAACCCTTCGGAGAGGCGCGTAACGGACACGTGGGCCTCCGCGCTCTCTATTTCGTGGTGGCGTCCGTAGAGATCGAAGGGCTCGATGTCGAAGCTGGCCTCGTACTCGCGCCGGTCCCCGACCTCGAGGCCGGGGCGCTTGAGGGGGATCAGATTGCTCATGAGCGTATTTTACTCCTCCTGAACACCCTGGAGCTTGTTGCGGCCCCGCTGAACGGCTTCGAGTAGCCGCGCGAGGTTGTCCTCCAGGTTAGAGAGCACCTCGTCCGCGTAGTCTTCGGCGCCGAGCCGGATCTCGCGCTCCCGGCGCCTCGCGTCCTCCATGATCTCGGTCCCGCGCTTCTCGGCGCGCTTGAGGATCTCCTCCTCGGAGGTGAGCTTCTCGGCCTCTTCCTGGGCGCCGCGGATGATGCGGTCGCTCTCGCTGCGGGCCTCGTCGAGCATCGCCTGGCGCTCCTTGACGATCCAACGTGCCTGCTTCAGTTCCTCCGGGATGGTCTGGCGCATCTGGTCTATCACGTCGAAGGCGGCATCCCGGTCCACCATGGCCGTGTTCCCGAAGCCGGGGAAGCTGCGGGCCTCCTCCACCAGCTCCTCCAGCCTGTCTATCAGCACCAGTACGTCCATAGGGAAACCTATCCTTTGCTTTCCGTCGTTATCCGCCGCCGTGCGTCCGGTCCCGTGCCGGAGTAAGCCTCCACCACGGTCTCCAGTATCTCACCTGGGACGAACTCGCTCACGTCCCCGCCGTAGCCGGCGATCTCACGCACCGCGCTCGACGAGAGGAAGCTGTGTTTTGCCGAAGCCATTATGAACATCGTCTCCACCTCGGGATCCAACGTCTGGTTGAGCTGCGCCTGCTCGAACTCCGAGTTGAAGTCCGAGACGGCCCGAAGACCCTTGATAATAACCCTCGCGCCCCTGTCTTTGGCGAACTCCACCAACAACCCTTCCATTACCTCGACGGAGACGTTGCCGAGGTCTCCTGTAACTTTCTCTATCAACCGCGCCCGGTCGGCGGGCGAGAGCATCGCGTTCTTGACATGGTTGGCGCCCACCGCCACGACCACGTGGTCGAACACGCCCGCAGCGCGGCGGATCACATCGAGATGCCCGACGGTAATGGGGTCGAAGCTCCCTGGACAGACCGCCACGTTCACTGTGAGATCGAATCGATCAAAGACGGTTACCATCGTGCCGCCGTAGCGGCGCGTGACCCCTTTCTCGCCTCGCAGAACCTCCTCCGGAGCGTCGCCCCGCTCTACAACCACCCGGCCATCGGGTGCAAGCAGGACGCCTAGACGCGACAAAACGCCCTCGACCTCCGTGGCGGCGATTCTATATGGCGGGTCCAGGAATATCAAATTGAATTGTCGTCCATTTTCCCGCAACCGCTCCAGGGCGCGAGCGGCATCTCCGCGCACGACTTCCGCCCGATCCTCTATCCCGGTTCGCCTGAGGTTTTCCCGGATCGTAGCCACGGCCCGGCCGTTCTTCTCCACGAAAGTCGCCCTTTCCATGCCCCGGCTGAGTGCCTCGATGCCTAAAGAGCCCGTGCCCGCGTACAGGTCGAGGACCGCACCACCGTCGAAGAACTGGCCCAAAGCGTTGAACAAGCTTTCGCGCACTCGATCCGAGGTCGGACGGACGTCTTTCGGAACCGGGGCGAGTTTCATGCCACGGGCGGCACCGGAGATTATCCTCATCCCGCTACTCCCGGAACAGCCATTCGACGTTCGCCCCGAGGAGGTCCCGAACCTCGCGTCTGAGAGGGCGATGGGACGGCTTTTTCAGCGTCGGGTCACCCGCCACGAGGGCGAAGGCTTCGCGGCGCGCCTCTACGAGCACGTCTATGTCACGCAGGAGCTTCGCCACCTTGAGGTCAGGCATCCCGCTTTGACGGCTCCCGAAGAGCGTGCCCTCGCCCCGGATCCGGAGGTCCACCTCAGATAGCTCGAAGCCGTCCTGATGCTCGCACAGCGCCTCCAGGCGCTTCGCCGCGTCGTCGGTCTTCGGTTCGGCGACGAGGAAACATTTCGGGGGGTGTAATCCGCGGCAGACCCGGCCCCTGAGCTGATGGAGTTGGGAGAGCCCGAAGCGTTCCGCGCCCTCTATCACGATCGCGCTCGCGTTCGGCACGTCCACCCCGACCTCGACCACGACCGTGGCAACGAGGACCTCTATCTCCCGCGAGCGGAACGCCGCCATCACCCGCCGCTTCTCCTCGGACTTCATCCGGCCGTGCAGGAGTCCGACCTTGCGGTCAGGGAAAACCTCCTCGGATAGCTCCTCGAAAAGCTCCTCCGCCGCCCTCACGTCCTCCAGCGCCTCCGACTCCTCGACGAGAGGGCAGATCACATACGCTTGCCGACCCGCCTCCAGTTCCTCCCGCACCGCCTCGTAGGCCGCGACCCTGCCTGAGAGGTCAAGGAGGCTCGTCTCGACCGGCTTGCGCCCCGGCGGAAGCTCGTCTATCACGGAGACTTCCAGGTCCCCGTACAGCGTCAACGAAAGGGTGCGCGGGATCGGCGTCGCTGTCATGACCAGCGTATCGGGCGTCGTCCCTTTCTCCCGGAAAACCGTCCTTTGGGAGACCCCGAAGCGGTGCTGCTCGTCCACCACTACCAGCGAGAGGTCCCGGAACTCGACGCCCTTCTGGATCAGGGCGTGCGTCCCGATAACCACGTCGGCCCCACCCGCCGCCACGGCTTCGAGCGCGGTTTTTCGTTCGGATGAGGAGAGCGAACCCGTGAGAAGCACGACCTTCACCGGCAGATCGGCGAACGCGGAGGAGATCGAAAGGTAATGCTGCTCCGCCAGAACCTCGGTCGGGGCCATGAGAGCGCTCTGACTGCCGGACTCGACCGCCGAGAGCAGCGCCGCGACCGCCACGACCGTCTTGCCGCTCCCGACGTCGCCCTGAACCAGCCGGCGCATCGGCTTCTCGAGGCGCATGTCGGAGAGGACCTCCTCGATCACCCGTTCCTGAGCCCCAGTCAACCCGAACGGCAGACCTTTCAAGAATGGGTTGAGTAACCGTCCGTCACCCTCGTGGCGGCCGCCAAACTCCGTCTTCTCCAGGCGCGCCTTGCGGGCGGCGAGACCCGTTTGGATGAGGAATAGCTCGTGGAAGATCAAACGCCGCAGTGCCGCTTTCAGCCGCGGACGGTCGGTCGGGAAATGGACTTCGTGGATGGCGTCGTGGAGGTTCGGGAGGTCCTGGCTGAGGAGAATTTTCGCCGGGAGCGGGTCGAGGATGCGTCCGGCGGCGTCGAGGGAGCGGTGGATCAAGGTCCGCATCCTCCGAGCCTGTATCCCCTTGTTCACCGGATACACCGGCACGAACCGGCCCGCGTGCGGCCCGAAGCCGTCGCCGGGCTCAGTGGGGTCTTCGTCCACCACCTCGATGCTCTTGGCGGCGATCTGAATACCGTAGCGGCGCTGCACCTCGCCGGAGACCACGACGCGAACGTCCGGGGTGAGCTGTCCCGCCAGCCAGTGACGGCCCCACACCGTGGCCGGGATGTAGCCCGTGCCGTCGTAAAGTTGCGCCGCAAAGCCCGGAGAACGTCCGCGCACCGGACGGCCCACGGGACGCACGCTCACCACCCGGCCCAAGACCGTTGCCCGCTCGCCCACGCGCAACTCAGAGATGCGCTTCACGTTCGAGAGATCCTCGTGGCGGGAGGGATAGTGCGAGACGAGATCCGCCAGGGAGACGATGCCGAGTTGTTCGAGGGACGCTTCTATGCGGGGTCCGATCCCCGGAATCTCCGTCAGAGGCCGCGCCCGCAAATCCGCCAGTGTCACCCGCTCCACGACGGGGCTCATCATTTCCGTGGCAGTCGCCGCGCCGCTAGAGATAGCCCACGCCATAGGCTCCGGGCCCGGCGTGCGAGCCCACGACGCCCCCGATCTCCGTGACGAGCGGCTCCTTGACGCCGAGAGAGTCCACGAGCTCTTCGATGGCTTCTGGCGCGTCAACGTGACCGAAGTACAGCGAGCGTCCCTCCTCGGCGGCCGGCTTCACCTCTTCGAGTATCGTGGCGAGCTGACGGCGGCGGCCCCGCGTCCGCTTGTGGGGTACCACTTCGCCGTCCTCGACCTTCAATACAGGCCGGATATCGAGCGCCGTGCCGAGCAACCGCTGCGCCCTCCCGATACGCCCGCTCTTTTGCAAGTATTCGAGCGTGCCGACGGCGAACAACACCCTGGTGCGCCGGATAGCCGCCTCCGCGGCCCGGCGGACCTCCCCGAAGTCTCCACCATCGTCCAAGACGCGAAGCGCCTCGCGCAGGATGAGACCGGACCCCATCTCCGCGCTCCGCATATCCATGACTTCGACCGGCCGCTCGCCCATCTCCGTGGCTGCGACGGCGGAGTCGTAAGTCCCGCTGAGCTTGCGTGAGACGGTCAGCACCAGGATGTCGTCGTAGGCGCTCAGGGCCTCGTACGCCTCCACGAAAGCGCCCGCCGGAGGCTGGGACGTTGTCGGGAACGTATTAGCGTCCTTCATCCGCGCATAGAACTCGCCGGTCGTCATGTCAACCTTGTCGGTATAGGATTCCTCGGGTCCGAAGTGGAAAGTGAGCGGGACAACGCGCACGTCGGGGCGCTCTCGCACGCCGGGTATCAGGCTCGTCGTCGAGTCCGTGACGATGGCGGTCGTCACTCGGCCACCATCTGGAGTGGATACATCGGCTGCCCGCCGTCCCTGACCTCCACCTCGACCCCGAGGTTCCGGATCTCCTCCGCCAGCTTCAAACTCGCCGCCTCACCAAGCTCCGCTCCACGCAGGATCGTGAAGATGTCCGCCCCTCCTTCCAGGATCTTCTCCGCCAGCCGCATCGCCGCCGCGTCCACCGTAGCCTCCACGGCGAGAAGCTCCCCGTCGAGCAGTCCCATATACGCTCCCTCGGGCACGTCCAGATCTCCGACGCGGGCCTCGCGGATAGCGCGGGTCACCTCTCCACATCGTAGTCCGGTAAGGATCTCGCGCATCTCCTCCGCCACCTCATCGGGCTCGCCCTCGGCGTCGAAGCCGACCATCTCCGCGAGCCCGCTGGCGATGCTCGTCGTCGGTACGACGTAGACGCGAGCCTCGACCAGCTCCCCGACCTGTTCCGCGGTGGGCACGATGTTCTTGTTGTTCGGCAAGAGGATCACCGCATCCATCCCGGTCTCCTCCACGGCCCGCGCGAAGTCCGCCGCGCTCGGGTTGGAGCCCTGTCCGCCTTCGATCACCACAGCCCCCATTGACTCGAAGAGCCCCCGGCTGCCCTCACCCCGAACCGCCGCCACGACGCCCACTTTCCCCGCCGGGCGAGCGGGTTTTTCTTTCGCCGAACGAGCCCGGACCTGATCCTCCATGTCGTCTACCTTGACGCCCCGGAGCCGTCCGAAGCCGCCCGCGTAGGCGAGCGCGCTACCGGGGTCCTGGGTGTGAAGATGCACCTTCACGAGGTCGTCATCCGGGACCACGAGCACGCTGCGCCCGACCTCGTGTATGTGATCCTCGAAGGCTTCGGCGTCGCCGTCGAAGTCCACGACCAGGAACTCCGTGCAATATCCCCACTGCTCCTCGCTGGCGTGTACGGCATCCAGGTCCGGCGCCGCGCCGGCCTCATCCTCTTCGGACACTTCGATCTCCTGCCCGCTGACGGCGGCGTATACGCCATCGAGGACCGTTGCGACACCCAGGCCGCCGGCGTCCACCACGCCCGCATCCCGCAATACATCGAGGAGGCCGGTGGTTCGCCTAACGGATGCATGCGCTTCCCTCGCTGCGGTCCCGGCTACCTCCACGAGATCCAGGTTCTCCTCTTCGGCGGAGCGGGCGGCGAC
>Ga0136615_10000373_pt1 | contig 20443 bp, 23 predicted proteins | sample AntDrymUQ2882206_2_FD_106647 | JGI IMG/M metagenome (GOLD analysis project Ga0136615, IMG submission 106647) | Polar desert sand microbial communities from Dry Valleys, Antarctica - metaG UQ288 (22.06) | ecosystem: Environmental > Terrestrial > Soil > Desert | place: Antarctica: Dry Valley... | reverse complement strand
CGACCAACGCCTCCGAGACCCCTCAATCAACGTCATAGAGGCGTTCGATGATGCCGGTCTCTATGGCGTGGCGACGCAGGCTGCGACGGCGGGCTTCTTGGAACTCGCTGCGCCCCGCTACCCCGATCGCCACGGGCGCTGCTCACTCAGCATGCCGAGATCGTACGGCGTCGGCGGTGTTGGCGGGCTGGGCTGGCCGTGGCGGTGGGGAGCCAGTGGGTGATCGTGGTGGCGATCAGGTCGGGGGCTTCGAGCTGAGGGATGTGGCCGATGTCGTCGAGGACCTCGAGGGTCCAGTCCGGGCGCAGGCGGGCGGTCTGGCGGGCGGCGGTGAGCGGGACCAGGCGGTCCTTCGCCCCGTGCAGGAGCAGGGTCGGGGTGTCGGGGAAGCGGCGGATGAGGTCGAGCGAGCGGCGGGTCGCGTGGAAGCGCAGCAGGGACCGCGCCGCCTCCATGAAGGACACGTCGCCGTAGGGCAGGGCCGCGCGCTCCTCAGCGAAGTCGACGGCGGCGGCGATGGCGGTGGCCGGCACCCGGCGAGGATCCACGGTGCAGTAGCGCAGCGTCTCGGCCACCATCCCCTTCGGGCCGAGGCGGGCGCGGCGCTGGCGCAGGAAGCGCTCGCCCATGCCGGGGATCGCGTAGGCCGCGAAGTTGCGCCCGATCTCCAAGTCGAGGCGCTGGCCGCGCGCCCACGGCAGGGACGGGTCGACGAGCACCAAGGCGGCGACTCGCTCGGGGTGGGCCGCGGTGACGATCATCGACACCAGCCCGCCCATCGAGTTGCCCACCAGGACCCCCGGGCCACCGACGACATCGTCGAGGAAGCGCGACACGAGCTCGGCGTTCACGCCCAGGCTGGATACCCGCCCGGCCGGTGGCGTCCGGCCGTGGCCCACGAGGTCGACGGCGAACACGTCGCCGGTCCGCGCCAGCAGCGGGGCGAGCGCCGTCCAGTTCACATGCGACCCGCCCAGCCCGTGGACGAGCAGGAACGGCGGTCGCCGGCCGCCTGCGCCGCCCTGCGCTGGGTACCGCAGGTAATGCACCGGGCCGCCGAAGTCGTAAGTCTCGGAGTCCATGCAGCGAACGATACGGTGAACGCGGGGCGTCGGCGACGTGACGTCGGGAACGCGCCGGTTCGCCCTCCGCCACCTTGACCAACTCGCGCACGCCCGACAACCGGCCAGGCGATGGCCACCATGCCCGAAAAAGACCTCCTAGGAGGGCGGCGGCCCTCGAGCACCCCCACAGAGCCGATGCGCATGAGGTTGCGCTCGTCCTCCATGTGCAGGAAGGACGAATCGAGCGGGCTCAGGCGATCCTGCGCTCCCGCTGCTGCATGGGGGCCTCACAGTGTGCGCGGTGCGGCGCTCCCCTGTCGAGTGCGGGTGATGGTCGCGCCCCCCAGGCATTCGGCGCCGTCGTAGAAGACCACCGCCTGCCCGGGCGCCACGCCCACCGGGGCCGTGCCGGGGAAGCGGACCCGCAGCCCCTCGGCGGTCTCGGCCAGCTCGCACGGCAGCGGCTCCCCCCGGTAGCGCACCTGGGCGCCGAGCTCGGCGGGCGGCTCCGGCGGCGTTCCGGCCACCCACGACACGCCCGCGGCGTCCAGCTCGCCGACCTCCAGCGCCGCGCGCGGACCCACGCGCACGTCGTCGCCCTCCACCGCCGTGACGAAGAGAGCCTCGCCGCCCCCTGCGAGCCCCAGCCCGCGGCGCTGACCCACCGTGAAGCGGTACGCGCCGTCGTGAGTGCCGAGCACCCCGCCGTCGGCGTCGAGGAAACGCCCCGGGCGCCCGCCCAGGCGCGGGCGCAGGAACGCGCCGAGGTCGCCCGACGGGATGAAGCACACGTCGTGGCTGTCGGGCTTGCGCGCGGTGACCAGGCCGCGACGTTCGGCCTCGGCGCGCAGGTCGGCCTTGTGCCACTCCCCCACGGGCCAGTGCGTATGCGCGAGCTGCTCCTGGGTGGCCATGTACAGCACGTAGGTCTGGTCCTTGCCCGGGTCCGCGGCGCGTTCCAGGCGGTAACGGCCGTCGCGATGGCGCAGGCGCACGTGGTGGCCGGTGGCCAGGGCGTCGAAGCCGACCGCCCGCGCGCGCCGCAGCAGCGCGGTGTACTTCACGCGCTCGTTGCAGCGCACGCAGGGGTTCGGCGTCCTGCCCGCGGCGTACTCGGCCACGAAATCGCCCATGACCCGATGCTGGAAGGGGACGGACAGGTCCCAGACGTAAAAGGGAATATTGAGCAGGTCCGCGACCCGGCGGGCGTCGCGGCTGTCGTCCAGCGTGCAGCAGCCCTTGCCGGGCAGGCCGTCCGGGGTGTCGGCCAGCTTCAGGTGCACGCCGGTCACGTCGTGGCCGGCGTCAACCAGCAGCGCCGCCGCCATCGATGAGTCCACCCCGCCACTCATGGCTACCAGAGTTGTCACACGAATCCGCCGCCCGCGTCGCGGAGGCGCTTCACGACGTCGCGGAAGACGGTCACGGCCTTCTCGACGTCGGCGGGGGTGGTGGTGCGGCCGACGGTCAGCCGCAGGTGGGCACGGTCCTCGGGCGCGCCGACGGCGGCCAGGACATGGCTGGCCTTGGCCGCGCCGGAGGCGCAGGCGGAACCCAGCGACACTGCGACCCCGGCGGAGTCGAGGGCAGACAGCAGGGCCTCGCCGTCGCAGCCCTCGACCCCGACGTGGACGTTGTGCGGCAGCCGCGCCGTGGGCGAGCCGTTCAGCATGACACCGTCCACCGCCAGCAGCCCGTCGCCCAGGTCGACAGCCAGGCGGCGCAGGCGCGGGACCTCCTCGGCCATGGTGTCGGCGGTCAGCACCGCGGCGGCGCCGCAGCCCACGATGCCCGCGGTGTTCAGCGTGCCGGAGCGCACACCACGCTCCTGGCCGCCGCCGTGCAGGACTGGCTCGGCCGGCACGTCGCGGCGCAGCACCAGCACGCCCACGCCCGCGGGTCCGTTGAACTTGTGGGCGGACAGGCTGAGCGCGGCCACCGCCCAGCCGTCCAGGTCCAGCGGGGTCCGGCCGAACGCCTGGACCGCGTCGGCGTGCAGGGGTATCCCGCGGTCTGCCAGGGCTGGACCGATCGCGGCCAGCGGCTGCAGCGTGCCCAGCTCGTTGTTGGCGGTCATGACGCTGACCAGCACGGTGTCGTCGCGCACGGCCGCCAGCAGGCGCGCGGGGTCGACGAGCCCGTCCGGCTCCGCGGGCACCACCGTCAGCGTGAAGCCCCCCCAGGCCGCCAGCCACCGGCAGGTGGACAGCACCGCGTGGTGCTCGATCGCGGTGGTCACGAGGTGGGCGCCACGGCCCGCAGCCCGCGCCGCCCAGGCGATCCCGCTCACCGCCAGGTTGTCCGACTCCGTGCCGCCGGAGGTGAAGACCACCTCGAGCGGCGTCACCCCTAGGGCGCAGGCGACCTGCTCGCGGGCGCCCTCCACCGCGGTGCGCGACGCCCGCCCGAAGGCGTGGACCGACGACGGGTTGCCGACGCCGCCCTCCAGGTGCGGCCGCATGGCCGCGAACACCCCCGGGTCCAGGGGTGTGGTGGCGGCATGGTCGAGGTAGATCCCAGGGGGCACGCAGCAACCGTACCGCCGCCGTCACCGGGAGCTGGAGGACAGCACCTCACCTAGCCGCCGACGAGGTTCGAAATCATCGAGTCCCAGCCGACGAGCCGTTACACCGACCGCCTCTTCCTCCCCCTGGGCACGACGATGGACCGGCGCCACTCCAATCGAGGAGCGCGGCGACAACCAGCGCCAAGTGACCTTCCGGAGCGAGGTCAAGGAACCAACCTCCCTCGTTCTCGCACCCGTGCTCAATCGCATCCTCGCAGCAGAGATACCCCACACCGTCGACACGCTCGTCGAGCATCCCTGAATCGATCGCTGGTCCAGCTTCCTATCGGAGGCGGACGTCGACCGCAGGAGTCGGCCGCCCGCCGCGACGCTCAGCCGACCCGGCGCCCAAGCCAGCGCGGGAGCTGGGCGACCGCAGCGGAACTGCTTCACCGCCAAGCGTCACCAACGTCGGCCATACGCGGCTGACCGGGCACCGCCCGTTGGGCGAGCTGCTCCACCAGGCGTTCCACGCGCACGATGCCCAGGTAGTGTCCGGTGTCGTCGCAGCACACCGAGGGGTCATAGCGGGTGGACAGCGGGCGGGTCATGGAACGCACGGCCAGCTCGGCGATGCCGCTGGCGGGGGCGGCGCGTTGGATGACGGGGTTGAAGGGGCGCCGGGCGAGGGCGTCGTCGCGCGCCAGCAGGCCGACGGGGCGGTCGCGGTCGTCGATGACGACGGCGACGTCGGCGTCAGGTTGGTCGAGGAACACGTCCACGCCGCCGGCCGCGGCGTGGGCGGAGGGGATCGCGGGTGCGTGTTCGACCAGCCCGCCGACCTCGTCGGCGCCGCTGTCGGGGTGGACCGCGGCGGCGTGGATGAGCTGGGCGACGGCGGGGTCCAGCGCCGGCCAGCGCGGACCCGCCACGCCCAGCAGGTTGCCCTGTCCCAGCGGCACCCCAAGCCGCACGAACGTCTCCAGCTGCCGGGGACGTTCGATGCCCTCGACCAGCAGCCAGGCGTCGAGGCGGCTGGCCAGGCTGCCGACGGTTTGGGCCAACGCGCGCTGGGCCTCGTCGCGGTCGGCGTGATTGGTGAGCGACCGGTCCAGCTTGACCAGCTGCGGCCGCAGCGACAGCAACCGGCCCAGACCGGCATAGCCGTCGCCGGCGTCGTCGAGCGCGACCACCAGCCCACGCGACCGGTAGCGGTCCAACGCGCGGCGCACCGCCTCGGCGTCGACCACCTCGGACTGCTCGGTCAGCTCCAGCACCAACGGCCACAGGCTGCCCGGCGCCTGCAGCGCCGCCTCGACCGCGGCGGTGCACAGCACGTGGGGGCTGACGTTGACGGTGAGGAAGCAGTTGGGCGGCAAGCTGGGCAACGCGGCGCGGGCGGCGGACAGCACCCGCGCCTCCAGCTGTGGCGCCACCCCCAGCCGGGCGGCCGCGCCGAACCAGCGGTCCGGGGTCTGATAGGGCGGCCCGTCGAACCGTGCCAGCGCCTCATAGCCCACGATCAACCCGCGTTGCAGGTCCACGATGGGTTGGAACACCAGCCGGGGCTGGGCACGGTCGGCCAGCACCCGGTCCAGCGGCGGCGACCAGGTCGCACGGTCCAACCCGCTGGCCGCGTCCCAGGCCGCGCTGCGCTGATCGACCAGCATGCACTTGTCCACTCGTCGCACCGAAACGCCACAGGCCGACAGCGCCGCCGCCGGTGTTGGGGTTGTCTGGCCCGGGCCCACCTCGACCGAAGGCGTCATCCTCCCACAAAATGACCATGCCAGCACCCACAAAGTGGGCGCAGCGGGCGGAGAACCTTCCCCCACGAGGACGAACCGCAGGTCAGCGGGTCGAGGCACACGAAAGAACACTTCCCGTCCGGGAGGGCGGAAAGTGTTCGATGACGGGGGGTGGCGGGAGCGCTACTCTTTGCGCTTGCGGATCTCCTCGCTGACCAGCGGGAGGACCTTGTGAAGGTCGCCGACCACCGCGAAGTCGGCGATGGAGAACAGGGGCGCCTCGGCGTCCTTGTTCACCGCGACGATGGTCTGCGAGGTCTGCATCCCGGCCCGGTGCTGAATCGCGCCGGAGATCCCGACGCCGATGTAGAGCGCCGGCGACACGGTCTTGCCGGTCTGGCCGATCTGGTGCTGGTGGGGGTACCAGCCGGCGTCGGTGGCCGCGCGAGACGCGCCGACGGCCGCGCCGAGCGCATCCGCCAGCTCCTCGACCAGCCGGAAGCCGTCCGCCTCGCCCAGCCCGCGGCCGCCCGCCACGATGATGGTGGCCTCGGTCACCTCGGGACGGCCCGCGGAGGCGGCCTCCACGGTGTCCACCACCCGGGCGCGCTTCGCCCTTTCGTCGAGGGTGACCTCGAGGGGGACCACCTCGGCGGGGTTGCCGCCCACCTCCTCGGCGGTGAAGCTGTTCGCCTTGACGCCGAGGAACTGATGACGGTCGCCCCGCACCTGGCAGCGCGACGTCATCTCGCCGCCGAAGATCGCCTTGGTGGCCACCATGCGGTCCCCCTCCAGCGTGAGGTCGACGGCGTCGGTCACCACGCCCGCCTCCATGCGGATCGCCGTGCGCGCCACCACATCGGACAGGAACTGGTCGCTGGGGTAGAGCAGGATCTCCGCCCCCGACGCGTCCAGCGCGGCCTCCAGCGCGATCACCAGCGGTTCGGTGGCGTAGCGATGCGCGTCTGGCGAGTCCCAGACGAACGCGCGGGTCACGCCGTAGGCGCCGAGGCGCTCGGCACTGGACGCCGCGCCCTCGCCGAACAGCGCGGCGTGGACCTCGCCGTCGCCGCGCTCGCGGGCGGCGGTCAGCATCTGGTTCGCGATCTTCTTGGGAATCCCGCGGTCGTGGTCGACCAGGACCAGCACGTCTGCCATCGGATGCTCCTCAGATGATCTTCTGCGCGGCGAGGAAGTCCACGAGCGCCTTCGCGCCCACGGTGCCGGAGCCGTCGTCCTCCACCTTCGCGCCCGCCTGCTTCGGCGGCCGGGGGGTGACCTCCAGGACCTGGGTCCAGGCGTGCTCCAGCCCGACCTCGCCGGGGTCAACGCCGAGGGCGGCGAGGTCGTGGACCTCCAGCGGCTTCTTCTTCGCCGCCATGATTCCCTTGAAGGACGGGTAGCGCGGCTCGTTGATGGCCTCCACGACCGAGACGACCGCGGGCGCCTGCGCCTCGACCACCTGGTGGCCGGTCGCGGTCTCGCGCTCCGCCCGCAGGGTCGCGCCGTCGATCTCCAGCTTGCTCACGTAGGTCAGCGCCGGCAGGTCGAGGTACTCGGCGAGCATCGCCGGGACGAGCATGGTGCGGGCGTCGGAGGACTGGTTGCCCATGATCACCAGGTCGAAGGTCTCCTCGCGCAGCGCTGCGGCCAGGATCTGGGCGATGCCCGCGGCATCGGAGCCCGCGATTGCGTCGTCGGTCACCTGGATCGCGCCGTCCAGCCCGTAGGACAGGGCCTTGCGGATGGTCTGCTGGGCCTGCTGCGGCCCCACGCACAGCACGATCACCTCGGTGTCCGGCGTGCGCTCCTTGATGCGCATCGCCTCCTCGATGGACCACTCGTCGTTGGCGTTCAGCACCGTCTCCACGCCCTCGCGGTCCAAGGTGAGGTCGGGGTCGGTGGACTTGCGCGCCGCGGTGTCCGGCACGCGCTTCACGGGGCAGATGATGCGCACTCGGTGTCCTCCCAGGAGCCTCTGCGGAAACCTACTCAACGGTACCTAGCCGCCGCGTGAACGCAGTCGCCCCGCCTCGGCCGGAGCCGGCAGCCCGTCCCATGGCTGCGGACGGGTGCAGATGATGCAATGACGCAGGTGACGGCGCGAGCAGGAACGGAGTGGCGTTGACGAGGAGATCATCGCTAGCAGCCCGTCGTCGACAGCGGCAACGCCGTCGAGGAAGCAGTGGCGGCGGGCATAGTCGAACACCAGCGCGGCGATGCGCTCGTCGATGACCTTGGCGCGCCGCCGTCCTCGACCTCGTTCACGACCGGATCGCTAACACGTCGACGGCAAATCAGGGTGCGGAAGGTCGGGGACCAGCCCAGGCAGGCGGAGTAGGCGAGGTGGAACACGTCATGCCAGCGGTGGCCGAAGTCGCTGCAGGCCTTGTCCGACAGCGGGTCGCCGACGGGCCGACCGTCCAACTCCATGCGGGACGGTGGGCGCCCCACCGGTCCGCGGCAGGGGTGAAGCGGACGGAGAAGTGGCGTGGGAGCTGCTCGTCGGCACGTGAGCTCGTCGAACAACCCCACGGCGGACGCGGCGCCGGCGGTGGGATGCGGCCGGCCAGCGGCGACGGGTCTTGGCGAGGTTGTCGTGGGCGATGGCGTCCAGCGAAAGGCCGAAGTGGTTAGCGGTGGCAGCCGCGTGCCACAGGACGTCGCGGAAGTCCTCGGCGATCCGCTCGAGGAAGCGGCCATGTGCGTCGCCGTCGCGGAGGTGTTTCTTGTACTCCGACAACAGCGCGCCGGCTTCTCCCGCCAGACCGAGGAGTGGAACCAGCCGGGCATCGTGATCGCCTCCAGCGCGCTGGTCGGTCAGCTGGTCTGCTGCTGGTAGTGGGCGAGGTCCATGAGCCTGCTCCTAGGCCGATGCGCAGCGTCGGGCGCGCTCGGACCGTCGGCCACTGTGGCGCCGGCCCGCCGCCGCGGCCAGCCGCTCGAGTGGCTGCTCCTGGGCGACGCCACTGTGCTGCTCGACTCCGGCGACGACATGCTGCACGTCAGCGACGGACGGCTGCGCGACATCGCCGGCCACGTTCGCGCACGAATCCGAGCCCGGCTCCGCGCTGGCGGCGGGTATGAGGCCGAGGAGCACCGCAGAATGGTCGCGCGGCTGGTTGCCGCTGAGCGGGCCGCCCGCAACACCCCCGACGGCTACTGGATCGCCGCCGACGATCCAGCCGCCGCTAGCCAGGCGGTCATTGGCACCGCTCAGATCGGCAGTGACCTGGCGAGGTCCGCCGGCTCGCCCTGCTCACCGACTGGGCCGAACGCGCCGTCGGGCTGTTCGGCGTGTACCGCAGCTGGCGCGAGCTGCTCGACGCCCTAACCCGCGACCCGGTTGGCCGTCATCGCCCTCGTACGTCTCGCCGAGGACGATGACCCCGACGGGCGCGCCCACCCCCGGACCTCGCGCACTAAGGCCTCTCGGAAAGCTCACCTCATTCACGCGGGAACTCAACCAGGCTGGCGGCCGACGTCTCCGCCAGCGCCGTCCGCGGCCCCTCCCGCTGACTCAGGTCGGTAGCTCGAACGGCCGCTCAATGAACTCGCGGACCAACGCGTCCATCCCGTCGAGCAGGACCGCGACCAGCTCGACAAAGGTCTGCGTGTCCGGCGGTGTGAACGGTGGCAGCCAACCCCGGTAAGGACCAGGCCCGGGATCCGGCCGCGGGTCGGTGTCGCCCCAGGTGCCGCGGACACCACAGAGATCCACGGTCAGCAGGATGCCGTGGCCCGGCTGGAACCTTGCCGTCACCGGCGCGGCGGGGCAGTTGGTGAGGATTACGGCTTCGATGCGGCCACCGGGCACGTCGGCGGTAAGCACCCGCGCCTTCTCGGTCTTCTCCACCCGCCACCTGCGGTCGGTATCCTTCAGCACGGCCTTCACCTCATCGGCCGAGATCGGTGCCCACTCCCGGTAGCGCCCTTTGAGGAAGTCAACACGCTCGTCCAGGCGCCGGTCGGTCACGACCGCCCGCAGCCGGGCGTCCAGGTCAGATTCCAGGTCTGTCCAGGCAAGGCCCTCAAGACGCTCGAGCACGGCGGGCAATCGTTCGGCGAGGTCGATGAGGTCCTGGTAGTAATCGAACTCAGAGTAGTCGCCGTGGAGCAGCACTTGCTCCCACGAGCTGGCGTGTCGCCGGGATCGTTTGGCGGACCCGATGGTGAGAACGGCCAGGGCATTGGGTGGCAGCGAGTAGCTGACAATCTGGCCGCCGCGGCGATCGGTGAGGCCGTTTAGCAGCCGCCGAGGCGGGTCGTCCAGTGGCAACAGCGACCCGGAGATCACTTCGTTGTGCTTGTCAGTCGGGTCGAGGATCGCAAGACGAATCGCACGCCCACCCTCGCCAATGGTAAGCGCGACGCACGGTGACTCGGGATCGCCGACCAGAACCGTGTACGGGTGGCCGCCGCGATGCCGGGCGCGGGCCTGGTTCGGCGTGAGCACCCGCGGCCGGTGATAGTAAGTCAGATGCCGGCCGGTCATCGGAACACCATCACCGCGACAACACTAGTCAGCACCTTGACCACGACCTCCATGGAAGCGAACGTCAAACCGCAGTGAACTCCCGGTGATCTTCCGCGCGGCACCGAGCCTGCGGACACGGCCCCGATCGCGGCACTGGGCCGGGCGGCCCACAACGGACGATAGCGACGTGGCGCATCCTGTTCTCCCCTGCGCAAGCCCGTGCGCACGGTGGCTTTCTACGCTGTGACCCGGACGCGCCACTCGACCACCTGGCCGAGCTCGGCGTCGAGGCCCATCAGCCGGCCGGCAGCCTGCGCACCGGCATCCCCTTGGACAGCCTGGACGCGCTCTCCGAGTCCCCGGTCGTGCGCCAGATCGCCCCCGCGCGCCGGCTGCGCCCGCTGATGGATATCGCGCCGGGCAAGGTGGGGATGACCGGCTTCCGGGCCTCCTCCGGCCTGACGGGCGCCGGTCGCGTCCTGTCAGTCTGGGACCAGACGCTGCGCGGCGCCGGGGTCGCAGAAGGCCGCTACGGCGCCGAGCTGACCGGCGCGGACCAGCGGCTGTCGCGCGACCGCGAGGGGCACGGCACGCATGTCGCGGGCATCGTGGCGCGGCGGGCACGCCGTTCGGCGGGGTCGCGTCCGGCGCCGACCTCGTGGTCGTGAAGTCCGACCTGCTCGACGCCCACATCGCCGATGGCGTCCGCTACGCCTTCCGCCTGGCCGACGAGCGGGGACGTCCCGCGGTGGTGAACCTGAGCCTGAGCGGCCACGCCGACGCTCACGACGGCACTGACCCCCTGTCCCAGATCATCGACGCCGAGTCCGGACCTGGTCGCCTGGTGTGCTGCGCGGCGGGCAACGAGGGCGACGAGAGCATCCACGCCGCGCTGCCGCTGCAGGGCCGGGCCGGGCGCGTGCGCATCACCACCCCCGTGCCGACCCGCCCAACGACGACCACAGCAGTAGTGGTCGAGGTGGAGCCGACCGCCGGCGTGGTCCCGCCGGCGACCTCGCGCACCTGGCGGTTGCAGGTGCGCGCCACCCGAGCTGCGCGCGGGCAGGTCGACGTGCGGATCCTCGACGACAGTCCGACCCTCGACGCCCAGGTTCACCGGTGCCAACGTCGCCGACCGGCTGAAGATCGGCTCGCCGGGGGCGAGCCACGCGGGCCATCACCGTCGGCGCCTACACCACGAGGACGGCGTGGACAGACGCGTCCGGCGTCGCGCGCTCGGTCCCCGCGCAGCGCAACGCCATCTCCACCTTCTGCAGCGAGGGCCCGCGGCGCGACCGCCTGCCAAGCCCGACCTCACCGCGCCCGGGTCCTGGATCGCCTCGGCGCTGTCGCGCGACGCGGCGTTGCCGCCCGAGCTGATCCTTGGACGCCGAGCACGTCGTGCTGCCGGGCACCAGCATGGCCGCGCCCTTCGTCTCCGGACTGCCTGGCGCTGCTGCTGGAGCGCCGCGGCGACCTGGACCAGGAGGGCGCCTGCGCCGCGCTGTAACGTCGGCGTCGCCATGGACTACGACAAGATCGACGCCGCGCTCGCGACCGCACTGGACGGCGCGGACGCCCGCGCCCGGCTCCCGGTGTCCATCGAGGCGGCGCCCCTCACGCTTGCCCAGGAGGACCGGTCAGCGGATCTCGGCACGCGCGCCGCGGGCGCGGGACTGTTCAGCGCGGACCTGGAACCGCGCCGGGTCGAGGAACTGTCGGAGTGGAGCTGGGTCCGCCGCCTGCGGCTCTCCCAGCACCGTCGTCTGGCGGGACCCGGCTCGCGGACCCGGTGAGCGGGTGCCGGTCGCGTTCGTCTTGCACGCCCACCTGCCCTGGGTGCGCCGCAACGGCACCTACCCCGCCGGCGAGCAGTGGCTGTTCGAGGCCTGGTCGGAGTCCTATCTGCCCCTGCTGCTCGCCTGCGAGCGCCTGGCCGCCGGCGGCGCGCGCGACGTCCTGACGCTCGGGATCACCCCCGTCCTCGCCGAGCAGATGGACGACCCCTACCTGCTGGCCGAGTTCCACGGCTGGTTGGGGCGGCGCCTGCTCGACCTGGAGTACACGGTGTCGCGCTACGGCGCGGCGGACCGGCGGCGCCTCGCCGACGTGTGGAGCCACCACTGGCGGCGCCAGGCGGCCTTGCTGGAGGTGGTCGAGTCCCGCTTCCTCGGCGATGGGCTGACCGCGGCGTTCCGCGCGCTGGCCGACGCCGGCGTGATCGAACTGCTGGCCGGCCCGGCGACCCACCCCTGCCTCGCGCTGGTCGACGACGCCGCATTGCTGCGCGGACAGCTCGCCAGCGGGCTCGCCGTCGCGCAGCGCCACCTCGGCGACCGTCCCGACCGCCCGCGCGGGGTCTGGACGCCGGAGTGCGCCTATCGCCCGGCCGGGACGGTCGCCGACCCGACCGTCGCACCGGTATCGCTGGAGGGCGGCGCCCCCCGGCTGGCGCGCACCGCCCACGAGTTGCCCGGGCTGGAGGCATTCTGGTCCGACGCGGGCGTGGACCACCTGGTGCTCGATGGGCCGACCCTGGCCCGCGCCGCCGGCGCGAGGGAACGCGACTGGGGCTCGTCGGGCGGGGACGTGGTCGCGCCGGGCGACCCCCTCGACGTCCTCGACGCGCCCGTGCTGATCGGCGACAGCGACGTCTCCGCTTTCGGCCGCAACCTGGCGGTCAGCTACGCGGTGTGGAGCCCCTTCGGTGGCTATCCGGCCGACCCCGCCTACCGCGACTTCGGCGCGGTGGACCTGGAGGGCGGGTTCAAGTCCTGGCGGGTGACCGCCCGTGAGCGGATGGACAAGCAGCCCTACGAGCCCGTCGCCGCCCGCGAGCGCGCCGTCGCCCACGCCGAGCACTTCGTCGCCCTGGCCGCGCGTCACCTCGCGCCGCGCCCCGACACGGCGCTGGTGGTCGCGGCCTACGACGCCGAGCTGTTCGGGCACTGGTGGTACGAAGGCCCGATCTGGCTCGAGACGGTGCTGCGCCGGCTCGCCGAGACGCCGAAGCTGTGCCCCACCACCCTGGCCAGCGCTCTGGAGCGCCGCCCGCCCGACCGGCGCCTGGCCCTGCCGGAGTCCTCGTGGGGCATCGGCAAGGGCTTCGGCGCCTGGGTGACCGAACGCACGCGCGGCCTGTGGACCGCGCTGCGCCAGGCCGAGCGCGCGTTCGTCGCCCTGCCCCCGGATGCGCCCGGCCGGAACCTCGCCTGGCGCGAGCTCACCCTCGCCCAGGCCAGCGACTGGCCCTTCCTGTTGGTCCGCGACCAGTCCGCCCACTACGCGCAGCAGCGTGTGGCCGCCCACCTCGCCCGCTTCGCCGCCGCCTGCCGCGGCGACGACTTCGCCAGCATCGCCGAGCTCGACGACCCCTGGACCACCCCAGCCCCGGCCGTCACCTCGGCGACCCAGCAACCCCAGCGCGTGACACGCCACCTGACCGCGTCGCCCCCATCAGCTGAGCGAACCCGAGATGCATAGCCAGGCTCAACTCTGGCGTCCGTAGCGATCCAGCATCTCGATGATCCAGCGCCGCCGCCCGGCGACGAGGTAGCGCGGTGTGCCGAGACGGATGTCGGCGTATCGCTGGGTGGGTGCACCGATGGCCTGCAGCAGCGTAGGGGCGCGCTGCCCCGGGTTGCCGCCCACGCCGAACCACTCGCCCAGCGCCTTTGCGGTGAGCCCGCCGTCCCGCTGACTGAACCCGTGGTTCGCCTTGGCCACGATCCATACGATGGCCGCGGCGGCCGTCTCGGCGCGGCCCCGCCGTCGGAAGATGCCCGGCTCCGCGGCAGCGACGTCGCGGAGGAACCGGCGGCATGCGGTGCGATGCTCGGCGTCGAGCAGCTCCTCGCAGCAGGCGTCGACCAGGTCGCCGACCGCGGCTACCTTGCCCTGCACGTCCTCGGCGACCACCGAGAGGTCGAGGGGCTCGTCGGGCAGCGGCATGGCGTCGAGATCGCGCAGCGCGGCGTCGCCGACGGTCTCGCGGAGGAGTTCGAGCATCCACTCCTCGTAGCTGGGGATGCCCTCGAGGCTCGACAGGGGTGCGTCGCTGTCCTCCTGATCGAGGAGGCCAATGGCGGCGAGCAGCGCCGCGGGACCCTGCGGGCGCGGGGAATTGATGGCCTGCCGATACTCGGGCTCGTAGCGGTCGACCGCGGCGAGTGTGTCCGCGGTCAGGGCGGGCCGGATGCCCCGCTGGTCGTGGCTGAAGCGGATGAACCCGCGCAGCAGGTCCGGCGCACGGCCGAGGAACTCGGCGTCCGCGACGATCTTGCGTGGCAACCAGTCCGTGAGGAGGATCTCCACGGCGGTAGGGCTCCAGCGCAGGGGGTCGCCCGGGCCATAGTCGCAACCGAACCACAGCAGCGAGCCGAACAGGTCCCGATCCGCTTGCTCCTGGTGGCCCCGCGCGAACTCCGAGGCGAAGAAGGCTTCCGCCAGCCCGTCGCGGTCCTGCTCGCTCCACTCAGGCCGCTCAAAGCCGCTCCCACCCTCGGGCAGCTGACCGACCACCCACTCGACGAGCGGTCGCGCGGCTGGCCAGGTGTCGGTCTCGAACGGGGGGAAGGTGATGGCGCCGACCTCGATGGCCTCGGTGACCCGCGCTCGGGCGTCGGCGAGATCGAGCTCGCCGAACACGATGTCGAGATCCTCGCCCGCGGCCGAGCGGAACGACGCGATGGCCCGATCGACCGGCTCGTGGATCACGAAGCCGTCCTTCACAACCGTCCCGAGATTGTGGTCGATGTAGACGACAACGGTCAGGTGGTGCCCGGAGCCGGTCCGTGCGGCGAGCACGACGTTGTCACCGTCGCCCAGGACATGGCCCATGATCAGCGCCCGCTCGGCCGTGACGGGCGACAAGCGCTCCAGCCAGACCGGCAGGCGATCGTCGCGGGTGTCCAGCTCGCGCTGGATGCGCTGCACCACGAGCTGGTCACCCGCCATCTCCGCGAGCACCGTGAGCAGCGCGGTGGTCTCCGGGCGCCTGACCTCGGCGAACGAGCCGGCGAGACCGGCGAGCGTCAGATCCGTGGACGCCGCACCGCGGGCACGCGCGACGGGGTCCTGCAGGCGGGGATCCACGACCGCCAGCAGGCTGCTGGCGAGCTGCAGCAGCTCCTCCGGGTGCGGCCCGCGCAGCATGCGACGCACATCGGCGAGCAGCGAGGGCTCGCCGAACTCTCCTCGCGGAGCGACGGCCGGGCCTTCGCGATGGAGCTGCGGCGCCGGTCGCGGCTTCCTGCGTCTGATCTTCTTGGGCACACGAACCTCGCAGGCGACGGGTGGAGCATGGACGTGTCCAGGGTAAGGCTTGAGCAGCGGCGGGCCACCTGTCGCACCCGCTCCCTACGCTGTGGCGGCTTCGCCGGCCGGTGCTCAGCGGGTCGGATACGTGCACGAGGTGGGCGCGGGGTGGGAGTTGCTCGAAGAGGCCCTGCAGCCGTGGCGCGACGACGTCGGCCGGCTGGCCGAGAATGGGTTCGACGAGGCGGCGCTGCAGCAGACGCTCGGGTGGTTGCCGGCCTGCACCGGCTCCGGACGGAGGCGCACGCCGAGTCGCTGCTCGGCTGGATGGACGCGAGTGAGAATGCACAGGATCTGGCCGCCGGACTCGTCCAGGTCCTCTCCGCTGCCGGCGTCGTACCGCCGATGGAGGCGCTCGCCGACGCGGCCCCGGATTGGTACGTCAACTGACCGGGTTTACCCGCGCGGGCGGTAGACATCAGAACGATGCTCGATCACCTGGATGATGACCCGGCCACCCTCGTCGTCGATGCGGTAGATGATGCGGTGGCCACCCCTGCGAGCGCTGTGGAGACCATCGAGGTCAAAACGCAATTCGTGACCCAGGCGTCTGGGGTTCTCGGCTAGCGCTCCGTAGATGAACTCCATCGCCGCGGTGGCCACCTTCTCCGGTAGACGGCGCAGCGTGCGGCGGGCGGTCGCAGTCCACTCCACGGCGTACGCACCGTGGCCTGAGCTCACTGCCGATCGACGAGAGCGAGCGCCTGATCCTTCGTGAGCCGCTCCACGCGGCCCTCGGTCACGTCGTCGGCGGCTTCGCGGACCGTGGCCAACAGCTGCGGATCGCTGAGGATCCGCAGGGTTTCCTCGAGCGACTCCAGGTCCTCCACACTGACGATCACCGCAGCGGGCGTCCCGTGCTTGGTGATGATGACGCGGCCGTGCTCGCGCTCGATGCGCTCGACCACCTCGGACAGATGGTTCTTGACCTGTGCCAGCGGCGCCTGTTCGGTTATCGACATAGCTATAAGTATAGCTACACTTCGCGTCAAGTGACGGTCAGAGGTAGGGGCCGCTGAACAGGTAGGGGTGGAGGGGGGCGGGGCGTCCGCGGATGCACAGCGGGCCGCTGGGGGTGAGTCGGAGGCCGGCCGCGAGGACCACCTCGTGGCTGGACTCGCGCAGCAGCGCGTAGCCGCGCCGGGGCCCGTCGGCGACCACCAGCCGGCCGCCGGCGTCCAGGACGGTGGCGAGGTCCGCGCCGCGGGCGGCGCCGCGGGCGGCGCCGCGGATGCGTCCACCGCCTCGGTCAGATCGAGGTCGGCCGCGTCGCCCAGGCGGTCCCCGTGTGGGCGGGCAGCGCGTCGAGGTCGGGCGTGTCGGTCGACGACAGCGTGGGTCGTAGGGCGAAGCCGGCGAGCGCGTAGCGGCGGATGGCGCGCGGGTCGTCGGAGGAAACGATCAGGCCGGCGTCCGTCCCCTCGGCTGTGCGCAGCGCGTGCTCCAGCAATGCCCGGCCGATCCCCCGCGACTGCACGCCCACCCGCACCGCGAGCAGCGACAGGCCCCAGACCGCCCCGCGCCGCAGCCCGACCGACACCCCGGCGATCCCCTCGGCGTCCTCCGCGACCCAGCACCCGTCCGGGTCCGTGGCGAGCCCGTGGCGCCAGCGCCCGCGGAACGGCGACGGCCACGGCACGTCGGGATCCTGGGCGGCCGGGCCGAGGCGGCGGCGCGAGAGGTCGGCGAACGCGGCCTCGGCGAGGGACTGCGCGCCGTCGACATCGCCGGGGGCAGGGAGCGCAAACGGACGCCGTGCTCAAGGTCGGCCACCGCGGTCAGCCCAGCGGGTCGCCGGGGATCGCTCGCTCCCGGCGCTGCAGGTCCAGGCCCTCCTCGACGGTCATGCCCGCGGGCAGCCGGCTGCGCAGCACCCGCGCGGGGGTGCCGACCACGATGGAGAACGGCGGGATCGTCCCCTTCACCAGGGACTGGCTGGCGACCACACTGCCCACCCCGATGTCGGCGCCGCGCAGGATCGAGGCCTTCTCCCCCACCCACACGTCCGCGCCGATCCGCGTGGGTGTCTTCACCAGCCCCTGGTGCTTGATCGGGATGTCGAGGCGGTCGTGGCGGTGATCGAAGTCGCAGATGTAGATCCAGTCGCCGAGCAGAGCGTGCTCGCCGATCTCGATGTCGAGGTAGGTGTTGACCACGTTGTCACGTCCCATCACGACCTTGGGTCCCAGCCGCAGGTTGCCCTCGTGGGCGCGCAGCTTGTTGTCGTTGCCGATCCAGCACCACGGGCCGAGGCTGAGCCGCCCGTGATGGCGCCGGGCGGACAGTTCGACGCGGCGGCCGAGGAAGACCATGCCCTGCAGGTCCACGTGCGGGTGGCGCAGACGGTGGGAGAGGAACCGTGCATACAGCCGCGCGTACTCCGGGGTGACCATCCGGCGCTCGACCGCGAAGCGGACCGAGCGGCGCCAGCCCCAGCGCATTCGGACCGGCTGCGGGGGCAAGTCCGTACGGACGACGCCCGCGTCGGCGGCCATCGCGTCCGCCCGGGCCACGCCCTCGCGGCCGACGGCGGCCGCCGCGGCCAGCTCGGCGTGGCGCGCGACGAACTGCACGCCCAGCTCCTCGGCGTCGCGAGCGGACAGCTCGGTCACGAACGGGGTGCCGTCGCGGTCAAGATGCAGTTGTAGAACCAGTCCTTCGGCACGATCCGCCGGGCGATGGCCTCATCCAAGGCGAACAGGGTCTTCCACGTGCGGTAGGCGAACCAGGGGTAGCCGGCGGGCAGGATGCCGGGGCGCAGCATCGCCTCGACCGTGCGCGTGGACCAGCCGAACCAGTTGGCGGTCAACTCCTCCGTGAAGGTCTGCACGCCGGCGAATCCGGCACCGCGCGCCAGCCCCTCCAGCTGGGCCGGCGCGAAGCAATGCAGGTCCACCTCCCACTCCAGCGCCGCGGCCTGCCGCTCGGCAGGCGGGAGGGCGCTGACGCCGGCGGCGAGGACGCGGTCCTCCCCCGCCACGCGCGCGGCCAGGCGCACGGCAGCGCGCGCGACGCGCTTGAAGGCCGCGGCGATGCGGTCGCCCGTGGCCGTCGGCTCGCCGGCGAGGACCAGGCGCCCGCCGGGACGCAGTACGCGGGCCATCTCGGCGAACGAGGCCTCCAGATTGGGCAGGTGGTGGACCACCGCATGACCGAGGAGCAGGTCGAAGCTGTCGTCGGCGTACGGCAGGGCTTCCGCGTCGGCCACGCGGCCACGCACCTCGATGCCCAGCCGCCGTCCGTTCTCCGTGCAGGTGGCCACCATGCCGGGTGAGATATCGCTGCAGTGGGCCTCGTCGACGATCCCCGCCTGGGCGAGGTTCAGCAGGAAGAAGCCGGTCCCGCAGCCGATCTCCAGCACCTCGCCGAAGCGCGGCACGTCCGGCACCGCCCGGCGGAAGCGCCCCACCGCGTAGTCGATGCAGCGCTGGTCGAACGAGATCGACCACTTGTCGTCGTAGTGGCCGGACTCCCAATCGTGGTAGACGACCTGCGTGTCCTTGATCCCCATCAGAGGCCTTTTAGCCCTTCTTCGTCCAGGTCTGAACTCAGGGCCGGCGGAGCCGGTCCAGAGTTCAGTTGCGGGTGAAGGTGGCCTTGCCGGGGCCGTCCTTGACGAAGCTGTCCATCCCGATGCGGCGGTCGTCGGTGGCGAATGTGGCGGTGAACAGGGTGGTCTCCAAACGCAGGGCGCTGTCGAGGTCCAGCTCGTAGCCCTCGTCGATGGCCTTTTTCGCCATACGCAGCGCGTAGGGGCCTTGCGCGTAGCGCCGGGCCGCCTCGATCGCGCGGGCGTAGACCTCCTCGGCGGGGAAGACCCGGTCCACCAGCCCCATCGCCAGGCTGTCCTGCGCCGAGTAGAAGTCGCCGGAGTAGACCATCTCCTTGGCCTTGGAGATGCCCACGAGCCGGGTCAGCCGCTGGGTCCCGCCGGCGCCGGGGATGATGCCGAGCAGGATCTCGGGCTGACCGAACTGGGCGTTCTCGGCCGCGAAGCGGAAGTCCGCGGTGAGCGACAGCTCGCAGCCCCCGCCCAGCGCGTAGCCGTTCACCGCGGCGACGACGACCTTGGGGATGCGCGACAACCGCTTCAGCGCCTCCTGCAGCCCGCTCGCCCTGGCGAAGAACTCCTGGAACGTCATCTCCTGCATGGCCTTGATGTCGGCGCCCGCGGCGAACACCTTCGGACCTCCCCACAGCACGACGGCGGCGATGCCGTCGTCCTCGTCGCACTCCACGGCGGCCTCGCCCAGCTCACCCCACACCTGCGGGTTCAGCGCGTTGACGGGCGTGCGGTCCACCCGGATCGTCGCGACACCGTCGCTGTCCGTGGACACGCTGACGAACTCGGCCACTCCCCTCGCCCCCTTGAGCGCCCAGGTGCTGCGCCGTTGCCCTCGCTGTCGGAGCGGTGAGTCTACGACCGGCCGGCGCGGTCCCCCTCTGTCGCAGAGGCCAGGTCGGCGGGTGACAGTTCCGCCAGCCGGCGCAGGATAGTGAGCCGCTCGACCGGCTCGCCGGCCAGCCAGCTCAGGGTGCGGTTGTGCGCGCGGTGCACCACGTGACCCTGGCGGCGCTCGACGGCGAGGGCGCGCCGCCCTGCCCGGGCGTTGATCTCCCCGTACCAGCCGGGCAGCCCCGCGGCGGCGGCGGTGCGGTCGACGTGGCCCGCCAGCCGGAAACCCGCACCCCGGCGTGCCCCGCGTGCGAGGTTCACGTGTGCGTGCGCCGGCGCGGGCTCGGACGGCCCGCCGTGCCAGGCCGCCACCCCGTCGGCCACCCGCAGCCGCACAAAGGTCGCGGCCGGACCGCGCAGTCCACCGGTCAGCGCCCGGCCCGCCGCGCCCGCCGCCCAGGACAGGGCCGCCGGGACCGCCCAGCGGCGGTAGGCCGCGGCATCCAGACAGACCAGGCCGTAGCCGAGCACCTGATCACCGTCGGACAGCACCGCAGCGGCATCCCTGCCGGGGCCGAGGTACCAGTCCAGGCACAGCGCCTCGTAGACCGCCAGGCCGGGCAGGTGGAACGGCAGCGGATCCCCGAGGGCGATGGTGTCGCGGAACAGCCGCCGGACGGCGGGCAGGTCGTCCGGCCGCAGCGGGCGGATCACCGCACCGCCCCAGTGATCGCGCCGCCCGGCGCGGTCATCGCGCGGCCCGGCGGCGTCATCGCGTCGCGGCCTCCACGAGCAACGCCGCGCCGCGCCGCACCGGCGCCGGCGAGCCCATGGCGTGCACGGCGAGCATGCGGGCGACGGTCGCGGACCACGGGTAGCGCTCGGCCCGGCGGCGGGCGGCGGCACGGCGCGCGTCGGGGTCCCAGGACAGCACCT
>Ga0136615_10000372_pt1 | contig 20504 bp, 16 predicted proteins | sample AntDrymUQ2882206_2_FD_106647 | JGI IMG/M metagenome (GOLD analysis project Ga0136615, IMG submission 106647) | Polar desert sand microbial communities from Dry Valleys, Antarctica - metaG UQ288 (22.06) | ecosystem: Environmental > Terrestrial > Soil > Desert | place: Antarctica: Dry Valley... | reverse complement strand
CTCGGGCTGGGCCGCACGCTGCGGCTGCGCACGGTCGCGGAGGGGGTGGAGTGCGAGGCCGAGCTGCGCGTGCTGGAGCGCTTGGGCTGCGAGCTGGGGCAGGGCCACCACCTCGCCCGGCCCGAGGCCGCCGGCGAGGTCGAGAGCGTGCTGCGGCGGCGGCGCGGCGTGAGCCCCGGCGCGCCGGCGCTTCCCGAGCCCGCCGCGCTCACCGCCTCCTCATCCCCCGGCTGATCCCGACGCCGGGGCGAGCCGCTTCTCGAAGCAGACGCTCCAGGGATCGTCTTCGAACTCGCCGTAGTTCGGGATCTGGGTATAGCCGGAGGTCTCGTACAGCGCGATGGCCTCGGGCTGGCGGCGGCCGGTCTCGAGGCGGACCGCGCGTGCACCGCGCGCGGCGGCGGCGTCCTCCAGCGCGGCCAGCAGCCGCCGGGCCAGGCCGCGCCGACGGCTCGTGGGCTGCACGTACATGCGCTTGACCTCGACCACGCCGTCGCCGGCGGCCCGGTAGCCGGCGCACGCCACCTCGCGGCCGTCGCGCACCGCCGCGAGGAAGCAGCCGTGCGGCGCCGCGTAGGACTCCGGTTCGTGGCTGTAAGCGTCGCCGTCGCCGTAGCGCTGGCGCTCCTCCTCGGCCAGCTCGTCGATGAGACCGAGGATCTCGGGCTCGTCGTAGCGCACGACCCGCAGGTCCGCGGGCAGTTCCGCGATCACGGCTGCGGCTGCGCGGCCTGGGCGGCGACCAGGGTGGCGAGGTCGAGCGGGCCGGCGAGGATGACCGTGCCACCGCTGACCTGCACTGTGTCCAGGCTGGTGCCGGGCGGCAGGCCGGTCAGGGGAAACGCGCGCTCGCCGCCGCTCAGCGCGCTGAACAGGCCGTTGGTCGGCGCCACGACGAGGGCGCCGTCGCGGGCGCTGATGTCGAGGTCGACCGTGATGCCCTGCACGAGCACCTGCAGGACGTCGCCTGCGATCTGCACCTGGGCGCCGTCCGGCACGCCCGCCGCGGCCACGATGCCGGTCAGCGCCGCCTGGTCCACCGTGGCGGTGAAGCGGCCGGTGCTCGCGCTGAGCGCCTCGGCGCCGCCGCCCGCGTAGGGCAGGGTGACGTCGATGAGCTGGACGTCCAGGCGCGGCAGGACCACGGCGACGTCACGCAGCGGCACGGCCGTCGCGCTGATGGTGGCCTCGGGCACCTCGCCGCGCAGCAGGCCGAGCGAGACCGGCCAGCCGTCAAGCTGAGCGGTCGCGTCGCCGCCCACCGACTGCTCGAACTCGCCCGCTACGCGCTGCTCCGCCATCCCGGTGACCACCTGGTCCGCGGCGAACGCGAGCCCGCCCAGGAGGACCACGGCGAACAACAAGACGGTCAGACCGCGCACCAAGCCTCCTCGGGTAGCGTGACTGCAAACGTGGGGGTTGACGGTAACGCCTTGCGACCGGCGCGTGGAGGCTGAGAGCATGGACGGATCGACCGCACCGGCGACCCGGGACCGCCGGCGGGCGCGCAATGGGGTGCTGGTGCTCGGCGGGGGGTTCGCGGGCGCCACCGTCGCGCGCCGGCTGGGCGTGGACGGGCCGACGCTGATCAGCGAGGAGAACGCCCTGCTGTTCACCCCGCTGCTGCCCGAGGCGGCGTCCGGCACCCTGGAGTCGCGCCACGTCGTGGTGCCGCTGCGCCAGATGTGCCCGTCCGCCGAGCTGTTCCTCGGGCGGGCGACCGCCCACGACCCGCAGGAACGCCTCGTCCACGTCGCCACGGAGACGGGTGACGTCGAGTTCTCCTACGACACCCTCGTCGTGGCCCTCGGCTCGGTCTCGCGGACTCTGCCGATCCCTGGCCTCGCGGAGCACGGGATCGGCTTCAAAAACTTCGCCGACGCGCTCTACCTGCGCAACCACGTGCTGCACGAGCTGGAGCTCGCGGACAACGAGACCGAGGACGCGCGCGCGGCGCCGCACCTCGGCTTCGTCTTCGTCGGTGGTGGCTACGCCGGGGTCGAGGCGCTCGCCGAGCTGCACGACCTGGTCTCCGACGCCCTGCGTTTCTACCCCGACCTGCGGCGCGTGCCCCAGCGCTGGGTGCTGGTGGAGGCGTTGGACAAGATCCTGGCCGCGATCCCGACCCGCCTCGGCGAGTACGCGCAGGAGATCCTGCAGTCGCGCGGGATCGAGGTGCGCACGTCCACCCGCCTGGAGGCCGTGCACGCCGACTCCGTGGAGCTGGACGACGGCGCCAGGGTCGCGGCCCGGACCCTGGTCTGGAGCGCCGGGGTCACCGCCAACCCGGTGCTCGCCGACTTCCACCTCCCCCTCGACGAGCAGGGCCGCGTGCGGGTGACCGACACGCTGCAGGTGGAGGGGCTCGCCCAGGTGTGGGCCGTCGGCGACTGCGCCCGGGTGCCGAACGCGCTGACGCCCGGCACGCCGGACCCGCCCACCTCTCAGCACGCGCTGCGCCAGGCACGCCGGCTGGCCCGCAACCTGCTGGCGGTGCGACGGGGGGAGACGCCGCAGCCGTACGGCTATCGGGCGCTGGGCCAGGTCGCGACCCTCGGGCGCTACAAGGGCATCGCCGAGGTGCTCGGCCTGCGCTTCTCCGGCTTCCTCGGCTGGTTCATCACCCGCGCGTACCACCTCTACGCCCTGCCGTTGCTGTCGCGCCAGATCCGGGTGCTCAGCGACTGGACGCTGTCGCTGCTGTTCCGTCGCGACGTCGTGGCCTTTGGGTCGTTCGACGAGCCGCCACCGCTGGCGCCCGGCGGCCGCGCGAAGCCGTCCCCCCGGTCCGCCGGCATGACCCGCTGATGCGAGGGACCCTGCTCAACGTCGCGACCGTCCTCGCCGGCGCCGCCCTGGGAGTGCTGCTGGGCAGCCGGGTGCCCGAGCGCGTGCGCCGCACGGTGATGGACGCGCTGGGCCTGTTCACCCTGGTGATCGGCTTCACGAACGCCGCGGACACGTTCGGGGACACGCTGGCCGATACGGTTGGCCAGGCCGCGGTGCTGCTGGTGCTGGGCGCGCTGCTGGTGGGCGGTGTCCTGGGGGAGCTGATGAACCTGGACGGCGCGCTGCAGCGCGTGGGCGAGCGGCTGCGGGCGCGGGTCGCGCCGAGCGGCGCCAGCTTCGTGGAGGGCTTCATGGTCGCCAGCCTGGTGTTCTGCGTCGGCCCGCTGACCGTCCTTGGGGCACTGCAGGACGGCCTGACCGGCGACTATCAGCTGCTGGCGATCAAGAGCCTGCTCGACGGCTTCGCCGCGCTCGCCTTCGCCAGCGCGCTCGGCATCGGCGTGGGCTTCTCCGCGCTGCCCGTCCTGGTGGTGCAGGGCGGGATCGCGCTGGGCGCCTCAGCCCTGGACGGCGTGCTGACCGACGCGATGCTCGCCGGCATGAACGCCGTGGGCGGTGTGCTCATCCTCGGGATCGCCCTGCGCCTGCTGGAGGTCCGCGAGATCCGCGTGGCGAACCTGCTGCCCGCCATCGTGCTGGCGCCGCTGGCCATCGGCCTGTGGCCGTCGTAGCCATCCGTGGTGGTGGCAGCGCGCACAGTCCGCCGCCTAGCGCGTCGCGATGGTCCGCTCGCGCAGCCAGGCCGGCAGGGCCGCGGCGGGCATGGGGCGGGCCACGTGGAAACCCTGGGCGTAGTCGCACGACAGCGTGGCCAGCATGCGGTGGACGCCGGCGCTCTCCACACCCTCGGCCACCACCCCCATGCCGAGGTCGTGGGCGAGGTCGATCGCGGAGCGCACGATGGAGGCGTCGCGGTCGTCGGTGTCCATGTGGGCCACGAAGGACTTGTCGATCTTCAGCGACGCCGCGGGCAGCCGCTTCAGGTAGGCCAGCGAGGAGTAGCCCGTCCCGAAGTCGTCGATGCTGATCGTCACGCCCGCCGTGATGAGGCGGGCCATCGCCAGCATCGAGCGCTCCGGGTCGGCCATCAAAGCGCTCTCGGTGATCTCCAGCTCCAGCTGCGCGCCGTCCACACCCGCGCGCTCCAGCGCGTGGCCCACCAGCGACGGGAGGTCGGTATCGTGCAGCACGCGCGCGGACAGGTTCACCGCGACGGCGATGTCGAGGCCCTGGCGGGCCCACTCGGCGCGGTCGCGCAACGCCATCTCCAGCACCCACAGCGACAGCGGCTTGATCACCGCCGTGGTCTCGGCCAACGGCACGAACAGGTCCGGGGCCACCATGCCGAGTGCGGGGTGGCGCCAGCGCACCAGCGCCTCCACCCCGACGACGCGCCCCTCCCGCAGGTCCACCTTCGGCTGGTAGTGCAGCAGCAGCTGGTCGTCCTCGATGGCCTGGCGCAGCTCGCCGGCGAGGTTCAGCCCGCGCAACCGGCCCTCGTCGTAACGCGCGTCGTACAGCGCGGGACCGCCGCGGTCGCGCTTCGCCCGGTACATCGCCACGTCGGCGCGGCGCAGCAGCGCCGCGGGGTCGTCGTCGACCGGCGACGACACCGCCAGGCCGATACTGACCTCGAGGGACAGCTGCACGTCGCCGACCGACACGGCTTCGCGCAGCGCGCGCCACAGCTTGCCGGCCATGCGCTGCGCGTCGTGCACGCGCTCGACGTGGGGCAGCACCACCACGAACTCGTCGCCACCGAGGCGGCACACCGTGTCGGAGCGGCGCAGCGCCGCGCACAGGCGGTCGGCGACCTTGCGCAGGACGTCGTCGCCCGCGTCGTGGCCGAGGGTGTCGTTGACCATCTTGAAGTGGTCGAGGTCGATCATGAGCACCGCGACGCTGCCGCGGTGCCGCCGCGCCGCGGCCAGCGCCTGGGCCAGGCGGTCGGCGTAGAGCGTGCGGTTGGGCAGCCCCGTGAGGGGGTCGTGGAGCGCCGCGTGGCGCGCCCGCGCGTTGGCGTGCCGGCGCTCGACGGCGATCGCGGCGAGCTGCGCGCAGCGCTCCAGCAGCAGCCGGCCCGCCTCGTTGACACGCGAGACGGGACCGAAGACGGCCAGGGTGCCCAACCGCCGGCCCCCGCTGGCGGCGATCGGCACGTCGAGCTGGGGCGCAGCAGCAGCGGAGCTGCGCGCGCCGTCGTCACCGACCCGCGCCTCAACCTGGCTGGCGCCCGAGCCGAGCTCGGCGGGCGCTGTCGACTCCAGCCGGCCGTCCGGACGGCCTACCGCGAGCACGCCCTCGAGCTCGGCGTGGGCAAGGCCCTGGCGCTGCGGGTCGCTGTCGCCGGGCAGCACGCTCACCCCGACGCGGGCGTGGAGGTGAGACGCCGCCAGCACCGCGAGCGCGCCGAGCACCTCCTCCAGCGGCTTGTCGCAGGCGATCAGCTCCAGCACCCGCGCCTGCTCGGCGAGCTGCTCCTCCGCCCGCCGGCGCTCGGTGATGTCGATGATCGTGCCGGCGTTGCCCACCACCGCGCCGCGGTCGTCGAACAGGACCGACGAGCGCAGCTCCAGCCACACCTGGCCGCCGTCGGCGGTCAGGTAGCGGGTCGCGTGGTGGCAGTGGTCGGCGCCACCGCTGATCACGGCCACGAACAGGGCGATGGTGGCCTCCCGCTCGTCAGGGTGGACGTAGCCGAGGAACCCGGTCCCCAGCGTCTCCTCCACGCCGAACCCCGTGATCGCGGTCCACGCCGCGTTCAGGTAGGTCCAGTTGCCCGCGGCGTCGGTCTGGAAGACCACCTCGCCGAGGTTGTCGAGCACGGCGCGATAGCGCTGCGGGTCGTCTGGCGTCTGGCGCGCACCCCCCGGCACCCCCGGCGGGCCGTCAGGACCCGACAGGCGGGTCCGGGCCTCGCTCACCAGGCGTTCCAGTTCGCCGCGCACCACGCCTCGCGCTGGGCGTTCTCGCTCAGCGAGGAGACGTAGGCGTACTGCTGGGCCAGCAGGCGGCCCTTCGCCTCGGCCGTGGCCTCGATCTCGTCGGCCACGAGTTCGCGGTCGGCCGGCGACGGGGCGTTGACGAGGCGCTCGGCGTTGCGCCACGCCTCCTCGCGCCAGGCGGCCAGGAGTTGGAACAGCGTGGTCTCGTCCAGCGTCGTGCCGTCGACGTGGGTGTCGTCGATGCTCGGGTCGAAGCGGAGCGCCGCCTCGGCGATGAGCGGCTCGGTGACCTTGATCAGGAAGTCGTTCACGCGGTCGTGGTCCGGCTTGCGCGAGCCGCCGTCCTCGGTGGTGATCCCGATCTGAGCCAGGACGAAGGGCAGGTCGCGGTTCACGTGCGCGTTCACGCCGAGCAGGAGGTTGCCGGCGCCGGACACCGAGCGGCTGTCCGCGGCGCCGAAGGCGACTCGCCAGGCGGGCGGCACGGCCCCGGAGCGCCGGTGCCAAGCGTCGTAGGCGCGGAAGTAGGCGTCGGCGAACACGACGTCTTCGTGGTTGACGAACGGGGTGTCGATGAAGAAGGCGGGGTCCGACACCGACCGCCGGTACTCCTCAGTGGTGCGCAGGTAGGTGAGGGCGAAGATCGCGTCGTGGTCGCAGAGGCTCGCCAGCGAGTCGAAGCGTCGGGTCATCTCACGGATCACCACGTCGACGCAGGGCGTCTGCCCCGCCGGGCACAGGCGCGACGCGGAGTCCTCGTAGCCCGCCGGGATGGGCGGCAGCAACTCCGTCCACGGGACGGGGGTGGGATCCTCGGAGGACTGCGCCGCGGCGGGCGTCGCCACGAGGGCGAGGGCGGTCGCGCAGAGGATGGTGGCGAGAACCCGGTGGGGGAACCGGGCGCGTGGTGAGCTGTTCATCTCATCCCTCGGTAATCGTATGTACCTACTTTAGGGGATGATTCTGCCCCATGTAGGGGACCAGCGAAGCGCCGTCACCCCGAGAAGGGGTGTCTGATCGGACACTGTCTTGACCGGACAGACGATTTCCGCACTGGCGGTGATGGGCGGGCTCGGAGATCAGCGCGTGGCATCATCGCGCGCCGTCATGACCTCACGTTCCAGCCCTGGGAGGCTAATGCACCGCTCCGTCCGACTCCGCCCGTGGCAGGTCCGCGCCCTGGAGCGCTTCCGCGCCCACCCGCAACCCGATTTCCTGGCCATGGCCACCCCGGGCGCCGGGAAGACGACGTTCGCGCTGGCCGGGGCGCTGTCGGACCTCGCCGACCATCCGCGCCGGCGGGTCGTGGTGGTCACCCCCACGCAGCACCTCAAGGCGCAGTGGGCACGGGCGGCGGCGCGCCTGGGACTGCAACTCGACCCGGTCTGGTCGGCGCGCGCCGGGCGCCTGCCCGCCGACATGCACGGCATCGTCGTCACCTACCAGCAGGTGGCGATGACCTCGGCGCTGCTGCGCCCGCTGGCACGCGACGCCTTTGTCGTCTTCGACGAGATCCACCATGCCGCCGACGAACGCGCCTGGGGCGACAGCCTGCGCGACGCCTTCGAGACCGCCGGGCGTCGCTTGGCGATCTCGGGCACGCCGTTTCGTTCCGACACCGTGGCCATCCCGTTCGTCGACTACATCGGCGGGGAGGCGCACCCGCACTTCGAGTACGGCTACGCCGAGGCGCTGGCCGAGGGCGGCGTGGTGCGGCCCGTCTACTTCCCGCGCACGAACGGCCACATGGAGTGGACGGCACCCGACGGGACGCTGCGCGCGCACACCTTCCACGATCCGCTCGACGCCGTCGCCTCCGGCCAGCGCCTGCGCACGGCGCTGTCGCTGGACGGCGAGTGGCTGGCGGCGGTGCTGGACCGCGCCCACGCGCAACTACTGCAGATCCGCCAGTCCTCACCCGCTGCCGGCGGGCTGGTGATCGCGATGGACCAGGACCACGCCCGCGGCATCGCCGCGCTGCTGCGGAGCCGCCACGACACCGAGGCCACGGTCGCCACCTCCGACGACCCGGCCGCGTCCGAGGTCATCGCGCGCTACGCCGCCGGCGTGTCGCCGTGGATCGTCGCGGTACGCATGGTGTCGGAAGGCGTGGACATCCCGCGGCTGCGGGTGGGGGTCTTCGCCACCAACACCACCACCGAGCTGTTCTTCCGCCAGGCGGTGGGCCGGCTGGTGCGCTGGACCCGCGGCGTGCGGCGCCAGCAGGCCTTCCTCCACGTCCCCGACGACCCCCGCCTGCGCACCTGGGCTGTCGGCATCGCCGAGCAGCGACGCCACAGCCTGTCCCGTCGCGACGACGACGACGTCCCCGACCTCGGCCTGGAGCCCGAGGCGCCGCGCGAGGCGCCGGCCGAGGAGCAGATGTCGCTGTTCGCCGTGATCTCCGCCACCGCCATCGGCGAGGCGCCGGCGTTCTTCGACAGCGAGCCGGAGGCGCCGGAGGGCGCGGACGAGGGACTCACCCTGGTGCTCGCCCCGCCGCCCCTGCCGCCCGGGGCCGCGGGCGACGCCGAGACGACGACCGGCACGGCGGTGGTCACGCGCTCGGAGCGCAAGCGTGCGCTGCGTGCGGGCAACACCGATCGCGCGCGCACGATCGCGCGGCTCACCAACCGCACCCACGCGCAGGTGAACCGCGAGCTCAATCGGCTGGCTGGCATCGACACCATCTCCGAGGCGACCGTGTCCCAGCTCGAGGCCCGCCTGCGCCTGGCCGAGGCGATGCTGCGCAGGCTGTAGCGGTCGGCGCCGCCCGATGACGATTCCGAGTCTCGCGCCCTCCACCCTCCCCCGGCAGGCCATGATCTGAGCAGCCGATCCAAGGAGCGTCAGGTGCAGCGAGGGACCCCCAGCTCGACCCCGGACGTGATCATCGGCGCGGACCTGGGGACCTCGCGGGCCAAGGCGGTGGCCTACGACGCCGGCGGCCGCGGGTACCACAAGGCCGTGGCAGACGTCGAGCTGCGCACACCGGCGCCCGGCTGGATGGAGCAGGACCCCGACGCCCTGGTCGAGGCGTCGGCCGGCACGGTCCGCGAGGTCGCCGCTGCGGTGGAGCAGGGCGGCGGCCGGGTCGTCGGCGTCGCCTTGAGCGGCGCGATGCACAGCCTGCTCGCGCTGGACCGCGCCGGGCAGCCGCTCACCCCGGCCATCACCTGGGCGGACGGGCGTGCGGCGGCCCAGGCCAGCGAGCTGGGCCGGCGTCCCGGTGCGGCCGAGCTGCGCCGCCGCACCGGTACGCCCACCGCCGCGATGGCGCCGCTGGCGAAGCTGCGCTGGTTCGCCCAGGAGGAGCCGGAGCTGGCCCACAAGGCGGCCCGCTGGTTGTCGGTCAAGGAGTACCTGCTGCTCGGCCTGTGCGGCGAGGCGCTGGTAGACCACTCAATGGCCTCGGCCACGGGACTGTTCGACCTCGCGGCCCGCGACTGGGACGCCGAGGCCCTCGACCTCGCCGAGGTCACGCGGGAGCAGCTGTCGACGCCGGTGTCCACCACCGCCGTGATCGGGCGGCTCGCGGGCGACGCGGCCCGGCGGCTGGGGCTGCCCGACGGCACCCCCCTGGTGGCCGGGGCCGCGGACGGCTGCCTGGAGAACCTCGGCGCCGGCGCGGTGGACGAGGGGGTCGCCGCGGTCACGATCGGCACGAGCGGCGCGGTGCGCTGCGTGGTGACCCGGCCACAGGGCGACCCGACGGGGCGGCTGTTCTGCTACGCGCTGACCGACGACCGCTGGGTGGTCGGTGGGCCCATCAACAACGGCGGGCTGGTGCTGCACTGGGCCGAGCACCGCCTGTTCCCCGGTCTCGGCGCCGAGGCCGAGCAGCAGGGGCGGTCGGTCTATGAGTTGGTGGACGAGCTGGTCGCGGGCGTGCCCGCTGGCGCCGCGGGACTGGTCTGCCTGCCCGCGTTGGTCGGGGAGCGCGCGCCGTGGTGGGACCCCGAGCTGCGCGGCGTGCTGATCGGCCTGTCGCGAGGTCACGGCCGCGAGCACGTGCTGCGCGCCCTCATGGAGGGGGTCGGCTACTCACTGGCCACGGTCGTCGACGCCATGGAACAGGACGGGCGCCACATCCGCGAGGTGCACGCCACCGGCGGGTTCACCCTGTCCCCCCGCTGGGTGGAGATCATCGCGGGCGCGCTGGGCCGGCCCGTCTCCCTGCCCGACGACCACGAGGGCGCCTGCTTCGGCGCCGCGCTGCTGGGCCTGGCGGCGCTCGGCCTGGCCGACGCCCTCGACCTCGCCCGCCAGGTGGCGGCCGACGACCGGGTGGTCCGGCCTGATCCCGCGGACGCCGACACCTACCGCCGCACCTACGCCGTGTTCTCCGGCCTCGCCGAGCGTCTCGCTCCGGAGTTCGCCGCCCTGGAGGAGCTGCGAGCCGCGCACCCGCGAGTCGCCCACACCCTGTCCGGCGGCGCCTGACCCGCAGCGCCGCCGCGGCGCCCCACCCCGCCCGGCCGCGTCCCGGCGGCTGCACGATCCGGCGGCCGTCGCAGGCATCCGTGGCGGGCTGCAGGTGGCGGTCCTGGCGCGGCCTCCCCGTGGAGGCGGGCCACGTCAGCGCCAGGCGAAGACCGGCTGTTCGAGGTGGGCTACGCGGGTGGGCCGGGCGTGGAGGGCGACCTCGCGGAACTGGTAGAGCACCGCGGCGGTCGGGGCGTAGACGCAGGCGCCGAGCAGGGGGAGCCGCACCACCGGGCGCTCGCTCTCGGGGATGGTCACGAGCTCGGGCACGCCGGGCCGGTCGAGCTCGGACACCGCCACGGTGTGCACCTGCGCGACCTCGGCCGGGTTCGGCCGCAGCGACTCGCGGCCGTCACCGGCGAGGACGACCGGGGTGATGCGGTAGCCGGAGCGGGTGACGTAGTCGTCGAGCAGCCCCAGCACCGCCGACGGTCCCAGCGCCAAACCCAGCTCCTCGGCGAGCTCGCGGCGCGCGGCGTCGGGCGCGGTCTCGCCGGCGTCGACCCGGCCGCCGGGCAGCGCGAACTGTCCCGCGTGCGCGCGCAGGGTCGCCGTCCGTAGGGTCAGCAGGAAGCAGGGGTGTCCCGAGCGGCCCGGGACGAGCGTGACCGCCACCGCCGCGTGCCGCAGCCCCTCGGTGACCGCCGACCTGTGGGGAAAGCCGCTCAGGCGGTCGCGGAACGCAGCAAGGAACGCCGGATCGATGCCCAACGGATCCCCCTCCGCCTCGCGCCGCCCGCGCATGGCGGCGACGGTGGCATCCGTGCGCCACCGTCGCGCAGTATCCGTCACGGACCGGCCGCCCGGTCCCGGGCAGGTCAGCTCTGGCGGGTCTCCTCGGTCGCGCGCTGGGCATCGCCGCGCACACTCTGCGCCGAGCCCTTTGCGTCCTCCCTGGTCCGCTGCGCCGCGTCCTGCGCGGTGGACCTGACCTCCTGCACGGCCTGCTGGGCCGAGCCCTGCAGCCCCTCACCGGCCTGCTTCGCCGCCTGCTGGAACTCGGACTTCACCGGCTCCTCGTAGCGGTCCCGCAGGGTCTGGGCCGCGTCCTGCTCCCGCTGGGTGGCGGGCAGCGCGGAGGCGAGCAGCAGCCCGCCGCCAAAGGCGATGAGGCCCGCGGCGAGCGGGTTGCCCCGCGCGCGCTGCAGCGCCTGGTCCGGCGCGCCCTTCACCGTATCCGCCGCGCTGGAGGCGCGCTCGGAGAGATCGCCACCGCGGACCTGCGCGGAGTACCGAGCGTCATCAGCGGAACCCATGACCGACTCCTTCATGTTCTGCCAGCGGTTCCTCACGGCCTCGGTGCGCCGTTCCGCGATGCGGGAGGGGCTCACGCGGTCCTCGATGTCCTCAAGGGTGTGGCCCAGGTTGCTCCGGGTCTGCTCGATCTCCGCCCGGATCTCCTCCGGGGACTGCGACTCACTCACGGCCTGCGCTCCTTGATGGTCTGGGCGTCCTGCCTCAGCGTCTCGATGGTCTGGTCCGGCTTGGGGCTCACCGTCTGCAGCCGCTTGCGGCCCGCCGCGGCGAGCGCCCCGGCGACGGCGGCGATGAGCAGCCCGACGATCAGGAACGCCCAACCCGTGGGGATGAGCTCCGCGAGGCCGAACGCCGCAGCCATGGCGATCAACAGGATGCCGATCAGGGCCGCGATCGCGGCGCCGGCGAGCATCCCGACGGCCTGGCCGGCCTTCGAGGCCTCCTGCCGCACCTCGACCTTCGCGAGCTCGACCTCCTGCCGCAACAGGGTGGTGAGCTCGGTGGTCATGGTGGTGAGCAGTTCCGAGAGCGGTCGCTGCGGTGCCTCGGGCTCGAAGGACGAGGACATCAGTACCCCTCTTCGTCCCGGACCCGCGAGCCGCCGAGGGTGCTGTCGCCGAGGGTCGCGCCGCCGTCGAGGGGATCGGCGCTGACGCCGCTCGGGTTCGCCACCCCTGCCGATGTGGGCCCGGTGACGCGGGGCGTCGTGGCGTAGTCGTCGGTGGCGTAGTCACTGCCGGTGTAGTCGGTCGTGGTCACACGCTCGTACGCGCCGCCGGAGTAGGGGCGCGACCCGGATTGCGCGCTGTCGTCGTCGCTGGCGGCATCGCGGGCGCCGCGCAGGAGCCGGCCGGTCGCGAAGCCCGTGACCGCCGCGCCGAGCAGAAAGGCGCCGGGACGGCGCCGCGCGAAGGACTGCAGGTCGTCCACCAGCCCGTCGAAGCCGCGCTCGTCGATGCGCTGCGCGAAGCGCTGCACCTCGCCGCTGGCCTGCCGGGCGTACTGACCCACCTGCCCCGCGTCGTCGACGCGGCCCTCGGTGAGCGCCTGGAGGTTGTCGGCGAGCCCGTGCGCGAGGCCCGCCGCTCGCTGCGTCTGCCCGCTGGCCTGCTCGCGGAACTGGCCGCGCGCCTCGTTCAGCAGGTTCTGGGTCTGCGCCTTGGCCTCGCCGGTGACGCGCGACGCCTCGCTCTTGGCGCTCTCCGCCACGTTGCGGGCCTCGTCCTTGGCGGTGCCGACGACCTGGCGCCCCTGCTCCTTCGCCTCATCGGCCCTGGAAGAGGAGGGCGTGCCGGTCCCGCTGCCGCCACTGTAGCCGGTGCCCTCGGGGTACTCGGGGCCTTCGCTGTAACCGGGGCTTTCGCCGTAGCCGGGCTCGCTTGTTCTGGTCGTGGTGAACGGGTCGTCCGCCGCTGGGTCATTGGGAGTCTGACTCACTTCCTGCTGCCTCCTGTCAGGTCTCGGAGTTCGTGGTGTCCCCCCGGTACCCTCAGGCGCCACGGGATGAAACGCCGCAACGGGCCATCGGCTGCGCCGATGAGCTCCCAGCCCTCGGTTCACCCGTGTCTTCGAGCCGGGCAGCGGGCACGTGCCCGTGGGCTACGCGCGTCCGCCGAGCAGGCCGAGCGCCTTGCGGGGCTGCTGCCCGAGGCCGCCCGGACACCGCGCTGGCCTGGCGCCCGGGCGGCGACATCCTCGGGCCGGACCGGGTGCGCGAGGCCCGGTCCTGGCTCGCAGGGCTGGAGGGACATCTGGGGCACTGGCCCGCCCTGCCCGGTGGCGGTGGGAGGCCGCCGGGCAGGGGGGCCGGGGGTGAGACGGAACCGGGGGGTGCGCACCCGCTGCGCACCGCCACGGACCGGTCCACGACCGTCCGTTCGTGCAGGTCAGGACCGACTCGGAGCCTAGAAGGGGTTCCCAGAGAGGGGAACATGTCCGGAGGGGCAGGTCACTTCTGACCTACAGAACGCCGCATCCGTTCGCAATGTCAGGCGGGTGAGCGCGCGTTCAGGCGGCCCTGCTCGACGTTCATGCGGGCGTCGGTGTCGATGATCGGCCACTCATCACGGGACAGGCGGTGGTCGACCAGGAACGAGCGGTCCGCGATCTTCCACAGCGCGCGGGCGCGTGGGAGCGTGGGCAGCAGCGCCGCCTCCGCCTCGGTCAGGCCGAGCAGGCGGACCGCGGTGGGGATCTCGCCGGGCGGCTGGTTGAGGATGATGCGGGTCTCGGTGTCCTCCAGCAGGCCTTGGGCGAGGGTCCGGGTCTCGGAACCCGCCGCGCCGGTGGCCTCCAGGTCGGACAGCCGATGGACCACGATGATGTTCTGCACCCCGTAGGAGCGGGCGAGCTTGTAGCTCTCCTGCATGGCGCGGGCCACGGAGGTGTAGCGCAGCGTCGCCCAGGCCTCCTCGGAGACGCTGATCCACTTCCCGCCGTCGGAGCGCGAGACCGCCGCCTGCTGCCAGGCGTTCGCGCACAGCATGATGATGCCGAGGGCCGGGGAGTTGTACATGCGTGACAGGTCGATGACGGTGAGCGGGCCGCCGAGGGAGACGCCCGGCGTGGTCGGCGAGTCGAACATGCCGCGCAGGTCGCCGGTCACCATGCGCCGCAGCGCGAGCCCTGCCTTGCGCCCGTCATGCGCCAGCGTCTCGACGTCCACCGCAACGGACTCGGCCGCGGTCGGCGTGGGACGCAGCAGCGCGTCCACCACCGAGGGCAGAGTCAGCACCCCGTTCGCGTCCGGCCGCGCCTCCGCCAGGGCCAGGCCGCAGGCGGTGACCTCCTCGGGCTCCAGCGGCCGCCGCGTCGCCGCCTCCGCCAGCGACACGAGCAGCGTCTCGCGGTGCTGGGCGATCGTGCTCGGCGTGGCGTCCTGCGGCGCGATCATCGGGTCCAGCGGGTTCAGCCGCACCGTCCCCCCGGGGTACAGCGAGATCGGCTGCGCCTCCATCGCCTGCGCCAGCCGGTCATACTCCCCCGGCTTCGGACTCAACACCACCGACCGCCGCCCGAACACCGACTGCCGCAAGATGTAGGACTTGACAAGGGCACTGTTGTGCGTCGGGACGCAGCCGCGCCCGGCCAGGAACAGCCCGCTCGGCGCCGCAACCTGGATACACCGCACGGGCACGCTGTCCACCGGGTCCACGCCCACGATGTAGCGGGTGACCTGCTCGCGTCCCCACTGCTCCCGCGCACGCAACGACTTGCGAGGAAGGCGGGCGAGGGGCAGATCGCTGGGCGCCACGACCTCCCACGACTCACGCGACGAAACGCCCTTCCGCATCCGATGCCTGGTGTAGACCTGGGGAATACAGCCCAGGCTTCGCACCAGTTCAAGGAAGCCGTCGACGAGCGGCCGAGCGGTGTTCGTGAACCGGTAAGCCCCACGCCCGTCGACTGTGCCGTCGGAATCGACAAGACCCTGGACCAACGCAAGCCGTTGCGCCACCGAGGAACGCAGGTAGATCCCGGGCACGTGCTTGCCGGAGTTCAGGCCGTAGGACCGCCAGAGGGCGCGAAGCCCGCGGACGCCGAAGTGACCATCATCGGCGTGCTCAGTGGCCTCGTGCCCTGCTCGATGGAACTCCTCGATGAGCCACTTTCGATCCTCCGGGTGGCACGCCACGCGACCGGACCCGCGCGTTACGCCGTCCGCCAAGAGGTAACCCAGGACATAGGGGTCGATAGGGAGCTTGACAGGAGATCGCCTTAGCGGCTGCGCAGCGGGTATGGCGTGATTGCTCCCGTGACCGACCCGAAGCGTGGCAGCAATCTCGGTGACGGAGATCGGTGCGATCTTGACCCGCTGGGGCGCGTCAGGCTCTGGTCTGTTCCACTGTTGATGGATGGCGTCCTCAGTCCGGTCCAGCACCGCCGCGATCTCCGCGGCCGTCTGTCCCGCCGCGCGCATCGCCTGAATGGCGGAACGCTCTCCGTCCGCGTACTTCTTGGTAGACGCTCCACTGGACGTCCACGAGGCCCAGTTGTGCGGATAGGGCGGCGACCCCGGGCTGCGGTGGTGGTCGTATGACTTCTGAGCGCGACGGTCCCACGTGACCCAGAGGTGATGGGCGTCAGCGATGATCTGCTCGCCATCGGAAAAGGTGACACGGTAGCAGGGACGGTCGTGCATGATCTCGGTGGCGGCGAGCACGTCGACTTGGCGACCGAGTTCGTCGAAGACCTGGTCGCCGGGCTGCAACTCGCCCATCGAGGTCCAACCCGTCGGCGAGGGGATGGGCGTGTCTAGAGCGAGTGCCTTGCCCTTGCCCACAACACCTGCTACCAGCGCATTGGGATTAGAAAGGACGCCGGAGGCGTAGAGCTCCCAGGGATCGTAGGCAAAGGCGCCGCCGAACAGGTCGTGGCCGATGTAGACGCCGCGGCCGCCGAGGCCGCCCTCGGACATGAAAGGGTAGGCGGCCTGCAGGTGGGCGGTGGTCACCCGATGCGCGGTCGGCAGCGGCATACGGCCAGGGTAACGGACGGACTCCTACGCTCTAGGGGTTGTGGATGGCACGCCAGGTGCGGCGCGAGGCAGTGGTCGGGTTCGGGCGGTCCGCCGACGCCTATGAGCGCGGGCGGCCCGGCTATCCGGCCGAGGCGATCGCGCTGCTGGCCAAGGCGCTGGACCTGCGGCCCGGCCGCCGTGTGGCCGATGTCGGTGCGGGCACCGGCAAGCTGACCCGCGCCCTCGTCGGCACCGGCGCCGACGTGGTCGCCGTGGAGCCCGTGGCGGAGATGCGCCGGCGGTTCGCCGAGGCGCTGCCGGGCGTCGACGTCCGCGACGGCGCCGCAGCGCACCTGCCGCTCGCCGACGACGAGGTCGACGCGCTGGTTGTCGGCCAGGCCTTCCACTGGTTCGCCGAGCACGCCACCCTCGCCGAGTTCGCCCGGGTGCTGCGGCCCGGCGCGCACCTCGGCCTGATCTGGAACGTGCGCGACCGGTCCGTGCCGTGGATGGCGCAGCTCACGGCGATCATCAACGCCCACCAAGGCGACGCCCCCCGCCACGAGAGCGATGCCTGGCGCCGCGCCTTTGACGAGCAGCCCTGGTTCGGCGAGTTCGGCCACGCCAGCGTGCAGCACGTCCACGTCCTGGCGCCGCCCGCCAGCCTGGACCGCTACGCCTCCATCAGCTTCATCGCCGCGCTGCCGGACGACGAGCGCGCGGCACTGCTCGACCAGGTCCGCGCCGTGCTGGCCGAGGCGGTGGACACCGACGGGACGGTGGCCCATCCCTACCGCACCGACGTCTGGTGGGCTGCGGTCAGCGACTCCGGCGCAGGCCGTTGGCGTCTCGGAGACCCCGAGCCAATGGCAGGGTCGTAGTGAACGCCAGATCCTGCTCGCCGTACATGCGGCGCAGGGAGATGCGCGACTGCGAGGCGCGCTGCTCGATCTCGCCGCAGGCGCGCTCCAGCTCGTCCTCGCTGCGCGCAGTCACCGTGACGTAGCCCGAGAAACGGTACTCGGTGTGGCCGACCGCCAGCTCGGACTCGCGCTCCCGGACCGCGTCCTCCTGGCGCGAGCGGCGCGCCGTCGTCACGAAGCCGCGCTGCTCACGGATGCTGCGGTTGGCATCGTCGCGGGTCACCGCCGCCTCCACCTCGCGCGCCGAACGCTGCGGGTCGACCGGCTCCATGACCACCGACACGGCCCGCACGGCCCGGGTGCGCAGCAGTAGCGGGGCCAGGAAGTCGGGTCCCACCGCCACGCGCGGCCACTCGGCGATCCAGTAGGTGGTGTGCCAGGCGCCGTCCGCGCGGAACAGCTGCCAGGCCGCCTCGGTCGCGTGCGGATACGCCTCATGCGGGGGCGCGCCCTCGCGTGCGGGGTCCGCCGCGCCGATGCGTGACATGCCGACGCGCGCCGAGGGGTCGAAGCCGGTGCGGATCGCCCGGGCGTACAGCCGCGGCGGGAGCACCCCCTCGACGTGGAGGTCGGCGTCGTAGAGCAGGTCGACGAGGCCCTCCAGCGCACGCAGTGTCACCGCGCAGGCCCCGCGGTCGCCTCCGCCCGCCTTGCGGATCACCTTGTAGGAGCGCCGGCCGGACACCTGCAGCACGACGAAGGCCTCGTGCTGCTGGGTGACCGGCTGGGCCTCGTCGACGAGCTGTAGGTAGGAGCGCACCGACGGGTGGTGCGGCGCGAGCACGGCCTGTTCGGCGAAGTAGCGGCCGAGGGCGTCGCTGTCCGAGGGGGCGGTGCGCTCCAGCCACTGCACCCGCGAGATCGGCGAGTTCGCCGTTGCCAGCCCTTGTAAGACGTTGGCCCAGCCACGCAGCCGCTGCTGCTGGTCGGCGGAGCTGAGCAGTGCGAACGCGGTGCCACGCACGGCCACCGCCGCGGTGTAGGTGCCGGTGGCGCTGTCCTTCACCACGCCGATCGGCGGGCCGCCCTCCGGCTGCTCGGCGGACAGGATCTCCAGACCGGCGAGATTCGGCGGGGTGCGCACGGCAGGTTCGCCCTCGCGCGGCTGCCCGAGGACCGGGATGCTCGACACCCGCCGGCGCGAGCCCGCGCCGAGGGTGACCCAGCGCGCCACCGTCGGAATCCATTCGTCGATGCCCCGTCCTGCCACGGGGACGAAGGCCACGGCTGCGGCCACCACCATGATGCCGATCCCGCCGAGGAAACCCACCACCCCCGAGCTGACGTTGATCGTCACCACCGTGAGGAACAGGCCAACGAGCAAGATGCCGACGCGGCCGGCGGACAGGCCGAGGACCACGCCCGGGCGCTCCAGCGGCCCGAACTGGTACTGGGGGCTCGCCACCTACCGTCCCCGGCCGCTGTCGCGCGGCGGAGGCGGACGGTCCGCGGCGCCCACCGGCAGCGGCCCGGCCGAGGCGGAGGACACACCGCTGCTCGCGGGCGGCGCCGGCGCCGGGCGGGACGGGCCGTAGGGCTGGTCGGTCACCACCGGCGGGCCGTAACCGCCTGCCGGGACGCCTCGGCCACCCGACCCGCCGCTCGCAGCGCCGCTGCCCGCGGGGACCCCTTGACCGCCGGACCGTCCGCCCCTGGCAGCGCCGCCGTTGGTCGCGGCGGCGCCTCGTCGGGTCGCCTCCGCACCGGCCCGGGCGACCCCGATGCCGGCGCTGCCGCCGGCCGTGGCGCCGCCCGGCGCGCCCGCCCGGTTGCGCGCGGCGCCTGCGGCGCCCCCGGCGCTGCTCATGGCCGTCCCGGCGGCCCCGCCCGCCGCGCCAGCCGCGGCCAAGGGGACACCCGCAACCGGCAGCGGCCCGCCGGACTTGCCGCCCACCTGGCTGCCGACGCCGCTCACCGTGGAGACCTGCGGTCGGGCGACGGCCGAGCTGGTGTGGCGGGTGGCGCCCTCGAGCGCAGAGTCCATGGCGCCCTCGACCGGCGCGAGCAGGCGCCACAGCACCCAGGGCGCGAAGGTCGCCAGGCCGAGCAGCGCGACGCCGGTGACCACGGTCTCCAGTGACGCACCCTCGGTGGCCCCGCTCACCATCGACGCCCCCAGCGAGATCACCGCGACGATGAACACCTTCGACAGGATCAGCGCAGCCAGAGTGCGCAGCGCCCGCGAGGCCCAGCGCGCGATCCTCGGCCACACCATGGTCGCAAAGGCCAGCGGCAGGAACAGCACGGAAAGGTTGATGCCCGCGTCGCGCAGGATCAGCTCGATCCACAGCACGAAGGCGCCGAACACGGTGAAGATGCCGGCGATGAACACGGCGAAGACGGGCAGCTGCTCGCCTCCGGTGTTCGTCAGCACGACGCCCATGCCCTCGAGGAACGCCGCGGAGTCCGCCGCGACCCCGCCCGAGATGAACGCGCACATCCAGTCGGTGATGACCAGGGCGAGGTCGACGAGCTCCAGCGTCACGTAGGAGACGATGCCGGCGAGCGGGAGGTACAGGAGCAGCGTGCGCAGGACCTGGCCCGGCCGACCGTGCACCACGGCGTCGACGATGGCCAGGAGCACCAGCGGCAGCACCACCAGGCCCGCCAACGCGATCATCGTGTCGTACCGCGCGATGAACCACGGCGACGTCACCGCCGGCCGGGTGCTGGAGTCCAGGAACGCTGCGATCTTCGACAGGAACCACACCGCGCCGTCCGAGACGGCCTCGGTGAAGCTGTCGAAGGCGCTGCCCGTGACCGAGGGCAGCACCCCGTTCGTCAGTCCCCCGATCCCGCCGAGGCCGCCGCTGACGACCCGGCAGCCGATGTTGGCGGGCAGGCCGAGCACGTCGCCGCAGCGCTCGGAGGCCGCAGCGTTCTCCTGGGGCGTCCCGGCCGCGGTGCCGAACTCACCCGTACCGATCTCCAGCGGCTCCTCGGCCCGATCCCAGGGGTTCAGGCTCTCCGCGGCCGCTGCCGCCGGAGCGAGCGCCAAGACAGCGAGCGCGAGCGCGGCGAGCAGCGCGGCGGCGACCGCGAGCCGGGCTATGTGCGGGCGCGTCATCCCGCACCCTGCGGTCGGTACTCGTAGGCGTTGAAGCCCCGCATCTGCGAGAACGCTTCGTCCGTCACCGGCGCGGCGACCCCGGGAGGGTCCAGCGGCTCGATGCCGGTCACGGCCGTCAGCTTCCAGTCGGACTCCACCCAGGTCAGCTCCATCGTGCTGGACTGGGCCCGGAGGGGGAGCTGCGGGCCGGACAGACGCGTGACCCAGCCCGCGGCCCACACGGTGATGCTGGCCCGGTCCTCGGTGTAGTCGTCCACGCGGTAGCCGACGGGAACGGTGACCGCGAGGATCGAACCGTCATATGCGGCAGCGTCGCCGAGGCCGAGGTCGCCGTCAATGCGCTCGTAGGACGCGGCCACGGACGCCAGCAGATCGTCGACGGTGGCCGGGTCCGCCATGGTGCGATACGCCGTCTCCCGCCAGCTACGGTTGAACGCGCGCTTGTCGCCGATGGCCGAGAGGTAGCCGGTGGCCGCGGCCACCGCGCCGTCCTCGGAGCGCGCGTAGCCGACGGG
>Ga0136615_10000369_pt1 | contig 20580 bp, 20 predicted proteins | sample AntDrymUQ2882206_2_FD_106647 | JGI IMG/M metagenome (GOLD analysis project Ga0136615, IMG submission 106647) | Polar desert sand microbial communities from Dry Valleys, Antarctica - metaG UQ288 (22.06) | ecosystem: Environmental > Terrestrial > Soil > Desert | place: Antarctica: Dry Valley... | reverse complement strand
TCGAGACGATCAGCGGCATAGGAACCTTGATCATCTCTAGGACCGTGCCTGACCTGTCAGAAGCACCTCAATGCGGCGTGTCCACCTCAAACCACCCCAATCGCCCGAACCGCTCTATACGGTTATTTCCCAAACATGACAGAGCCCTGCCACGCCGGGGACGCCAGTGGGGATCTCAGGGCTGTTCGTGCCGGGTGCGGCACACTTGCCGGGTGTTTGAACCCAGTAGTTGATCACCGGTCGAGGTGGGGCTTGCGCTACGAGCTGGGGTTTGTGCTGGCCATGGTGTTGCGACGGCGTGCGCCGGGCACGACGAGGTGGCCGCCCAGGCCCAGTGGGCCGCAGACGCCCCAGGATGGGTGCTCAGGGCGTTCGGGCGCCAAGCCCGATCCGCTGACGGGCACGATCAGCGCACCGAGTGAGGCCACTGTGCGCCGCGCGCTGGCCCAGATCGGCGTCAGCGACCTGCAATGACGAAGCACCGACTCCGGTCGCGCCTGCGGGCGAGCACCGGGGACGGCGAGGGCGCCCGGCTGCCCGCAGTAGCCATCGACGGCAAGTCCGTGCCAGGCGCCACCGGCGGTGGCACACCCGCCCGCACCTGCTGTCTTCGGCCACCCACGACGGCCAGATCGCGATCACCGCGGCGGCGTAACCGCGTGCGACACGCAGAACTGGGTGACGGCGACCGGCAGAGCGCCCTCCCGCCGGTAGAAGCGGATGGCGCCGGTGTTCCACTCCGGCGTCTGCCAGCGAACGACCGAGACGTCGCGCTGCCGGGCGTCCTCGCCGGCCTGAGCCAGCAGCGCGACACCGATACCCCGCGCGCGGTGTGCCTCGTCCACGTACAGGCAGTCCAGGTGTAAGTACCGGCCCTCTCGCACACCGAACTCCATGGAGCAGCTCAGGTACCCGGCTAGCACACCGCCCGGCAGCTCCGCCAGCCAGCACCAGGCGACCGGGTCGGCGGTGAACCACACCTTCGCCAGCCGACCGGTGAACCCTTGTTCGGGTGGATCGAGCCGCTCGTAGCGGGCGTGTGCCTCGCACAACCGCGCCAGGCCAGTGAGATCCTGGTGGCCCGCTTTTCGGAGGCGGTAACCTACTTCGCTCACCAGACCGGCTCACGGGGCGCTACCGCTGGAGTCAGTGAGGGAAAGTGCGGCAACACTTCGTCGGCGAGTTCGTGGATGACCTCCTTGCGCGGCCGGATGCAGTACTGCACGCCGAGCGCGGCGTGGTTGATTCCAGCGTCCTGCCAGCGTCCGAGCAGCTCAATCAAACCCTCCCGGCCCGTCTGCAGGATGTGCCCGCCGCGCAGTGGTGTCGGTGGGTGCATGGGGTCCTCGACCAGATCGATCCACTCGTTGGTCGCGGCGGGCCGGAACTCTTCACCGGGGACCAGCTCACGCCACCGGGCGATCTTGTCACCGAGCTGGCGTGGCCCTTCGGCGGTCGATGTCGGACCGGGGTAGACCAGCCAGCCGTCGGCGTGCTTGGCTATCCAACCGAGCTCCTGGCGTGCCGAGCCGGTCACCACCATTGGGATCCGGCCGAATGCCGGTTTGGGTATCAGGTTTGCCGAGCCGACCACTCCCAGTGGCGAATCGGCCTGGCCACCATGGGTGCGGACCAGCCTGTGTATCAGGTCGAGCGAGTCGCGGAACCGCGCTCCGCGTGACTCGAAATCGATGCCGTACGCGGGGAATTCAGCCGGCCGATCGCCGGACGCTACCCCCAGCACCAGCCGGCCGCCGGACAGTTGATCGATCGAGCATGCTTGTTTGGCCACGTCGATCGGGTGACGCAGAGTGATAATCGCGCTACCGAAGGCGAGAGTGATGTGCTCGGTCTTTGCGGCCAGCCAACCAGCGTAAGTCCACGAGCCTTATCAGAAACTCGGGCCGCCACCAGCATCACTGCAGGTCACGCACACGGTGGCCCGAGTTTCTGATAAGGCTCCACGGGTCGTACACCTGGCCGACGTCTGCGGTCGGCTCCACCTGCAACGGCACGTCACGCAGCCATAGGGCGCCGAAACCGCTGCGATCGGCGGCCACGATCACCTCACCCTGCCCACCCATCCGGTCGAAGTCACCGTCGTATCGCCACAGAGGCAGGAACAGACCCACCGTCAGTCGCCCGGGCGCGAAGATCCGCGCGTAGCCGGGATGAGAGCTGCACCAGGTTCCAGTCATGCGCTGGTTACCCCCGCCTCGCCCACCGGTATCGGCAGTTCGAACCGGACCTTGGCCAGTTCGGCCGCGTCGGTGAACAGCGCCGCGATGTGTTCATCGGTTTCGCTGACCTGCTGCCAGCGTATCGCTGTGGCGCCCAGCTCCGACGCGTGCGTGGTGACCGCGCCAAGCAGGGCCGCCCCGAGATCGGCAACTGAACCGGAATCGAATATCACGAAACTCTGTATATCAATTAAATTGCGAGCTTGCCAGGTCGAGAACAGTGTCGTGTGGATTGCATATCCACAGATTTCGCCAGATCTTTCGACAACATGACACCACGCGCGTACTGGTTCGCCAAATAGGGCCTCCGGCAGAGTTTCCGACCATCCCGGACGGCCTGCTCCGGCGAGCAGTTCTAGATCATCCGGTCGAGCGGGGCGCGCTGTGCCGATTGCTTCGGATTGCACACGCATCGGTTGCCTCCCAGGCCAAACTATCGAACATGGTAACTCAATTTTCCCGCCATGTCACTACCTGCCACACCGGGCATCGGCGTTCGCACCGTCCTGTAGTGGCCATGGATCGAAGAGGACACATTACCGCGCTGGAGGGCACCGGCCGACCTCTGGCACCCTGGCCGGAGGAGCTTCCGCGCGCGCCACCACAGCTATGCTGTAGTCAGGACACTAAATTGTGAAGAGGAGTGAAGTGGATGACCGCCACGCACATGATTCCTGGTATCGATATTCCTTCGGCAACGGCTGATCCGACCGCGTATGTAGATCGTCTGCTGGAGATCGCCGATAACTGCGATCCGTTCGAGGTGCTCGCGACGAGCCCCGTCAGGGCCAAGGAACTATGCGCCGACACGCCGATCGCTCTGATCGAGCAGGCTCCGGAACCCGACGAGTGGCCGGCAGCGCAGATCGTCGGCCACATGTACGATGTGGACATTGTCTACGGCTTCCGTTGGCGCTTGGTGGTCACCGAAACCAACCCCGTCTACCCCGGCTACGACGAGGCGCTGTGGAGCCCACTGGCCCGCCTGCCGTTCTGGCAGACCCTGGATGCCTGGACCGGGTTACGTGCCTCCAACGTCGCGCTGCTGCGCGCCATTCCCCGCCAGGACTGGCGGCAACGCACCGGGCGGCATGGCGAGCAGGGCGTCGAGACCATGGAGGTCATGATCTACAAGGTGGCCGGCCACGACATCGGTCACCTCAACCAGATCTACCGCGCGCTACGCGCTGTCCGGCGCGCGGCTGACCTGGATGTCACCGCTCTGGACACGACTTACCATGCGATGAGCCCCTTCGCCTGAGGCCGTTCGTCGTCCTCAGCAGCCACAGTTGCCGTGCCTGACCGGTGCGGTCAGCGGGTCGACCTCGTTGCGTCTCGTGCCTTCTATGTCTATGACGGGGAAACCCTCACGTATCCAGTACTCGTAGCCGCCGAGCATCTCCTTCACCCGGTATCCCAATACAGCGAAGGCGTACGCTGCCCTGGTGGCACCGTTGCAACCCGGACCCCAGCAATACGTGACGATGACCTTGTCGCAAGCGATGAGCTCTTCGGCTCGGGCCGCGATCGAATCGGTGGGCAGGTGTAGAGCGGAGGGGATGTGCCCCTGGTCCCACGCCTCCTTACTGCGTGAGTCGACTAGCACGAAGTCGGCGACTCCGGCTTCAATGTCGGCATGCACGTCTGCGACGTCCGCCTCGAAAGCGAAGCGACTGTAGAAATGCGCTGCCGCTGTCTCCGGTTCCGCGGCAGGGATGCGCAGCACAACCGACGCGTTCTGCGAGGGAGAGGACACAGGATACTCCTTTAACTTCAATGCGAGCGGTGTCAAAAGTTGTCGGAATCGACTGATACCTACACGCATCGCTCACTCTCCGTAGTTTTCCGGTCTAATCTGTTCGAAGACCCGCCGATCGACAGAGTAACAAGGCCGACCATCACCAGCGCGGTGACGCGCTGTCCTCATCGACTGCTGGCACGAAAGTGACACGCGGGTTCACCCGGGGTAGGTGATACACTCTCCATATGGTTAGTTTGACCTGTCGTCGAGCCAATGATGGTGACATCTGGGTTGGGGAGTCTAAATGCCGCGCACGTCAGTCGATTCCCGTGCGATCTTCCGCATGGCTATCACGGAGCCTACCGCGATCGATCCGTACAGGGCTCAGGAGGTCGAGGGTATTGGGATCACCAAGCAGATATTCATCGGATTGCTGCAGATCGACGCAGGCCACTGGCTCGTCCCGGCGGTTGCCGGAGCATGGGAATGCGATACCGAGGGCCGGATCTGGACGTTCCACCTGCGTAACGATGTTCGGTTCAGTAATGGCGAGCAGGTTGACGCGACGAGCTTCGTACGGGGCTTCAATCGCGCGCTCGATCCGGCGGCGGTGACTGAGACGGCGTACCACATGGCGGGCATACGCGGATTCGCTGAGGTAACCTCGGGAGCTGCGGGCGAACTGGCTGGGCTGCGCGTCGCCGACCAGTGGACGCTGGTCGTTGAGCTGTCCGAGGTTGACTTCGAGTTTGATAAGAAGACAGTGCAGCCAATATTCAGCCCGGTGCCGAGCGTGGCCGGTCCGGCGATCAATCCAGCGTACAACGACCAGCCGATCGGCAATGGCCCTTACTTGATGGCCGAGCCGTGGCGGCATCACGAGTCGATCACGCTGCGGCGCAACTCCGAATGGTTCGGCGCCCCACTCGCCGCAGAGGAGATCCACATCGAGATCCTCGGGCAGGCGCAAGATGAGTACACTGGATTCCTTGACGGCCGCTACGATTACGCTAGGGTGCCCGGCGAACTGGTCGTCCAGGCCAGGGCGCGGTTCGAGCCTGGCGATGGTTTCCTCGAACACGACCTGCCCGGTCTGCATTACCTGATCCCGTTCTGCCACCAAGGCCCGATGGCCACGCTCGCCGGTCGGCGCGCGGTGTCGGCGGCGATCGATCGTGACCGGATTGCCGAGGAGCTGTTCTTCAACAGCCGTCGGCCTGCGCACTCGTTGGTGTCACCGTGGTTCTCCGACGTGCATGTGGCCGGACTCGGCGCCCCGTACACAAATTTTGATCCCGAGCTTGCCAGAGAATGTGCGGCTGATGCCGGACTGGCCCCCGGTGACCGGCTGGACTTCGCCTACAACACCGGTGCAGGCCACGACGGATTCGTGCTGGCGATCGCCGAGCAGTTACGCACAGTTCTGCGACTGGATGTCCGACTGCGACAATTGACCACAGCGGGCCTGGTCGCCTACCGCACGTCGGCACAGGCCAGCGGAATCTGCCGGGCCGGCTGGGCATACGACTACCCCACTCCCGACAACCTGCTCTTCCCGCTGCTGCACTCGTCCTGCACCGCATCAGACCATGAGGGCTCAGCTCACGGGGATAACGAGGGCCGATACGTTAATCCTGCCTTCGACCTGGCGGTGGCCAGGGCACGGGCCACCGCGGATGAGGCCGACCGGGCACGGCGATGGCGGGAGGCCGAGGCCATCGCGGTCGCCGACATGGCGTTGATCCCACTATGGTACCGCACTGAACACCGGGTTTTTGCAGCCGACCGATTCGCCGATCTGACTCTTGATTTCTTCGGCAATCCGACGCTCGGCCGCATGCCCACGCACGGATCCGGTTAGCGATCTTCGGTTGCTGAGTTCTTCGCATTTGCTTCATTCTTTCCGGCAGCCGGTCTGGACAGAGGCCACCGCGGGCACTAACGGCGCGGGCACTACACGGCGATGATGTCCAGCTTGGCGTCCAAATCCTCGGCGATGCGCTCGATCCGGTCGATGTCCTCCGGTCCGCGGTATGGAGCCGCGATGGCGAGCGATCCAGCGAACTCGTACCAGCCTTCCGGCGGCTTGCGCAGCGTGGCGCCTGGTTTGGCGGCGGTCAGGTATGAGCGGAAGTAGGGCGATACAGCCACGTCGCCCGCGCGGTTACGCATGATCGTGCCGGTGCGGTAGGCGTACTTGATGCAGGTGGCCATCTTCGGTTCAGACCGACGCAGCTCGCCGGCCCACACCTGCTCTTCGAGCGCGGGATCGGTGCCGGCCAGCGTCGCCTTGATGAGCAGCCGGATCGGGTCCAGCGAGTACACCTCGCGCAGGCAGAGATAGTTCTGGCCGCCGGAGAGCCGGGTGCTGAACTCGATCACGCGGTAACGGCCGTCGGTTCCCCGCCGGAACTCGGCGTTGAACCCGCAGTGGTCCATCCCGAGGGCGTCGACGATACCCTGGGTGATCTCGACCAGTTCCGGTTCCTCCTCGGGGGTGCGGAACGGCAGCGTGTAGTAATCCTCCTCGAAGTACGGACCGCCCATCTGCATCTTGTTGATCACGCCGGCCAGGTGGAACTTCCCGAACAGCACCACGCCGTCCAGGGTGACCTCCTTGCCGGGCAGATACTCTTCGATCAGCGCGATCGGCCGCTCGTGACCGGCGAGGAAGTAGCCTTCCCAGCTCGTGGCCAGCGAGGCGACCTCAGCTAGCGCCGCAGCCAGATCGACCTCGCCGGAGGCGAGCGTGACACCGATACTCGCCGACAGGTACGTCGGCTTGACGATCACCGGGTAGCGGAAGCCGGCCATCGCGGCGAGCCCCTCGGCGACTGGATCGGCCCGGGTGATCGGGGCGGACCGCGGGCTGGGCAGGCCGTGCTTGCGCAGCAACTCCCGCTGCAGCCGCTTGTCCCTGCTGATCTCGTCGGCCTCCGGGTTGGCCCATTCGTGACCGAGCTCGCGGTTGACCAGCGAGGTCAGCACGAGATCGCTCTCGTAGAAGGTCAATGCGGCACCGATGCCCAGACGCCGCGCCTGCTCGACGAGGTAGGAGACGTTGGTGTCGAGGTCGGCCTCCGGAGAGATCGGCACGACGGAGGCGAACCGGCCGTCGAGCCACGCTGCGGCAACCTGGGTGGCCAGGTGCACATCGATGCCCAGCCGGTGCAGCGCCTCGATGTGTTCACCATTCCACCCGTAGGTGTTACGCATGACGAGTAGCAGCTTCGTCACTCCCGAGCCCCTTTCGCGATGCGATCTCCGTCAGCAGGCGGCTTTGTTCGGATCGAGATCCGCTCGGTGAGCTCGGCGCACAGGCTGAGCACTGAGTCGGTGTCGACGCCGACCGCGATCACCTGGCCGCAGCGGTCCCAGTTGGACCCCGGTCGGATCACCGAGCCCGGCTCGACAGTCACGTCCAACGCGAGGACGTCCGGATGCTCCCGGACCGCGTCGGCTCCCGCCACCTCGATCACCTCGCCGGGCTCGCCGAGCAGAAACCGAGTGGCCGCGGCACGCACCAGCGGTGGACGCTGTGCCAGCGGCTCGGTCAGCCCGAACGGCACACCCACCGTGAGTAGCTCGAAATCGACGCCGTACGCCGCTTCGAGGAGGTCGACGATCCGGTCACCGCCGATCCGGTTGTGCCCTTCGATGATCTTAGGCCCATTTACGGTCAGCTTGATCTCGGTGTGCGAGGCCCCGTGTGTCTGGCCGATCGCATCGAGGAACATCGTCGTGCAGCCGATGAGTACCGCCTCGGCCCGCTCGTCGATCCGGGCCGGCTGAGCGTGCCCGAGCTCCACGAAGCCCGAGGTGAGCTTCTCGGTCACCGCGACCACCACATGCCGGCCGTCGAAGCTGAATGCTTCGATACTGTACTCTGGGCCATCGATGTATTCCTCGACGATGTGCGGTCCGACGTCGAAGAACCCGCCCCACTGCAGGTCGGTACGTTCGCGCAGCTCCTCGACCTGCCGCCAGACACCGAGGATGTCCTCGGGACCGTCGACGCGGTGCACACCGAGGCTGGCCGTCACATTTGACGGCTTGACGATGAGTGGGTAGCCGTGCTGCTGACCGAAGACGAGCAGGCTCTTCTCGTCGGTCGCCTCCTCGGCGGCGACGCTGGCCGCCGCGATCAGCCCGCCGAGGGCAGCGAGGTGCTTGCGCATCGCGAGCTTGTCCTTGAGCAGCCTGCTCACCTCGTAGGAGTTGCCGCGCAGCCCGAGCAGATCGTTGACTCTGGTCGCGGGGCCGAGGCCGGGTTCGGTGAGTGAGACGGCGGCGGTGAAACCGTACGCCTGGTGCGCGGCGACGAGCAGAGGCTCGACAGTGTCCCAGTCCGTGTAGTCGGCGATGATCACCGCGCGGGCCAGCTGCGCGCTCTCCGGCACGAACTGGTCCCGGTGCTGGACCAGCACAACGTCAAGGCCCAGGTCGACCGCTTTGTGTACGGTGTCGATGCGCCCACCGATTACGAGCAGGGTGCCCGCGGGTCCGCCGCTTTCTGCTGCCATGAACCCAGATGATGACCGATGGCCGCGCCTGGTGGAACGCCGGAGGTTGACCTGTTCGTGCCATGGTCACGGTGGGCCGCATGGATGCGGCGGCGCAAAGGTGGCCACTTGACGCCAAGGTGAAACCAGGACACGATTAGTCATCGGTATCTGCGCAAATACCACCAAGATAGTGTTCTGGTCGGGTATCGGGCCCGCAGGTCACATTGTCCATGATTCGGGAGAGTGGAAATGGCGAGCGGACAGGTCTCGCTGACACGACGCATCATCGGGTTGCCGCGGGCCGCCTGGGTGATCTGCATCGGAATGTTCATCAACAAGTTCGGGAACTTTCTGAGCGTCTTCCTGATCCTCTACCTGACCGCTGAGGGGTACTCGACGTTCCAGGCCGGTATCGCGCTCGGCGCGATCGGTTTGGGCAGCTTCTTCGGCAACGGGGTCGGCGGAACCGTCGCCGATCGCATCGGCAGGCGCTGGGCGATCGTGGTATCGATGTTCGGCACTGCCGGGTTCACCCTGCTCGTGCCGTTCGCCTCCGGCATCTACGTGATTATCGGGCTCGCGATCGTGATCGGCTTCTTCAGTCAGCTGTACCGGCCAGCGGGTGGAGCGATCCTGGTCGACACGGTCAGCGAGTCCGAACGCATCGCGGCATTCGCGCTGCTCCGGTTGGCGATCAACCTCGGTATGTCGGTCGGACCGGTGCTGGGCGGCCTGCTGTCCAATATCTCCTACAACTACCTGTTCGTCGGCAACGCGGTGACTTCGCTCCTGTTCGGGCTGTTGGTGCTGCTGTTGCTGCCGGAGACCAAACCGGCTCAGCAGGACCACGTTGAACACGTCCCGGTAGCCGCGAAAGGCGGCTACCGGGACGTGTTTGGCGATCCGGCGATGCGGCTGTACCTGTTGGCGATGTTCGCGGCAACCTACGTCTACGTGCAGACCGTCGCCACGTTGCCCTTGCACGTCAGAGACGCCAACCTGAGCAACCAGTTCTACGGGCTGCTACTCGGCATCAATGCGCTGATCATCGTACTGGTCGAGCTTCCGCTGGTGAAGTTCACGGAGAAACGTTCCGCCCGCCATGTCATGGCCCTCGGCCTGCTGCTGCTCGCGTTCGGCGTCGGGTCGACCGGAGCGGCGGACGGCAAGGCACTGCTCGTGATGACTGTGATGGTGTGGACCTTCGCCGAGATGATCTACACGCCGGTGGCGACGGCATACCCCGGCATGCTCGCCCCGGAAGACCTGCGCGGTCGTTACCAGGGCGCCGAGGGCATCGCGATCACGCTGGCGCAGACCGCGGGCCCCGCCCTCGGCGGATTCCTCTACGCGGTCAGCACCACCACACACTGGGTGTCCTGTGGCGTGATCGCGGTGATCGGTGCCGGTCTGATCTTGGCGGCCAAGCACCCGGGGCAGCCGGAGACACCGGCCGAATCCAGCCTGGACAGTGCGGCGGTGCTCGACGGGATCCCGGGCCAGAAGATCGCCGACCAGTGACCCGGTGCGGGCCGGTTCAGAGCAGGCCCAGGCGGGCCGCGCTGACCCCGGTTTCGAACCGGCTCTTGGTGCCCAGTTGGCGCATCAGCCGGGCCATCATCCTGCGCACGGTGCGCAGCGACACCCCGAGCTTGCGCGCGACGGCCTCGTCGGTGAGGCCCTCGCCGAGCAGTCTGACCACGGTTCGCTCGGTCTCGTCGAACTCCTCGGCGGCGACCGGCGGCGCGGGACCGCCGAGCGGGATCGCCATCTCCCAGGTCTGTTCGAACAGGTGCAGCAGCGCGGTGAGCGGACCCTTGCCGGACAACAGCACCGCACCCGCACGGCTCAGCTCCGGGTCGATCGGGAGCAGCGCGGTGCTCCGATCGAAGATCACCATGCGGAGCGGGAGGACGGGGGCGGTGCGCACCTCGGCGCCCTGCTCGACCAGCCACTGGGCGTGCGCCTTCGACGGCGGGTGGTTCCGGATGCTCTGCAGGTAGATCGACCGCAGGCGCAGTCCTCGTTCCAGCGCACTCTGGTCGGCCGGCCGGCTCGCCTCGATGGTGTCCGGGCTCTGGATTCCCATGCTGAACGCGACGATCTCCGAACGGGCCGATGCGGCGAGCTCATCGATGCGGTTGCGGATGACATCGATACCGTCCAGACATTCAGTGTCCACTCGGTTGTGGACGGCCCGCCAGTCCGAGTGCTCGGCGGCGAACCGCGCAACCGCCAGCCTGGCCTGCTCGATTTCCCTGCGGCGGTCGGTCAGCATCGCCTCCTGGTCGACGATCAGCGCGTTCAGGCCGATCTCCGGGCTAACCGGATGGAGTTTGCCGGGTTCGTCCCAGGACGGGCGGACGAGTGCGAGCCGCTTGAGATCACTCATCGCCGCCATAACCGTTTCCGGTGAAATTTGCAATCCTTCGGACAGGTCACCGATATCCAGCTCCGGATTTCGGAGCAGTATCTGATAAACAGCGACGGTGGGCTCATCCAGGCCGAGATGATCCAGCATTACTCCTCCAGAGGTTCATATTGATCGGATGGTGGAGGCTCCCACGACGAGCAGCAGCGCCGCTACCGCGACGCAGGCCCCGCGAACTCGCCCGGATGCGAGAGAACAGGCGCCGCCGAACATGGCGAGCAGATAGGACAGCCAGGTGGCGAGGCTGGGGCCGGCCAGTAGACCGGTCACGGTCCATCCGGGCATCGCCGCGATCGCGACCACCGCGACGCCCGCCGCGCCGACGCCGGTCCGGGCCACTCGCCCGCCCGGACCACCCAACGCGTGCATGAACCGGGCGGCAGCAGCAATGTTGGTCACGCAGTACACGACAAGCACCGCGGCGGCGAGCACAGCCAGGCCCCGCACTGCGCTCGAGTCGGTACGCGCGGCGGGGAGCCGCTGCGACAGCACCACGACAAGCAGCAGGTACCCGGTCAGCACGAGCCCCGCGCCCATCGCGACACCACGGATCACCGTGCGGCCGTCGGCCAGTCCCGGCGCGATCCTGGCGCTGGACTCCCAGCCCACGCCGGCGAACAGCACCACGAACAGCGCGCCGCCGAACCAGTTCGGATCCGGAATCAGCAGCGCCGGCGCGGTGAACACCTGCGGCAACGCGCAGCAGGCCAGCGCGATCGCTCCGGTCACCGCCAGCCGCAGCCGGCGACCGCGATCACCGAGTACGACGCCACCTGTCGACGCCGCGGTGGCTGAGGCCAGCACGAGTGCGCCGAGCAGGTAGGCGTGCTCGGGCTGCCCGAGCCCGTAGGCGAGAAAACCCCCCGCAGCCACCGCGATCGCACCCTGGCCGATCACGAACCCCGCCAGGTAGGTGGCGAGCACGACCCGGCGCACCCTGCCGCCGAGCGTGGCGCCGACCACGTCGAAGATCGATTCGCGCTTCTCGGAGAGTGCTCTGGCCACCAACCCGAGACAGGCACTGAAACCTGCACCGATCAAGAGGGTGATCAGCCAGGCGGCGGGAGCATCATCACCGGCCAGCCCTGCGGTCACGGGCGGAACGAGCAGCATCCCGGCGCCGAGCACGGACTCGGCGAGCCCGAGCCCGACCCGCCGGGCGGCCCACAGCTCACCCCGCGGACCGTCCGCACTCGTCGCCTCGGCGGTCATCTGATCCGGCTCAGCCCGTGACCGGCCGGAACAACTCGGGCAGTACCGGCCGGATTTCCTGGCCTGCCGGTACGAGCTGACCGATCCCAGCCGGCCACGGCAGCACCTTGTGGAACGGATCGGCGAACTCCAGGCCCAGGGTGTTCCAGACCACCTCGGCGAATCCCGGCATCAGCGGCGCCGCGCCCGCCGCGATCCTGGCCAGCGCCTGAACCTGCAGCACGAGCTCAGCGGCATACCGGTCACCGCCTTGCGCACGCCGTTCGGTCAGCTGTGCGCGCTGCGCGACCGCACACTCGATGACGGCCTGCAACGTGGCAGCCGCGGCGTGGGGCGAGAATTCCTCCGGCTCCAGCGCGGCACTGAGCCGGGCGGGCAGCATATCTAGCATCCTGGCCAGGGGCCCGTCCGCCCTCGGCGGCGTGGACGACAGTACACCGGCGAAGTCCCGGGCCACCAGCCCTACCACCTCGGTGGCCCAGCCTTGCAGGCCATCGACGAGCAGGTGCCGCGATGTCTCCTGGAAGTCCTTGCCGAAGAAGTTGGTCTGCTCTCGCTCGGGTCCGGACAGGCACAGATAGAACCGCAACTGGTCGGCCGGCACCCGGCGGAGGAACTCGTTGCCCCAGATGGCGTGGCCGCGGCTGGTGGAGAACTTGTCGCCCTCCAACCGGTAGAACTCGTTGGTCACCACCTGCTCGGGCAGCACCAGCCCACCGTGGGCGAGGAACAGCGCCGCCCACAGGATCGCATGCGAGAAGCTGCAGTCGAACCCGATGAACTCGAACACCCTGGTCGCCGGGTCCCGCCAGGCATCCAGCCCCTCGTCGCCGCGACCGAGTGCCCTGCTATGGGCGAGGGTCGCGGCCACATAGCCGAAGATCCCGCTGTACCAGGTGTCCAGGATGTTGCCCCGCCAGCCGTCCAGCGGCACCGGGATACCGTAGTCGGCGATACGGCTGATCGGGGTCACCGGAAGTGGCCGGGAGAACATCTCGTCCAGGTAGGCGCGCAACGCCGGGCGCATCGGCCGGTCCGCGTAGTACTCCCGCAGGGGCTCACGGTAGCGTTCGAGCGGGAAGAAGATCCGCTCAATGGTCCGCAGCTGCGGTGCCTGCAGGCACCGCGTGCACTGCGGCTCGGTCAGGCCGGATGATTCCTGTGGGCGGCCACACTGCTCACAGTAGAAGCCGTCCGAGGGTTCGGCGCAGAACTGGCACCGCCCGCGCATCTCGGCCTCGTACAGGTACCGCTCGCACTCGGCGCACCAGTACACCGGGAACTTTGCGACGTCGAAGGCACCTTTGTCCCACAGTTCCAGGAAGAACCGTTGGACGATCTCGGTGTGCAGCGACTCGCGCAGCGGGTGGGTGAAGTAGTCGTGCTGCATGCCAGCCAGGCCGAGGGTCTCCTCCATCCGTCGGCCGAACACATGTGCGGTCTCGTACGCGCCGCGCCCCAGCTCGGTGGCCCGGCGTGGCACGTAACAGGAGTGACCGTCGGAGTAGCCCACGTAGGTGACGTCCTGGCCGACCTGGTGCAGGTACCTGCGCAGCACGTCGGCCCCGAGGAAGGGACCGGACAGGTGCCCGAGGTGCAGGTCCCCATTGGGGTTGGGTGGTGCGCTGGTGATAATGACGCGCGCTGAGGAGTTCATCGTGCCGCATTCTCTCGGATCGTCGGTATTTCAGTGGAAATGGCTCTGGCGGCCGATCCAGCCGTCGATTCGTCCTGCCTGCAGCCGTTCCGGGCGGCCCGGTCAGCGATCACCAGCGGAGCGTGGCGGGCGCTGACCCTGGAGCCCGGCGGTACCGACTCGAGCACCACGGCGTGCGCCCCGAGCTGGGAGCCGGCCCCGATGGTCACCGGACCGAGCACACTGACGTTCGTGCCGATGATCACGCCGTCCTCGATGGTCGGGTGCCGCTGCGCACCCGGCTCGCGCTCCAGATCGCGCCACCAGCCAATCGAACCCAGCGTGACCTGGTGATAGAGCATCACGTCGTCGCCGATGCGCACGGTTTCGCCAATGACGACGGCTGAACCGTGATCGATGAAGAATCGCCTGCCGATCGTGGCGCCGGGATGGACCTCGATACCGCTGAGCCATCTCCCGAGCATGGACAGCGCTCGCGCGGCCAATTTCAGATCGCGCCGGTAGCACCGGTTGGCCAACCGATAGATCCACAGCGCGTGGATGTGCGGGTAGAGCAGGACCTCGACCCGGCTCCGGGCAGCCGGGTCCTTGGCCAGCACCACGTCGACGTCCTCGATCATCCGCAGCAGCACGGTGCGCAGCGATCCCGGGCTACGGGTGCCTTCACATGTGGGCATAGGGAAACTCGCTCTCGATTGATACGCCGGCGGCGAAGCGTTGTGGCCGGTATGCGGAGAGCAACTCGGACTCGATGGCGGTGAGCAACTCCTCGGCGACCAGCTCACCGACCGCTGGGGCCACCTTGACCCCGCCGCCGCTGAACGCCGTGCACAGATACAGTCCGTCCGGCCCGGCCGCACCGATCACCGGCCGCCGGTCGGGTGAGTAGCTGTCAAAACCGACCCGCGCGGCGACCAGCCGGCCGGTGCGCAGGCCGGGCACCCGTTGGGCCAACCTCGCGGCGGCATCGCACGCCGCCGGCTCGGCCATCGGCTCAGGCTCGGTATCGGGATCGGGATCCACGGACGGATCGAGTGGCACCCCGAAGTACAGTGCGCCGCCCTCGGCCGGGCGGAAATAGGTGCCGAGCGTGTCGTCGATGCAGATCGGCAAGTCACCCGGCGCGGCGTCGATCCAGGCTCGGGCCACCCCGATGCGGCGCCCGGCCAGCGGCAGCTCGATTCCGACGTCGGCCAGCATCGTGCCCGTCCACGCTCCCGCGCACAGCACCACCCGGTCCGTGCCGATCACGCCCAGGCTGGTGCGGACGCCGGTCACCCGATCCCCGGTGAGGGCCAGACCGAGCACCCGGACACCCTCGGCGACGATCGCGCCGTGCCGATCGGCAGCGGCGAGCAGGGACAGCGCCGCAGCGGCTGGGTCCGCGTAGCCGCCGTCCGGTTCGTAGCCGATCACCACATCGGGTGGCACCCGCAGGCCGGGGTGCAGCTCGGTCAGCGTGCTCGCTCCGATCACACTGCTCGCCCCGCCGACCTCGTTGACTGCAGCCACGTTCTTGGCCAGCTGGTCGGCGTACCGGATGTCGACCAGCACGGCGAATCCGGTGCGGGTGTAGACCGGTTCCGGCCCGACCTGCTCGGACCAGTGGTGGAACACCCGGGTGCCACGCACGGCGAGCTCGATGTCGCAGCGGGCGGTGTGGTTCTGCCGGATCAGTCCGCCAGACCGGGTGGTCGCTCCACGTCCCGGCGGCATGCCCTGCTCGCAGACCAGTACCCGGCCCGCGCCACGCCGCGCCAGATGGAAGGCGGCGGCGGCGCCGACGATACCGCCACCGACGACGACGACCTCGTATCCGCCGGTCATGACATTATGGGAAGCGGGTCGCTGTCGTCCCACCAGATGCTCAGGAACAGCAGCTGTTCGGTACCGGTGTTGGTCAGGTCATGCTCGATTTCCGGGGTGATATAGATCGTGTCGCCGAAGCCGACCTCGCGTTCGTCCGCGCCGATCCGCATCACCCCGCTGCCCCTGACGACGAAGAAGATCTCCTTCTCGTCGTGCGAGTGCGGGGTAACCGTCTCACCGGGCTCGACAGCGACCCACGCCCCACCCCACACCGGCTCGGGCACGCCGTCCCATGGAAATACGCGCACCGCAGTGGTGTTGTACGCCGGTTCAGGCTTGAGGTCTTCCGGTCCCCAGGACTTGAGCTTCATAGTTTTCTCCTCTCTCTGTTCAGGCTCAGGGGAGATCGTGTCACCGCAGTGCGGCCACCGGGCCGCCGTGGCCGTTGGCGTGCGCTCCGGTGATCGGGGCCGGCAGGTGCGTCCAAACGTCCCGCAGGATCTCGGCGGCCTTGACGGCCATCGTGCTGAAACTGGTGGCGCTGTTGATGCCGTGGCGCCACTCGGTGATTCCGTTGAGGTAAACACCGACCGCGCAGTCGGGAGTGACACCGAGCCGGAAAGCCCTGCTGACCACGGGATCGCCCGCCTCGTCCCGGTCGACGTACTCGGCGAACGCGTCGAGCATCGCGGGCAATTTCGGCTCCCGGAAACCCGTGCACAGGATGATCATGTCGACGTCCAGCTCATCGTGCTCGGCGGTGTTCACCTCACGAAGCACGAGCCGGTAGCCGCCGCCCGGTGCCAGGTTACAGGCATCGATCGCGGTGCGCTTGCGCAGGTGCAACCGCCGGCCGCCCCAGTGCTGATCCTCGTAGACCGCTTTGTACAGCGCGGTGCTCAGGTCGGGGTCGACTGACGCGTAGTTGGTCGAGTGCACCTCTCCGAAGACTCTCCGGCGCTGCTCGGTGTCTAGTGCGTAGAAGTAGTCGGTCTCCGCGGGGAAGTACGCCTCGTTGCTGAAGTGGCCGAGGTTGTACATCCGGAATCCGGAGTTGCGCGCCAGCGAGTGGATCTGCGCGTTGGGCAGCGCTCCCGCCAGGTGCAGGATGATTTCTCCGGCATTCTGCCCAGCACCGATCACCGCGATCCGTTCCAGCCGACCGGCCGCGGCCATCCTCGGCAGGTACTCCGAGGAGTGGAAAACCCGGTCGCCGACGTACGGGGCGAACAGCTCCGGCACGTAGGGTGCATGGCCAACCGAGACCAGCACGTTGCGGGCCAGGTAGGAGCACGGCGCACCGCTGCCCGAGTCGGTGCCGGTCACCCTGGCCGCCACGACCGTTCCCTCCCGGAGCACCGGGGTCACCTCGGTGACCTCGGTGTGGTATCGCACCGGCAGCGTGATCTGATCGGCCACCCACTGCGTGTACTCCGACCACTCGTGCCGGCTGACATAGCCACCCATTAATGTGAACGGGTAGAACCGACCGGTATCGAGCAGATAGCTGGGAAAGGTGAACCGGCTGCGTGGATTGCGTGGGGTGGCGTAGTCGCGCAGGAAATGGTGCTGGATATCGGTTTCCGGCAGCAGCATGTTGGGCTGCCAGGCTGCGTTCGGAGCCCGCTCGACGAATTGGGTGGACAGCCGGGGCGTGTCGGTCGGCAAGAACTCGATGCCGTCCTCGATAGCGGTGGCGACCGCGATCGCCGCGGGACCGAAGCCGATGCCGAGCAGATCGATTACCGGGTCAGGCATGCTCATGGGGGGTCCTCACTCGTTGATCATTTCGACGACGGAGAAGCATTCGTCGGCCTCGACGAACGCTGCGGTGAGTGCGGTATACGCGGCGTCGACGGCCTCGGCGGTGACGTTGAGGGCAGGCAACATCCGGACCACGCCGGCACCCCGGCCGCCCAGCTCGACGATCAAGCCGTTGCGCAACGCCGCGGCCTGCACATTTGCGGCCAGCGCCGAGGCGGGCGCGCCGGTGACCGGATCGGCGAGTTCCACACCGAGCATCAGACCCAGGCCGCGGACCGCCGAGATCCACGGAGTACGCATGGCCAACAACTCCAGGTGAGCGCGAAGTTGCTCACCCCTGGCCCGCACGTTCTCCATGATCCGATCACGTTTGATCACCTCAATAGCCTTCACCCCGGCGGCGAAGGCCAGCTGGTTGCCGCGAAACGTGCCGATGTGCGCGCCGGGCTCCCAGGTGTCCAGCTTCCGGTCGTAGATCAGCACGGCTACCGGCAGACCCAGTCCGGACAGCGCTTTGGAGGCGACGATCACGTCCGGCTCGATGCCGTACTGTTCGAACGCGAACCAGGTGCCGGTACGCCCGCATCCGGTCTGTACCTCATCCACGATCAGCGGAATGTCCAGTTCGCGGGTGATTGCCCGGACCCGCCTGGCGAACTCGGGAGTGGCCGGGATCGTCCCGCCCTCGCCCTGCACCAGCTCAAGGATCACCGCCGCCGGGCGGACGATCCCGCCGTTGGCGTCGGTCAGCGCCCGTTCCAGGTAGGTCGCGCAGTTGGTGTCGCAGCTCTCTGGCTTCAGGCCGAGTGGGCAGCGCGCGCAGTAGGAGTACGGGAAGAAGTGGACGCCGGGCAGGGCGCCCCCGATCGACCGCTTCGCGTCGAGCGCCCCGCTCACCGCCATGGCCCCGGCCGTACTGCCGTGGAAACCGCCCTGGAAGCTGACTACGTCGGCTCGGCCGGTCGCGGTCTTGCAGAGCTTGATCGCGGCTTCCACGCCGTTCGCCCCGGTCGGGCCGCAGAAGTGCAGCTTCATCCGGTCGCGCAGGCCCTCGGGCAGCATCCTCAGCTGCGCTTGGATGAACGCCTCCTTGGCTGGTGTCGGTAGGTCCAGACCGTGCACGTAGGTGGTCAGCTGCCGCTGCACGGTGGCGACGAGCTCGGGATGGTTGTGCCCGAGCGACAGCACGCCGGCACCGGTCAGAAAGTCGAGGTACACATTGCCGTCCACGTCCTCGATGAAGCTGCCGCTGGCCCGCTCGACGGCGATCGGCAGCCTGCGCGGATAGCTTCGGGCGTTGGACTCGTACAGTTCCTGAAAGTCCAGGTACTGCTTGCTCAGTGGGCCGGGGACCTGGGTTCTCAGGGTCGGTCTCTGTTGGCTGGCATTCACATTTTTCTCCGCGGTGTGTGTTGAAAGGATGGTGGGAACCGGTCAGCGGCTCACCCGGTGAACAGGTCGACCGGTACCTGCTTACGAAGACCGTCGAGGACTGCAGCGGCCCTTAACGACAGCAGGCTGAACGAGCCGGAGTCTCCGATACCGTGGGTGGATTCGCACAGGCCGTTGAGGAACACCGCAGGTGTAGTGTCCTCGACTGGTTCGAGGCTGTAGTCGGGATTGATCATCAGGTAGCCGTGTTCGTCGAAGTGAAAGCGGTCGATCACGTCTGCCAGCAGTGCCGGGAAGCGCTCCTGGCGCTCGGAGGGCCCGAGGTCGCGAAAACCTGTGGCAAGCACGACCAGGTCGACCTCGTCGACGGTGCGCTGGTGGGTATGCACTTCGTCGATCTCTAGGCGCACCGTGTTCTCATTTACGGTCACGGCGCTGACCAGGCTGTTCCCTTGGACGAAGACCCGCTGCGCGCCGTCCAGCCGCTGCTCATAGACCATGATGTACAGCTCGTGCAGCACGTCCGAGTCCGCCGAGGAGTAGTTCGTCGGCCGCATGTAGGCGTCTAGTGCTTTCTTGCTACGTCGGTCGACCTTGAAGTAATATTCGGTGAAATCGGGAAAGTAACCTTCCTCGCTGAACGGACTGTTGTCCTTGCTACGCAGGCTGTACGAGTGCACATAGTTAGTGACTCGCGCCTTCGGGAAGCGTTTGGCCAGGTCCAACGTCAGCTCGACCGCACTCTGGCTGCCGCCGATCACGGCGACGTTGCGCGGCGAAGCGTCCAGCTCGCGCAGCTGGTGAAGATAACCCGTGAGGTGTACAACTCGAGGCGAGCGGACGCCGTCGAACTGCGCCGGCACATAGGGCGTCCGGCCGGGAGCCAGCACCAGCGTCCTGCCCTGGTAGGTGGCACCGTCCACCGTGGTCGCCTCGAATACCCGCGTCCCGTCGCGGTCCACGACCGCCAGCGCGGCCGCCCGCACGCCAAAATCGACCTGGTGGGCGAAATGCTTGGTCACCCAGCCGATGTACTGCGCATACTCTTTTCGTAGTGGGAATTCCATCGGCAGGTTCAGGTGTTCGATGAGCCGATCGTTCTCGAACAGGTAGTTCAGAAAGCTGTAGCGACTCCTAGGGTTACGCAAGGACACCAGGTCGCGGCATGGGTGGTTCTGGATGTTAGATCCGTCCAACATCATTCCACCCTGCCAGACCAGGTTCTGCTGAGCCTCCAGGAAATGAGCACTCAGCTCCGGAGCACCCTCTTCGATGGCAATGGCAAGCGACAGATTGCCTGGCCCGAATCCGATGCCGAGAACGTCGTAGCAATCCAACATCAGTCACCCCTAGTATGGATTAATACACGAGTCTGGTTGATCAGGTTGTGCGTGGCCCATATCGCGTGCACGATCTCTCCCGTCCCGCTCTGATCAATACTTCCCCCACCCCGGCTTCGACATCTTGATGACCTCCCCCGCGCTGCGGTCGAAACCAGCAATCATGAGAGAAAGAGGGCTGGCAGCGCTCGACAGATACACACACCCGACCCCTGATCGGGTGAACCTTCAGTAGCGTGTCGCTCCGTTGAACTTCGGTCCTAATCTTGAGCCTTATCAGAAACTCGGGCCACCGTGCGCGTGACCTGCAGTGATGCTGGTGGCGGCCCGAGTTTCTGATAAGGCTCCTTGTAGGGCTGCAGGTGGGCAGTTCGAGATCGCCGGGGCGGCGGTCGAGGTGATCGGCGGGGACCACGCGGTGATCCACCCGGACATCCCGATGATCCCGAACAACGGCTACCTCCTCGACGGATCCGTGCTGCACCCCGG
>Ga0136615_10000368_pt1 | contig 20603 bp, 23 predicted proteins | sample AntDrymUQ2882206_2_FD_106647 | JGI IMG/M metagenome (GOLD analysis project Ga0136615, IMG submission 106647) | Polar desert sand microbial communities from Dry Valleys, Antarctica - metaG UQ288 (22.06) | ecosystem: Environmental > Terrestrial > Soil > Desert | place: Antarctica: Dry Valley... | reverse complement strand
TATTCGCTCGTGATTTTCACGATGGTGTTCCTCACCTCGATGTCGAATTCGTTCAACGGCCAGGTCGAGAACTTCACCGACGACGAGCGAGGCGGTTTCGACCTCGTCGTCGACGCGAGCAGGTCGAACCCACCCACGGTGGAGGACCTCGAGTCGGTCGACGGCGTCGAAGCAGTGGCGCCGTTGTTCCCCGGCCAAGCCCTGTTCCAGCCGGATGGCTTCGAAGAGCCGCAAGCCTGGCCGGTCACCGGCACGGGAGAGCTACTCGTCGAGAAGGGGCCGCCCGACCTCACCGAGAGGGCAGAGGGGTTCGAGACCAACGCGGATGCCTGGGACGAGCTGGTCGGCAACCCCGACGCGATCATCGTCAGCGAGTTCTTTCTCCAAGGAGAGGGTGGGCCTCCGGCCAGCATCGTCGAGGTGGGAGACACCGTCGGCGTCGTCAACCCCGTCACCGGACAGACCAGCGAGCGCACGATCATCGCCTTCCTCTCGTCGGACAGCACCTTCGCCGGGGCGTACATCTCGGAGGAGTCGGCGCGCGACCTGTTCGGTGACCGAGCCGTCGCAGCGCGCTTCTTCATCGACACCGCGGGTTCGGAGGCGGAGGCACGGGAGCTCGGCAGAACCCTGCAGGGCGAGTTCCTCGCCAACGGCGTTGAGGCCGATACCTTCCGGGCCCTGGTCGACGAGCAGTTCAACATCCAGCTTCAGTTCTTCAACCTGATGCAGGCGTATCTCGCGCTCGGTCTCATCGTCGGTATCGCGGGACTCGGCGTCGTCATGGTGCGCTCGGTCCGGGAGCGGCGACGCGAAGTTGGTGTGCTGCGCTCGCTCGGGTTCCAGTCGCCCAAGGTGCGCATCGCGTTCCTGCTCGAATCTGGGTTCGTCGCGCTCGAGGGCATCATCGTCGGCACGGTGCTGGCGATCGTCACCGCCTCGCAGCTGTTCGCCAACGGTGACTTCGGCGAGGGCATCGACTTCCAAGTGCCGTGGGGCAACGTCGCGTTGCTCACCGGAGTGGCTCTGGTGGCGTCGTTGATCGCAACGGCATGGCCTGCGCAACAAGCGTCTCGCATCGCGCCCGCAGTGGCGTTGCGCACGGCCGAATAATCTAGAGGCTGCGCGGCCATGGCCCTCCACGGTTCGGGCCATGGCCCCCTGCACTTACCCACAGCAACAAATGGCGTCGCCGTTCGGTAACTCACCTCGGATCGGGCGGACCCAAACCCCTCACTCGGCCCCCGAAGTCAGTCCGAGCGGACCGCGTCGATAGCGTTGCTCAACTTCCGCACCTCTTTCGTCGGCATGGCCCCCGACAGGGTCACGACATGGCGCTTGCCCGTGGAGTCGCGCACGCTGATCTCGGTGAAGTGAGGCGAGCGCCGGTCGCCGGCGCGGCCCTTGAACTCGACGTCGCCCGCGAAGGGATTCCGTCGCCGGGAACCGCCCTCCCCTTTCGTGTTGACGATCTTGGGTTTGCCGCGCAGGTCCTTGACGTCGAACGACTTTGCTCGGCGGAGGGGAACCTCCCTGACCCGGCCGATCACGTTGCGAAAACGCAAGACGCCGGTTGACAGCACCTCGATGCGGATGCGCTCCTGCACCCTGTCGACCGAGCGCGAGGCGAGATAGAGAGCCCCGCAGAGTCCCACCGAGACGACCGCCGTGATCAACACGATGCGGATGGCCTGTCCCGTGAAGAGGTCGACGCCCGCGGCTACCACCCCGATCAGTGGCATCCCCACGAACAGCCACCCGATCGTGCGAGTGAAGCTCGCCTCGGGCGAGTAGGTGAACAGCACCTCGTCGGCGGCCTCGTGGCTCCTCTCGGCTTCCATGGCCACATTCTCGCCCCGAAGCGCTACCAACAGAATCGTCGCGCACCTGGGAGGGGGTCACTGGCAGCCAGGAAACGACTCGAGACCATGGGTTCGATTCTCTCTAACGGCACACTATCGACAGGCTCGGATCCTTCTCCGGCGTGTCAGGGAATCAGAACGCCTCTGGGAGCTTCTTGCTACCGAGGTCGGCCCCCGCGGGATGCCCGAGCGCATGATCGTGGCGTTGTTCGATGCGGCCAGCGGATTTCGTGTCCGAAATGCTACCTATCGCGTCGGAGCCGAGGTCAGCGATCAGACCGCAAGCAGGGACCTCAAGGAGCTTTCCGATGCCGGGCTGCTCCTTCCTCACGGTCAGCGGAGAGGACGCCACTACATCGCGAACGACTCCATCAAGAAGCTGTACGCAAAGTCATTGGATGCGAAGGCGCCCATCGAAGACCCATTCTCTGCGTCGGCGCGATCTCGCTCCGAGTCCTAGAAGTCACCGCCGCCACGGTCATCGTGCTCGAGGGTGCCGAGGTGATGAACGACGCGAACACTTATGGAGTTGTCACTGGCTCTTCCTAGGGTGAGTCGATGGCCACTAAACAGCGCAACGCCGACGTTCATTACTGTTCCGGGTGCGGGTTCCACTCCGCTCGGTGGTTCGGGCGCTGTCCCGACTGCGGCGAGTGGAGCACCGCCACCGAGATGCCCTCCGGCGGTTCGGCCCCCGGCGCACTCGAGATCACCTCACTGGCCGATTCACCGCGCGACGTCGAACGCTTCTCGACCGGCATGGCCGAGGTCGACCGGGTACTGGGTGGGGGCTTGGTCGGCGCGGGCGTCGTGCTGCTTGCGGGAGAGCCGGGGATCGGAAAGTCCACCCTCGTGCTGCAATTGATAGACGGGCTGTTGGCGGCCGGCCGCAAGGCGCTGCTGATTACCGGCGAGGAGTCGGTGGGCCAGGTCGCCCTGCGTGGAGCGCGTCTGGGGGTTGCTCGGGATCGTTTCCGCGTGGCGTCCTCGTCCTCGGTGACCGACCTGCTCAGGATGGCCGAGGCCGAGCGTCCCGACGTGGTCGTGGTCGATTCGATCCAGACCCTCGAGAACCCGGCCCTCGACCAGTCGCCGGGCTCGGTCGTGCAGGTGCGCGAGTGCGCCGCGCAACTGGTTCGCCATGCCAAGACGACCGGAACCGCGGCGATCATCGTGGGACACGTCACCAAGGAGGGCACGGTGGCCGGGCCCAAGACTCTGGAGCACATCGTCGACGCCGTGCTGGCGCTCGAGGGTGAACGGACGGGAACCGTGCGCCTGCTGCGGGCGACTAAGAATCGCTTCGGGTCGTGTGATGAGACCGGCGTGTTTACGATGGGCGAGCGTGGGCTCGAGACCGTCGAGGATCCCTCGGCGATGCTGCTCGCGGACCGGCGTTCGGGCGTGCCTGGCTCGGTTGTGTTCTGTGGACTCGAAGGGACGCGCCCCGTCCTGGTCGAGATCCAATCTCTCGTCGCCCCCGGTCAGCCGCAACAGGCCCGGCGCGTCCCCATTGGAATCGACGCGAGGCGCTTGGCGCTCTTGATCGGTGTGCTGCACAGCCGGGCCGGCATCAAGCTCACGGACTTCGATGTCTTCGTGGCGGCCGCCGGTGGATTGGTCGTGCGTGAGCCCGCGGCGGATCTCGCGCTGTGCCTTGCGGTCGAGTCGGCCTTCGGCAATCAATCGGTGCCCGATGACCTGGTCGCGATCGGCGAAGTGGGCCTCGGAGGCGAGGTCCGTCGCGTTCCTGGTCTCAAACGGCGGCTTGCCGAAGCGGCGCGCTTGGGATTCAGGCGCGCCCTCGTGCCGGCTGGGACGCGCTCGGCACCGGCGGGTCTCGATATCGTTGAAGTCGCGGATGTTGCCTCCGCGTTGTCGCTCGCGCGCCGCGGACAGGGCCCGCTCAACCGGGCTATGACCAGCATTTCCGGGGCTCCACCCAGCTAGCCCATGGTATTCTTGGCGACCTCGTAGCCTCGTCCCTTAGGGCCACGCATGAACCCTTGAACGCCCGTCCAGGGTCCAAATTTTCGCGAACGTCTCGCAGGAGGTAACCATCCGCGTGGGTTTTTCAGTCGGCGACAAGGTCGTCTATCCGCATCACGGCGCAGCCATCATCGAGAAGCGCGAGAAGCGCGAGCTCATGGGCGAAATGCGCGACTACTTCATTCTGCAACTCGCCTACGGTGAACTGACCCTGATGGTGCCGATCGACTCCACCGACGAAGTCGGCCTTCGGCCGATTACGCCGGCCAAGGAGATGCCCAAGGTCTTCAAGGTCCTCAGGAAGAACGAACCAACGACCAACACGACCAACTGGTCGCGTCGCTTCAAGGCGAACGTCGAGAAGCTGAAGTCGGGTGACATCTACCAGGTCGCAGACGTCGTGCGCAGCCTCCACCAGCGAGATCAGGAAAAGGGTTTGTCCGCAGGAGAAAAGCGCATGCTGACCAAGGCCCGCCAAATCCTCGTGTCCGAGCTCACCTTCGCCAAGAACGTGAACGAGGAAGACGCCGAGAAGTTGCTCGACGAGGTGCTGGGATAGCCGAGGGAACCTCAACGCGATCGGCCGCGGCCGTCATCGCGGCGGGCGGGCGAGGCGAGCGAGCGCGCAGCACGACGCTCAAACAGTTTCAGGAACTCGGAGGTCGTCCACTCATCTCGTGGTCGCTCGACGTCCTGATCGAGGCGAATTGCGATCCCATCGTCGTCGTGATTCCAGCGGAGTCGGTCGCAGAGACACGCGCTCTTGTCGGCGACCAGGTCGTCGTGACGGCGGGTGGAGCGACCCGCCAGGAATCTGTACGCAAGGGTCTCGCCCACGTCACATCCGACTACGTGGTGGTTCACGACGCCGCTCGTCCCTTCGTCACGACGGACATGATCGAACGAACCCTGGCGTCGCTCGATGAAGCCGAGGGTGCAATCGTCGCGACGCCTCTCGACGAGACGCTCAAGCGCGTGAGTGGTGACCTCGTCGAGGCGACCGTGAGTCGAGCCCATCTCTGGCGCATCCAGACTCCGCAAAGCTTCCGCACGGAAGCGCTTCGGACGGCGCACGACGAGGCCGCGTCCGAGGCCATAGAGGTCACCGACGACGCATCACTGATCGAGCGTTACGGGGGCCGGGTCGTCGTCGTCCACGGAACGCGCGCGAACATCAAGCTCACCTACCGCGAGGATTTTGTGATCGCCGAGGCGATGCTGCAGCGAGGCACCGGGTCAGTACGCGAGCCGAACGAGCCAGCGCGATGATCAGGGTTGGGAGTGGCTTCGACGTGCATGCGTTCGACGACCGTCGTCCTCTCATCATCGGCGGCGTCTTGATCTCGGAGTCGCCGGGTCTGGGAGGTCACAGCGACGCCGACGTCCTGACCCATGCCGTCACCGACGCTCTGTTGGGTGCCGTTCGGTGGGGTGACCTTGGTGCGCTGTACCCGGCAACCGATCAGTGGAGGGATGCGTCGGGTCCTTCGGTCCTGGCCGACGCCGTGATGCGAGCTCGAGAGGCGGGTTGGCGCGTCGTCAACGTGGATTCGACCGTGATCGCACAACGGCCGAGGCTTGCCGACTACAAGGACGAGATGGCGGACAACCTCGCCCGAACGCTCGACGTCGAGGTCGGCGCCGTCTCGGTCAAGGCGACGACCAGCGACGACTTGGGGTTCACCGGCAGGGGCGAGGGAATCGCCGCGCAGGCCGTTGTGTTGGTTGAGCGAACGGACGAAGATGGAAAGTTAGGCTGAGGCGCACGATGATCAAGGTCTACGACTCGAAGCAACGCAAGTTGGTCGCGCTCGAGCCGCGCGACGAGGGCCGCATCTCGATGTACGCCTGTGGTCCGACGGTCTACAACCTCATTCACGTAGGCAACGCGCGCACCTTGGTGTGGTACGACATGGTCCGTCGCTACCTGGTCTATCGCGGCTACGACGTCACCTACGTCATGAACTACACGGATGTCGACGACAAGATCATCGAGCGCGCCAACATCGAGGGCATTCCAACCGAGGGCGTCACGCGCAAGTACACCCAGGCGTTCGAGGCCGACATGAGCGCGCTCGGCACCGAGCCGGCGACGCTGATCGTGAGGGCAACCGATCACATCGGGGACATGGTGATTGCGATCCAAGGGCTCATCGACAAAGACGTTGCCTACGAGGTCGACGGGGACGTTTGGTTCGCGGTCGAGCGTTTCGACGGTTACGGCGGCTTGTCGGGGCGCAGTCTCGACGACATGCGGGCCGGCGACCGGATCGAACCCAGTGCAGGCAAGCGTAGCCCGCTCGACTTCGCCCTGTGGAAGTCGGCCAAAGAAGGGGAACCGTCGTGGCCGTCACCGTGGGGCGAGGGTCGACCCGGCTGGCACATCGAGTGCTCGGTCATGTCGACGAAGTACCTGGGCATGAGCTTCGATATTCACGGCGGAGGGCTCGACCTCATTTTTCCCCACCACGAGAACGAGCTCGCCCAAGCCGAGGGGCTCCACGGCGGCACCTTCGCGCGCAATTGGGTGCATGCGGGACTGGTGCAGATGGAGTCCGAGAAGATGTCGAAGTCGCTCGGCAACGTGGTCTTGGCACGCGACGTCGTCGAGCATTACGGCGGCGAAGTCGGACGTTACTGGATGCTGGCTTCCTCGCTTCGAAGCCAAGCCATCTTTTCAGACGACTCGCTCGATGACGCCGACCGCTCGCTCGAACGCTGGCGGACCTTTCTCGAAGCCGCTCGTCATGCGCTCGGCGACGAGGCCCCCGCCCCGTCCGGTCGTGCTCAGCGTCCACTTGACGGTCCAGAGCCGGAGGGTGCGGGGGCCGAGTTCATCGCTCGCTTCATTGCTGCGATGGACGACGACTTCAACTCGGCTCAGGCCTTCGCCGCGGTTCACGACCTCGTGAGCGAGGGCAACAGACTCGTCGAGGGCGCTCAAAGGGGAGAAGAGGGAGAACGAAAATCCCTGGCGGGATTGCTCGAGGCTTTTCTCGAGCTCATGGGAGTACTGAACCTCAAGCTCGACGCAAAGGCCGATGATTCGCAACTCGTAGGAGGTCTGGTCGAGTACCTGCTCGAGCTGCGCGAGGTGGCTCGCAAAGAGAAGGCGTTCGAGCGTGCGGACGAGATTCGCTCTCGACTGACGGACTTGGGCGTGGCCATCGACGACACTCCCGCAGGTCCTCGGTGGCGCGTTAGTGGCGCCTCCTAACAGGCGCAAACCTGCCGACGACTCCGCTCTGGTCGCGGGCCGGCGGCCCGTTGTCGAGATGCTTCGGGCCGGCACCGTTCCACAGCGCGTGCTGATCGCTCAGGGCGCGGCCATGAAGGGGCCGCTCAACGAGATCCGCCGCAGAGCGGACGACCTGGGTGTGCCGGTTCGCATGGTGCCCCGCCACGAGATCGACGGTCTGGCTTCGGGCATCAACCACCAGGGTGTCGTTGCAGTGGCGGCGCGCTACCGGTACACGCCCCTCGAGACGCTGCTACGGACCGCCTCGCCTGCGCTGCTGTTTCTTGACGGGGTCATGGATCCGCACAACCTCGGTTCGCTCTTGCGCAGCGCGGACGGCGCCGGGTTCGACGGGGTCGTCGTCCCGACCCATCGAGCGGTGGGGGTGACCTCGACCGTGCGGCGCATCTCCGCGGGTGCTGCCGAGGTCGTTCCGGTGGCGCGCGTGAACAACCTCGGCGCGGCCATGGACAAGGCGCGCGCGACCGGCGTCTGGTTGCTGGGTCTCGACGCCGAGGGACACAACGACCTGTGGTCGACCAACCTGGCCGAACCCCCCGTCGGGATCGTGTGTGGCTCGGAGGACAAGGGTCTGTCCAAGGGGATCCGCGACCGCTGCGATGAGCTCGTGCGCATTCCCCACACCGGATCGTTGGAGTCCCTCAATGTTGGAGTCGCCGGGGCCGTGGCGATGTTCGAAGTGGCTCGCAGACGGGCCTCATCCGATACGCTCTAGAACGCTCCACATGCCACGTCGGCGCTTCTCGTGGAGACCGTCACTTGGGGGAGTCATGTCGAGCGAGTCCGGCGCCAACGATAGCGACGAAGCTCTTGTCGAACGCGCCCGAACGGGTGACGACCTCGCCATCGATGCGCTCCTGACTCGCTATCGACACTACGCGCGCGCCAAGGCGCGTTCGTACTTCCTCGCCGGAGGCGACAAAGAGGACATCGTCCAGGAGGGCATGATCGGGCTCTACAAGGCGATCCGGGACTTCGACTCCGTGCATGAGACGGCCTTTCGCGCTTTCGCCGAGCTGTGCATCACCCGTCAGATCATCACGGCGATCAAGACGGCCACGCGCCAGAAACACCAACCACTGAACTCCTACGTGTCGTTGAACAAGCCGATTGGAGGAGATGAGAGCGACGAGCGCACGCTCGGCGACTCGATTCAGACATCCGAGGTGGCGGATCCGGCCGAACTCGTGATCTCGGCGGAGGAGGTCCAGAACATCAAGACGACGATGGGACAAGTCCTCTCGGAACTCGAGATCGAGGTCTTGCAGCATTACATCGAGGGCAAGTCTTACCAGCAGATCGCCGACATGCTGGGCCGTCACGTCAAGTCGATCGACAACGCTCTGCAACGCATCAAACGGAAACTCGAAGAGCACATGACCGACCACAAGGCCCTGCCCGCCTGACGACGAGGACAAGGGAGCCGACCGGATACCCTGGGACGTCTACAGGATCACGCCGGGTTAGCTCAGTCTGGCAGAGCAAAGCATTTGTAATGCTTAGGCCGTCGGTTCGAATCCGACACCCGGCTCGGGGCAACGATCGTCCCGGCGATGGTGACGGAAGTTCGCAACCCTTCTCAAAGGAGAGGTCTTGGGGTCAGAGGTTCTCACCGAAGAAGCCGTGACCGTGGGTGACTCGCCCTGGGCGACAGCTCTGGCGCAGCTCGACGAGGTCGCCGAGCTCATGGGCCTGGCCCCCGGAGTACACGAGACGCTTCGATCTCCCAAGCGCGCACTGATTGTTGCGGTCCCGTTCCGTTGCGACGACGGTTCGACCAGGGTCGTCCAGGGCTACCGCGTGCACCACAACATCACGCGCGGCCCGGCCAAGGGCGGCATCCGCTACTACCCGTCGGTCGACCTCGACGAGGTCAAGGCGCTGGCGATGTGGATGACGTGGAAGTGCGCGATCGTCAACATCCCGTTCGGCGGGGCAAAGGGCGGAGTGTCGATCGATCCCAAGGAGCTCTCGCGCGCCGAGCTCGAGCGCATGACGCGCCGTTACGCGAGCGAGATCCTTCCGCTCATCGGTCCCGAGCGCGACATTCCGGCCCCCGACATGAACACCAACGAGGAGATCATGTCGTGGATCATGGACACCTATTCGATCAATCAGGGTTACTCGGTCCCTGGGGTGGTCACCGGGAAGCCGGTCTCTATCGGCGGCTCTAGGGGGCGTTCGGGCGCGACCAGCCGCGGGGTCATGTACATGGTCTTCGCGATACTCAAGCGGCTTGGGATCCCCGTCGAGGAAGCGTCGATCGCCATCCAGGGTTATGGAAAGGTCGGCGGCTTCGCCGCGCAACTGCTGCATGACTCCGGATGCCGCGTCGTTGCGGTATCCGATGTCGTGGGCGGGCTTTACCGTGAGAAGGGACTCGATCCCGAGGCCATAAATCGTTACAAGCGGGACTCGGGAACGGTCGTCGGGTTCCCGGGGGCCGACGCGCTGAGCAACGACGAACTGGTCGAGGTCGAATGCGACGTGCTCGTCCCCGCGGCCATCGAGGGGGTCATCACCGCTAAGAACGCCGACAAGGTCAAGGCCTCGATCATCGTCGAGGCGGCCAACGGCCCCATCACCTTCGAGGGCGACAAGATCCTCAACGAGCGAGGCATCTTCGTTGTCCCCGACATCCTCGCCAATGCCGGCGGCGTCACGGTGTCCTACTTCGAGTGGGTCCAGGACCTCCAGGCGTATTTCTGGAGCGAGGAGATGATCAACGCCCGCCTCAGAGAGATCATGGAGGCGGCCTTCGACGAGGTCTTCAAGTTGCACGAGTCCAAGGAGCTCACCATGCGCCAGGCCGCCCACTGGATCGGAGTCGGCAGGGTCGCAGAGGCGCACTTGACCCGCGGCCTGTTTCCCTGATCATCCAATCGGGGGTAAATGACATGCCTGTGGTTCATCAGGGCATAGAGTGTCCGGCATGGACGAACTAACTCAGCGAGACATCGAGATCCTCGACTTCGAGCGCTCCTGGTGGAAGCACGCCGGAGTCAAGGAGCAGGCGATCTCCGAACGCTTCGACATGTCTGCGACCCGCTACTACCAGATCCTCAACGAGCTGCTCGAGAATCCGGCGGCGCTGGCGCACGACCCGATCCTGATAAAGCGGCTCAAGCGCTTGCGCAGTTACCGGCAGAAGCAGAGGGTCGCCCGGCTGCTGGGCGCGGAGTACCAGTCGAACCGGAGCTAGGTCGGCGGTTCTACACCGAGGAGGTAAACGGTGGGGAGGCATTCCTCTCCTCGGCAGTGGCGCTACTACACCTCCATTCTGAAGTACGCGCTGCCCTGGATTCTGGTCGCCGTAGTTGGCGTGTCGTCGGTGTGGGCGGGAGTGAAAGCGCTTGGCGATGAGGAGCTCGAGACGCCGGATGTTCCCGTGGCCGAGGAAGACGAACGGCCGAAGCCCAAGGAGAAGCCCGAGCGAGAGCCCGACCCGGTCGAAGAGGAAGACGACTCCGGCACCGATGAGGTCGAGGAATCGGAAGACGAGATCCCCCTCATCACCGAGGGCATGACCGTCCAGGTCCTCAACGGCACCAACGTGGCCGGCGCCGACGTCGCCATGGCCGAGCGTCTCGAGGGTCTGGGCTTCCCGGTGGTCAACATCACCTCCGCGATCCCCTACGCCGAGACGACGGTGCTGTGGTCCTACGCCGAGTCGGAGGAGGCCGCCATTAGGCTCGCCGAGCGCTTCGGCTGGCAGGTCAAGCCCAAGCCGGACAACCTGTCCACGACGGTCGCCCTGCACGTCGTGGTGGGAAGCGACGAAACCTAGAGGTCTTCGGGCGCGAGCTCGAGATCGAGATTGAGCTCGAAACGGAGCGTCCCCGTGAGAGGCGCGCCGCCGAGGGCGGGCACGACCCTGACCTCGAAGGATCCCTCGGTGGTCGAGTCTGAGCTCCGCAGAAAACCCGATCCGAGGTCGAAGGTCGCGTCGGTGGTCGTCGCCGCGGCGCCGGTGAGCTCGGCAGTCCCCTGGGGAAGCGTCGTGGTGTAGCTCAGGGGTCCTTCGCCGGAGTAGTCGACGCGCGCGAAGCTGCCGTCGCCGTCGCGGTCGAGCGACTCGAGCGTGCCGAGCGTCTCGACCTGCTGGAACACGGGGCCCACTTGAACCTCCTGGCTGCTCGACCAGGTGTCGCGCAGCCCCACGGGATCGAGCGCGAGCGGGGGCCGGTAGGTTCCGATGAACACGAGCTGGTCAGGATCGAGCGATGCCGCGGGCACGTCGTCGACCGCAACCACCTCGAGCACCTCTCCGCTCGGCCCAACGAGCAGAGTGAAGCTGCGAGTACCGGTACCCGGCGATGGGAGACCTTTCTCGACCACGTCTGTGGGAGTCAGGGAGATGTCCAAGACGGCGCCGTTCTCGTCGCTCGACTCCACGACCTCCGACACCTCGAAGGTCACTTTGTAGGAGCCCTCGCCCCGGCCCCCGATGTCCCAGCTCGAGTGGGCCGTAGCGACCATGGTGTAGTTGAGTTCCTCGCCCGTCTCGTAGAGATATTTGAGATCAACTGTGTCGGGCCGGCACGCAGACAGCGCGAGCAGAGCAAAGACGAGAACGAGTCGTCGAACCATCGACCCAGTCTAAGGACGGCTACTCTTCAACTTATGACGACTGATTTCCGCAGCGCGATGTCCGTCGCTCCGACCAGCGCCGGCATTTTTCTCGACTTCGATGGAACCCTCTCTCACATCGTCGAAATGCCCGCCGATGCGCGGCCCGTCGAGGGCGCGCGCGAGGTGCTGAGCGAACTGTCCGAACGCATCGGTGTCGTCGCCCTCGTCTCGGGTCGCTCCGCAAGCCACCTGCTCGAGTGGATGGGGTCGGAGATCGAGATCTGGGGAGTCCACGGCGCCGAGAGAGTTGTCGACGGCCGGGTCGAGCTATCCGAGGCCGCGGCTCCCTTTCGAGAGCTCATGACGCGCCTCCATGGCGAGCTCACCGAGCGCACTGCTCGGCTGGAGGGGGTCGCGGTCGAGGACAAGGCCGTGGTGATCGGCTTGCACTATCGCAATGCACCAGTCGAGGAAGTCGCCCGAAACGCGCTCGAGAAGCTCGCCGCAGAGGTCGCTCGCGAGCACGACCTGGAGGTCTCGAAGGGCCGCATGGTCATTGAGCTGAGAGCCCCCGTCGAGTTCTCCAAGGCCGACGTGGTGCGCCGGCGCGCTCGGGACCTGAAGCTTAGTGCGGCCGCGTTCATCGGAGACGACATCGTGGATCTGCCAGCGTTCGACGCGCTCGACGAGCTACGCGCATCGGGTCTCGCGACAGCGCGTGTCGCGGTGCGCTCGGACGAGTCGCCCGAAGAGCTTCTCCGGCGGGCCGACGACATCGTCGATGCGCCCGAGGGCGCCGTCGCCTGGCTGCGCTCTCTGCTCTAGTAGGCCCGACGGGCTACTAGAGCCCCGAGACGGGGGTGACCGGTGCGCGTTCGTCCGCGATCGCCTCGAGGTCCTCGATCTGCGCGTAGATCCAGTCCTCCGGCTTGGTCGCCTCGACGGCAGCGCGCTCAGACTCGAGCGCAGCGCGTCGTTCGTCGACCGACAGCTCGAGGGCGCGTTCGATTGCCTCGGCGGTCGCCTCGACGTCGAGCGCGTCTTCGATCTGCACGGCAAAGTCACCGAGCTCCTGGAAGGATCCGGCCCCCTTCGAGAGCACCAGGACGCCGTTGCGCCGGTTGACTGCGACTCCCTCCTTCGACACGAGATTCATGCCGTCCATGATGGGGTTGACGAGCAGCACGTCGTAAATCGACAGCGCGCCGAGCGTTCTTTCGTAGTCGTCTTTCAGGAACATGCGAATCGCATCGGGATGGCGTTCGTTGACCGACGCGATGGTCTCTTCGATGTCGACGAGATACTGCTGGTACTCGTCCATGGTCTGGCGCGATCCGTAGAGACATGCAAAGAAGGTGACGTGACGCAGGTCTGCTCTCCGGTCCAGTAGCACGCCGAAGGCTTCGAAGCCGCGCACGATGTTCTTCGACGGTTCGGTTCGATCCGCACGCACCACGACCGGGCCGGTGACCTCGTCGAGAAAGCGCTCTCCCCAGGTGTGCACGGTCTCGGAGCGCGCAAGCTCCTGAAGGGCGGCCGCGTCGATGGGTATCGGGTAGGCGCGCACCCAGGTGGTGCGGCCGCGGTGAGTCACGCGGCCGCGCTCCCGGTCGACGTCGAGGTCCATCGCTTGACAGAGCTCGAGGAACGCGTCGACCCACGGCGCAACATGGAAGCCGAGCAGGTCGGCCCCCAGCAACCCCTCGACGACGCCGCGACGCACGGGCTCCGGCACTCGGTCGAGGCCCTTCGCACAGAACGAGGAGTGTGTGAAGTGAAAGATGGTCTGCTCCGGTCGCTCCCGCCGCACCAGTTGGGGAGCGACCGTGAGGTGGTAGTCCTGGAAGAGGATGAGGTCGTCGGGCTTCGTCTCCTCGAGCACGGCTCGGGCGAAGATCTCGTTGACGGGCAGGTAGGCGCTCTTCCAGGCTTCGAGCTCCTCGTCGCCGAAGGCACCGAGCCCGAGCTCGTCCCACAGGCAGTGATTCGCGAACCACAGCATGCGGTTCGAGACGACGTCGTAGTACTGCGCATAGGCGTCGGGTTCGATGTCGAGCAAACGCACGCGGTAGCCGAGCTCGTCGGGAAGGTCGTCGAGGGCGCCCTCGGCCGCAGCCTTGCGGTCGGCGTCGGACGTGGCCGCCGCGATCCACACCGCTTGCTGCCCCAGCTCGCGTGCGACGGGATCCATGGCACCGGCGAGGCCTCCGGCACCCTTCTTGTAGTCGAAGCCGGCGTCACTCTCGCTGAAGGAAACCGGGCCCCGGTTGGAAACGAGCACTACGCCTGCCTTGTCCATCAGCCCTTTATCGTAGTGGCGTGCACGTCGTCATCGCGCCGGACAAATTCAAGGGCACTCTCAGCGCCTCCGAGGCCGCGGACGCCATGGCCAAGGGTGTTCGCAACGAGATCAGGCACGCGTCGATCATCCTTCGTCCGGTCGCCGACGGCGGCGAGGGAACCGTGGACGCACTGCTGCTCGCTCACGGCGGCAGGGTCTCCGCCCGGCGAGTGAGCGGTCCGCTGCCGGGCCACCCCGTCGACGCTCCTCTCGCCCATCTCGCCGACGGCTCCTGCGCACTTGAGATGTCGGGTGCCTCCGGCCTCGCCTTGGTGGACGACGACCGGCGCGACGCGCTTGCGGCCTCGAGCGAGGGACTTGGCCAGCTCATAGCCGCGGCGTTGCAGGAGAGCTCTCGCCGGATCGTCGTCGGGGTGGGAGGGAGTGCGTCGAGCGATGGGGGCACGGGGGCCGCGCGCGCTCTCGGCTGGCGCTTCCTCGACGCGGCGGGGAAAGACCTGCCGCTCGGAGGAGGGTCACTGCGGCGCCTCGCGCGCATCGACGGCTCGGGGGTCTCGTCCGAGCTCGCGGGTGCGACGCTCGCGGCTGCCTGTGACGTCGACAATCCGTTGCTCGGCGAACACGGCGCGGCGCGCGTCTTCGCGCCCCAGAAAGGAGCGAGCGACGAAGACGTCGAGGTGCTCGAGGAGGGCTTGGCGCGCCTGAGCGAACGGATCGCTTCCGATCTCGGTATCGACGTCGCGACGCTTCCGGGCGGCGGCGCGGGTGGAGGAACGGGGGCGGGCCTCGTCGCGTTCTTCGGCGCCGTCCTCGGCGACGGTTTCGAGGTCGTGGCCGAGGCGACCAACCTGCGGGACGCTGTCGAGGAGGCGGACCTCGTCGTCACCGGCGAGGGGCGGCTCGACGAGCAGAGCCTCGCAGGCAAGGCGCCGGTGGGCGTCGCCCGAATGGCGCGCGACGCCGGGGTTCGGTGCTTTGCGGTGGCAGGAGAGGTGCCCATCGACCCGCGCTCGCTCAAGGCCGAGGGGATAGTCGCCACGGCGAGCATGATCGAGGTGGTGGGACGCGAGCGAGCGTGGGCGGACGCCGCCGGCGCGCTTACCGCCACGACCCGGGCACTGGTCCGCAGCCGCGTCACAGAGGGCTCGGACGGACCACGCCGCTTCTTCCGTACCTAGTGAGCCCCCTTCGGATCGGGGGATACTCCTAGGGTGTCGACTCCCGCGCCTCCACGGTTGCCGGCCGGCGAGCGTCTTCGCCGGGCCGGGATGGCCGCGTGGGCCCTGATCGGATTGCTCATCGTGGCGGTCGCGGCGGTGTGGGCGCTGTTCAAGATCAGCATCATCTTTCCGCCGCTCGTGATCGCCTTGATCATCATCTACGCGCTCAACCCAAGCGTGTCGTGGCTCGAGAAGAAGGGAGTTCGGCGAGGGATCGGAACGGTCGGCAGCTACATCGTGATCGCGAGTTTCGTGACTGCGCTCGGGTTCGCCCTTGCACCTCTGGCGGCGCGACAGATCGAGACCTTCGGCGACGACTGGCCGCTCTTCAGGGATCGGCTCGTCACCTTTGTCGATGACTCGGTCGAGAGCGTCAATGAGCGACTGGGCACCGACTTCAGCACCACCCAGTTCGATTGTCTGCTCGGTTCCGAGGAGATCGGCGAAGGTGGGGGCCCGTCGCTCGAACAGTGCGATAGGGCGACGCAGCGATTCCGCAGCCTGGTGGGGTCGCAGACCTCGCGCCTGACCGAGATCGGCTTTTCGGTCATCGAGGTGCTGTTGTGGTTCGTCATCGGTCCTCTCATCGGCCTTTACTTGCTCATGGATCTGCCTCAACTCCAGCGCGACATGCTCAACCTCGTGCCGGCCGCTAACAAGGAAGAGGTCGCCGACGTCGGCAGCAAGGTGGGCCGCGCCGTGGGTGGTTTCTTCAGGGGTCAGTTGATGGTTGCGACTCTCGTTGGTCTGATGTCCGCTATCGGTTTCGCCATCATCGGTCTTCCGTTTTGGTTCGTGATCGGCGCGATCGCAGGTTTCTTCAACCTCATTCCCCTGGTCGGGCCGTTCATCGGCGGTGGCATCGGCTTCATCATCGGGACCGTCTACGGAGGAGTCGGCCTCGGCGTGCAGGCGGCCGTGGTCGAGATCATCGTGCAGCAGATCGACAATCATTTCCTCAGCCCGAACGTCATGAAGCGCACGGTCCGGATCCATCCCGTCACCGTGATGCTGTCCCTGCTCGCGGGCGGCGCCCTGGCCGGGTTCTGGGGGGTGCTGCTCGCGGTCCCTGCAGTCGCGGTCTTCAAGCTGGTGCTCGGCCATCTCTGGGCAACGCGCGTGCTGGGGGCCGAGGCCTCGCCCTTCGGCGCCGAGGGCCGAGGCCCCGCGCCGCCGTCCGTCATCGTCGACGCCTCCTCCGAGACCGAGGCCAAGGCAGAGGCGCAGACCCAGACGAAGGCTAAGGCGCCCTCGTAGCTCTGAGCGGACCCTCCGACCTCGTGAGCCTTCCCGCCGCCGGGCAGTTGAGGTACGCTACTGCAACGACTTGCAATAAGCCTCCCAAGATTCGGAGGGACGACCGCATGCACATCCCGGACGGGTTTATCAACGCGGGTACCTCGCTCGGCGCTGGCGTCATCTCCGCCGGTGGGGTCGCCGTGGCCGTGAAGAAGACGTCCGAGTACATGGAGGACAAGCAGGTCCCCCTCGCGGGGCTGACGGCGGCATTCGTGTTCGCCGTGCAGATGCTCAACTTTCCCGTCGCCGCAGGTACGAGCGGGCACCTTCTCGGCGGAGCGCTCGCGGCGATACTCGTGGGACCCTGGGCGGGAGCCTTATGCGTGGCCGTGGTCCTCATCGTGCAGGCGTTCTTCGCCGATGGAGGCGTGACCGCGCTCGGCCTGAACATTCTCGACGTGAGTCTGGTGCCCGCGCTGGGGGGCTACGCCGTCTTCGCCGGTCTGCGCCGCGTGTTGCCGGATTCGAAGGCGTCCGTCACCTTTGCCGCCGGAATCGCCGCGGGCGTCTCGGTCGTTCTGTCCTCGATCGCCTTCTGGTCACAGTTCGCTCTCGGCGGCAACGTCGACATCGCTCTTGGATCGGTGTTGGCCGCGATGGTGGGCGTCCACACGCTCATCGGCATTGGAGAAGGACTGATCACGGCCGCAACGGTTGCACTAGTGCTCGGCGTGCGCCCCGATCTCGTCTACGGGGCGCGCGACCTAGCCTTACCACTTGAGGTGAGGCCGCAGATGCGAACCGCAGGGGAGACATCTTGAGGAACATCGCGACCACTCGCCTCTTCGTGATCGCCGGACTGCTGATGTCGTTCGCCCTCGCGCTACTGGTGAGCCCCTATGCCAATCCGAACCCCGATGGACTTAACCGGGTCGCCGAGGACAAGGGCTTCGCCGGGTCCGAGACCGACCACACCTTCGGCGACGGCCCGCTTGCCGACTACGCGGTGCGCGGTGTGGACGACGACTTCGTCAGCAAGGGTCTCTCGGGAGTCATCGGCGTGCTGGCCACGTTCGCGCTCGGTCTAGCGCTCTTCGCATCCCTGCGACCGCGCCGGGGCGATCGGACGACCACGAAAGAGAACGACTGAGCGGGGGCCACACCCACGGCCATGGGCTGCAGGTTCACGGCGGCGGCCCGCTCCACAGGCTCGCGCCCGAGTGCAAGGTCGCCGGCGCCGTGGCGTTCGTTCTCGTCGTGGTTGCGACTCCGCGCGAGGCGTTGTGGGCCTACGGGATCTACGCGGGTCTCGTGGTCTTGCTCGCGACCATGGCGCGAGTCGGGGTGCGAACGCTCGTGCGCCGGTTGGTGATCGAGACGCCCTTCCTGCTGTTCGTGGTCGGTCTTCCATTCTTAGCCGGGGGCGAGCGAGTAGACGTGGCGGGGGTCGGCCTCTCGATCGAGGGATTGTGGGCGGCATGGAACATCTTGGTCAAGGCGACGGTGGGGGCCGCAACCATGGTGCTCCTGGCGTCGACAACACCGATTACCACGATCCTCGAGGGACTTCAGCGGCTGAAGCTTCCACCGGTGATGGTAGCGATAGCCGGCTTCATGGTGCGTTACTTCGACGTCATCGTCTCGGAGATGCGGCGCATGAAAATCGGGCGTGAATCGCGCGGCTACGACGCTCGCTGGTGGTGGCGGGCGAAGGCACTGTCGGCATCGGCCGGGACCCTGTTCATCAGGTCCTACGAGCGCGGAGAGCGCGTCCATCTCGCGATGTTGTCGCGGGCCTACACTGGCTCGATGCCCGAGTTCTCCCCGCGCGCCGGTTCGCTGTCGCAATGGGCGGCCGCGGCGGCGCTCCCCGCTACGGCTCTTGCGGTCTGCGTGTGGGCGTGGCTGTGAGCGCGCTCGAGGTCGGCGGTCTCGCCTTCGCATATCCGGATGGGCACCAGGCTCTCTTCGGGCTAGACCTCGACATCCACCCGGGCGAGCGGGTCGCGCTGCTGGGACCCAACGGCGCAGGAAAGACGACTTTGGTACTGCACCTCAACGGCGTGCTCGGCGGCGGTGCAGGCGTCGTGCGAGTTGGCGGGCTCGAGGTTGCTAAGCCGAACCTCAAAGAAGTGCGCCGGCGAGTTGCGATCGTGTTCCAGGATCCCGACGATCAGCTCTTCATGCCGACCGTGCGGGCCGACGTCGCCTTCGGTCCGGCCAATCTCGGGGTCTCGGGTGCCGAGCTCGTCGAGCGCGTGATGGAAGCTCTCGAAACGGTGGGCATGGCCGAGTACGCCGACCGACCACCGCATCACCTCAGCTTTGGCCAGCGACGGAGGGTGGCAATCGCCACCGTTCTGGCCATGGATCCGCAGATCCTAGTGTTGGACGAGCCGTCGTCCAACCTCGACCCAGCCGGCCGTCGAGAGCTCGCCGCGGTGCTCGAGGGTCTCGACCTCACGATGCTGATGGTGACGCACGATCTCCCCTACGCGCTGGAGTTGTGCGAGCGCTCGATCGTCATGAACGAGGGCGTCATCACCGCCGATGGCCCGACCCGCACCATCCTCGCCGACGAGGAACTGATGCGAGCGAATCGCCTCGAGCTCCCCTACGGCTTCAAGCCCGATTACGTCGCCGGCCGGACTTAGCTCTGGTCGGCGCAGTTCTCGCACAACCCCCAGATCGCGAAGTGCGTGAAGTCGGGCACGAAGCCCGTGTCCGCGAAGAACGCAGCACTCTCTGCGTCGAGCTGCCGGATCGGAACGGAACGGGTGATTCTGCATTTCGAGCAAGTGAGATGGACGTGATCGTGCGCGTGAGCATGATGGTACGCGGCACCCCGATCGACGTGCGCGTGTGTGAGCACTCCCACTTCCTCTAGCAGTTCGAGGGTCCGGTAGACGGTCGAAGCGTTGACTCCGGAGATGTGTTCCTGAACGCGCGCCGCGACTTCGGCCGGAGTGATGTGACCGCGTGTCCTCATGATCTCGTCCACGATCGCGCGCCGCTGGGCGGTCATGCGATGCCCGCGTCCCCGTAGTAGTTCGAGGACGCCGTCGGCGTCGGGTCTGGAGCTGTGCGTCAAGTCGGAAGCAGAATGTTGGCCATAGCCGGTCGTTCGATTATCTCCTGATCGAAGCGAACGGCGGCCGGACCGTTATCCGTGACAACAAACTGCACGAGTGAGTCGGCGAGATCCTCGGTGAGCTTGATGCGACCGAGAGCGTCGAGTCGATGCAGAACGCCCCGCATGATCTGATGCGACATCTTGCCGAGAGACAGGGTGTCCTGGTTGCGGTGAAGCCGGATCCCGAGATCCACTTGCGCGAGCGCGCTGAGACCGTGGCGCTCGACGAAGTCGATCAGCAGGCCCAGGTCGACCGCGTAGTGTGTGAAGAACGGCAGTTCGTTAGCGACCTCCCGCCGGAGCGCGTACTCGCCCGAGAGCGGCTGGATGAGTCCCGTCAACTGCGGGTAGAGCAGGTGCAGCAGCGGGCGCACGACCAGTTCGGTGACCCGGCCCCCGCCCGTCGGGTCGCCATCGAGCGGGCGCCGGTAGAAGCCCTTGGTCATCTTGATGTCGTCGTCGATGAGCAGCGGCGTCAGAAGCCCGATGAGGAAACTGGGATCGAAGTTGCGGATGTCGGAGTCGCACCAGCAGATCAGGTCGCCGTTGCTGACGGCGAGGCTCTTCCACAACGCCTCACCCTTGCCCAGCACGTGGCCCCGCTCGGGCAGCACGTCGGCCCCGCGGTGGACATCGGCCCCCGCCGCGCGCGCGACGGCCACGGTGTCGTCTTCGGACCCGGAGTCCACGACGACGAGCTCGTCGACCAGGCCGATTCGCTCGATGAGCTCGGAGCGGATGCTCGTGCAGATGTCACCGATGGTCGTTTGTTCGTTGAGGGCGGGAAGGCATACGCTTACCCGCAGCCCTCGCTCCCTCTTGAGCTCGCCGATGAGCTGAGGGTCGGGTGTGAATGGTCCCGGCTTCGACGGCCCGAAGGTGCGCCGGTCGAACCACTCCAAGACCTCGGGGTGTTGAAAGTCGCTTGCCATCACCGCCGAGGCTATGCGTTCAAGACCCCGTAGTGCGGTCATATACGAGAACTCCAGGTGAGTGGAATGAGGCGATTACATGAAGCACGTCGAAG
>Ga0136615_10000367_pt1 | contig 20659 bp, 20 predicted proteins | sample AntDrymUQ2882206_2_FD_106647 | JGI IMG/M metagenome (GOLD analysis project Ga0136615, IMG submission 106647) | Polar desert sand microbial communities from Dry Valleys, Antarctica - metaG UQ288 (22.06) | ecosystem: Environmental > Terrestrial > Soil > Desert | place: Antarctica: Dry Valley... | reverse complement strand
GAAAATCTCGCAAGGAGGCGCTGCGGTGCCTCAAGAGGCGCATCTCTGATGCCGTCTTCAAGAGCCTCATGGCAGATTCGCAGGCGCCTTCGTGCAGCGCCGCTTGACAAAGAGGAGCCGAGAGCTATCACGGGACTTCCGGGTGTATGCGCTGGATCTGCTCGGGTGCGGCGCGTCGGGGCGTCCACGGCGGCGGTACGGGCCGGAGGACGTGGCGGCCCAGATAGAGGACTTCGCGCGCGAGGAGATCGGGGAGCAAACACACATCGTCGCAAGCTCTCTCTCCGCCGCCCTGGCGATGCCCGCACTCGTCCGCAGTCCCAGGCTCTACAAGAAGGTCGTCTTCATCTGTCCGACCGGCTACAGGAGCCTGGAACGTCCCTCGGGCCGTCTGGGCGACGCCGTCTACACTCTCTTCGCCGCGCCCGTGCTCGGGGACAGCCTCTACCACGGCCTCGTCTCCCGGCGGAGCATCCGCTACTACCTGGAGAGGATGGCCTACCACGACCCGGCGTTCGTGACGGATGACCTCGTGGAGAACTATTATCGGGCCAGTCATGGACCGGGAGGACCGGGAGCCAGATACTTCCCGGCGGCCTTCGTCTCGGGCAAGCTCAACCTCGGCGTGTCGGATTACTGGCCTCGGGTGCCGCACCGGACCATGATCGCCTGGGGACAGGAAGCCAAGACCATACCGGTCAAGGAGATCGAAGACTTCCTTCAGCGCAATCCCCGCGCCGTGCCTCGCGTCTTCCGGTACGCCGCCCTCCTCCCCCACGACGAGCGGGCCGAAGCGTTCAACCGCGAGGTGCAGGGATTCTTGCTGGGCGAGAGGAAGGACACTCACGGTTAGCCGTCAACAGGCTTACGGCTTTTTCAGCCGCCAAAGGTCTTTGAGCCAGAAAACAAAGGGGGGCCCTTGCGGGGATCGGAAACGATCCCTATCATGGATGATTACGTATCCGCCTGTCAGGGTCCACGCAGCCTGGAAAAAGAGGGGCCATCGCTCAAGCAAGAACAGCCAAGGAGCTTGCTAGCAGCGCGAATATCAACAAAGTGATCTCCGTTGTCTGCTGCCTGTCGATCCTCGTACCCTTCTGCATCTCGATACTCTACGTGTATCTGTTCGGCGTCAACGTCTTTTTCGCGGACGAATGGGACTTCGTGGTGCCCTTGCGCAGGCTGTATCGGGACACGCTAAGCATAGCGGACCTCTTCGCACACCACAACGAGCACATATACTTCCTTCCCTATACCGTGATGCTGCTGTCGGGCACCATAACAGATTACAATACCGTGCCCTTGATGTACCTCGTACAGGTCTGCATCTTCGTCACGTCGGTAAGCCTGTTTCTTGCCTTTAGGAAGAGCTTCGAAGATCGGCACTCTCTTCTTCTCTTTATTCCTATTCCGTTCTTGTTGTTCAGCCTCAGGCAACACGAGAACATGCTGTGGGGGAACCAGATCACCTTCGCCTTCGCGCAAACGTTCTCCGTACTCGCGCTCTACTTTCTCCACAACTCGCGGAACGGCAACGTCAAAAAAGCCAGCCTTTTGGCGGCTTCGGTGAGCGCTGCGGCTGCTTCGTTCTCCGCCGTGCAAGGTCTTTTGGTGTGGCCCGCGGGACTCCTGCAACTTCTCATTACCCCCATCGGGGGGTCGGCAAAGAAGCTCGCGGTCGGAAGCTGGAGCCTGATCGGTCTGGGAATATGGGTCTTTTACTTCATCGGGTACGAGAAGCCCAAGAGCACCCCTCCCCTTCTCTTCGTCTTTGATCATCCCCTAACCGGGATAAGCTACTTCTTCACCCTACTCGGCGGCTCGCTGTTCTGGGACGACAGTCTTGCACTCGGAGGCGGCCTGTTGCTCGCTTGTCTGGCCATTGTGGGTATGCTTTTGATCTACAGAGGCGAGAAGGTACAAGAAAACTCGTTCTGGCTAACCCTTCTCGTCTTCTCCTTCCTCTCGCTGACGCTCATCACGGTGGGACGCTCGGGCTTCCCGGAGGAGCAGGCGTTCGCGCAAGCCCTGGCTTCGAGATTTTCAATTTTCTCCATCTTGGCGGTGGTGAGCCTCTACACCATGTTCGCAAAGCTAGCGTTGGAAAGAAGGTCTCACGTTATCACCGCTCTGCTCGGCGTCATGCTGGGCGTTATGCTGGTAAGCATACCCGCATCCTACATGGCGGGGATGGAAGCGGGAGCGGCAACCAAGACCTATAGGGAAAGAGCGGCATACATACTTGCCACTTACAAAACCCAGCCCGACGCGGCTTTGGTAGCGTTCGGGCACGATCCCGAGCGCGTGAGAAAGTACGCCCGTATCCTGGATCGGCTGGACTACAACGTTTTCGCCGAGCGACCGCAAGACGCCACCGCCCGTACCCTGGCCGAGACGAGCAGCGCCGCAAAGACCACCCACACCACGACCCAGCCATAGTAGATCCTCCTTCCGCCCAACCTATGTCTCACTCTCTTCGGATGCCGCGAGCGGCTCCAGATGCTCCTTCAGGTGGACCACTGCGCGTTGCATGCGCGCCGGGTCATCGTGGAGCCTGGCGAGCATCAATTATTCGGCATCCACTATCGCCAGGGTGCAGCGGGAGATGCATATGACTTTTTCATCCTCGTCAGTTATGCGGATCTCCCAGACCTGGCTCTTGCGACCGACGTGGACCGGCCTCCCGATTGCCGTCAGCGTCCCTGACTTCTTGGGCCGGACGTGGCTGGCGTTGATCTCCGACCCGAAAGCCACCTTGCCTGGCGGGCAGTTGATAATTCCGCCGATGCTCGCCACCGACTCCGCGAGCGTCACGCTGACACCTCCGTGCAAGTATCCGAACGGCTGATGGTGTCGCCCATCCACCGGCATCGCGGCGACTACCCGATCCGGATTCAACTCGACGAACTCGATCCCGAGGTCCCGCGTCACCCCACCCTTCTCCAGAAGCGTACCGATGTCCAAAACCCACACCTCCCGGACACACCGTCAGACACGCCATCGTCTACAGACCAAGTGGTCGGTTTATCTTACACGGACGTGGCCGGGCTATGCACGGTCGGCGAACGGTAAACGCTATTACTGCTTGGGACGTTGGTGTAAGTCTTCTTGTACATGTTGCGTGCATTTAACGTCGGGATAATGGGCATGAAACGTAACAGGAGCTTGGAGACCATATTATTGGTTGCGGAAACTGGAGAGAAAGGAGACCCGTGGCGAAGAAGATCGGCGTGCAGGGCATCAAGAAAGAGAAGCGCGACCGGCGGGCGGACGTGCCCCCCGGCATGACCCGGAGGAGCTTCCTGACGTATCTCGGGGTGGGGTCGGCGGCGCTGGCCGCCGGGAGCGCGGGCGTATTGAACAAGCCAGCCGGAGCCCAGGAAGGATTCACGGGCGCGGCCTCCACCCCGTACAGGAGTGCCTCGGCCGGATCCTTCGGGCTTTCCTTCGACCCCATAGAGCCCTCGGACGCCGACGAGTTGGTCCTGCCCGGGGGCTTCAAGTTCGACATTATCCGCCGCTGGGGAGAGCCGGTCACCGCGGACAGGAACTTCGGGTACAACAACGACTACGTGGCCTACTTCCCCATAGACGCGCTTCAGGGCGGCGTGAACAGCGAGGACGGCCTCCTGTGGGTCAACCACGAGTACGCGGACCCCAAGTGGGTCTCGGACTACACGGACCCGGAGAACGCCACCAAGAAGACCAAGGAGCAGGTAGCCAGAGAGAAAGCCGTGGTCGGCGGTGCCGTCATCCGGGTGCGCCGGGAGGGCGACGTCTGGAGGTTCGTGGAGGACGAGGAGCACAACCGCCGCATAGACGCCACCACGCCGATGGTCTTCACGGGAGCCGCCACCGGATCCGACGCGGTAAAGGGGGCGACCCGGGTAGTCGGGACGCTCGGCAACTGCAGCGGGGGTGTGACGCCCTGGAAGAGCGTCCTCACCTGCGAGGAGAACTTCCAGTACTACTACGGTGAGTCCTCCGACGACCAGCCCACCGACGACGAGGCGCTCGCCGCGACCGACCGCTGGCTGGACGACCCGGACACCGCCCAGCCCCCCGAGCACTACGGCTGGGTCGTCGAGGTGGACCCGTTCGACAAGAACTTCACGCCGCGCAAGCACACCTGGCTCGGACGTGGGATACATGAGAACGTCGCCATCCGGGTCTCGGAGGGCGGGAAGGTCGTCGCCTACACGGGCCACGACAAGGAAGACGAGTGTATCTACAAGTTCGTCTCCTCCGGGACCTTCGATCCCGACAGCCGGGACCGGGAGGCGAGCTCCCAACTGCTCTCCGACGGGATGCTCTACGTAGCCGACTTCGCCAACGGCCGGTGGGTCGCCCTCGACTACGAGAACAACCCCATCTTTCGGGACAACGGCTTCGCGGGCCAGGCCGACGTGCTCGTGCGCACCGTTGACGCAGTCAAGCTCGTGGACCCCGAGACCGAGACCCCCATCGGCACCCCGATGGACCGCTGCGAGGACATCGAGGTGCATCCAGAGGATGGCACCATCTACGCCGCGCTTACCAACAACGCGCTGCACGGCAACTTCCACGGCCAGATCATCCGCATGTACGAGGCCGGCGGCGACGCTGAGGCGACGGAGTTCAACTTCGAGATCTTCGCCGCCGGCGGGCCGAACACAGGGTTCTCCAGCCCGGACAACCTGGCCTTCGATCGCGACAACAACCTCTGGATGGTCACGGACATGTCCAGTAGCGTCCACAACCAGGGCATCTACACGTCCTTCAAGAACAACGGGATGTTCGTGATGCGCGGCGCCAACGACGCGGTTCGGGGGACGCCCGTGCAGTTCGCCAGCGGCCCCGTAGAGGCCGAGATGACGGGGCCGGCCTTCACTCCCGACGGTAGGACCATGTTCCTCGCCGTCCAGCACCCCGGCGAGGAGACCGAGAGCAAGGACGAGCCGACCAGCACGTGGCCGCACGACGGGGACAACATCCCCAAGCCCTCCGTCGTCGCCATAACGGGCTTCGGCGAGAGCGGCGTCTGAATCCGGAGGTAGCTCCGGCGCCAGCCTGACATCCTGACAGCACGAACCGTCCCGATCTAGCATAATGGGCGTTCGTATCGCGACACGGATGGGAAGGCGGCGCTGGATGGCTGAGGAGTTCAGGCTCCCTGGTTCCACCTACGAAGAACTGGTGAACATAATCGTGGCGTACGGCACGCGCGACGAGGCATCGAACCCCGGGGACGTGGGCAAGCTGGCCTCGGTGCATCAGTCGAGTGTCAGCCGCAGCAACGCCTTCCTCACGGCCATCGGCGTGCTCCAGGGAGAGACCACCAGGCTCGTCACGCGCAAGGGACGGGCCCTGGCGCGGGCGCTCGCCCGCAGGGATCCGGCGGAGATCCGGACCCGCTGGCGCGAGATCGTCTCGACCAGCGAGTTCCTCCAGAACGTCGTCTCGGCCGTGAAGCTGCGCGAGGGGATGCTATATGGGACCCTCCAGGCTTACGTCGCCCACTCCGCCGGCCAGCCCCGCAACAAACCTGTTATGGCGGGCGCGGGCGCGATAGTCGAGATCCTCAAGGCCGCCAGTCTCCTCGAGGAAGAGGCCGGAGAACTCACCGCCCCTTTCGACGAGGAACCCGGCGACGTGTTCGGAGGCGAAGAGCAGGAACGCCGCGATGCTTCGTCCCCCAACGGCCTCTCCGTATCGCTCGAAGGGTCGCCGACGCCGATATCGGGAACGGAGCCGGCGATCAACATCCACCTCCACGTCCGGTGCTCGGCGGAGGAGATCGAAGACCTGGCCCCGAAGCTGAAGGCCCTGCTTAGAGAACTTTCCGAACCGGGGCTATAAGCAGGTTCGGAGGGCGAAGCCGTCCCGCTCGACCGATTAAACGGAGGGGGACGGCTCAGAGCGGTCCACGACGGAGACGAGGTCGGGCAGTTGTATCTCCGTCAGCGTCGAGCGAGCGCCCCTGACGCTTACCACCGACCACGGAGCATAGTCCGGGTAGAGTTCGACCCAGTTCGGTACCAGACACTCGACTAGGCGCGTGACCCGGCTGCACACCACCACGTCCGGCCGGAGCCGGTTCGTCTCCCGGTCGAGATCCCCTGATTCCGCCTGGAAGATGGCGGCGTCCGGGCACAGGAATTGGAGAGCCTCTGCCACCGCCTCACGGTACGACCTGAGCTCCGTCGCGATCAGCACGCGCTTGTCGTGGCTTCCCATGAAAGACATGATAGATGCCCCCGAACCATCCTGCATCGTCAAAATGGGTGATCTTCTTCTAGCTCATTTGGGCTAGACGCTCGCCGTCTGGTCCACTATGGCGAGGAGGTCGGGCAATTGTATCTCCATCAGCGTCGAGCGAGCGCCCCTGACGCTTACCACCGACCACGGAGCGTAGTCTGGGTAGAGTTCGACCCAGACCGGGACCTCTTCCCGCACCACGCTGGTGGCCCGGTTGCATACGACCATGTCCGGCGTCAGGCGCGGTATTGAGCCATCCAGGACATCGGGCTCCACGGTGGTCACCTCGATGCCGGGACGGAGTTCCCGGAGGACCGCCGCGATGCCATCGCGGTACGCGCGCGGTTCGTTAGCCATGAGGACACGCAGCACCGTTCTATCCTTCGAACGAGTCATGTCCGCCGCGTCACTCATGCGGGTCTCCGATCCATTTGCATCGCGCGGCCATGATCCCGGTTACCGAACCCGTTACCGGATCTCGACGATATCGTGGCGCACGGCGAATACCAGGGCCTGAAGGCGCGAGCGGAGGCCGAGCTTGCCGAGGATGTTCACCATGTGGGTGCGTTCGGTCTCGATGGAGATGCCCAACCGCTCCGAGATCTCCTGACTATCCATGCCTTCCGCGAGAGCCCGGAGCACCTCCAGCTCGCGGCGGGTGAGCCTCTCAATGGACTGACGGATCTCGATCTCCTGCTGTCGCTCCCGGCCCATCGCCCGGAGCATCGCCACGACCTCGTTCGGGGACAGCAATGCCTCGCCGGCCCTGAGCCGGCGCACCGCGTCCACGATGTCCTTTATGGAGGCGGCCTTGTGCAGTACGCCCGACGCGCCAGCCTCCACCGCGCGGGCGAACCAGCCAGGGTCCAGGCTCGCGCTCAGGACCAGCGTCGTGATCCTCGGCTCGGCTTTTGAAAGCTCCTCGATCAAGGTCGTCCCATCACCGTCGGGTAGACCGAGGTCAACGACCGCGACGTCCACCCCGCCGAGCGATCTTCGAGCCTCCGCCACGGTCCCCACCTGCCCGACGACGGTGAACTCCGGCTCCCGCTCGAACATGAAGGCCAGCGCCTGACGGAACGAGGCGTGGTCCTCCACAAGCAAGATGCGGGCCTGTTCTTTCGCGCTGTTCTCTATGATGCCCGCCCTTCCATTGATCGGAGTTTGCATTCGCATTATGTCAAGGACTTTGCGAACGCGGTATCACGCAAACGTACCAATTTTCTCTCATGCATTCAGACTAGTACGAATGTACTAGCCTCCCGGCACGGAGGCTTGTCCCTCCAACAACCGGGCGATGGGCGCCTCGAAGCGTACCCGAGTCCCGGAGCCGGGTTCGCTCTTCATCGTCAGCTCGCCGCCGAGAGGATTCGACGGCGCCCCCCCGAGGAACCGGCGTCGAAGTCCTTGCCGTCGTCGGTCGAGTCCTCGGCCATTAGCATCCGGAGCGGCGTACGAGATCCACCCGCCGGGCTCATCGGTCCTCCTCCGGTGGACGCGCGGGGCCTCTCTCCAGCGTGAAGTAGAAGGTGGCGCCCTCGCCGACCTTGCCTTCTGCCCAGACCTCCCCGCCGTGACGCCTTATTACCCGCGCCACCGTCGCGAGCCCCACCCCGGTCCCATCGAACTCGTCGGAGCCGTGCAGCCTCTGAAAAGCTCCGAACAACCTGCCCGCGTACGCCTCATCGAAGCCGGCCCCGTTGTCCCTCACGTAGTACGTCCGCAATCCCTCCATCCGGGCGGCCCCGAACGCCACAGCGGCCTCGGGCTCTTTGGAGGTGAACTTCCAGGCGTTGCCGAGCAGATTCTCCAGCGCCACCCGCAAGAGCCTGGCGTCGCCGCGTGCGACGAGGCCATCGGAGATCACGAACCTCCCCCGGCGTTCGGGAGCCGACGCCTTGAGTACACCGGCCACGTCGGCGGCCATGCCGCTCAGGTCCACGGATGCACGGCGCAGGGGGGCGCGCGTGACCCGCGAGAGTTCCAGCAGGTCGTCTATAAGCTGTCCCATGCGTTGGGCGGATTTCCGCACGCGCCCCAGGTAATCCCGGCCCTCCTCGTCGAGCTCGTCCCGGTAATCCTCGAGGAGGATCTGGGAGAATCCGTCTATGCTGCGCAGCGGGGCGCGCAGGTCGTGACTCACCGAGTAGCTGAACGCCTCCAGCTCGCGGTTGGTAGCCTGGAGTTCCCGGTTTGCGCCCTCGAACCTCCTGCCGGCGCGTTCGGCCACGACGCGGCTCCGGACGAGCATCGAGGTGATCCCAAACAGCAGCAGGCTCACCGCTATGCCGGTGACGAGGACGAAGGCCGCCAGCCGGCCTTCGTCGAACTCTTCGAACTCCTTGAGGCTGGCGAAGTACAGACTCCACTGGCGCCCCGACACCTCCAACCGGCGGGTGTCTGAGAAGGGGACGCCGCCTTCACCGGCGCGCTCCACGCCATCGTCGTCGTAGAGTAGCCGGCTCGGGGTCAGGGTTCCGCCGTCGTATACCTCGAAGTCCACCGCCGGTGAAGGCTCCGCGAAACCGCTCCCGAGAAGATCGTCTATCCTGAAGAAACCGAATACGAAACCTTCGAGTGCGCGCCGGCGTTCGGCGACGGTATCAGCCGATTCTCCTTCGCGATAGACTGGCAGATACACGGCATAACCAGGACGGAGGACCAGATCCGCGGCCAGGCCGGAAGGGGCCTCGGTCGTGATGTAGATCCTGCCGGTCGCCCGCGGAGACCCCGAGTCCCGCGCCTGCTCCATGGCGTCGCGGTGCGCGGGCGCGGAGGACCAATCATAGGATAGTGTATCCCGGTTGGCGGCGCCGGAGGGACCGACGAACGTGACCGGGAAGTACGCGGGGCGCTCTCCGCCCGGGCTCAGTTTTGGCAGGCTCGTCTGCTCCGCGCGCCGGGAATATGCTTCCCTCTCTTCGGGCGGCACGCGCTCCGCGTAGCCTAAAGCCTGCAGGCCCTCGAATCGCTTCTCCGGCTCCAGGCCCTCGACGAAGGTCATCCACTCGCCGGGCTCGACGGTCTCGCTCGCATAGAAGAAACTACGGGCGCCGAACATCGCGTCCAGGTACGCTTCCGTGCGGCGTCCCATGGCCTCCTGGACGACCCGAACCGTCTCGTCGAACCGGACACGCTCCGCCGCCTCCACCGTATCCCGCACGTACTGCCAGGCCAGGGCCGTCAGGGACAGCGAGATCACAAGCACCGCGCACGGCACCGCGGCCCGGTCGAAATAGTAACGCGCCTTCCACCAAGCGCCGCCCACCCGGCCGTCTTCGTCCGCCGGGTCCGGGGTCATCCCGGTTGTGTCTCCCGCCAGATCCGGCGTCCGGGTGAGGGCTTTGCGCTGGTCTTTATCAGGGATCATGTTCCCTCTCGTGCCGCAGCGGCCACCGTGGACCTCATAGTCCGCGCGGGGACTCATACAGGGTAATCGGCCGCGGCGCTATCCTGAATCCACGTTCCCCCATGCGTTGCGCTCCCCAGGCGTGGGATCCGCGCAACCAATCGGACGGGTCCATGTTACCCTCGTCATAACCCGTCCACAAGGCTAGTTGCCCCGGATTAAAGCTCGCCCGCGAAACGGACGATGATAACCATGAGCATGTTGAACAAGAAGACCCTGAAGGAGATAGGTTCTCGTCCACGGGGCCCTGGCGCCGCGCCTTTGCTGGCGGCGCTCGCGGTTCTGTTCTCCCTCGGCGCGCTCCTGTTCTCCTCGACGGCCGCGCTGGCCGTGCTAGCGGCCGGAGCCGCTCTCACCCTCCTGGTCCACGTAAAACGGCTGAAGAGCCAGACGGTCCCGGTACGCTACGACCTGGAAGGAGACGAAGCCGCTCGCTTCGCCGAGGTGAGGCGGGCTTGCGAGGCGCTCGCCGAGTCGGAGAAGGTGTGGCTCACCGGGGATGGCCCCGAGAAACCGCGGGAGCAGGCCCGCATGGTCGAGGTGTCGCGCCAGGCTCCTCCCGGCATCCGCACCAACGTGGAGGTCTGGAGGATGGACCTCGGGGACTCCCGATTGTTCTTCATGCCGGACACCGTGCTGCTCGGGACGGGAGACGTTTACCGGGCCGTCTCCTACGAATCTCTCCACGTGGCCTTCGCCCCCGAGTACCGTCTGGAGGAAGGTGAGGCGCCGTCAGACGCGGAGGTCATCGGCCAGACCTGGCAGCACGTCAGGGAGGACGGGAGGCCGGATCGCCGCCGCTTCCCGCGTAATCCGCGTCAGACGGAGATAATGTACGGACGGCTGGAGATCTCAAGCCCGAACCTCAAGGCGCGCTTACGGGTCTCCAACCGGAACGCCGCCATGCATTTCGCCCGGACGCTCGGCGGAGAGCGTAACGGCGCTTCGGGCAACGGCCGCGCCGACGAAGAGGAGATCAGGGTCGAGCTGGCATACGGTATCCTCGGCCTGCGGGCCGGCTCCCCGAGAGAACAGGTAACCACCGCCTACAGGAAACTGGCGAAGCTCTACCACCCCGACCGGCTACAAGACCTCGAACCCGAAGCCAGGGAGCTCGCGGAGGCCCGGATGCGCACGATCAACGCCGCCTACTCCGACCTGAAACGCCGGACGAACTAGCGTAGCTGGCGCCGCGCAACCCGTCATCCCCACCAGGCCGGTTTGCGCCCACGGAGAATGGCTTTACAATCCACCCTCGTGGACTACGCGACGAGAAATACAGGATCTAGAGACGACATTCCGGTTCGCCTGGGCAGGCTGCCGGAGCTTGCATACAACCTGTTCTGGACCTGGCGGCCTGAAATCCAGAAACTCTTCGTCCGCCTCGACCCTGAACTGTGGGAGGCCACCGAGCACAACCCCGTCTGGCTGCTACGGGAGACGGCCAACCTCGAGGCCGCCGCCGAGGACGCGGGCTTCGTGGACGCTTACCATCTTGCGCTGCGGGACCTCGACGCCTACCTCGTCCGCCGCGACACCTGGATGAGCACGGTCTACCCCGGCTTCGCTGGCGAGGTCGCGTACTTCTCGGCGGAGTTCGGGCTGCACGAGTCGTTGCCAATCTACTCCGGCGGGCTCGGGGTGCTGGCGGGGGATCACGTCAAGAGCGCCTCGGACCTCGGGGCGCCGCTGGTCGGCGTCGGCATCCTCTACGCCCAGGGCTACTTCCGCCAGCGCCTCGACGCCGAAGGCCGCCAGCAGGAAGTCTACGAACCCTTCGAGCCGGAGATGAGGCCCATACTCCCGGCCCGCGGCGCTGACGGAGGTGAGATCCGGATATCCCTCGACATGCCGGGACACAGGCTCCACCTGAAGGTCTGGGAGGTTCGCGTGGGGCGCGTCACCGTCCTGCTCCTCGACGCCGACGTCCCGGAGAATGGCTCCGATGACCGCACTCTCACGGCCCGGCTCTACGGCGGCGACTCGCGCACCCGCATCTCGCAGGAGATGATCCTGGGCGTCGGCGGCGTCCGCGCCCTGCGCGCCGCGAACCTACGTCCGGCCGTCTACCACATGAACGAGGGCCACGCCGCCTTCTGCGTCCTTGAGAGGATGCGTGAATACACAGCAGCCGGAGCCTCTTTCGGCGAGGCCCGTGAGAGGGTCACCCGAAGCACGGTCTTCACCACCCACACCCCCGTCCCCGCCGGCCACGACGCCTTCTCCCCCGGCCTCTTCCGGGAGTTCGCCGGGTCCTGGCCCACCTCTCTAGGCACGGATGAGGACGGCCTGTGGACTCTGGGACACAAAGAGGAGAATTGGGGCGCGACCTTCAACATGACCGTGCTGGCGATGAACCTCTCCGCCGCCCGCAACGCCGTCTCCGAGTTGCACCGGGGCGTGTCGGAGGAGATGTGGAGCTACCTGCTGGACGGACGCCCCATCACCCACGTCACCAACGGCATCCACACGTGGAGCTGGCTCTCCCCGCTGATGGCGGACCTCTTCGGCCGCCACTCAAAAGGCAGGGCCTGGCGCGAGGCGGTCCAGGACGAGTCGGCGTGGTCGTTCGTCGAGGAGATACCTTCGGGGGAGCTTTGGGAGACGCACGCGGCCGTGAAGCGTGAGACGGCGAGTTTCATCAACGCACGCCTCAAGACGCAGCGCGAGCGCGCCGGGGGTGCCTCTCCTCCGCGGCAGATAGACCCTGATGCCCTGACCATCGGTTTCGCGCGGCGCTTCGCCACCTACAAGCGGGCGACGCTCCTGCTCTCGGACCCGGAGCGGCTGCGCCGTATCTGCAAGGACCCCGAACGGCCGGTGCAGTTCGTGTTCGCCGGAAAGGCCCACCCGGCCGACAGCCCGGCCAAGGAGTTCATCCGGGCGCTGTACCGGGCCGCCGAAGAGGAGGACCTCGCCGGTCACATCGTGGTCCTGGAGGACTACGACATGAACGTCACCCGTCACCTCGCGCAGGGCGTGGACGCGTGGCTGAACAACCCGCGCCGCCCCCTTGAGGCGAGCGGCACATCAGGCCAGAAAGCCGCCCTCAACGGCGCGCCCAACTTCAGCGTCCTCGACGGCTGGTGGCCCGAGGCGTACAACGGCCGCAACGGCTGGACCATCGGCGAGGCCAGAGAGTACGCATCCCAGGAGGAGCAGGACGCCGAGGACGCCGAATCCTTCTACGCGACGCTGGAAGGCGAGATCGTCCCGCTTTTCTACGACCGGAACGCCGGTACGCCCGAAGGCTGGGTCGCGGTGATGAAGGAAGCCATAAGCACCATCGCGCCGAGGTTCTCGACCCAGCGCATGGTCCGCGATTACGTACACAAGCTCTACGTGCCTCGGACGAACCACCGCCCTGCGTCCGGCATACGCTAGGGCTTCAGAGCGCGTCTACAGGCTGCCGCGTTCTTCGTAGTCGGTTATGAGGCTGACCTTGTGGGCTGATGGAGACGACGTGTCGAACTCGTGGCCGATCCACTGGTCCACTATCCGACCGGCGAGTTCCGGGGCTATCACGCGCTCGCCCAGGCACAATACCTGACAGTTGTTGGAAAGTATGGACCTTTCTATGGAGTAGGGGTCGTGGGCTACGGCGGCGCGCACTCCCCGCACCTTGTTTGCCGATATCGCCTCGCCCAACCCGGTGCCGCCGAAGAGAACGGCCCGGTCCACCTCTCCCCTGGCGACCGCCTCGGCGGCCTTTATGCAGACGATCGGGTACTCGGTCTTGTCGCCGGCGTCAGCCACGCCGAAATCCCTGACCTCCTTTACCCTGGGATCCTCCCGCAGCCTGTCCCTTATGAAGTCCTTGAGATTCACCCCCGCGTCATCCGAACCGACCGCCATTACGTACTGCTTGCCGTCCATCCCGCCGCTCCTCTCCCGTAGCCGACCGACGTCCGATCTCAGTTTAGCCCGCAAGCCCCACCGGACAAGGCTCGGCCCGGCGCTTGCTTACGAGGGCTCCCCCGGCCTCTCGCCCGGGTCCACGCCCGGACGCAGTTCCTTCTGATACACGACGTACTCGCTCGCAACGCGCATCCCGGCCCGCCCGTAGAGCCGGGGAGCCCCAGTCACGCTCCCGGCGTCCACGCTGAGGCCGACCTTCTCCACGCCGCGCCGGTGATACTCACCAAAGGAGTGGCGCAACATGGCGAGCCCGAGTCTCCGTTTCCGCCACGGACGCCGCACCCCGACCACGTCCACCCATCCCTCGCCGGAGATGATCTTTCCCAGCGTCATGCCGGCTATCTCCCCGCCGTCCATCGCCAGGAACCACAGCGTGGGATCGAAGACCTCTTTCTCCGTCAGCCCGGCGAACTGCTCGAACGTGCCCGCCGGACGGTTCCACACGTCTCTGAAAGCGTCCTCGACCGCCTCGAACACCGCCCGCTCGTCCCTGCCGGGGACGAAGGTACGGACGATTATCCCTTCCGGCCACTCGGGGACGGGCGGGGCGTCTTGAAGCAGGATCTCCATGACGTAGGTACCGCGCACCGCGGCGCTATCGACGGTAACGCTCGAAGACGCAGCGGGCTGGTTCGTCCACGCCGGCTACGAGCCACGGGATCAACCCTTGTGAGCACCACTGTAAATTGTTACACAAATATGTTAGAGAGTCAAGCATGAAACAAGGGCTCCCCGATATCGGGGAGCCCTTCTGGATAGCGGTTTATGAATGCCTCTTACTGCTGCGTTGCGGGGATCTTTGTCTCGAAGGTAAGTTCGTCGCGCCCGTCCTCCTTTCGGTCCACGACGATGGTGTCGCCGGGATCGAAGTCTCCGCCAATGATGCGGCTGGAGAGAGGGTTCTCGATGTGGCGCCGGATGGTGCGGGCGAGCGGCCTTCCACCGAACTTGGGGTCGTAGCCCTCCTCGGCCAGGAACTCCTTCGCCGCCTGCGTGACCTCGACCTGGACCCGCTGGCTCTCCAGGTGCTTGTTGAGGCGGGAGAGCATGATGTCCACGATCTTGAGCACGTCCTCCTTTGAGAGGGCCTGGAACACGATGATCTCATCCACCCGGTTGAGGAACTCGGGGCGGAACGCCTGCTCCAGGGCGTTGGTCGCCCGGCGCTCGGTCTCCCGGAAGTCCACGCCGTCGCCGGGGGTGAAGCCGAACTGCCGCGTGGAGACGAGGTGCTGGCTGCCGACGTTCGAGGTCATGATGACGACCGTGTTCTCGAAGCTGACCGTCCGGCCCTGCGCGTCCGTGAGCCGCCCGTCGTCGAGCACCTGAAGAAGGGTATTGAAGACGTCGGGGTGGGCCTTTTCGATCTCGTCGAAGAGCACCACGCTGTACGGACGGCGGCGGACCCGTTCGGTGAGCTGTCCGGCCTCGTCGTAGCCGACGTAGCCAGGGGGGGCGCCGACGAGACGGGAGACGGTGTGCTTCTCCTGGTACTCGGACATGTCTATCCGGATCATGGCGTCCTCCTCGCCGAACATATATTCAGCGAGCGTCCGCGCAAGCTCGGTCTTCCCAACGCCCGTGGGACCGAGGAAGATGAAGCTGCCGACCGGGCGCTTCGGGTCCTTGATACCGGCCCTCGCCCTGCGGATGGCCTCGGAGACCGCGCCAACGGCCTGTTCCTGGCCGACGACGCGCTCGTGCAGCACGGCCTCCAGGTTGAGGAGCCTCTCGGCCTCCTCCTGGACGATGTTGGTCGCGGGCACGCCGGTCCACTCCTCCAGGATGCGGGCGATGTCCTCCCTGCTCACCTCGGGGGCGTTTGCCTCGCGGCCTCCGGCCCAGCCTTCCTGGTGCTCATTCAGTTCGATCTTGAGCTGCTCGATGCGCTGCTTGAAGCCGGCCGCCTTCTCATAGTCTTCGGCCCTGACGGCGTCCTCTTTCTCGCGCTCGAGGCCGGAGATCTCCTCCTCGACGCGGCGCACGTCCACCGGCGGAACCGTCGAACGGAGCCTGACCTCGGCCGCCGCCTCGTCGAGCAAGTCTATGGCCTTGTCCGGCAGATAACGGTCCATGATGTAGCGATCCGCGAGCGTCGCCGCGCTGTCTATGGCCTCGTCGGAGACCTTCACGCGGTGGTGCGCCTCGTAACGGTCGCGCAGCCCGAAGAGGATCTGGACGGTCTCCTCGACCGTCGGCTCGTCCACGAGTACGGGCTGGAAGCGCCGCTCCAACGCCGGGTCCTTCTCCACGTTCTTGCGGTACTCATCCAGCGTGGTGGCCCCGACGACCTGAAGCTCGCCGCGAGCGAGCGCGGGCTTGAGCATGTTGGAGGCGTTCACGGCCCCCTCGGCCCCGCCGGCGCCCACGATCTGGTGCAGCTCGTCTATGAAGAGGATGATGTCGCGATCCTCCTGCTGAAGCTCCTTGAGCATCTGCTGCATCCGCTCCTCGAAGTCTCCCCGGAAGCGGGTGCCGGCCACGAGGCTGCCCACGTCGAGGGCGACCACGCGCTTGCCCTTGAGCGATTCGGGCACGTCCTCACTGACGACCCGCTGGGCCAGTCCCTCCGCAACGGCGGTCTTGCCGACGCCGGCCTCCCCGATGAGCACCGGGTTGTTCTTGGTGCGACGGCTGAGGATGCGCACGACGCGCGCTATCTCTTCGGCGCGTCCGATCACCGGGTCGAGCTCGCCGCCACGGGCCATCTCGGTGAGGTCGCGGCTCACCTGATCGAGGGTCGGCGTCCGGCTGTCGCTCGGCGGGGCGCCGGGAGCCCCAGGCCCACCGGCAGCCGCGCCGGACATTCCAGCCCCCGCTCCGGCGCCGCGCTGCTGGAGGAGGCGCAGGATCTCACGCCTCAAAGCCTCGCTGTCGCCGGCCCCGTTCTGGGAGAGGATGCGGTACGCATTACCATCGCCCTCGCCGAGCAGGCCGAGCAGGAAATGCTCGCTGCCTACCTGCGCCGCCCCCATCTGCCTGGCGGCGGTGAAGGAGAGTTGAAGGGCGCGCTTGGCGCTCGGGGTGAAGGTGTAGACCTGCTCGCCGGGATCTCCGCGGTACTCGCGGAAGCCGTTGCGCATCCCGTCCACGTCCGCCCCGGCGCGCCGGAGCGCCTCCGTCGCCAGGCTGTCTCCGCCGACGATGCCGGCCAGCAGGTGGTCAGTGCCGATGGCCGCCGTCCGGGTCGTCCCCGCCGACGCCTCGCGGGCACGCATCACGGCCTGCTGCGCCTCCGGCGCGAGCGCCTCGAACATGCTCTGCGAACCCTGGTTCTGCTGCTGGATCAAGTTCTGCAACATCCCGAACGGGTCGTTCCCGCCCTGGCCTCCGCCCCCGATCATGCCAAGCTCTCGCGCGCATCGCGAGCAGAAGTACGCCGTCGCCTCCTGACCACCCTGACGCTGAAAGACCTGAACACTCGCCGGCCGGATCTCACAATTCTCACATATCATCCGCATGGACCTCCTGATCTCAAATCTACAAGACCCTCTTTCCCAGTACCGGGAGGGCCGTAACGGCACGAAATCTAAGCCCGTCACGCTCATATTTTATTACGCTCCGGGATTAGATCAAGGTGGCGTGAAGCGTCGGGCTGTGTGGTAAGTAGGGACTTCTGGAGACGATGAGGAGGTTTTCGATGCAAGAGGAACGAGGATTGGTGGGGATGGAGGCGCGGTCTCCTGATGGGACGGAGATCGGGCGCATCCTGGAGCTGTTGACGGGCGAGGAGAGTGGCGAGGTGACGCACGTAGTGGTGGAGAATGGCGGGGAGCGGATCGAAGTGCCTATCTCGGCTCTGTCCCTGGACCCGGAGGCTGACTTCGCCACGTTCCACGCCGACAGTTCGGACGAGGAACCAGGAGATCACGTAGGCGACGAAGAGGAACCGGAGGGCTACGCGCCGCGGGCATCAGACACCGAGGACGCCAGGCACGAGGGCCAGTTCGTCACCCAGCCTGGGGACTCGGAGGACGCGCAGAGCCCGGAGGACCTGGTGCGGGAGGACTGGGAGGACGAGACGCACACTCCCGTTGATTCCGGCTACCCGCGCACCGACGCCTACGTGGACCCCGACACCGGGGAAGCAGAGGTGGACCCCGCGATGAAGGACAACGAAACCCCCGCGGACGACGTGGAGGACTTGCTCGACGGCACCGGCCTGGGGGTGCTGGCGGTCAAGGACGGCGTCGTGGAGCTGACCGGCGCGGCGGCGACGCGGGAGGACCTCGACGAGAGCGTGGAGGAGATCATGGGCCTCGACGGCATCCAGGAGGTGGACACGACCGGCGTGGACGTTGGGTAGTCGCAGGGTAGCGGACAGACCTCTTCCGAAGCCGGGCGCGTTACTGTAGCATTGCCTCCGGTCTTCGAGAAGGAGAAAGAACATGAGAAGAGCTTCCCTCGTATTCGCGGCGGTGTTTATAGCGGTTCTGGCATGCGGCAGTGTCGCGGGAGCCATAACCAACGGACAGCCGGACGGCAACCGGCACCCGAACGTCGGTGGCCTCGTCAACGACACGCAGTACTCCGACGGCACCTGGCTCTACTGTTCCGGAACCCTGATCTCACCCACCGTCTTCCTGACCGCCGCGCACTGTAGTGATGACGGGAGCAATGTGCAGGTTACCTTCGATCCTGCATACGAGGACGGCGACAAGACCTACGCCGGCACCTTCCACGCGGACCCGGAATACCCCGGAACCTCCGCCGACGCCCACGACATCGCCGTGGTCGTCTTCGACAAGCCGGTCAAGGGAATCGCGCCGGCAACGCTGCCCGAGGCGGACTCACTCTCTACGCTGCCGGGCAGCCAGAAGTTCACTTCGGTCGGCTACGGCGCGTACGAGGTGACCAACGATCCGGGCGGCCACCAGTACCTCTACGACGACATGCGCCAGTACGCCACAGGCACGCTTAACGCCATCAACAAGACCTGGCTGCGCATCTCCATGAACTCCTCAACCGGCAACGGCGGCACCTGCTACGGTGACTCCGGCGGCCCGAACTTCCTCGGCGACACCGGCACCATCGCGGCCATCACGATCACGGGCGACGCCGTGTGCCGCTCGACCAACGTCACCTACCGCCTCGACACCACCTCGGCGCGCTCGTTCCTCGACGACTACGTCGCGCTGCCGTAGAGGCAGCCGGTGAAGATCGGGAGACCTCGGGGAGCCGACGCCTCCCATGAACCGCGTAGCTCACGGGAGTGGTTGGATCACTTCCGGGCCAACGAGGAGCCGGAGGTGTTGCCGGAAGGAGATCCGCGGCTCACGGAGGGCGAGAGGGAAGCGGTGATCCCATCCGTCCAGGAGTTCCAGCTCGGCGAGAACTCCGAGGGCAGGCACCTGCACCGCCGATCCAGAGAGTACGCGGAGGAGGCCGGGGACGAGCACTACCTGCGGGCCATGGAGTACTTCATCCGCGAGGAGCAGCGCCACGCCCGGTACCTGCGGGACTTCCTCGCCACGGAGGGAGCCGGGACCCTGAAGAAGACCTGGGCCGACACCGTCTTCAGGAGGCTACGCAACCTGACCGGGCTGGAGGTCTCCATAGGCGTCCTCGTCACGGCGGAGATCATCGCGAAGGTCTACTACGCTGCCTTGAAGGAGGCCACACGCTCGCCGATGCTGCGCCGGATCTGCACGCGCATCCTCAGCGACGAAGAGGCGCACGTCCGTTTCCAGGCTGAGCGGCTCGCGATCCTGCGCCGGGAGCGGACGGGAGCGGGGATGAGGATCACGCACCTCCTCCATCGCCTGCTGTTCCTCGGCGCATGCCTCGTCGTCTGGCGCAACCACGGCAAGGTGATCCGGCGCGGCGGCATGGGCTTCGCGGGTTACTGGCGGCGGTGCTGGGAAGAATTCGGCGCCGCCTCGGAGATCATGGACCCGAAGAGCTACGCGCGCTCCACGTGGCGGATAGGGAACCCTGCTCAAGAAGAGTGACGCACGACCGTCCGGATCTCCAACCCCCCGCGCACCCGCTGCGTCAGGTCCACCGTCATCTCCTCCGGTCTGCTGGCCACGACGAGGTCCTTCAGCAGCGTCGCCGCAAGGTCTTCAGCGAAGACCCCGCGCTCCCTGAACCCCCACAGGTACAGCTTCAGCGCCTTCGACTCAAGGAGCCGCCCACCCGGACGGTAGCTCAACCTCAGATCGTAGAAGTCCGGCTGCCCCGTCACCGGACACAGCGCCGTCAACTCATCCGTCGAAAACTCCACCGTCGCGTCCGTGTCTCCGTGGCTCCACGGAACCGTCTCCAGCTCTTCGGCGCTGATGGGGCCTCGTGTTTCCTGGCCCAGCAACCTCGTACTCTCATCCTGCATCCCGCGTCTCCTTCCCGGCTTGCAAACGAGTTTGGATTTTTGAAGAAGATGCTACCTTATGGACAGTGGAATCGTGAGAGGAATCGGTGACATGACCGAGTTCGAGGAGATCAGGAATAAGCGCCAAGACTTCTTGAAGGTGGTCTATGACCTTGCAGAAGGTGCTCCCTCTACAGATGTGTCTGGTGAAGATATTGCACGGCATCTCGGATTAGACTTGTATCACCACTGGGATAAATTCTCTAAGCTCGCTGATCCACACGAACGAACGGGCAACATCGAGATTCTCGAATCTATGTACGGTACTTCCTCGATTACAATCAAGGGCATCGAAGAAGTCGAGCGACTTACCCCACAGGAATCTCGAATAGAGAAGCGGATTCGGTTCCTGCGCGCCGTGTACGAGCTATCTGGTGGCAACTTGAGCGAGTTAGTCGATTGGGAAGACATAGCTCCAGGTTTGGGATGGGAGATTGAGAATTTCGAGCATAAAGAGCAGGGTCTAGGCATCGCCAAGTACCTTACTGCTCGGGGCTTTCTGACTCTGCAAGGAGATGGAAGCCGCTACACGATTACTGCCGCAGGTATAGACGAAGTAGAACAGGAACCTGACATACCTGCAGACATTGCTGTTACACCAGGGCTCTGTCGGCTTCCATGAGAAGGCACATTTTGTCAAGGCCGCTGCAGTGGCGGAATCGCCTGCGCGTCTCGGCTCCCCTGTCGTCACGCTTCCATTCGCAATCCCGTCGGCTCCGCGTTCG
>Ga0136615_10000365_pt1 | contig 20739 bp, 15 predicted proteins | sample AntDrymUQ2882206_2_FD_106647 | JGI IMG/M metagenome (GOLD analysis project Ga0136615, IMG submission 106647) | Polar desert sand microbial communities from Dry Valleys, Antarctica - metaG UQ288 (22.06) | ecosystem: Environmental > Terrestrial > Soil > Desert | place: Antarctica: Dry Valley... | reverse complement strand
TGGGAGCGCGACGGTGGTGCGATCATGGAGCGCATCGCCTCGCCGGAGGTGCGGAGCGTTGTCGAGCCGCTGGTCACGGGCGATTACTACTACGCCGCCGTCACCTCGATCGAGGACGGGGGTGTACAGCCCGTCTACTCGCTGCGCGTCGAGACGGACGACCACTCGTTCATCACCGACGGCCTGGTCAGCCACAACACCGAGGCCCGCCTCTCGCGCATCGCGATGGAGATGCTGCGCGACCTCGACTCCGACACCGTCGACTTCGTGCCCAACTACGACGGGCGCACGCGGGAGCCGACGGTGCTCCCCTCGCGCTTCCCCAACCTGCTGGTCAACGGCGCCGCGGGAATCGCGGTGGGCATGGCGACCAACATCCCGCCCCACAACCTGCGCGAGGTCATCGACGCGGTCGTCGCCTACATCGACGACCCCGACATGGACGTCAACGGGCTCATGCATCACATCAAGGGCCCCGACTTCCCGACCGGCGGGGTCATCGTCGGGTGGCAGGGCATCCGCGACGCCTACGAGACCGGCCGCGGTCGGGTGCGGGTGCGCGCCACCGCGCACATCGAGGACCTCGGCCGCGGCAAGGAGGGCATCATCGTCACCGAGCTCCCCTACTCGGTGAAGAAGGGCGGCGAGGGCGGGCTGATCCAGAAGATCGCCGGCCTGGTGCAGGAGAAGAAGCTCACCGAGATCAGCAACATCGAGGACCACTCCAGCCAGCGCGGCGGGATGCGCCTGGTGATCGAGCTCAAGCGCGACGCCGACCCGCGCATCGTCCTCAACAAGCTGTTCAAGCACACGTCGATGCAGACGACCTTCGGCGTGAACATGGTCGCGCTGGTGGACAACGTGCCGCGCACACTGGATCTCCGCGCGGTGATCCACAACTACGTGCTCCACCAGCGCGAGGTCGTGGTGCGTCGCTCCAAGCACGAGCTCGCCGAGCTCCAGCGCCGCGTGCACGTGCTCGAGGGCCTGCTCATCGCGTTGGACAACCTCGACGCGATCATCGAGCTCATCCGCGGCTCACGCGATCGCGAGACGGCCCGCGGAGAGCTCGTCGCGCGCTTCGAGCTGACGGTCATCCAGGCCACGGCGATCCTCGACCTGCGCCTCTCCCAGCTCACCGCGCTGGAGAGCGACGCGATCAAGACCGAGCACGCCGACAAGCTCGAGCGCATTCGCGAGCTGCGCGAGTTGCTGGGCGACGAGGACAAGGTCCTCGCGCTCATCAAGGAGGAGCTGCGGGAGGTGAGCGAGCGTTTCGGCGACGAGCGGCGCACCCTGCTGGCCGACTCCGAGGACGAGATCGACATCGAGGATCTCATCCCCGACCAGCAGATGGTCATCACCATCACCAAGTCGGGCTACATCAAGGCCCTGCCGCTGGCCACCTACCGCCAGCAGCGCCGCGGCGGCCGCGGCGTCATCGGGATGGACATGAAGGACGGCGACTTCATCGAGCACCTCTTCGTGTGCTCGTCGCATGACTTCTTGCTCTTCTTCTCCAACCGCGGGAAGGTCTACCGCTCCAAGGTCTACGAGCTCCCGGAGATGCAGCGCACCGCCAAGGGGCGCGCGCTGGTCAACATCCTGCCCCTGCGTGACGGGGAGCGGGTGCAGTCGGTGCTCTCCACGCGCGACTTCGCCGAGAGCGAGCACCTCGTGTTCGCCACGAGGCGGGGCATGGTCAAGAAGACGGAGTTCGGCGCCTACAACACGCCGATCAAGGCCGACGGCATCATCGCCATCAACATCCGCGAGGACGACGAGCTGGTCTCGACCCGGCGCGTCGACGCCGGGGATCGCGTGCTCATCGTCTCGCGCAACGGCATGGCCGTGCGCTTCGAGGAGGGCCAGGCGCGCCCGATGGGCCGTGACACCTCCGGCGTGCGCGGGATGGACGTCAGCGGCGAGGGGGACGCGGTTCTCGTCATGGACGTCGCACGCGACGACATGGAGCTGCTCGTGGTCACCGAGAACGGCTACGGCAAGCGCACGCCGATCTCCGAGTACCGCCTGACCAAGCGCGGCGCCAAGGGGGTCGGCACGATCAAGGCGGTCGAGGCGCGCGGCGAGCTTGCCGGCGCGCTCGTGGTCCGCCCCCACCAGGAGCTCGTGCTGATCTCCGGCCAGGGCATGGTGCAGCGCACGCGAGCCGGCGAGATCCGCCAGACGGGCCGGCTCACCCAGGGCGTTCGCATCATGAACATGCGCGACGACGACACCGTCAGCGCGGTCGCCGTCGTGGTCGAGGAGCAGGCCGCCGACGAGGCCGTCGAGAGCGTCGAGGACGGCGATGGGCCGGTCGACATCCCCTCCGGCTGACCGTTCGGCGAGTACGTCAGTGGGCTTTGCTAAGTTTGCGGCACCAGAGGAAGGAGGTGGTCCGAATCGGAAGTTCTAGTTTTTGCGGGACCCTGGAGGTGACCGGCCGCTAGGTCGGTAGTCGTAGGACTGGATCCGCCTGGCGGAATCCAAACCGGCTCACCCTCGGCCGCGTCGCCGGACCTCGTCCCCCCGGCCCTCGCCCCTACCGGGCGCGGAAGGACACGCAGCCGAGTTCGAATCCAGTCAGTGTCGTTCGCGAAGGGCCCCGGTAGTCAACCGGGGCCCTTCGTGCTTGCTGGACGGCCCGCTGATCACCGCCTGACGTTGTCCTCGCTCGCTCGTGTGCTGGCGCACACCACGCTCACTGCGTCCTCGCCAGGCGGTGCCAGCGAACCGTCCAGCGCCGTGGCGAAAGCTCCGACGAGCTCAGGCCGCTTCCGGCAGCCACTGGCGCCATGCCGCCGGGATCGTGGGGCTGGCTACCCGGATGAAGACGTCTGGGTGGGGTGCTCGTGGGGTGAGGCGGGGGTGCATGTCAGCGACCTTGGGCAGGCGGTCGCCCTTGCGGCGGTTACAGGGTGCGCAGGAGGCGACGATGTTCTCCCAGGTGGAGGCGCCGCCCTTGGAGCGCGGGATGACGTGATCAACGGTGAGCTGGGCGCGGGCGCCGCAGTACTGGCACTCCCAGCCGTCGCGAGCGAAGACGGCGCGGCGGGTGATCTTGCGCCGGTGGGTGTCGCGCGGGACGCGGACGTACTGGACGAGGCGGATGACCACGGGGCGGGGCATGGCGGTGTGCTCCGAACGCAGCTCCCAGTTCGCGTGCTCGACAACCTCGGCCTTGGCCTTGAGCAGCAGTACGGCGGCGCGGCGCACCGTGCAGACGTTGATCGGCTCGTACGTCGCGTTGAGGACGAGCACCCTGCCCGAAGCCGGCCCGCGCCGCTGGTGCTCTGGCAGCGGCGGGACCCCGACTGGAGCCGGTGGCGCAGATGGAGTGGGCGGGGCGGTGGCCGCCATGCCGCGCGAAGTGTAGCCACGCCGTCCACCCGAACCGCCGGCTTCACGGGGCGTTCACCCCCGCGGCGAGGCGGGATAGGAGCCCAGGACTCGAACCCACTCGCAGTGCGAACGCAGAGCGGCGATCGCCCCCTCCACGGCCGGGTCGTCCACACGCCCGTTCATGTCGAGGAAGAAGCGGTAGTGACCGAGCCGGCCACGGTAGGGACGCGACTCGATCCGGCTGAGGTTGACGCCGCGGAAGGCGAACTCCGACAGGCAGCGCACGAGCCACCCCGGCGCGGCGTCGCCGGCCCCGAAGAAGGCCACCGACGTGCGCCAGGCGCCGGCCCCGCCAGCGGGCCCGGACGGCTGCGTGCCCTGTGGCGCCAACCAGACGAAGCGTGTCTCGTTGCCCGGTTCGTCCTCGATCCCCTCGGCGAGGACGGCCAGGCCGTAGATGCACGCGGCGCGGGTCGGCCCGATGGCCGCCCACGACTCGCCGGAGGCAGCGACGCGGCGCGCGGCCTCCGCGGTGGAGGGCGCCGGCACGATCTCCGCGTCGGGGACCCGGCGGCGTAACGACCCCGCGCACTGGGCGAGGGCCTGGGGGTGCGAGGTCACGGCGAGGACGTCGGCCTCCCCCACCCCCGGCCGGGCCAGGAGCGCGTGGGCCACGGGCAGCACCGCTTCGGCGACGATGCCGACCGCGTCGGCGGGCCCGGCCAGCGTGTCCAGTGTCGCGCTCACGGCCCCCTCCAGCGAGTTCTCGATGGGCACCACGGCCCGGTCTACGCGGCCCTCCTGCACCGCCATCACCGCGTCGTAGACCGTGGCCAGCGGCACGCCCTGGGCATCCGGCGCGCCGAGCTCGAGCGCCTGCTCGGAGAAGGTGCCCCGCGGCCCGAGGTAGCCGACGCGCAGGGACAATGTCAGCGTGGCTGCGGCGTCGCCGGTGGGCGACCCTCGAGGGCCTGACGCACCACGTCGGCCTCCTCGGGCGAGAGCTCGAGCTCGCCCTGGCCGTCCTGGACCCGCTTGACGTACAGGCGCGCCTGGTCGCGGTGGTGGATCGAGGACAGCACGAGCCCGTTGGCCTGGGCGTCGAGCAGCGCGATCGACGTCGACTGCCGGCCCGACATCTCGTTGTAGGCGTCGTAGCGCACGAGCCCCAGGTGGGCGACCGCGCCGTCCAGGCGCGCCTCGACCGCGCCAAGGCGCCCATCCAGCCGCTCGGCGGCCTCACCGACGTAGTCATGGAGGTCACGGAAGGCGCTGTCGAGGCCCGCCGCATGTCCGACGAGGTCCCGCGTGCCTCCGTCGCCCAGCACCACGCGCTGCTCGGCGCGCACCCGGCGCAGGCGCACGAGCGCGATCACCGCCAGTATCAACGCGATCAGCGCGACACCACCGGCGACCAGCGCCGCGACGCCGGCTGTGGAGGTGAGCTCGTCCACGGCCGCAGCACGCTACTGCGTGAAGAGGACCGTGTACTCCTGCTGATTGTTCTCGGTCATCTCCTCGCCCGGCACCGGCTCCACGGTCACCGTGGCGGTGAGCGGCTCGCCGACCGGCGGAGCCCGCCCCAGCGGCACGCTCACGGTGGCCTCCTGGCCGGCCTGCGTCTGGTCCACGCGGTCCTCGACGGTCAGGGGCTGACCGCCGGCGCCCTCGAGCTGTATGCGCACAGGGAAGTCGGCCTCGTCGTTCTCGCCCTGGTTCTGGAAGACGACCGTGAAGGCGATCGTCGGACCCGCTGGCACGCGGTTGACCGCCCCGCCGGGCTGCAGCGTGGTGTCGCCGATGGACACCGAGGTCAGCCCGTGGCCGTGGGTGCCGGGCGCGGGCTCGCCCTGCGGGCCTCCGCCTTCACCGCCACCCTGGGAGCCGATGCGCTGGGCGACCGTCGCGGGGTCGAGCCAGGCCAGGTCGGGCATGAAGGCGCTGTCGGCGATCTCCAGCCCGTCGAGGTCCTCCTCCGCGAGCGTCTCGCCGATGAAGGGCACCGCGCGGGCGTCGTAGATGACGTCGGAGGCCAGCAGGGCCTGCATCTGCCCGGCCAGGGCCTGCACGGCATCCTCGCTGCCCCCGCCGCGCAGCGCCTCGGGCAGCAGCCGGGCGACCTCGGCCACGCCGCCGGCGCGCAGGTCGAGCACGGTGAGCAGGCTCTGCTGCGCGGGGGCCATGCCGCCGGGCACGTCGAACTCGCTGGCGCGGCCGGCCTGGTCCTCCGCGGCCACGCGCAGCTGGTTGACCTGCTGCTGGCGCTCCAGCGGCGAGGTGCCGCCCTGCAGCGCCTCGAACAGCGGCGCACCGACCTGCTCGTCGGACGCGGTGATGATCGAGGCGACCTCCTGGTTGTAGTCACGCAGCGCCGACTCGCGCTGGGACTGCAGGCAGCCGTTGACGCCCACGATGAGCAGGATGAGCACGACGAGGCCGACCCCGCCGGCGACGGCGCGGCGAGCCATGAGCTGCTGCTGGTCGCCGCCGGGCTCGCGGCCGGAAGGCCGCCGCTGGCGCGGACCTGTGCTCGTGCGGGGCTCGTCGCCCTCGTCGAAGAAGGACAAACTCCTGCTCCTGGCCAAGATGACCGATTCTGTGGTGATTATGACGCCCGCATCGGCCGGTGCGCGCTCGCAGTGCGCGCCGCCCGCCGCGAAGACTGATGCGAGGTTGCAACTTTGCCGTCAACGCCCGGAATCCTTCCCGGCCGCGAGGAGGGAGGGGGCGATCCGCGAAGCTGGGAGGCGGTGGAGACCGCGAACACGCGCAGACCCGAGCCACCGGGCACGCTCGTGCTCGACCGCTACCGACTGGCCGGCCGACTTGGTTCGGGCGGCTTCGGCGTGGTCTGGGCCGCGCGTGACGAGCGCCTGGGCCGCGACGTCGCCGTCAAGCTCGTGCCCATCAACGCCGACGCCCCCGCCCGCGCGGGCCAGCGCGCCCAGCGCGAGGCCCTGGCCGCCGCGCGGCTCGGGCACCCGGGCATCGTGGCGCTCTACGAGGCCGGCCGCGACCGCGACCACTACGTGCTGGTCTCCGAGCTGGTCCGCGGCCGGACGCTGGCCGCCCTGCTCGCCGAGGGGGCGCTCTCCGATCGCGACGTGCTGTGCGTCGGCGCGGTCCTGGCCGACGCCCTGGCCCACGCGCACGCGCGGGGGGTCATCCACCGCGACGTCAAGCCCTCCAACGTCCTGTGCCCCGAGAGTCCGACGGAGGCCGGTGGGGTGGCCAAGCTGACCGACTTCGGCGTCGCTCACATGGCCAGCGACGATGCGCTCACGCGGACCGGCGACGTGGTGGGGACCCTCGCCTACATGGCCCCTGAGCAGGCCGCCGGTCACCCGGCCGGCCCGGACGCCGACACCTGGGCGCTGGCCATCGTGCTCTACGAGGCGCTGGCCGGGGTCAACCCGGTGCGCGCCGACAACGCGGCGGCCATCGCACGCAACCTGACCCGTCCCGTCCCGCCGCTGCGCCGTGCCCGCCGCGACCTCCCGCCGCAGCTCACCGAGGCGATCGACGCCGCTCTGACCCTGGACCCCGCCGACCGCGCGGTGCTACCCGAGCTACGCGACGATCTGGCCGCTGCGACGCCCCATGCCGACGACACACCCGGCGTCATCGAGGCGCCGGTGCTCGCGGAGGTGAGCCGCGCCGGGGGTCGCGTGACAGACGTGGGTCGCGGTTGGCTGGAGGGCCGGACCCAGCGAAAGGCGCCCCGACGCGGGGCCTCGCAAGCGGGGCCGGGGCGCCTTCGGGCTCGCCGAGAGCCCGGATACGCCCCGGGCGGCTGGGGCGTCCCGCACGAGCGCTCCCGCGAGGGGCTGGGGCGCCCCCGGGGCCGGGATGAGCCCGGATACGCCCCGACCGCCGACAAGCCGTCGATCGAGCAGCGGAGGCGGCGGCCCCTCGTGCCGCTGCGGCGCGCCTTCGCCGGCGCCGGCGCCTTCGCCCTCACAGTGTTGCTGCTCGCCGGCCTGGGCCCGACGCCTCCGCTCGCGCCTGTCCCCGCCGGCGCCGCGGTGGGCGCCGTCGTCTTCCTCCTGCCCCGGCTGGGCTGGCTCGCGGCCGCGACGGCCCTGATCGTCTGGGCGGGCGTGGCCCTCCCGGGCGCAGCAATCCCGGGTGTCGCGCTCCTCCTCGCCCTGGCCGCCGCGCCCGTGCCCCTCCTCCTGCCCCTGGCCGGAGCGTGGTGGTCGGCGCCCGCGCTGGCCCCCGCCCTGGGGGCGATCGGGCTTGCCGTGGCGTTCCCGGCCGCCGCAGGCCAAGCCCGCACGCCCATCCGCCGCGCTGCGCTGGGCGCCCTGGGCGCGTGGTGGCTCGCGCTCGCCGAGGCGCTCACCGGCGAGCGCCTCCTGCTCGGCCCGCCCGCCGACCTACCGCTTCGCGGCACCTGGGAGCTGTCGGCCCTGGACGCCGCCACGGCCGTCCTCCCGGCGCTGGCCACCTTCGAGCTGGCGGCACTTGGCGGTCTCTTCGCGCTGGCGGCCGCGCTCCTGCCCGCGCTGGTGCGCGGCCGGGCCGCAGCCGTCGACCTGCTGGCCGCCGGGGGATGGGCGACCGCCCTGGCCGCTGGCGTCGCCGCGCTGGCGCCACAGGCCTCCCCACCCGGCCTGGTGGCCGGCGCGGTGCTGGGTGCCGCGTTCGCCGTTGCGGCCCGGGCGGCGGCGGGCCGGCGTTGACGTAACCTCTGGCCGAAGGGCGTGGGTTGCGGCCTGGGAGATCGGGTTTCGCCTACGGTCCTCTCAAGTTCGGGAGATCGGCTTTCGCCTCCGATCCTCTCAAGTTCGGGAGATCGGCTTTCGCCTCCGATCCTCTCAAGTTCGGACCTTCGGCGATGTCACAATCATGAGCGTGCTGCGCAATCTCGAGAGCAAGCTGACCGATCTGGTCGAGGGCACCTTCGGACGGGTGTTCCGATCCGAGGTGCGCCCGATCGAGATCTCGCGCAAGCTGGTCAAGGAGATGGACGAGCACCGCACGGTGTCGGTCTCGCGCACCTACGTGCCCAACGAGTACGCGGTGTGGTTGTCGACCGCGGATCGCGCGCGCTACGAGGGCGCCGAGCAGGAGATCATCGGGGAGCTGGCCGGCTACCTGCTCGAGCACGCCCGCAAGGAGCGCCTCACGCTGGTCTCCCGGCCGCGCATCGAGTTCCATACCGACGAGCGCCTCAGCCTGGGCGAGTTCGGCATCCAGGCCCGCCTCGTTCGCTCCGAAGAGGACGGCGCCGGGGTGGAGCAGCCGCCGGCACAGGGCGACCACGGCCACACGATGATCTACTCGACCGCCGAACGCCTGCGCCAGCCCGTCGACGAGGGCAGCGGCCGCCGCCCGCAGCGCGCCATCGTGCTGGCCGAGGGAAAGCGCTTCGCCGTGGCTCCCACCGGCGCGAGCATCGGGCGCAGCCGCGAGTGCGACATCGTGCTGGGCGATGCCAACGTCTCGCGCCGTCATGCCGAGGTGCGCCCAGCGCGCACCAGCGAAGCCACGTGGACGATCGCCGATGCGGGCTCGACCAACGGCGTGCGCGTCAACGGGCGCAACGCCGAAGGCGCGCACCCCCTTCGCCACGGGGACCGCATCGAGCTCGGCACCGCCGACCTGACCTTCGAGCTGGAGTAGGGCGCCGACCGCCGTGGTGGACCCCGTCTCCGTCGCTCTCAAGTTCGCCTTCCTCGGCGTTCTCTACCTCTTCCTGCTGTGGGTTGCGCGCTCGGTCCTGCGCGACCTTGGCCGCACGGCCCGCGGCCCCGCCGCCACGGGGGCCGGTGCCCCCCCGGTGGCCTTCCGCGCCCCCGACGCGACGGGAATGCACACTGCTTCGGGCCCGCCGCTGTCCGACGGCGCCGCGCCGCGCCTGATCGTCGAGACCATGTCCGGTGTGGCCGCGGGCATGGAGTACGACCTGGTCGACGAGGCCGTCCTGGGCCGCGGAGAGGTGGAGATCCATCTCGAGGACCCCTTCGCCTCCGGCCGCCACGCGCAGATCACCCGCCAGGGCAACACCGTCGTCCTGGAGGACCTGAGCTCCACCAACGGCACCTACCTCAACGAGGAGCTGCTCACGGGGCCCTCCCCCCTGCACGCGGGAGACAGCATCCGCATCGGCGACACCCGCTTCACGTTCGAGACCTGATGCTGCGCGTCGCCGACAAGCACGCCCTCTCTGACACGGGCCGCCAGCGCCGCGCCAACGAGGACGCGTGCTTCGCCCGCGCTCCCGTGTTCGTGGTCGCCGACGGGATGGGCGGGGCGCAGGCCGGCGAGGTCGCCTCGCGCATGGCCGTGGAGGCCTTCGAGCCGGGCCTGGACGACGACGGCGACACGAGCGCCGAGGCCGCGCTGATCGCGCGCATCCGCCTGGCCAACGGGCTCATCCACGATCTGGCCCAGTCCGACCGCGCCCGCCAGGGCATGGGCACGACGATCACCGCCGCGGTCGTCGGCGAGCACGACGTCGCCGTGGCCCACGTGGGCGACTCGCGCGCCTATCGGCTGCGCGCCGGCGCCTTCGAGCGTCTCACCGACGACCACTCCCTGGTCGAGGAGCTCAAGCGGCAGGGCAAGCTCACCGACGAGGAGGCCACCCACCACCCGCAGCGCTCGATCATCACCCGCGCCCTGGGTCCCGAGCCCTCCGTGGAGGTCGACTCGGCCACGTGGCCGGCCGAGCCCGGCGACGTGTTCCTGCTGTGCAGCGACGGGCTGACCTCCATGATCGAGGATAGTCAGGTCGCCGGCCTGCTGCGCGAGGCGTCCTCCATGGAGCAGGCCGCGCGGGCGCTGGTGGCCGCGGCCAACGAGGCGGGCGGGCGCGACAACATCACCGTGGTCCTCTTTCGCCTCGAGGAGGTCGCCGCGGGCGTCGCGGCGGCTGACCCGCCGACCGCCGAGCACGCCCGGCCACCCGCGGCGGCGCCCGAGGACCAGCCCACCCGCGCCGGTCGCCCGGATGACGGCCTCACCACCTCGCGGGTACGCGCCGCCATGGCCGAGCAGGAGGAGGAGCGCGCGCGTCGCGACGCCGCCGAGGCGCGGCGCATCGCGCCGCGCCCGCCGGACCAGGAGGATGGCGGGCCGCGCCGCTCGCGGCTGCGCCGGGTGCTCATCGCGCTGGCCATCACCGCCGCCATCGTCCTCCCCGTGGGCCTCGCCGCCTGGCTGGCCATCGGCTCGGTCTACTTCATCGGGTCGGGACCGCAGGGCTTCGTGGCCGTCTATCGCGGCCTGCCCTACGAGCTGCCCCTGGGCGTGGACCTCTACACCAGTGCCTACCTCTCCGGAGTGCCGCTGGGCGTGGTTGAAGAGCAGCGGCGCGAGCAGCTGCTGGACCACACGCTGCGCTCGCGCGAGGACGCCGCCGACCTCGTGCGCCGGCTGGAGATCGGGGAGCTCGCGGGGTCATGACCGAGCGCAACCGCGAGCTGTTCGCCCTCATCCCCGCCTCGCTGCTGGTCACCGCCGGCTTCACGGCCGTGTTCATCCAGCGCGATGACGCCGTCTCTGACGTCTCGCTGGTCTACGGGGCCGTCTTCCTCGCCCTGTGTCTCGCAGTCCACATCGTGCTGCGCTTCAAGCTGCCCAACGCCGACCCGTACCTGTTCCCCCTGGTCGCGGTGCTTGCGTGCTTCGGCCTGGTGGTGATCTACCGCATCGACGAGGATCTGGCTCGCGAGCAGGCGCAGTGGTTCGTCGTCGGCCTGGCGGCGTTCGCCGCCACCGTGGTCGGCCTGGGCGACCACCGCAGGCTCGAGCGTTATCGCTACGTCATCGCCCTCACCGGCATCGTGCTCCTGGTGCTCCCGCGGGTGCCCGGTATCGGCCAGCAGGTCAACGGCGCCTACCTGGGCGTCCAGCTCGGGCCGGTCTCCTTCCAGCCCTCCGAGCTGGCCAAGATCGCCATCGTCGTCTTCCTGGCCTCCTACCTGCGCGACACGCGCCAGATGCTGGTGCAGGGCGCGCGGCGCATAGGCGGGGTCACGCTGCCCCCCATCAAGCATCTCGGCCCGCTGCTGATGGTGTGGGGCCTGGCCATGCTCCTGCTGGTCTTCATCCGCGACCTCGGCTCGTCGCTGATGTTCTTCGGCGGCTTCCTGGCCCTGATCTACGTGGCCACCAACCGTCTCTCGTTCGCGGCCATCGGCCTGGCGCTGTTCGCCGGGGGCACCTGGTTCTTCGCCAGCACCGTCGGCCACGTGCAGGATCGGGTCGCCACCTGGCGGGATCCCTTCGACGACCGCCTCTACGACCAGGCCGGCGGCTCCTTCCAGATCGCCCAGTCGATCTTCGCCCAGGCCGACGGCGGCCTGTTCGGTGAGGGGTTCGGCCAGTCGCTGCTGACCACGCCCGACGGCACGACGCTGCTTCCCGTTGCCGAGACCGACCTCATCTACGCGGTCATCACCAGCGAGGTCGGCCTGTTCGGCGCCGTGGCACTGCTGTGCATCTACCTGCTCTTCGTGGAGCGCGGCTTCAAGACCGCACTGTTGGCCACCGACTCGTTCTCCAAGCTGCTGGCCACTGGCCTGACCGCGGTCTTCGGGCTGCAGGTCTTCGTGATCGTGGGCGGCGTGACCAAGCTCATCCCGCTGACCGGCGTGACGCTGCCCTTCATCTCCTACGGAGGCTCGTCGATCGTCGCCAACTTCATCCTGCTCGCGCTGCTGCTGCTGATCTCGGAGCGCGCGCGCGCCGAGGCGAAGGGGGCCAGGTGAACGCTCCGATCATCCGGCTGTTCGTGGTGTTCATGGTGCTGTTCGCCGGCCTGGTCGGCGCGACATCGTGGTGGACGGTGCTGGCCGCCGACTCCGTCCGGGACAACCCGAAGAACCAGCGTGACCTGTTCAAGAGCCTGGAGGTGCGTCGCGGCGCGATCACCTCGGCGGGCGGAACGGAGTTGGCCCGCTCCGTGGAGGGTCCTGGCGACACCTTCGAGCGCGAGTACGGCCCCGAGGCCGAGGCGGTCTCCCACATCCTGGGCTACTACTACCCGTTGGGCATCGGTGATGCGGGCACCGAGCGGTTCCGCGCCGACGAGCTCAGCGGCGAATCCGACGACCTGGACACCCTCTTCGAGCAGATCGCCGGCGGGACCGCGGACGTCGGCGACGACGTGCGCACCAGCCTCGACCTGGACGCCCAGCGCGTGGCCATCCAGCAGCTCGCCGGCCGCAAGGGGTCCGTCGTGGCGCTGGAGCCCGACACCGGCCGCGTGCAGGTCATGGCCAGCGTGCCGGGTTACGACCCCGCGACGCTCGAGGACGAGGACGTCTTCACCGATCTCTCCAGCGACGAGGAGAACTCGCCGCTCATCAACCGCGCGACACAGTCGGGCTACCCGCCGGGTTCGACCTTCAAGGTGCTCACCGCCGCGGCAGCACTTGACTCGGGCCGATTCACGCCCGACAGCGCCCTGGACGGCAGCTCGCCGCAGACCTTCTCGGCCACACCCCTGAGCAACTTCGGTGGCCAGAGCTTCGGTTCGGTCTCCCTGACCCAGGCGCTCACGCAGTCCGTCAACACCGTCTGGGCCGAGGTCGGGGTGCAGTTGGGCGAAGAGACCATGACCGAGTACATGGAGGATTTCGGCCTCTTCGAGCAGCCACCCCTCGACTACCCCGACACCCAGCTCTTCACCTCGGGCACCTACCTGGACAACGAGCTGGTCAAGCCCACCGAGCAGGGCCAGGACCTCGGCCGCATCGCGATCGGCCAGGCGGGCCTCCTCGTCACCCCGCTGCAGATGGCCATGATCACCGGCACGGTGGCCAACGACGGCGTGCTGATGGAGCCGCGCATCGCACGCGAGATCACGGACCGCGACGGGCGCACCGTGGACGAGGTCGAGCCCGAGCGCGTGCGCCGGGTGATGTCCGAGGAGTCGGCCAACCAGCTCACAGCGATGATGCGTGAAGTCGTCCAGTCGGGCTCCGGGGTCGCGGCGGCGCTCGAGGGCACCAACGTGGCCGGCAAGACGGGCACGGCCGAGATCGACATCGCCAACAACATCAACCAGCTCTGGTTCGTTGCCTTTGCCCCGGCCGACGATCCCGAGACGGCCATCGCGGTCACCGTGGAGCGCGCTGTGGGCGGCCAGGGCGGCCAGGTCGCTGCCCCGATCGCCCGCGCGGTGCTGGAAAGCCTGCTCGACTAGTGGTCCCTCCGACGAGTCCCGCACCGCTTCGCCACGCGACCCGCCGGAGGAACCACTGATGCGTGACATCACCGCCGACACGGTCATCGACGGTCGCTACCAGGTCATCGGCAAGGTGGGCTCCGGCGGCATGGCCGAGGTCTACGGGGCCGAGGACCTCCAGCTCGGGCGCAAGGTGGCCGTCAAGGTCCTGCACCGGCGCTTCACCGAGGACGAGGAGTTCGTCGAGCGCTTCCGCCGCGAGGCCCAGAGCGCCGCCGGCCTGCAGCACCAGCACGTGGTCTCCGTCTACGACCGCGGGGAGTGGGACGGCACCTACTACATCGCCATGGAGTACCTCGAGGGGCGCTCGCTGAAGGACGTCATCCGCGAGGAGGCCCCGCTGGCGCCGTTGCGCGCGGTGGACATCGCCATCCAGATCCTGCGCGCCGCGCGCTTCGCGCACCGCCGCGGGATCATCCACCGTGACCTCAAGCCCCACAACGTGATCCTCGACGACGAGGACCGCGCGAAGGTCACCGACTTCGGCATCGCCCGGGCGGGGGCGTCGGACATGACCGAGACGGGCTCGATCATGGGGACGGCGCAGTACCTGTCGCCCGAGCAGGCCCAGGGCCACGCGGTCAGCGCGCAGTCCGACCTCTACGGGATCGGCATCGTCCTCTACGAGATGCTCGCCGGGCGGCTGCCCTTCGACGCCGAGAGCGCGGTGACCATCGCGCTCAAGCAGGTCAGCGAGGCGCCCCCGCCGCTGTCAGGGCTCCTGCCCGACCTCCCGCCCGACCTCGAGGCGGTGACCATGCGCGCGCTGGAGAAGGCGCCGGCCAATCGCTTCCAGGACGCGGACGAGTTCATCGGAGCGCTGGAGGCCGTGCGCGCGCAGCTCACCGGCGCTCCCGGCGGCGACACCTCGAGCTTCGTGCCACCGCCCGCGGTGGTCTCAGAGGAGTGGGAGCAGGTCGCCGAGCCAGAGGGTCCCAGCCGGCGGCGCTGGCTGTGGGCCGCGCTGGCCGGCCTGCTGGTGGCCGGCGCGGTCATCGCAGCGCTGCTGCTGCTGGGCGGGCCCGACGACGTCGCCGTGCCCGACGTGGTGGGGGCCGACCTCCAGGTGGCCCAGCAGCGTCTGCGCAGCGAGGGCTTCGAGGTCGAGGTCACCCGGGCGCGCAACCCCGAACCGGCCGGCCGGGTCGTCGGACAGGACCCCGCGGCCGGCGCCGAGGCGCCCGAGGGGTCCACGATCAACCTCACGGTGTCCGCGGGGCCCGGCAACGTCGCGATGCCCGACGTGATCGGCGAGCCGCGCGACGAGGCGGTCGACACGCTGGAGGACGCCGGGTTCGAGGTCGACGAGGAGCGGGTCTTCTCGGCCGACGTGGCCGCCGGGCGGGTCGTCGACACGCAGCCCGGGCCGGGCGAGCAGGTCGAGCGCGGATCGGGCGTGACGCTCGTCGTGTCGCGAGGCCAGCAGACCGACGTCGTGCCCTCGGTGGTCGGGCAGGAGGAGAGCGCCGCGGCAGCCGAGCTGCGCTCGGCGGGCTTCGGCGTGGAGGTGGCCGAGAGCGAGGGCGGCGGCCCGGCGGGCACCGTGGTGGCACAGGATCCGCGGGGCGGCACCGAGGCCGCGGCGGGCTCGACGGTGACCATCACGGTGGCCACCGAGGCCGAGCAGGTCTCCGTCCCCGACGTGGTGGGCCTGAGCGAGTCGGAGGCCTCCGAACGCCTGTCGGCCCGCGGCTTCGAGGTCGACATCCAGGAGCGCGACGTGGACAGTCCTTCCGACGACGGGACCGTCCTCGGGCAGTCGCCCGGCGGCGGCCAGCAGGCCGACCGGGGGGCCACGGTGGCCATCCTGGTGGGCCGCTTCGACGATTCCGAGGACGTCCCGGACGAGGACGTCCCGGACGAGGACGCGGACGAGCCCGGCGGCGAGCCCGGCGGCGGCGGCGGGCCGGGCGGCGGTGGTGGCACCGGCGGCTCGGGCACCAGTGCCGACGGCTTCGCCGTGGCTGGCACAGGGTCGCGGCGGTGAAGGTCGCCGTCCTGGCGGGCGGACGGTCGTCCGAGCACGAGGTCTCGCTCGCGTCGGGCGCCGCGGTGCGCGCCGGCCTGGACGAGGCGGGCCACGACGCCCTGGAGGTCGAGCTGGCCCGCGAGGGCACCTGGTGGTGCGAGGGGGCCGAGGTCGAGCTGCGTGCGGGACGCGGCCTGCTGGGAGCGCAGGTCGCCTTCCCGGTGCTCCACGGTCCCTTCGGGGAGGACGGCACCGTCCAGGGCCTGCTCGAGCTGCTCGACGTCCCCTACGTCGGCTCGGGGGTGCTGGCCTCGGCGCTGTGCCTGGACAAGGTGGTTTCCAAGGAGGTCTTCGCCCAGGCGGGCCTGCCCCAGGTCGCTCACGAGGCGGTGACCGCCGCGGGCTGGTCGGCCGATCCGGATGGCGTCCTCGCCCGGGTGGGCGGCCTGGGCCTGCCCGTGTTCGTCAAGCCCGCCCGCATGGGCTCCTCGGTGGGCATCGCGCGCGTCGCCGCCCCCGGGGAGCTGGCCGCCGCGCTGGAGGGCGCCTTCGTCCATGATCGCCTCGTCGTGGTCGAGGCGGCCAGCCCCGGCCTGGAGGTCGAGTGCTCCGTCCTGGGCCACGCCCACGACGCGACGGCGTCGCCTCCGGGAGAGATCGTCCTGACCGGCCGCGAGGACGGTCGCTGGTATGACTTCGAGGCCAAGTACACGGCGGGCGGGATGGAGCTGCGCGTGCCCGCGGCCATTGCCGACCAGGCGGCCGATCGCGTGCGCGCGCTGGCCGTCGAGGCCTTCGCACGGGCGGGGTGCGCGGGGCTCGCGCGGGTGGACTTCTTCGTCGAGGAGGACGGCAGCGTGCTGCTCAACGAGATCAACACGATGCCCGGCTTCACGCCCACCAGCGTCTACGCAAAGCTGTGGGCCGCCGCCGGCCTCGCCTACCCGGCCCTCTGCGACCGCCTCGTCGCGCTGGCCGTCGAGCGCTTCGGCGCCGAGCGGGCCCCGGTGTCCTGACCGGCGCGCTCGAGCAGGACGATCTCCGCGATCTCCACCGAATCTGCCTCCTCGGGAAAGCTCTCGATCCACACCAGGTAGTAGCGAAAGGCCTGTCCGCCGGTGGCCAGTTCGACCTCCTGCGTGCCCTGGGCGTCGTCGACCTGCGCGAGCTCGACCCAGCCGGGGTCGTCGATCTCGCCGGGCGGCCCCTCGCGGGCGGCGAGGATCCGCCCGCTCCACCCCGTGGTGTTGCTGGCGATCTGCATCTGCAGGGCCTCGACGACGGGCTCGGCGTCGACGTAGATGCCCACGCCGTCCTTCTGGTTGTTGAAGTCCTCATAGGTCTCGGTGTCCCAGAACGTGGTCAGATCGTCGTCGACCACCCGCGGGGCGTCCTCGGGGCTCTCCCCGTCGCCGCCGATCGGGTCGTAGTCGCTCGCGCCGTCGGCCTTGAGCGAGACCGGGGTCAGGCCGGCGGGCTGCGGCGCGACGGGGTCCTGGCTGGTGCCGCGCTCGGTGCGGTCGGCGGCCAGGGTGATAAGGCCGCCGGCCACGATCGCGCCGCCCAAAGTGATGGCGGCCAGCACGGCCACCGAGGTGCGCAGCCGCAGGGGGAGACGCCGGCGGGCGCGCACCGGCAGTGTGCGCAGGACGGTCGTGGCCTCGCCCGTCGAGTGGCCGCTGCGCGCGGCCTCGATGGCCAAGACGTCCTCCAGGTCGCTGATCAGCGTCAGGTCGTCGGCGTAGCGTCGCTCGAGATCCTTGGTCGTCGCACGGTCGACCACGGCGCCCAGGGCCGCGGAGATCTCGGGCCGGCGCACCGCGACGTCGGGGAGGTCGTCGCGCACGTGCTTCATGGCCACGGCGATCTGGTTGGGGCCCTTGAAGGGGACGTCGCCTGTCAGCATCTCGAAGAGCACCACCCCCAGCGAGTAGAGGTCGGACTGGCCGGTGACCGGGTTGCCCACAGCCTGCTCGGGGCTGACGTAGTCGGTGGTGCCCAGGACGCGCCCGTCGGCGGTCAGGCCCTCCTCCTCCAGGGTGCGGGCGATGCCGAAGTCGGTGACCTTGGCCGCGCCCTCCTCGTCGATGAGGACGTTCTGGGGCTTGACGTCGCGGTGGACGATTCCCCGGTCGTGCGCGACCCCCAGAGCGCGGGCGATCTCGATCGCGTAGGCGACCGCCTCATCCACGGGCAGACGGCCCAGGCGGCGGATGCGGTCCTTGAGCGTCTCCCCCTCGACGTACTCGAAGACGATGAACGGCGCCCACCCCGCCTCGGGGCGGTCGGGGTCGCCCTCCTCGCCGGCGTCGATGACCTGGACGATGTGGGGGTGGTTGAGGCGGGCCACGGCCCGGGCCTCGCGGCGGAAGCGCTCGAGCTGGTCGCTGTCGCCGGCGATGTCGCGGTGCATCAGCTTGACGGCCACCTGGCGCTCCAGGACGGTGTCGAAGGCGCGGAAGACCGTGGACATGCCGCCCGTCCCGATCCGGGCGTCGAGGCGGTAGCGGCTGCTGAGTAGGGTCCCGACCGGGGCCGTCATGAGGTCTATTGTGGCGACGCGCGTGCTCTTCGTGACCTGTTCCACCGATCCGGCGTGCCCGTGGTCATGGGCCGCGGAGCCTGCGGTGCGTGCTCTGGAGGCAAGATTCGCCGGCCGAGTGGCTTTCACCTGGGTGATGGGCGGCCTGGCCCGGGAGTTCAAGGCGCCCGTCGAGACCCTCGCCCATGTGCTCGACGCGGGCGCCGCGAGCGGCCAGCCGGTCGACGGCCGCTTGTGGCTGCAACGCCCGCCGCGCAGCTCCCATCCGGCCTGCCTGGCCGTCAAGGCGGCGGCCGAGCAGCGCCTCGACGGGCCCATGCTGCGGGCCCTGCGGGTGGCGCTGATGTGCCGCCGGCGATCCTGCGACACGTCCGACGCGCTGGTCGACGCGGCCCGCGGCGTGGCCGGGATGGACGTCGACCGCTTCGCCGTCGACCTGGCCTCCAACGCCATCGTGGAGACCTTCGGCGCCGACGTGGAGTACGTGCGAACCGCCGCGCCCGAGCACCACGGCGACAACGGGCGTCTGCCCTTCCCCTCCTTCCAGCTTCGCTGGGACGGCGGCGCGGAGATCGGCGTGTTCGACGAGTGGCACGTCGCGCCTGTGCTCGATGCCGCGCGCCGGGCGGGGGCGGGGGAGCCCGACCCGCCGCTGGTACTCGACGAGGCGCTGGCGAGGTTCGGCCCCCTGACGACGCCCGAGGTCGCGGCGGTCTGCGACCTCCCGGGCCCTCGTGCGCCCGCCGAGCTGTGGCGCGCGGCTGCGGAGTGGCGCGCCCGTGCCGAACCCGTGGCGGGCGGCGGCGCGCTCTGGTCGGTCGCCTAGCGCGGCGCCAAGAGCAGCTTGGCGAGGGACCGACTTCGCTCCCCCTCAGCGCGTGATGCGCACGCCCTGGGCGGCCACGAGCGCCTCGCCGGCGCGGTCGGTGACCTCGCCGATGAGCCGGGCGCCCGGGTGGTGGGCGGCGAGGGTCGCGACGGCCTGCTCGGCGTGTTGCTCCGGGACGGCGGCGACCAGGCCGCAGCCCATGTTGAAGACCTCCCAGGCCTCGGCGGGGCCGATGGCGCTCTCGCGCACGGCGAGTGCGATGACCGGTGGAACGGGGAGCGGGTCGGTGATGGCGAAGCCGACGCGCGCGTTGAGGCGCAGGAGGTTCCCCAACCCACCACCGGTGATGTGTGCGAGGCCGTGGACGGGCGTCTCGCCGCGTAGGAGGTCCAGCGCGGCCCGCACGTAGATCACGGTGGGCTCGAGCAGGGCGTCGGCGACGCTCGCGCCCTCCAGCTCGGGCGGGCGGGCGTCGAGGCCCAGCGGCTCGAGGACGCGCCGTGCCAGCGTGTAGCCGTTGGAATGCAGGCCGCTGGAAGGGACGCCGACCAGCGCGTCGCCGGGGCGCAGCGCGGCGCCGGTGAGGATGGCGTCCAGCCCGACGGTGCCCACCGCGGTGGCGCACAGGTCGAAGCCGTGGGGCGAGGGGTGACCGCGGATCAGGTCGGGCAGCACGGCGAGCTCGCCGCCGGGGATCTCCACGCCGGCCGCCTCGGCGCCCGCCTTGAGACCGCGACCGATGGCCTCCAGCGCCGCAGGGTCGGCCTGCTCGACGGCCAGGTAGTCCAGCAGCGCGATCGGCTCGGCGCCCACGCAGACGAGGTCGTTGACGTTCATGGCCACGCAGTCGATGCCCACGGTCTCCAGCCGGCCGGTCTGCTCGGCCACCACCAATTTTGAGCCCACGCCGTCGGTGGCCAGCGCGAGGCCCAGGGTGTCGGTGAGGCGCAGCACGCTGGCGAAGTGGCCGGGCAGGTCGACCACCCGCGACGCGCGGCCGGTGTCGATCGTGCGCAGCACGCCGACCAGGCCGGCCACCGAGGCGTCGGCCCGTGTGGTGTCCACCCCGGCGGCGGCGTAGGCGTCGCTCATCGTCACCGATCCTCGCGCATCCCGCGGCGGAGCAGGACGGCGGCGAGCGCGAGGCGGTAGAGGGCGTAGGGCCACAGCGGCGCCCCTTGCTCCGTGCGGTGCACGAGCGGCACCGCGGCCAGGGTGGTCGCGAACGAGGCGGCGATCCCGGCGGCGAAGGCCGGCAGCTCGGAGCGCGGGACGCCGCGGCGAGCGAGGCGCACGCCCTTGAGCACGCTCGCTCCGGCGATGATCGGCAGCGCGACGTGGCGGGAGAGCACGCCGGCGTCGTGGCGCGCGTAGCCCCGTGCGCGCAGCGCGGTGAGGGTGGCGCCGTTGCGCGACACCCCGGGCCACAGCGCGGTGGCCTGGGCGACGCCGAGAAGGAGGGCGTCGGCGAGGCCCGCGTCGTCGCGGCGACGAGGGTGCGCTCGCGGCGTCCGCGCGTCGGCCCACCACAGGGCCAGGCCCCCCACCGCGAGGCCGGCGGCCGTCGTGCCGGAGGTGCCCAGCCGCCGCTCGATCGGGCGCTCCAGCGCCAGCCCCACGACGGCCGGCGGCGCGAACGACCCGGCCAGCAGCACAAGACGCCGCGCGTCCAGCCCGGTCGCCGCGTCGGCGACCTCCCCACGCAGCGCCAGCAGCAGTGCGGCGGCGGTACCGGCGTGCAGCGCGACTTCGAAGGCCTTGCGCAGCTCTGGATCCGTCTCGTCGTGCAGCAGCGCGACGTGCGCCGAGGACGAGACCGGCAGCAGCTCGGTCGGGCCGTGCAGCGCGCCGAC
>Ga0136615_10000364_pt1 | contig 20743 bp, 22 predicted proteins | sample AntDrymUQ2882206_2_FD_106647 | JGI IMG/M metagenome (GOLD analysis project Ga0136615, IMG submission 106647) | Polar desert sand microbial communities from Dry Valleys, Antarctica - metaG UQ288 (22.06) | ecosystem: Environmental > Terrestrial > Soil > Desert | place: Antarctica: Dry Valley... | reverse complement strand
GGCGTTCGACTTCACCGCGGCGGCGACCTCCCAGGCGAAACGAAGGTCGTCGAGCTGCTCGGGGAGAGGCTCGGCCTTGGTGACCACGGTCCACTCCGCGGCCCCCGACACCTCGTCGCACGACTGCACCAAGAGACCTCCGGAGATGCTGCGCAGCTCGACGGCGGCGGTCGGCGCCTCGGCGGAAAGGACGCGCAGGTTCTTTTTCCGTCGCAGGATGTCGAGCGCCTCGATGTCGTAGCCGGGTGCGACCACAACCTCGAAGAAGGTCTCGACCACGGCGTGGGCGGCCATGCCGTCGCAGGTCGCGTTCAGTGCCACGATGCCCCCGAAGGCCGAGCTCTCGTCGCAGGCGCGGGCGGCGCGGAGGGCCGGCTCCAATGAGCCTGCGCAGGCTGCCCCACACGGATTGGTGTGCTTGACGATGACGGCTGCGGGGGCCTCGAGAGAAGCAGCGAGACGCCAGGCGGCGTTCGCGTCAAGCAGGTTGTTGTAGGAGAGCTCCTTGCCGTTGAGCTGTCTGGAGCTTCCGATCCCACGCCCCGGGCCTTCGTAGAGGGCCGCTCGTTGGTGCGGGTTCTCTCCGTAGCGCAAGTCGAGCAGCTTGGGGGCCGAGATCACGAGGCGCTCGCCCCACCACTCTTCGCCGGCAAGGTAGCGAGCGATGGCCGCGTCGTAGGCGGCCGTGTGCGAGAAGGCCTCGAGGGCCAGCGCGTAGCGCAGCTCGAGCGAGGGCCCGCCGTTTCGCATCGCTTCGAGCAGGTCCGGATAACGCTCGGGCGCCACCGCCACGGTCACGGCACGCCAGTTCTTGGCCGCGGCCCTTATCAGCGCCACTCCTCCGATGTCGATGTGCTCGATGAGCTCATCCTCTGAGAGTCCCTCCGCAAGGGCGCGCTCGAAGGGATAGAGGTCGACGACGACGAGATCGATGGGAGAGATGCCGAGGTGATCGATCTCGCGGAGGTGGGACGGCTCGGCCCTGTCCGCCAGGATGCCGCCGTAAATCAGGGGGTGGAGAGTCTTGACCCGGCCCCCGAGCATCTCCGGTGCGCCGGTGACTTGCTCCACCGAAGTTACGGGGACGCCCGCGGCTTGCAGGACCTGTGCGGTGCCGCCCGAGGAAACGATCTCTGCCCCGGCCTCCAGCAGGGCACGCGCCAGCTCTGTGATGCCCGTCTTGTCGGACACGCTCAGCAGTGCTCGAGTTATGGGCACGGAGCAGCTGGAGCGGGGTGCAGCAGCTTCGTCAACGCTTGGGACAGAGCCGAAGCTTCGTCGTCGGAGAAATACCGGGAGAAGTGGCGCTCGATGCCCTCGAGGTGGGCGGGATGCGCCTCCTCGAAGGTCCGCCGGCCGGCCGGCGTCAGCACCGCCTCGTACCCTCGCCGGTCCGAGGGGCACGACTCCCTCACGACCAGGCCGGCGTCCACCAAGCGATCTACAACACGAGTGAGCCCGCTCTTCGAGAGCATGATCGAACCCGCCAGCTCCTTCATGCGCAGCCGGTTGTGGGGGGCGTCGTGGAGCTGTGCGAGCACGTCGTACCAGGTCAAGGGGAGCCCCTGGGCGCACTTGAGCTCGTCCTCGAGCACATCGATCACCGCCCGGTAGCTGCCCAGAAAGGCCCTCCACGCCTCGAGCCGGGGGCCGTCGCTTGCTGTGTCCACCTTCCCAGGATACGACTGTTGCGCGCACAACCATCTCCCGAGCGAGGGGCAGCCGCCCGCGGACGCGTCTGGGCGCAGACCGACCCCCTCAGAGCCGCTCCTGCTCAAAACCCCTCCGTCGGGAATATGGTTGTGAATACAACAGTTGCGAGGAGTAAGACCTGGATGGGACCGGTAACTAGACTAGGAGGACCCAAGATGGCGGAAACAGCACGCAACCTCGGCGCCACAGAGCTTCCAGAAACGGGCACATGGGCGATCGACCCCTCGCATTCCCGCATCGCCGCTATTGCGCGTCACTTCATGGTGTCAAAGGTCAGGGGACACTTCAGGACCTTCTCCGGTTTCCTCCACATCGAGGAGGACCCGAGCCAGTCGTGGGCCGAGGTCACCATCGACACCGCCAGCATCGACACGACCGATGAGACCCGCGACGGTCACCTCAAGAGCGCCGACTTCCTCGACGCCGAGAACCACCCCGAGATCAAGTTCCGCAGCACCAACGTTTCCATCTCAGAGGACGGGCGTTTTGAGCTCATCGGAGATCTGACCTTGCGAGGTGTGACCAAGCCGATAACGCTCGCCGGCGAAGTCCAGGGAGTCATACAGGACCCCTACGGGATGAGGCGTGCGTTCTTCTCCGCCGAGGGCCAGTTCGCCCGCGAAGATTGGGGAGTGAGCTGGAACCAGGCGTTGGAGACCGGCGGCGTAGCGGTGTCCAAGAAGCTCACGCTCGAGATCGAAGTCGAGGCCATCAAGCAATAGCTTCGGGTACGCTGCGGCTCATGGCTAACCCGCTGTTGCGAGACGGGCCCATCCCAGCCGCCGTCCACGGCATCATCGAATACATAGCGGGGGTCGCGTTCATCGCGGCCCCCTTGCTGTTCGGCTTCGAGTCCGGCTCTGCGACCGGGGTATCGGTGGCGGTGGGGATCGTGATCTTGCTCGTGGCCGGCACCACGGCCGGACCGACCGGGCTCGTGAACGGGCTTTCGGTCTCTGCCCACGTAGTCCTCGACTACGCGCTTGCCGTGATGCTGATCATCGCCCCATTCGTGCTGGGCTTCTCCGACGAGCAGGAGCCAACGATCTTCTTCATCGCCCTCGGCATCGTGCACCTGCTGCTGACGATAGCAACGCGCTTCGAAGGTTCTGGGCAGAGCCAGCCCCGCTGAGCGGGGTCTGCTCTGCTTAGAGTTGTGGCGCGCACCACATCACCGGGGCAGCAGCGCGTGATGCGATTCCAGGATGGACCTCGAACGGCGGCTCCAGAGCTTTGTGGCGACACGCCACGGAATCATCACCAGGGCGGAGGCTGCGGAGCTCGGTTACTCGACCAGCGCGATCGATCGCCGCATCGAGCAGGGCCTCTGGATACCTGTGTCTCGGCGTATTTACAGGGTGGCGTCCGTCCCACGGTGCTACGAGCAAGACGTGCCGGCCGCGGCGATCGTAGCGAAGGGAGCGGCCGGCATGAGAACTGCAGTTCGACTGCACGGGCTGCACGGCTACGACGGCAGGTTGGTGGAGACAATCAGCGCCATCACTCGGCGGTCGAGCTCGGGCAAGTTCATCTTTCACCACACTGATCGACTCCCGGACTGCGACCTCGTCCACGTTGGTCCGATCCCGGTTACCACTCCTACCCGGACGCTGATCGAGCTGGGAGCCGCGCTGCCATCGAACCTAGTGGAGGTTGCGCTCGATTCAGCCCTCCGGCAGGGGAAGACCTCGCTTCAAGCTCTGCAGGACAAGCTGACTGAACGCGGCGGTTCGGGCCATGATGGAGCGGGCGTTCTGCGGCAGCTCCTAGATGATCGGCCTCCGGGCGCCGGCGTGCCGGAGAGCCCCCTTGAAACACGGCTCCGGCGAGCACTCGCCCAGCACTGCTTGCTCCTGCCCGTCGCCCAGTTCGTAGTCAAAGACGGCGCCCACTTTGTCGCTCGTCTCGATTTCGCCTATCCAGAGGCCAAAATCGCCATTGAATGTCAGTCATATGAATGGCACTCGGGACGGCAGAGCTGGGAGCGGGACATCGAACGCCACAACCGACTGCAGTCGCTTGGATGGATCATCGTCTACGTCACCTGGCACGATCTCCAATACCGCCCGAGCATCGTCGCATAGAGGGTCCGCGACGCTCTGTGCAGAGCTAGCCCCGCTCAGCAGCGGGGCTCTGCCTGAAGAGAACGTGGCGGCAGGCTTCAGGCAGCAGCTCGTGCTCGGCCCCCTTAATGCGCGCGTGCAACGACTCCTCAGTGTCCCCCGGCTCGATTGGAACAGTCCGCTGCAGGATCACCGGCCCCGAATCGACACCGTGGTCGACGAAGTGCACGGTGGTCCCGGTGGCGGCCACCTCCGCCGCCAGGGCGTCGCGCACCGCACGGGGGCCGGGAAAGCTCGGGAGCAGCGAGGGATGCAGGTTGATAAGGCGTCCTTCGTAGGCGTCGACGAACTCCGGCGAAAGGATTCTCATGAAGCCGGCGGAGACGACCAGGTCGGGACGAAAGTAGCGCACCCGCTCGAGCAGGACGGAGCTCCATTCAGCTCGGGGTGAGCGAAACGGGACCACGAAGGTAGCGATGTCACGGCCGGAGGCCCACGTAACTCCCCCGCACTCTCTGTCCGAGCCGACCGCCACCACCTCGCCCGGGACCTCCCCCCGCTCGCACGCCGCCGCGAGCGCCCGAAGGTTCGAGCCCTCGCCGGAGACGAGGGCCACGAGAGAAGAGCTCACACCGCAAGAGCTGCCGCTAGCGCGGCAATCGCACCCGGATAGCGGTATTGCAACCCCCCATGAGTACCGTCAAAGAGCTCGAGCGTGTGCTCTATACCGTGAGCGGAGAGCTCCTTGGCGAAGGCCTGGGCGCCGAGATCGAGATAGAACTCGTCCGAGCGTCCGGCATCGAGATAGATGTGCCTCATGCTGCTCAAGGCGTCGAGGTGCTCGGGTGCCATCCGCACCGGGTCCCATGCGAGCCACTGGGCCCACACTTCGTCGACGACCTTGCCGGTGTCGATGTCGAAGGGCAGGACGACCTCGCCGGGACGGTCCTCGTCGGGCGAGTAGCAGGCCGCCATCGCATAGGTGTTGAGCGGGGCGTGAAGGCTGGGGTCGAGCGACTCGGCCGAGCGAAAATGCTCCCAGAAGGTCTCGTACGAACCATCGAAACGATCGCGCAGAGTCCGGATGGTGAGCGGAAACTCGGTCAGATAGCAGGCCTCGAAGAGGGCGTCTCCGGCGTGGGAGACGAGCCCAGAGAAGACGTCGGGGTGCAGCATCGGGACCACCATCGCCCCGTAGCCGCCGCTCGACTTGCCGCTCAGGCCTCGGTGGTCACGACTCGGAGCCGTGGGATAGCGCTCGTCGATGAAAGGCACGACTTCATCGCAGAGGTAGTCCATATAGCGTCCGGTGGCGGCCGAGTTGATAAACTGGGAGCCTCCGTAACTCGTCCAGGCATCGACCATCACCACAACGGCCGGCGGGCACCCAGAGGAAGCGAACAGGGCGTCGAGGCGTTCGATCATGTTGGGCTCGAAGGCGGTGCGGTTGAACCACATATCAACCTGACCGGTCATGCCCTGAATCACGTAGATCGAGGGGTACGCCTTCGACTCATCCACCCCTATGGGCACGTAAACGTAAAGGGGGCGGCGGTGGGGATCACCGAGCGGGTTGTCCTTGAGGACCTCGGACTCGATCACCAGGCGGTCGAGGCGCCCGCGGAGTTCACGGCCCCATGGGGGCCCTGGGGCTCGGGTCATGGGCCGATTCTAGCTCGTAACCTATTTTCGAGGCTGCTGGAGGCGTTCTCAGCTCGGCCCCGAGCCCAGCCTTTTCGCCCGCCCTTGCTCGCAGTGACCGAGGGGGGATAGCCTCATTTGAGAGGAGGCCTGGCTTGGGGCGAGGCTTAGCGGCATGCAGGCATATGAGCCTGCAGCAGCAGACCTCTCGGAGGCCACATGAGCACGCGCTTTTACAAGTTCGCCTACCGGGTCGGCTTCACGCCATGGGAAGGTGCCGACCTGGAGCGGCCCGTCGTCGAACAGATCGCCTCGATGTTCGACCGCGAAGAAAGCGAACGCCAGCCCCCCTACGGGCAGGCGCTGGACCTTGGTTGCGGCACCGGGCCGCACGCTGTCGCTCTGGCGTCCCGGGGGTGGCAGGTCACAGGCATCGACATCGTCCCTAAGGCGGTGCAGGCGGCGAGCGCGCGCGCCCGCGACGCAAGTGTGGAAGTGCGGTTCGTACAAGGCGATGTCACCGCGTTGCGGGCCACAGGCGTCGGCTCTGGCTTCCGCCTAGTACTGGACTTCGGGGTCGTCCACGGCCTGAAGGAGCGGATGCGTGAGGCGGTAGGTCGAGAGGTGAACGCAGTCGCCGCCCAAAAAGCAACCCTGCTGATGTTCACATTTGCACCAGGACGAAGAGGCCCTATAGCGCACGGGATGAGCCGGGAGGACATAGAGGCCGCTTTCCCGGGGTGGGAGGTAACCGACGAGGAAGCTTATGCAGGCGACATCCCTCATCCCCCATTTGTAACTAAGTTTGACCCGCGCTGGTACCGGTTGCGCCGCGGCTGACCCTATTGGCAGGGCCTCAGCCCTTGATCTCGGCCACGATCTCTGCGACCTCAGTCGGATTGCGCCCGACGCGTATCCCGGCCCCCTCGAGCGCTTCGATCTTGGCTTTCGCAGTCCCCTTCGAGCCCGACACGATGGCGCCGGCGTGACCCATGCGCTTTCCCTCTGGTGCGGTCAGTCCGGCGACGTAGGCGACGATCGGCTTGGTCATGTTGGCCTTGCTCCACTCGGCAGCACGCTCCTCGGCATCGCCACCGATCTCGCCGACCACGACCACGAGCTCGGTGTCCTGATCGTCCTCGAAGAGCGTGAGGATGTCGATAAAATTCGAGCCCGGAATGGGATCCCCGCCGATGCCGACGCAAGTCGACTGACCGACGCCCTTCTGGGTCAGCTCGTGGACGATTTGATACGTAAGCGTGCCCGAGCGAGAGACGAGCCCGACCGGCCCTTCGGAGCAGATCTCGCCGGGAATGATCCCGACATTGGCCAGCCCGGGAGAGATCACGCCCGGGCAGTTGGGCCCGATGAGGTAGACCCCGTTGCCCGAGCCCCGCACATGGGCAACCGCTCGCGCCATGTCGAGGGCAGGTACGCCCTCCGTGACCGCGATGATGACCTCGATACCCGCGTCGTGCGCTTCGAGGATGGCGTCGGCCGCGAAGCGGGGGGGCACGAACACCAGGGCCGCGTTCGCGCCGGTCTCTGAGACGGCTCGCTCCACGGTGTCGAAGACCGGAGTCCCTGAGACATCGCTGCCGCCCTTGCCCGGGGTCACGCCGGCAACTAAATCGGTGCCGTACTCCTGATTGCGCTTGGCATGAAAGGAGCCCTCGCGGCCTGTCAGTCCCTGGACCACGAGCCTGGTGTCCCGGCCGATCAAGATAGCCATCAGTCCGTCCCTCGATGCGCCAGCGCAACGGCCTTCTCGGCGGCCCCCAGCATCGTCTTTTCTGCGATCAACAGTTCATCAGGTGCATCGGCCAGCATCTTGCGTCCTCGCTCCGCGTTCGTGCCGTCGAGTCGCACGACCACGGGCACCTTCATGTCGAGGCGGCCGAACGCGTCAATGATTCCCTCGGCGACGAGATCGCAGCGAGTAATCCCTCCGAAGATGTTGACGAGCACCGCCTTGACCGCCTTATCGGACGTGATGATTTCGAGAGCGTTCGACAGGAGCTCGGCCCCCGCACCTCCTCCCACGTCGAGGAAGTTGGCGGAGTCGCCGCCCGCCGCCTTGACCACATCGAGCGTCGACATGACAAGACCAGCGCCGTTGCCGATGATTCCAACATCGCCCTGCAGCTTAATGAAGTTGAGCCCCTTCTCTTTCGCCAAACGCTCTTGTTCGGGTACCTCATGGGCGGACTTGAGCTCGGAGAAATAGGGATGGCGATAGTCGGCCGAGTCATCGAGCGTCACCTTGGCGTCGAGCGCAACAACGCGACCCGTATCCATCAGCACTAAGGGGTTGACCTCTATCAACGACGCATCCGACTCGACGAACGCGCGGTACAGAGTGGGGATGATGGCGATCGCCTCCTTGCGCGCAGCCGCATCAATACCGGCGCCGAAGACGAGCTCGCGTGCATGGAAGTCGGAGATGCCGAGAAGTGGAGGGATGTGAACTCGGGCGATGGCATCGGGATCGGTTTCTGCGACCTCTTCGATGTCGATGCCGCCTTTGGCGCTCATCATTCCCAATACATCGCGTTCGGATCGGTCGAGAAGAAAAGAGAGGTAGTACTCGGACTCGATTATGCCGGCCCGCTCGATCAGCACGCGCTTGACCACGTGACCTTTGATGTCCATTCCGAGAATCTGCTCGGCGGCGGAAGATGCTTCGTCGGGATTCGATGCGAGCTTGATACCCCCTGCCTTGCCGCGGCCCCCCACCTGTACCTGAGCCTTGACTACGACCTTGCCGCCGAGGCCCTCGGCCGCCGCCCGCGCCTCGTCGGGATTGGTGGCGACCCGGCCCTCGGGAACCGGGACCTCGAACTTGCGCAACAGCTCCTTGCCCTGATACTCGAACAGATCCAAACTATGCCTCCGGGGATTCGGGGAAACTCTGCGTGCCGGCCTCGTCTGTTGATCCGACGTTGGCCCTCACCCACTCGATAATCGACGATGTCGTTGCGCCCGGCGTGAAGACCTCTGCGATTCCGGCCTCCTTCAGCTTCACTGCATCCGAGCGGGGAATGATTCCGCCGCCGAACACGACGATGTCTGCAGCGCCTTGCTGCTCGAGCAACTTCACTACCTTGGGGAACAGGGTCATATGAGCCCCGGACAGGCACGACATGCCCACGGCATCGACGTCCTCCTGCAGCGCAGCAGAAGCGATTTGCTCCGGCGTCTGGTGAAGCCCGGTGTAGATGACCTCCATGCCCGCATCTCTCAGCGCGCGAGCCACGATCTTTATGCCGCGATCATGGCCGTCGAGGCCGGGCTTGGCGACGAGAATGCGTAGACGTCCGGGTGACATGGCTGGATGGGCGAGACTAGCAGCCATGAGAAGGACAAGGAGCGCCTCCCAGGCGCGCGCGGATTGAATCCCAATTCCGAAGCCCTGAAGCAACGGCGCCGAGCTCGCATCGGCGGGGCGGTGGCGATCGGCATCGCGGTCGCCGTCGGCATCACGATCATGGCCGGAGCAGGCGATGATCCCACCCGAGAGCCCCGGAAGAACGAGGAGAAAGCGAAGGCCGCCTGCAGCGCCGAGCCTCCTCCGCAGGCTCAACCCCAACAGTACGAGGCGCCCCAGGATGTTCTCGAGACTGGCGTCGACTATGCCGCGGTGCTGGAAACCTCCTGCGGAAACATCCGCATCGACCTGCTGGAAGAGCAAGCGCCCGCAACGGTCAACAACTTCGTATTCCTGGCGCGCGAGGGCTTTTTCGACGGTCTCGTGTGGCACCGCATCGTCCAGAAGTTCGTGATCCAGACCGGTGATCCCGACGGGCTAAACGGCCACGCCCCGGACGACGCCGGCTACTCGATCCCGGACGAGCTCGCCGGCACCGAGGGCCGCGATTACGTCTTCGGAGTCGTGGCGATGGCGAACACAGGCCAGCCCGGCACCGGCGGCAGCCAGTTCTTCGTGGTGGTTCAGCCCGACGGCCCCGCCGGCCTCGATCCCCTCTACACGATCTTCGGCCGAGCACGGGGGGCCGCGGACACGCTACTCGAGATCAGCGCGAAACCAACCGTGGGCGGGGCCGACCCTCAGACCATGGACGAGCCCCGGGTGCCAATTTACATCAACGAAGTCAGGATCACCGAGGGCTGAGGCTCGCCAGTTCTTAGACTTGATGCTGCGGCTACACACGAGCTTTGATTTCCTTCATGGAAGTCACAATGTGTTGAGGGCTTCGGCGAAGCTCGGCCGCCCCCTCCGCCTCCGTTACCCCGTGGCGGCGCGCGAAACCGGGTTGGTGTCTCCTGAGTGTGCCGGTGAACGTCACGCGTTTACCGGATTCGATTCGAACGGGCGATTCCCTCCGGCCAGGGATCATGAACCGCACAAAGACCCGGGCCTCGTTGCTCCCGATCCAGAAGCCTTCGTCTGACGGGACGGACTCCACTGTAACTCCGTGCGCCTTGACACGTTTGCCGACGTGACGTTCCAGTTTCGAAGCCGTCGTGGGCAGGACCTTGCCTGAGGTGGTTAGGCGTCCTTCCATGCCCAGCGGCTCTTTCCTCGGAGCAGGCGATTGGGCACCCCCACCCGACATGATGAGCGCGACAGAGGCTACAGCCACTGCGGTGCCGGCTGCGGCGGCGGTGGCCTGGGCAGAGGTTGTCTGCAGCCGCTGTCCTATGAACTCCTTCACCTGACGCAGCGCGGCCAGCGGCAGCAGGAGTCCAACCGGCCTGCGCCGCTGCAACAGCGGCTCGCTCAGCGCCGCACAATATTCGCAGTGCAGGAGGTGATCTGCCGTATCGAGTGCCGCCTGACGGCGTTGGTCTCCTGCCGACAACGCCACGAGCACTGAACGACAAACGGGCGTAGGGGGGTTTGCCTTTCTCAGCGCCAGAAGGTAGTCGACTCGAAGTTTGGCGCGCGCTCTCGCAAGCTGAACGGCGACCGCCCCCGGAGTGACCCCCAGCTCAAGCCCTAGAGTCGCCGTGTCCCGGCCGCCCACTTCGTGTCCAATCACGGCGAACTTCTCCCTTGGAGACAGCTTTTCCAAGGCAGCAGATACCGCCGCCGACTCTTCTCGTCGCAGGGTCTCTTCCTCAGGCTGAGAAGGCGTCCTGAGGTCTATGAGGCGATGGGCGTGCTGGCGATGACGGGCCCGGTCTCGACCGAGAGATCTCGCCAGATTGCGCGCCGTAACAACAGCATATGCAGCAAGGCCCTCATCTGTGATCCGGGGGCGAGCCTCGATGACGCGCGCCAAGGTTTCCTGAGCGAGGTCCTCTATGTCCTGAGGGTTGCTCAGCCTCGCGCCCAGCACTCGCCGTACCATGGCGGCTAGGTCTAAGACATCAGCCTCCACCTCTTCTCCGGCCTGAGGTGATCGTGCCGACACCTTCTCGGTGGCCTCTTCACCCGCTCTCCCCATCGGTTCACCGTATCTCTCTCTATCCGCGGTGTCTGCTCCGCCCCAGGTCCTGGGAGCCGAGAACGCGTGCGTAATGTAGAGGCATCCAATGTGTATACGAGAGTAGAGGCGCGTCCAAAGCGGAGCAAGGTGCCCGATCAGGCCCGGCAAATGGTGGGGCTCCGGTGTCGCGGGCCTGGTGCTCGTTTCGCCGGGAACGGAAAGACGGGGCCAAGAGCAAAGGAGGGGCGAAGTGGAGGTACCCAAACAGCAGGTGCTGGAGTTCGTGGAAGGAGGCCCATCAGCATTTGAGCGGGCCGGCCTCGTGCTGCCAGAACGCGTCGATACCGAACGAGACGCAAAGCTCCTCTTGAGCCTCGGAATCGACGTCCAGGCGCTGCTTGGACAGCAAAACGGCGCTGCGCACCGGAACTGAGGTTCCTACCCGTCGCGCCGACCCAAGAGCGGTCCTTGATGATCGCCACAGAGACTCCTCGATCGGATGGATCGAGGAAACCAGGGGCATCGAAGAATGCCATGAGGAGGTTGTTGATGCTACAGCGTGAGGAAGTATTGGAGGCTCGGGGAGCGACGCTGCTCGTCCAGACCGGCTCCAAAAATCGGAACCATCCAGAAGATCTACCTGGACCAAGAGACGGACCAGCAAGCTCGCCCGGCATCGACCCCGATGGAGAGCTGTCCCAGCAGGAAGAGGCGGAACTGTACCGTCACTACGGGCTCGAATACTCCGAGCAGTCCTCGGATTCAGGGCTCCCCGAGGGCAACACGGACACCGATCCATCGGACCGCGATCGTGCCGAGGGTTACGACACCAGCGGACCGACCACCGATGACGCCATGACCCGCTCCGAAGAGGAGCTCCAGGTAGGCAAGGCGCAGGGCGAGAGGGGGCGGGCGCGCCTCAAGAAGCACGTCGTAACCGAGAACGTCACGCAGACCGTTCCGGTCCAGCGCGAAGAGGTCCGCATCGAGCGGGAGCCGATCACCGACTCGAACGTCGACCAGGCCACCTCAGGCGGGGACATCACCGACGAGGAGCACGAAATAGTGCTCCACGAGGAGGAGGTTGTCACCGAGAAGCGGGTCGTCCCCAAGGAACGCGTACAGCTCAGCAAGGACACTGTCACCGAGGAGCAGCAGGTGTCCGAGGAGATCCGCAAAGAGCAGATCGAAGAGCCGGAAGTGCACCACTCTATTTAAGGAGATTTGTAATGGACCAATTCACAGATGGAATCGGAGACGCGATTGCATCGATCGCTACGTTCGTGCCCAAGCTGATCGGCTTCCTCCTGATCTTGGTCATCGGCTATTTCATCGCCAAGGCCGTCTCCAAGATCCTTGACAAGGTGTTGGAAAAAGTCGGCTTCGACAAGGTTGTCGAACGAGGCGGTGTGGGCAAGGCTTTGGAGAAATCCCAGTACGACGCCTCCAGCATCCTCGGCAAGATCGTCTTCTACACGCTGTTCCTGTTCGTACTGCAGCTTGCGTTCAGCGTCTTTGGGCCCAACCCCATCAGCGAGCTCATCACCGGTGTCATCGCCTATCTGCCAAATGTGTTCGTCGCCATCGTGATCGTGGTCATCGGTGCTGCGGTAGCTGCCGCGTTCAAAGAGGTAATCGAGGCCTCCCTAGGTGGCCTCAGCTACGGCAAGGCGCTGGCGGTGGCGGTAAGCATGATGATCTTGAGCATCGCCGTTTTCGCCGCCCTGGACCAGCTGAACATCGCCGAGAACATCGTCACCGGCCTCTTCTACGCAGCTTTGGCCATCATCGTTGGCTCCTCCGTCGTAGCCATCGGCGGTGGGGGCATCAAGACCATGAGCAAGTACTGGGAGCGAGCATCGCAGAAAGCCGAGCAGGAGTCCGCCAACCTCAAGGAAGAGGCATCGGGCTCCAAGGAGCGCATCGAGCAACGGGCCAAGGAGCGAAAGGACCAAGCCACCCAAGCCGGCGGGAGCGACCGATCGGATGCGGTTGGTGCAACCCGCGAGTACCCGCCTCCAGACCGACCGGCCTGACCGGATCGGGCTCTTGGATACAATCCAGCTGATTACGGAAAGGGGTCGAAATGGCGGTGAGTAGCGAGCGAGAACGGAACGGCAACGACAGGGTAGTTCGGGAGCAGGCTCAGACTCGCGGCGGCGTGTCGTTCGTCTCCATCATCACAGGAGTCGTGGTCGCGATCGGCGCCTTCATTGTATTGACCGCTATCCTCGGTGGGATCTTGGCGGCGATGGGCGTGGCGGAGGGCGGCATATCGCCGAACGAAGTCTCAACGGCCGGCGTCGGGGCCGGCATCGGGCTCGTCATAGTTCAGTTCCTGGCCTACTTCTGGGGTGGCTACACCTCAGGCCGGATGGCGCGTGGGTCTGGAGTCCTCAACGGGATCCTGGTGCCGATCGTTGCGATCATCCTGGTGATAATCCTTGGGGCGATTGTGACCGGCATTACCAGCAGCACCACCAACTTGCGGCCCTCCGATGTCCAGCAACTTCCACTTCCGCTGGGAAGCCTCAGCGACATCGGCACAGTCGTGGGCATCGCCCTGCTGGTGGCCATGCTCGTCGCCGGGGCGCTCGGCGGTGCTTCGGGCCAGCGCTGGCACACCAAGCTGGAGAAACGCGACAGAGCCTAAGGCTCTGTCCGAGAGAGTTGTCATCCCAATAGGCAAAACAGAGAGGAGACATAGTCATGGAGATTCCCAAGGAGCAGATCCTCCAGCTCTAGCAGGAGCGGGGAGCCACAGATCAAGTGTCCCAAGCTGACCAGCAACTTCCCGACCAGGTCGATCCCGAACAGCACAGCGATCTACTGTCGAACCTGGGACTTGATCCGCAGGAGCTGATGAGCAAGTTTGGCGGTGGCCTCGGCGGAGCCCTGAGCTAGAGCTAGCCTCGTCCCCCAAACTCAGGCAGAGGATGGAGTGGCGGGGACCATTACTGTTTCTATGTTCTCTCATAGGAGGTGCGTGTTGGACCGTGGAATCGAGTTGTTTGAGCACGAGCTCAAGGACATCTACGACGCCGAGAGCAAGCTAAGTCGTGAGTTGGAGGGCATGGCGAAGAAAGCCAGCGATGAAGAGCTGGTGGAGGGGTACCTTGAGCACAAACAACAAACAGACCGCCAGATCAAGAGGCTTGAGGACGTCTTCGGTATCCTCGACAAGAAGCCGAGCCGCGAGACGTGCCACGGGATCAACGGGCTCTTGAAAGAGTTCAAGTCCTTCGTCGCCGACGAAAAGCCGGCCCCTGAACTGCTTGATGTCTTTGCGGCCGGGGCGTCATTGAAGGTGGAGCATTACGAGATCGCTGCCTATAAGTCGTTAATACAGCTTGCACAGCAGGCCGGCCTCAGCGACGCGGTGTCGTTGCTCAAGCAGAATCTCAGCGAGGAGCAAGAGACAGCCGCCAAGCTTGAGATTCTTGCAGAAAAGCTAGGCACGCGCGTTTAGCGACACCAATCACATTGACAAAACCAATTACGTTGACTGCCGCCGCAGCGGGCCCAGGTACTCTGGTGCACTTGGGTGCCCGCTGACAAAGGGGCGGTTCGTCAGGAGGCGGGCTTCATCGGAGCTATCGTGAGGTCGAGCCTCTTCTCGCCGCCGGCCCCCGGAAAGTTCACCGTCGCTTCCAGACCCACCGGCGAGCGCCCGATGTCGATGATCGTGCCGCGGCCCCAGCGCACATGCTCGACCTCCTGGCCAACCCTGAAGCGCGAGGGATCAGTGGCGCCGCGGCGCGGTGGCTGCTTGGCCGCCCGCTTTTCGTACTCCTTAGATTCGATCAGCTGCTCGGGAAGCTCCTTCAGAAAGCGAGACGGAGGGTTGTACTGCAGGCTGCCCCACAGTGTGCGCGACCAGGCGTTGAGCACGTAGAGGCGCTCCATGGCCCGAGTGATTCCGACGTAGCACAGCCGCCGCTCTTCCTCGAGCTCCTCAGGCTCGCCCAGCGAACGGATGTGAGGAAAAACGCCCTCCTCCATCCCCAGGATGAACACTGAAGGAAACTCGAGACCCTTGGCGTTGTGCAGGGTCATGAATGTAACCCCTAACTCCTCGCCTTCGGTGAGATCGGTGTCGGTGATGAGGGCGACACGCTCGAGGAAGTCCGCGAGGCTGGGATCTTCGGCGGAGCCCTCGTATTCGATCGCAACACCCTGCAACTCTTTCAGGTTCTCCTGGCGCGACAACGCTTCAAAGGAGCGTTCGGCGGTGAGCTCCACCATATAGCCGGAGATGTCCCAGGCCAGCTCGATGATGTCCGACACGGGAACACCCGAATCGCCGGCAGTACGGATCCTTTCGAGCAGCCGGCTCATGGCGAGCGCCCCGCCGGCGGCCTTGCGAGAAATGCCCGGGACCTCCTCCGCTTTACCCAACGCTTCCCCCAAGCCGATGCCCTGATCAGTGGCAAAGGTCGCCAGACGTGTCAATGAAACGGCTCCCAGACCCCGACGCGGCGTCTGTGAGGCCCGCTCCACGGACACCGAATCCAGAGGATTGGCGGCGGCGCGCAACCACGCCAGCAGGTCCTTGATCTCCTTGCGATCATAGAAACCAACTCCGCCCACGACCCGATATGGGACCTCATGTGCGGAGAAGACCTCCTCGAGCACGCGCGACTGTGCATTAGTACGATAGAAGACCGCGATATCCGACAGAGCACTTCCGAGATCGCGCAGCCGCGCCACTTCTGCAGCCACGAAACCGGCTTCATCGTGCTCGTTCTGCGCGTGGTAGCGGGTGATGGGCTCACCCCCGATCGCTTGGGTCCACAGCGACTTGGGTTTGCGCATGAGGTTGTTTTCAATAATGGCGTTGGCAGCCGAGAGAATCGTCTGCGTCGAGCGATAATTCTGCTCGAGCGTGACGACGTGAGCGTCGGTCCAGTCCCGTTCGAAGTCGAGAAGGTTTCTTATCGTGGCACCCCGAAACGCGTAGATCCCCTGATCGGCATCCCCGACGACGAAAATGTTGCGCGATTTTTCCGCCAGCAATGTGGCGAACCGTGCCTGAGCGTGATTCGTGTCCTGGAATTCGTCGACGAGCACGTGATCGAAGCGGCGTTGGTAATGGTCTCGTGCATCCTCGAAGCGGTCGAAGATCTCGACGGTCCTCATGATGAGATCGTCGAAATCGAAGGCCGAAGCCTCCTCCAGCCGCCGTTGGTATTCGCCGTAGACCTCGGCGATCGTTTGTTCCCACTTGTTGGCAGCGAAGTCTCGGTAGATTCCGGCATTGATAAGCCTGTTCTTTGCATCGGAGATGGCCGATGCCACTGCCCGCGGCGGCACGCGCTTGGGATCAATGTTGAGCTCCTTGAGACACAGCTTGATCAAGCGCTCCGAGTCGGACGAGTCGTATATCGAAAAGGAGGATCGGTACCCGAGCCGGGGCGCCTCCCGGCGCAGGATCCGCACACAGGCAGAATGGAAGGTGGATACCCACATGTTGCTGGCGACAGGACCGATCAAGGACGCCACCCTCCGCTTCATCTCGGCAGCCGCCTTGTTCGTGAACGTAATCGCGATGATCGAGTACGGAGAGGCGCCGTTGAGGATCAAGTAGGCGATGCGATAAGTCAGGACGCGCGTCTTTCCGGAGCCCGCCCCCGCCACGATCAGAACCGGTCCATCGCCGAGCTCGACCGCCTCGCGCTGGACCGGGTTCAAGCTACTGAGAAAGTCGCCACTCATTAGAGGCACCTCCCCGCGAATACGATCGTTTTCCCGGTGCGGAGCACTAAGCTTGCGTCCTCAGCTTGGCGACGGCTGCAGTCAAGCTCTGCCTTTCCCCTGAGGTCAGCCCAAGTAGCGCGTAGGCGGCCGCGTAGGTGATCAGGCCGGCGAGCGAGGTGGCTGCAAGGTCGACCAGCCACGCGCCGGAGAGTGCCTTGTGGACGGCCCACGTCACCGCCAGGGCAATCACGGCCGGAGCAAGCAAACGAAGGTAGTTGCGGTCGTAGGGTTGAATGTTGACGAAGCGAGCGACCAGTGCAAGCCGCGCCCACTTGGACAGCGCGAACGTCACTGCGTTCGCAACCGCGGCCCCCTCGATCCCGTAGCGCGGCGCCAGCGCGAACGCCAGCCCCAGGTTTAGGGCGAGCGAGGCCCCATAAACGACCAAGTCCCATCCCGTGCGACCGACCATGATCAATACGAAGCCGACGCCGCCGGTGGCGACGTTTACAAACTGCCCCGCGAGCAGGATCAGTAATGCGGTCTCTCCGCCTCCGTAGTCCGGCCCGAAGAGATCAAGCACGGCCCCAGGCGCTACTGCGAGCACGAGGAACACCGGTATGGTCGCGGCAAGGGTCCAGCGAGTGAACGCCTTGAAGAGGCGATCCAAGCGTGCAGTCTCCTTGCGGTTGTGGAGGTCCGCCACGTAAGGACTGAACATGAGACTGACCGATGTCAGGAACAGGACCAGAATCTGTCCGGCTCGCAGCGCCGCGGAGTAGACACCGACCTCGGCATTGGAGACATAGCGAGTAACGACGAACAGATCGGTCCAGAACAGAAGCTGCGAAAACAGGGCGGCGGGAGCCCTCGGGCCCGCGTAACGAAGCAGACGCGCCAGGCCGCCCGGTTCCATCGGGCGCGCCTCCCATGCCCGGCTCTCTTTCCGCCAGGCGTAGTAGGCAGCGACCGAAGCCACGAGCCACGACAGCGAGTAGGCAAGCACGCTTATGGTCGGCGTTTGCGCGACCTGCCATCCGGCGAGAATCAGCAGCACCCACGCAATCGGTTGCCCCGCCCAAAAGATGTACAGGGTGTAGCGCATGATCTTTAGCCCGCGCGTCGCGGACAGCCACACGTTGGCCAATGCAAGGAAAGGCAAGCCCACAGCGGCCGCCTCGACGATGTAGGGATAGTTGTCTGAGATGTGGAACAGCGAGCGCACGAGACCGGCCGCGGCCACCATGACTGCAGCCGCAGCCAGGCTCGCCAACGCTGCAATCGCAGTCGCCCGGGAAACGCCGACCCTGATCCTGTCGCTTCGACCGACTCCGACCTCTACTGCGACATCGCGCAGGACGGCCATATCCATGCCGGCTCTGGTGGCGAACGAAAGCACGAAGGCAGCCTGAGTCATGACGGTGACGACGCCGAATCCCCCAGGGCCAAGCGCCCGGCTCAGCAGGATGTTGGCTGCAAAGGTTGCCAGTGCGGCAATGACGATACCGATGACGTTCTGGCCGGTACCGGAAAGGATGCTGAGATAGTCGCCTCGCTGCTCCGAGGACGAGTTGGAGCGTTTCTTCTCCCCGACCCGCGGGCCTATTCCCACTCGATCGTGCCGGGAGGTTTGGAGGTGATGTCGTAGGCGACCCGGTTCACGCCCGGCACCTCGTTCACGATCCTGTTCGATATGTGTTCCAGCACTTCATACGGAAGCCGCGCCCAGTCGGCGGTCATGGCGTCCTCACTGGTGACGGCGCGCAACACGATTGGGTGGCCGTAAGTGCGCTCATCCCCCATCACCCCTACGGAACCGACGGCCACCAAAACGGCGAATGCCTGCCATAGCGAGCGCCCCAACCCTGCCCTCTTAATTTCTTCGACCACGATATGGTCCGCTGCTCGCACCAGCTCGAGACGCTCGAGGGTCACTTCGCCGATCACGCGCACGGCAAGTCCCGGGCCGGGGAACGGCTGGCGCCACACGATCTCCTCCGGCAACCCGAGCTCCTCACCAACACGGCGGACCTCATCCTTGAAGAGGTTGCGCAGAGGCTCGACCAGGACGAAGGTCATGTCCTCGGGCAAGCCCCCGACGTTGTGGTGGCTTTTGATGCGGGCGGCGACTCTTGTGCCCGATTCGATGACGTCAGGGTACAGAGTGCCTTGAACCAGAAACGAAGCGTCCTCCAACTCGTCTCTCGCGACCTCCTCGAAGACGCGAATAAACGTGCGGCCGATGGTCTTACGCTTGACCTCCGGATCGGTGATGTCGGCCAGTTCATCGAGAAACCGGTCGCCCGCTTTGATATGGATGAGATTCGCCTGCAGGTGGGCGCGAAACGTCTCCTCGACCTGTTCGGCCTCGCCCGCGCGCAGCATTCCATGATCCACGAACACGCATGTGAGCTGATCGCCTACGGCGCGATGCACAAGAGCAGCAGCAACCGACGAGTCGACTCCCCCGGATAGCGCGCACACAACCCGCGCGTCACCGACTGCATTGCGCACCTCCTCGACGGCGCGCTCGATTATCGAGGTCATCGTCCACGAAGGCATCAACCCGCAGCCTTTGAAAAGGAAGTTCTTGAGGAGCTCTGTTCCCTGGGACGTATGGGAGACCTCGGGATGGAACTGGACGCCGAAGAGGCGGCGCAGTGGGTCCTCGAACGAAGCGATTGGTGAACCCTGAGTCGAAGCGACGGTGCGAAAGCCTCTGGGGGGAAGGGTAACGGCGTCGTTGTGGCTCATCCACACGGTTTGGTTCGGTGACAGCTCGGAGAAAAGAGTCGATTCCGACGAGTCGGCGTGAAGCTCGGCGCGCCCGAACTCTCCTCCACCCGTCCGAGCGACCTCGCCGCCGAGCGCCTGTGCCATAAGCTGCTGGCCGTAACAAATACCGAGCACTGGGATCCCCAAAGCGAACAAGCGTTCATCGACCCCGGGAGCGGCGGGCGAGTGAACCGACATGGGCCCTCCGGAAAGGATAATGCCGGCCGGCTGAAGAGCCCTGATCCCATCCATGGAGAGGTCGTGTGGCACGATCTCAGAAAGGACATGACATTCGCGCACTCGTCGCGCGATCAGCTGCGCATACTGGGCACCGTAGTCGACAACCAGGACCTTTTCCATTACTGATTCAGGCTACCGCGAGCGGGCTTCAACCACCATGCTGAGGCGGTCCTCGTCGGTGTGTGCTCCCTTGTCTTCGAGGCCCGCCTTGCGGCACATGCGGCGCAAGACGCCCGTGAGGTCGTCGGAGACTTCGAGCAGAAGCCAACCCCCCGGCTTGAGCAACCTCGGAGCTTCCTCAATAGCCCGGCGCATGAGCACCAGCCCGTCGTTGGTTTCATCGGACAACGTCGACAGCGGCTCGTGCTCGATGACCTCGGCCGGCAGGTCGTCGATCTCGTCGATCGGCACGTAGGGGACATGCCCGGCGATGAGATCGACCGAGCCCCACAGCCTCTGCGGGAGCGAGTCGTACATGTCGCTGATGATGAAGGAGGCGTTGTCGATTCCAAGCCCCTTGGCGTTGCGGCGTGCCTGCCGGAGCCCTTCGGTCGAGTTGTCGGCGCCCCAGACCTCGGAGCCGGCCAGCTCCGCAGCCAGCGCCAGGGCGATCGGCCCTGCGCCTGTGCAGACGTCCACGATCTTGGGAGCGGGCCGGCGACGCAGTTTCCTCAGGGCCCGGGAGACGGTCAGCTCGGACGAGGGCCGGGGGACGAAGGCCCCCGGCGTCACCTCGAGATCGAGCCCATAGAACTCGATGCGGCCGGTCAAGAAAGGGAGCGGTTCACCGGCCGCTCGCCGGGCGATAAGGGACAGGTAGCGCTCTCGCTGCCTCTTGTTGAGCTCCATTTCCAAATCCAGGTCTTCGGGCTCCGTGTCGAGGATCAGGGCAATCAGCTCTTCGGCTTCCCACTCCAGATCGTGGCCCTCGAAGATATGGGTGGAGTCCTTCAGGACGCGCTCGCCCAGGGTGAGCAGTCTTTCCACAGACCTGGCTTCGGTCACGCAGTGCTCCGCACCGGAAATAGGGCCGGCGCCGAGAGCGTCACTGCGCCCTGGTCGCTAGGCGCGAGCGTACCTGGAAGGTACATGAGCGACATGGAACGACGCGAGCGGGGATGCAGGGGCGCTCGAATCCGCTTGGATTTACGGGGAGGTGCACCGAGACGCCGGCTTTGGTCAGAAGCAGCACGAGTCCCGATGGCCGCAGGACACGCATCG
>Ga0136615_10000363_pt1 | contig 20823 bp, 25 predicted proteins | sample AntDrymUQ2882206_2_FD_106647 | JGI IMG/M metagenome (GOLD analysis project Ga0136615, IMG submission 106647) | Polar desert sand microbial communities from Dry Valleys, Antarctica - metaG UQ288 (22.06) | ecosystem: Environmental > Terrestrial > Soil > Desert | place: Antarctica: Dry Valley... | reverse complement strand
TGGTATCGGGTTGTGGGAGATCAGGGAACAGCGAAGGTTCTTTGCTCATGGTGCTAAGATCGCATATTCATGATCAATTGGCGATCCCCCTGCAAACAATTTTTTCACAGCCTCTGAGCGCAGGCTCGGTCCAAATTACCTCAGCCATCGGGCCATGCGCTGTTTAGCCTGAGCATGAGACAGGGTCCGCCCCTCCTCAATCGCTCTCTCTCCACGCGCGATCCCTTCAAGCAGGCTCATGCGACGCTGCAGCGTCTCGTACGTCTCAACGTCCACAAGGTAGGCGCTAGGTAAGCCGTGCTGTGTAATGAGGATGGGCTCCTTGTCCCGCTCTAACTCGGAGAGGATCTCCGTGGCATGACGCTTCAGTGTTGTAACAAGTTCGGTGCGCATGATAGTGATACTAAAATATCACAAGACCAGGTGCAAGCCCGTGAGGCCGCCGCCGTAGAGCGGCCGGTTACCCGACCGTGCCGGCACAGCAAGAGTAGCCTGGATGGAGTGTAACGGAATCCGGGATGGATCATGGCACCGCGGCCTCCCCGTATTCCGCTGCGCTGCATACGGGCTACCTTGCTGAACTGCCCGGTGCGGACCGCATGCCATGGTGGTGTGGGGGCTGGGGGCTAAACACCCCCGGCTACCCGATTAGGTCAGCCTCAACGCTTGCTGAGACGCGGCGATGCGACGACGTAGCCCAACCTTTTTATCCAGAACGTCAGCTAGTCCTCGATCAATGCGCTTGAGCAACTCAGTCGCATCAGCCGGAATCGAAAGCGTAATGAATTCTTTGTTCGGAGAGAGGTACACGACTACTTTCTTGCCTCGTTCAAGGAGATTCAAAACATTGTTGACTGTTCCTTGGCTTTCACCATCCCAAATCATAAAACCGTAGTCTGCTTCGTCACTCATGGCGATGTCCTTCGCTGTAAAAAACCTGAAGTCCCGACGAGCGCGATCTACCTTTATGTCTCGCATACTCCAATGCCCTAGGTTGTTCCGGCATAGATCGCCAGCATAGAACACGACGACGTTGTCATAACCACGTTCTGAAAAGAACGCTTGAATCGCTTTATCAACCCCGTTGGCATCGCCAACGAGAATCTGAAGACCTTCGGTGATCATGTTCTCCGCTCGAGATTTGACTTGCGGGTTCAACCGTCCAAGCCGCCGAGACCCACCAAAAAATACTTTTTTCATCGGTTGCTCCGAGTTCGGGTGAATGTAAGCGCGAAAACTTTCCTTGCCCTCCCAACGTTTCGAAGAACGTTCGCCACGGATTCCAGTGTTGCGCCGGATCTATAGAGATCGTCGATTAGCAGAACATTCTGGTTCATCACCTTGTCTGTGGTCACGGAATACGCACCCGTGAGTTGGCCAAGTCGTTTTTTATAATCAAATATTGCTTTGAGTTCATCGGTTTCTCGGGTCTTGATGACGCAGTCGGGACAAGACTGCCAACCCAGAAGTCTCCTGATCTCTTTGGCAAGCACACGAACCGGCTGGAACCTCCGCCGTGACCGGGATGGAGGCACAGGCACTATCAAATTCAGGTCCCAGCCACGACCCTCGATAAACTCGGCTGCGGTTTGACAAAGGGCTTCCACAGTTGATCTATCGGAAAGGTACTTGAGCTTGTACAACAATTCGCCGATCGGAGTGCGGGTTGTCTCGAATTGAGGATGCCCATAGGCGTCATCGCCGAGATACTGGCTACCAGCCGTATGAAAGTCAAGGGCGAAACCTTCGTCCCACGGGCCTGTAAGATGGATTGGATTAATCTCAACCATCAAACGGATCCGTTGTTGACCTAATCAGGATAGGGGCAGGCCTTGCGATCCCGCCCCTCCTACACCACCGGGCATGCGGATCACGTACACGGCTGTTCGATGAAACATATTCCTACCTCGCTGCCAGACTCGGCAGCAAGCGATAGGGTGCGCTGTGCGAACGCGGGTTATTCGTCCGGTTACCATAACCGTCTTCGGTTCAGCGCGGCAACTGCCTGATCCTGTAGTAAGCGTAGGGCGCGTGACCGCGCTATTCATTGGCTTTATGATTCCGTCATGCCTGATTATCGCCGCGCCCATGTGCCGGGTGGCACCTATTTCTTCACCGTCAACACCTATCGGCGCCAAACGTTTCTCACCGATGCCGATGTGCGCGCCGTCCTGCGGGAAGCGATCGGAACGCTTCGTTTGACCCATCCGTTTGTCATCGAGGCTTGGGTGCTGCTGCCTGACCACATGCATGCCCTCTGGACATTGCCTCCCGAAGATGAGGATCTCTCCCACCGCTGGCGTGTCATCAAGCGAATGGTCACGCAGCGCTGCCAAACGAGACTCAATCGACCTGAATGGATGAACGCGCGTCGCAGAAAACGGAACCAAAGCACGTTATGGCAGCATCGATTTTGGGAGCATCTCATCCGCGATGAGGCCGACTTCAACCGGCGTATCGATTACATCCCGGAACCCGGTGAAGCATGGCTGCGTGGCACGGGTGAGCCATTGGCCGTATTCGAGCCTCCATCGGTATCTCAAACAGGGGTGGCTGCCAGCAAATTGGGGAAGCAACATCGAACCACTCAACGGCGCTGACTTCGGCGAATGAATTGGCGCACACGCGCCCTACGCTCGCTTGCTTTGGAGTGCTCAAACATCAAAGCCGTACATACCTCAAATGCGTATAAAAAAAGCTTGCAAACAAAGATGGTATCTACGCTCGCTGACCGTTCGATGGATGGGTTAGATGTCATCCCGGCACCTGGCTTTGTACTTGGTCTTCTTCTGATAGTACTGCCTGTGATAGAGAGTTACTGATTCCTCGAACTTGTTGAAGCCTGACTTCAAGCGATCAATGTGAAACTCCCAGAATTCCTCGTTGTTCAGCAGCTCACGAGTGACACGGGACTTCATGGCGAAGAATTCATCCTGCGCTCGCGTAGTTCTGGCCGGTTGCTTGGTCGAAATGTGGCTGCGTGCGTGCGCAAGACAATCGCGCGCCAGACGAACACAATCTTGAGCAGCGATTAGACGTACTGCGGTCGACGGAGACTGCACGGTGACACCGTCTTCCCGCACGTCCGTGTACATGGAAGGCTCGCGACCGAACTTAAGGTCAACTATCAGTTGCATCGCCGCCTTCGCGGAACTGACAACGTCGGAACTGGCCATTAGCCAGGGTGCGAATGCAGCTGTAATCTTGGGCGAGTGATCTTCAAACGACTTTCGTACCTTGCTAGCCACTGCGGAATCGTCGAGTTTCCGGCCTTGCGCGTCGAACGCAAGTTGCGCCTTCCCTGTTTCCTCGATCGACGCAACGGCCAGAAAATACGCGCGCGCTTGATGACCATTGGCTTCAAGAAGCGCCGCCTCTTCAAGCAGTTCCGCTGCGTTCTGCAGGGCGGCGCTGCAATATCGCTTCAGGAGGTCGACCGTTAGCGTGTAGTCTCTGAACTTCTGCATGGGTAGCTAGCGATCGGTCGATCTGACGGGATTGTGCCCGTCAGCTCTCCCACACCAATTGGAATTTGATAGTTGCCATTCTCCACCCCGCGGAACTCAGCGATCAGCCTCATTCAGTTCTTGGAACCGAAGCCCTCAAAGACCCAGCCCAGCAGCATAAATGGTAGAAGTGGCACAACGAATATGACGAAGCCGCCGATTGGAGTGGCGATGAGCGCACCGAAGAAATTCCGGAACACGCCGGAAAGAAATGGTGGGGTCCATCCTCCGGATGTTGCCATGAGGCCGCCCAAGTGCACGCAGAAGGCGATTAACGCTGCAATGGGCAGCCAGCAAAGGACGAGCGTATCAAAGGCTCCTAGGTTGGAATCCTTTCCGAATTCTTGTCCCAGACCTATGGACAAATACATGGAACCGCAGGCTGAGCCCAGGAGCGCAACGTGGAGCTCCGACGCCGGGACGCCGGTATGGGAGCTAAATACTATGGAGTTAAATCCTATCCATATGGTGATAGCAATTCCCGCGGTGACTATGCCTTGGAGGACTACCAGCGCCAGCCAAATTCTCCTTCCACCCTCGTTATAGTTGATCGCCATAGTGTCCTCGCTTGTTTCACTCCCCACTCGGTGAAGTCCAACGCCTGAATTAAGCCGAGCCGCGAAGCGGCTTCGGCTTGAATGAATTGTTAGCGGTCAGTGGTTGAGTGGCTGGCATGAGAAAGGATTGAGGCAATTCTCGCCGCCGGTCTCGCTGCACGCATCCTTGTTAAGTGCATCAGCAACAATTGAGCAGCTCTTCATATCATCCATGAACCCGTGGACTGTGGCGACGTGATCTTCCGGGTCGTTCCACTTGACCACAGCGTAGTCGGGAGAGCTGCCAATCTTGTTTTTGCTAAAGAATTTTCGTGGCGCATCAAGGCCGGGCTTCTGATCGCAACCTGCTAATGCCGAGATCCCGAGTACGAGCGCTATCCATATGAGGCGAGTTGGCATGCTTGCTCCGGCTGCTCTGACCGCTAACTTGAATTCGACCTCGTTTATATATGTAGAAACAGCTTCTACGTTTATAAACTTGATTTATATATAGCAATCTTGGCGCCAGCGCGTTTATGGCTATATTAACCCAACATCGTGGTGTTCATGACCCACAAACTTCGGGGTCAGGTTAACAACTGCTTAATTCCGCCAAACAATGACGAGTAACGAGTCCGACTGAATGCCCTACCTTGGCTCACCGCCACTCAGGGGCAGACCGCGAGGAGAACGCACTTGGGTAGCATAAGCACTAAACCTTGAAGCGGAAATGCACGACATCGCCGTCACGAAGGACGTACTCCTTGCCTTCCAACCGCCACTTGCCGGCTTCCTTCGCCCCGTTCTCACCGCGGTAGGTCAGAAAATCGTCGTAGGTGATGACCTCGGCGCGGATAAACCCGCGCTCGAAGTCCGTGTGAATGACCCCGGCGGCCTGGGGCGCCGTCGCTCCCGCCGGAATCGTCCAGGCGCGTGCTTCTTTCGGGCTGGCGGTAAAATAGGTGTGCAAGCCCAGCAATGCGTAGCCGGCGCGGATCAGCCGATTGAGACCGGGTTCCTCGAGGCCGAGCGCCGTCAAGTACTCGCGGCGTTCTCCTTCGCTCAAGCACACGAGCTCCGCCTCCAACGCGGCGCAAACGACGAGACTGGCCGCACCTTCACGCGCGGCGTACTCTGCGAGATCCTCCGTCCAGCGATTCCCGCGAAGCTCCGCCTCCTTAACGTTCGCGATATAAATCGTGGGCTTCATCGTTAACAGGTGCAGATCGCGCAAAAGCTCGCACTCTTGGGGGGTCGAGGCCACGGATCGAAGCGCTTGGCCCGAATCGAGGCGGGTGCGCGCGGCCTCGAAAACCTCCCTCGCGGCCGCGGCTTCCTTGTCACCGATCTTGGTGCGCTTGATGACGCGCTCCAAGGCGCGCTCGACCGTCTCGAGGTCGGCGAGGCAGAGCTCGGTATGGATGGTCTCGATGTCGGACAGGGGATCGACGTGACCTGCCACATGCACCACATTATCGTCCTCGAAACAGCGCACGACCTGGGCCATGGCTTGTGTTTCCCGGATATGAGCCAAGAATTGGTTGCCCAAGCCCTCGCCCTTGGAGGCCCCGGCCACCAGGCCCGCGATGTCGACGAATTCCACTTGGGTCGGAACGATTTTTTTCGGTTTGACGATGTCCGCGAGCGCCGTTAAGCGAGGGTCGGGTACGGCGACCAGACCGGTGTTCGGGTCGATGGTGCAGAAAGGATAATTCTCGGCCGCGATCGAGGCTTTGGTGAGCGCGTTAAACAGCGTGGACTTACCGACATTCGGCAGGCCCACGATTCCGCATTTAAACCCCATCAGGGAAGCTTAGGGAAGCTCTGCAAAAGTGTCGCGAGCAAGCCCAGATGCGCGAAGCCGCAGAGCGAGTCGCGAGACATATCAGGTAGATAGGCGAGCGACGAGCGAGCACGCGACAAAGCAGATGGGCTGCACAGTAACTCTTGCAGAGCTTCCCTTAGAGCTTGTCACCGCGCTGATGCAGACGATTCATCGCCGCCGGCAGATCACCGCTGACGATCCAAGGCAGCAGCTCGAGGGCGGCGTCGAGCGCCGATCCGATCGCGTCCCGATCGGCGCTCGAGGGGCGGCTCAACAGGAACGGCGTGACCAGCTCGCGCGCTCCCGGGTGTCCAACGCCTACCCGCAGGCGAATGAAACCGGGATCGGGCAGGCAGGCCAAAATATCCCGCAGGCCGTTGTGCCCGCCGTGACCGCCGCCGCATTTCAAGCGCACCGTTCCGGGGGGGAGATCCAACTCATCGTAGGCCACCAATACCGATGCCGCTGGCATTCGATAATAGTGCGTGAACGCCGCGACGCTGCGCCCGCTATGGTTCATGAACGCCATGGGCTTCAGCAACCAACACTCACGGCCCGCGAGACGGACCCGGGTGATGTGGCCAAAAAAATGCCTTTGTTCCTGAAACTCGGCGCCGCACGAGCGCGCGATCCGATCCAGCAACCAGAAACCGGTATTGTGGCGCGTCTCCGCGTACTCGGGGCCCGGGTTGCCAAGACCGACGATGAGATCGATCCCCGCGCGGTCTGACACGTCCGAGCCAGATCAGGCGCTCGGTTTCGGTTCGGTCGTCGCGGCGGCGGCAGGCTCCTCCGCGGTCTCCGCCGCAGCCTCAGCCTCGCCTTCGGGCACGACCACCCGCGGGATATGCACCGAGACCACGGGCTGAGCCGGATCGCCTCCATGCAGGAGCCCGGCGGCCTCGACATCGGCGGGCAGGCTCAAGTCCGAGAGGTGCAATGTCGTACCAACGGCAACGTCCGCAAGATCGACAGCGATGAATTCCGGCAGGTCCTTCGGCAAGCACACGACTTCGACCTCGGTCATCAAGTGGCTGATGACGCCGCCGCCTTGTTTAACGCCGACACACTTGTCCGCGTTAACAAAGTGAATCGGCACCCGCATCGTGAGCTTCTCATGCTCGCTCACGCGCAGCAGATCGACATGCATGATGCGTCGCCTAAAGGGATGCCGTTGCAGATCCTTGAGCACTACCTTCTCCGTCGCGTCGTTCAGGTTCACGCTTAGAATATGCGAATAGAACGCTTCCTGCGCCAGATGTTTTTCCATCTCGTCGTGACTCAACTGCAGCATCACCGGGTCTTTACCGGCGCCATACATGATGGCCGGGATCTTGCCCGCGCGGCGCAGGCGGCGGCTCGCACCTTTCCCGGTGCCGGCGCGGCTTTCAGCGCTGATTTCGAACTGGTTCACTTTATTTTCTCCTTTTGTTTGCGGTTTTCACGGCTGGCCATGCGCTCCTGCGGGCGGGAATGTTTGACCATCAATCCATAAACATCGAGCTCAAGGACTCTCCCGAGGCGATCCGGCGTATGCTCTCGCCGAGCAGCCCAGCGACACTGAGCTGGCGGATCCGCGGGCAAGCGGCCGCCTCGGGTGTAAGCGGTATGGTGTCGGTCACCACCAGCTCATCCAATGCGGAAGACTGAATACGCTCGACGGCATTGCCCGAAAGCACCGGATGCGTGCAGTAGGCTAAAACCCGTGTGGCGCCGCGGGCCTTAAGCGCTTTGGCGGCCTCGCACAGGGTTCCGGCGGTATCCACCAAGTCATCGATCATGACACAGGTCCGGCCCTCGACATCGCCGATAATATTCATGACCCGGGCCTCGTTGGGGTTGGGACGTCGCTTGTCGATGATCGCGAGATCCGCATCATCGAGCCGCTTAGCCAGCGCTCTCGCTCTGACGACGCCGCCCACATCGGGGGAGACCACCATTACGCTCGGGTATTCGTGTTTCCACACATCGCCGAGCAGCACCGGCGAGGCGTAGATGTTGTCGAGCGGGATATCGAAAAATCCTTGGATCTGCTCGGAGTGGAGATCGACCGTCATGACCCGATCGGTCCCCACGCTCGCAATCATATTGGCGATCATCTTCGCGGTGATCGGCACGCGCGCGAAACGCGGGCGCCGGTCCTGGCGTGAATAGCCCATGTAGGGCATGACCGCGGTAATGCGAAACGCCGAAGCGCGCCGGATGGCGTCCGCCATCACCAAAAGCTCGAGCAAGTGATCATTGGTCGGGGCACAGGTAGGCTGTAGCACAAAGACATCGCGCCCGCGCACGTTCTCCGTGATCTCGACCATCACCTCGCCGTCGCTGAAACGGCCTACCGTCGCCTTCCCCAAGGGGATCTGCAGATGGTTGGCTACGGCCTGCGCCAAAGCAGGGTTGGCATTGCCCGTAAACAGCATCACCGAATCAAACGACATGCCTGCCCCTTCGTCACCTAAACATGGCTGGGGTGCCAGGATTCGAACCTGGGAATGCGGGGATCAAAACCCCGTGCCTTACCGCTTGGCTACACCCCAATAGCAGCTACTCGATGCGAGCCCCGCGTGTGCTCTCTAGCGAGCCGATCCAACAACGGGGAGCGGTTTAACCCTCTGGCCACAAACCCTTGCCAATCATCAGGCAAGGCCCGAATCACCTCGCGCGCTTGGGCTTCCGCACTAAAGCGCGCGAATACGCAGGCGCCGGTTCCTGTTAGCCTGGCGTCGCCCCATTGCTTAAGCCAGTCCAAGGCCCTTGCCACTTGCGGGTAACGCGCCCGCACCACGGGTTCGCAGTCGTTGCGGCCACCCGAGTTGATGAAATCGGCGATTGTGATGGCAGTCGAATCCCGTGTCAAATGCGGATCGGCGAACACTGCCTCGGTCGATACCATGCAGGGGGGTTGGATGATCAAAAACCAGGGCTCATCGAGCGCTAGCGTCGTCAGATTTTCTCCCACTCCTTCCGCCCACGCCGCCTGGCCATGGATAAAGATGGGGATATCGGCGCCGCGTTTTACCCCTAATTCGATCAGGCGCTCGGTGGGCAATCCAAGTCCCCATAATTGGTTTAAGGCGACGAGCGTGGTTGCGGCATCGGAGCTCCCTCCGCCGAGTCCGGCGCCGATCGGCAAACGCTTTTTTACCCTGAGATCGGCGCCGAAGCGGGTACCGGTGGCTGCCTGTAGAGAGCGCGCGGCCTTGACCACCAAGTCATCGTCGGCATGCACGCCGGGCAGCTCCGACAAGCGCCTGATCCGGCCGTCCTCGCGCGCATGGATTTCGATGCTATCGCCCCAATCCAGGAATTGAAATACGGTTTGTAACTCGTGATAGCCGTCCCCGCGCCTCCCGGTAATGTGGAGAAAAAGATTGATCTTTGCCGGTGCGGGCCAGGGTGTGGCGAGCATTTTTCAACCCATCTCCCAGCTTTGCACGACCATCCGCACCTTGAGCTGATCACTGTGCAAGAAGAGCTTGAGCGGGAGATCGACTGCCCCGCTGTGGCCATAGCTCAGAACACTGATGCGCCACCCGGACTGGTGGAGATCGATCATGCGGCCCAAGGGATCCAACTGAAGCCGGGATACCGGCGCCTCGGGATCGGGGATCCCGCGCACCCAGTAATGCAGACCCGCCACCGGCAGGGTCCACCCGAGCTGCTCCGAGAGTAGGGTCTCGGCATCGCGGGCCGTTAACGATTTATTGTCCGGCGTACGCATGACGACGCCACTCGCATCGCCATCCAGACCGTAGGTTCCTTGTCCCAGCGGGGCGACGATTCGCAGCGAGAAACCTTCACCCGCCTGCCGCCACTGCAAACCCGCCTGCCAACCGTCTCGGGGTGTCTGCACCGCGACGCGCCCATGGAGCGACCAGCGCCGCAAGGCATCGATCTCACCGCGGTGCCGTTGCCAAGCCTGGTCGATGGCTGCGTTCCCCCCCAAGTGGTAGACGGGCATCTGCGCGCATGCGGTGAGCAACAGCAGCCCAAGCGCGGCATGCCTTGCTTTCACTGGTTGAGCCGTCTCATCACTTTGAGTAGATTCGGGTCCCCCGGCGCTACCCGCAGCGCGCTGTCCCAAACCCGCCGCGCCTCGGCTCTGTCGCCCTTCACCCACAAGATCTCCCCGAGATGCGCCGCGACCTCCGGGTCATTGCGGATCTGGAGCGCTCGTCGAAGATAGCTTTCCGCCTCATCCAAGCGCCCTAAACGGTACAGCACCCACCCCATACTATCGAGGACAAAAAAATCATTCGGCGTCAATTCCAGCGCTCGTTTAATGAGCGCATAAGCCTCTTGGTAACGGGTGGTGCGATCGGCGAGAGAATAACCGAGCGCGTTGAGGGCTTGGGCGTTCTTGGGTTCGCGCGCCAGAATGTGCTTCAGATCGCGCTCCAATAGATCGACGCGGCCGATCTTGTCCGCGAGCATCGCCCGTGTATAGAGCAGTTCCGAATCATAGCCGCCGGCCAGCGCTTGGTCATAAAGCTTCATGGCCTCCGTGTACCGGCCTTGGTGGGTTAGTATTTCACCCGCGATCCGGATCGCCTTGATCCTCTGCTGCTCGTTCGAGGGTTTGATCGTCGCCAAATGGCGCTCAGCGTCTTTCACCTTACCGTGCTTAACCAGCGCCAGCGCGATGCTCAGTTGCGCGTCGAAATGATTCGGTCCTTCCTCGACCGATGAGTACCAATGGACCGCCGAGCCGTAATCCTTTTTCGCTTCGGCGATTTGTCCCAAGTAATAGCGCGCATCCTGGGTGTACTGTCCGCTCCGCGCGATGCGCATAAAACTTTGCTCGGCTTTGGCCAGATCTTGGCCTTGGAGGTAGAGCAGCCCTAGCGCAAAGCGGACATCGGGGTTGTCGGGTTGCTCCTTGGCGAGGATCTCGAATTGGTCGCGGGCCGCATCGAAACGCTTATTGTCGGCGAGCAGCCTGCCGTAAGCCATGCGCAGATGAAAGTCCTCGGGATGTTCCTTCACGGCCCCCTCGATCCAGGTCAACGCGGATTGCACGTCGCCCTGCTTTTGCAAGATCCCGAGATAGGCCACCGCCATGTTGGTGTCGAAGGGAGGAAGTCTCAGCGCCCGCTCCATGGTTTCCCGCGCTACCTGAACCTCGTCGGCGCGAAGCGCCAACCACGCATAAGCGAACAAGGCCTGCGGGTCATTTTGGTGTTTCGCCACCAGCCGCTCCATCACCTTGAGCGCCGCGGCTTGGTCCTTTTCGGTGCTGAGTAAATTGGCGATCAGCCGCAGGTTACGACTCGCCTGCTCATCGTCTGAATCCGTAACGATTTCGAGATGTTTCAAGGCTTCGTCAAGCCGGCCTCCGCGAATCAATAACGCCGCCAGCACCCGCCGCGCCTCCGGATCATCCCCGGCGCGCGCTACCCAGAGCTCGGCCGCTTCCAGCGCGTCGTGTTCGCGCTTGGCAAAAATCGCGATGCGGGTCGCACGCTCCGCGACGCGCGCATCGGCTACTGTACGTGCGATGCCTAAATAATTTTCTACCGCGATCTCGGGATGCCCTCGCTGCCCGGCGATTTCAGCGACCAGCAGCTTGTATAACATCTCTTCGGTGAGGTCGATCCTCGGCGTGGCGGCAACGGCGCTCGCGGAAGGGTCCATCACCGCTTGCGTCCCCGGCTGAGTCTGAACCTGGCTCGTAGCGCAACCGGCGAGCCACGCCGCGAGTAGGCACACAAGTCCAAAGCGCGGAGATTGGCGCCGCTTAAACGGCGCGAACGTCAAGGAATCACGCGAGGACAGCATGGTTGAATGTCTAGATCCATGGTTTAGGGAAGCTCTGCAAAAGTTACTGCGCAGCCCATCTGCTTTGTCGCGTGCTCGCTCGTCGCTCGCCTATCTAGCTGATATGTCTCGCAACTCGCTCCGCGGCGTCGCGCATCTGGGCTTGCTCGCGACACTTTTGCAGAGCTTCCTTAGCACTGGGTTGAAGAACGCATGACCGCCCCCGGTAAGGTTTTGCAAACAGCGTCCGAAACCTCGGCAGCACTCCAGAATGGCGACTTCGACCAACCCCGGGGATATGCTAATGTTGCTATTCTACTGCATTCGTATTAGTAATTACTAAGTCGGGTCCTTTGATTTCTGGGAGCCCATCGCCCCATGCATAGAGTCAATTTCCTCCGCCGCCAGGCACGGCCTCCATCGCAGCCGGGAAGCCCATGCCGCTCCTGGTAGTGGGAATCAATCATAAGACGGCACCGATAGCCGTTCGCGAGCGCGTCATGTTCACGCCCGATCGGCTCCCGCATGCGCTCTCGGAATTTCGCCGTGTCGAAGGCGTCAACGAGGCCCTTATCTTGTCCACCTGCAATCGGACGGAAATATACTGTCACCAGGCTCACGCCGATACCCACAGCCCCCTCGCATGGCTCACCGGGTATCAGGGTCTCGATGCGGCGGAGATCAAACGCTATCTGTTCTCTCTACCGCAAGAAGACGCCGTCCGCCACCTGCTACGGGTCGCGTGCGGGCTTGAGTCGATGGTGTTGGGCGAGCCCCAAATCCTCGGACAGATCAAAAATGCCTATCGCGCCGCGCGCCGCTATCAAACTCTGGGAAAATTGCTGAACAGATTGTTTCAGCATGCCTTTTCCGTCGCCAAGAAGGTGCGGACCGATACCGCAATCGGATCGAGCCCGGTGTCCGTGGCGTTTGCGGCGGTCCGCCTTGCGCAACAGATTTTCGGTGACTTCGGCGCGCGCACGGCGCTGCTCATCGGCGCCGGGGATACCATTGAACTGACGGCCCAACATCTCCACGACCGCGGGATCCGCCACATGCTGATCGCAAACCGTTCGCTCACCCGCGCCCAAGCGCTGGCGGGGCGCTTCGGCGCCTATCCGGTCAGCCTGGCGAACCTCCGCCACTATCTGAAAGATGCGGACATCGTGCTTTCGGCCACGGCCAGCGCGCAACCGATCGTGACCAAGGCCTTGGTCGAAGAGGCATTGCAGTCCCGCAAACACCGTCTCATGTTTCTAGCCGATTTAGCCGTGCCCCGAGATATCGAGCCTGAAGTCGCCACGCTCCCCGACGCGTATCTCTATACCGTCGATGACTTAGAAGTCGTCATTCAGGATAACCTCCGGCTGCGGCAGACGGCGGCCGCGCAGGCGGACGAAATTATCGCCACCCAAGTCAACCGCTACCTGGACTGGGTGCAGTCCTTGGATGCGGTGGCGAGCGTGCGCGCCTTACGCGGCAAGGCCGAGACCGTCCGCGAACAAGTAGTGCAGCTCGCCCGCCAGCGCCTGGAAAGCGGGGCGGACGCCACGGCGGTCATCGAGTCTTTGGCCCATCAGTTGACCAATAAACTAATTCACATCCCGAGCGTGAGAATGCGTGAAGCGAGCGCCGCCGGAAGGCTAGAAGTGCTAAGGGCGGCGCAGGAGATCTTCGATATAGGCCCGCCGGACGAATCCGTTTAAATCTATTCCCCGCGGTCTTGCCGCAGGGAGCTTAGCGATGGGGGGAGAGACGCAGTTCTCCCCTTTGGTCGCCCCGCGGGGTTGCATACCCCGTGGTGGCGAAATCTAAATTGACTCCTCGTTCGGCGATCGCCGGATGCGCCCAACCGGCCGCAATCTAGGCCGCGCGGCGGCAACTGGAGTAGAATATTTTTATTTCAGTGCCCATCCGCTGATGAAGGATTCTTTGCGCATAAAACTAGAACGGCTGCGCGACAGGCTATCAGAGTTAGATCACCTGCTTGCCGATCAACGGGTGATCACCGATCAGGCGGCTTTCAGAGCGCTTGGGCGGGAACATGCAGAGCTGAGCCCGGTCGTGTCGTGTTTCGGCGAGCATCTACAAAACCGCAAGGCGATCGAGGCAGCCAAGGAAATACTTAACGATGGCGATCCCGATTTGCGGGCCCTGGCCGCGGAAGAACTGAAGGAGGCCACGGCAAAGGACACGCGGCTGGAACGGGAACTTCATGCCTACTTGCTCCCGAGCGACCCCGCGGATGACAACAACATCTTCCTGGAGGTGCGGGCGGGGACCGGCGGCGGAGAGGCGGCGCTGTTCGCGGGCGACCTGTTCAGGATGTATACGCGCTACGCGGAACTGAGGTCATGGAACATGCAGGTCCTCAGCGCCAGCCGCGCCGAGGGCGGGGGTTACAAGGAGATTATCGTCCGCGTCGCAGGACGCGGGGCATACTCGAGACTTAAATTCGAGTCCGGGGTGCACCGGGTGCAACGGGTGCCAGCGACCGAGGCGCAAGGCCGCATACACACCTCCGCTTGCACGGTCGCCGTGCTGCCGGAAGCCGATGAGGTCACGGACATCGAGATCTCGCCCGCCGATCTTCGCGTTGACACGTTCCGGGCATCGGGTGCCGGCGGACAGCATGTTAATAAAACCGATTCCGCGATCCGCATCACGCACCTACCGACGGGGCTGGTCGTCGAGTGCCAGGACGAACGCTCCCAACATAAGAACCGCGCCCGCGCGCTGAGCCTGCTGCGTTCAAGGCTCCTGTCCGCCGAGCGCGAACGGCAGCGTGCAGACCAAGCGGAGAGCCGCCGCATCCTGGTTGGCAGCGGGGATCGGTCCGAACGCATCCGGACCTATAATTTTCCGCAAGGCCGGCTCACCGATCACCGCATCAATCTCACCCTGTATAAGCTTAACGATATTCTCGAAGGACAGATCGACCTCGTCATCGATCCGCTCATCAGCGAGCATCAGGCGGAGTTGATGGCAGCTACCGGTGCTTAATCAAAAACGGCCGCGCTCACCAACCATTGGGTTCCTCGTCGAGGAGGCCGAGCGCAAGCTCGCCGCGTCGGGCTCGGCGCGGCTCGACGCCGAGTTGTTGCTGGCTAGAGTCATCGGCGCCAGCCGCGCCCATCTGTACGCCTATCCCGAGCGCCCCTTACCGGTGCGCGCAATAATAAGGTATCGGCGGGTCATCGACGAGCGCGCCCGCGGCGTTCCGCTCGCCTATTTGGCCGGATCGCACGGGTTCTGGTCGTTCGAGATCACGGTTAACCCAAACACCCTCATCCCGCGTCCGGAAACCGAGCATTTGGTGGAAACCGCCCTCGCCCTGATTCACACCCACGGCCTGCGGACGGTAGCCGATCTCGGGACCGGCAGCGGCGCCGTGGCGCTTGCCCTTAAGCGCGAAGTTCCAGCGCTCGAGGTCTTTGCCACCGACATTTCTCCGCAAGCCCTCGTGGTCGCGCGGCGCAACGCTAATGCGCTGGGGCTCTCCGGCATTCAGTTGCTCCGGGGAGACTGGTGCCGAGCGTTGCCCGAGCGGCGGTTTGATCTGATTGTCTCGAACCCCCCTTACGTGGCCTCGGATGACCCGCGCCTGCGCACGGACCAGATCCGCTTCGAGCCTTTGATCGCCCTTGACGGAGGCCGTGACGGCCTGGAAGCGATCCAGAGCATAATCGCGGGCGCCCGTGAGCGCTTACGACCGGGAGGCTGGCTGGCGATCGAGCACGGCGCCGATCAAAGAAAACCGATCGAGACGCTGTTCGGCGCGCACGGATTTCGTTCCGTCGCGTGCGTTCGTGACTATGCCGGCCATGAGCGCGTCTGCCTTGGGCGCTTCGTCGCGGCGGATTGAACCTTCGCCAGCGCCCCGTTCCATGGACATTTATTCTCGCTCGATGCAAGACCTGCAACTGCTCCGCTACAGCCGCCAGATCTTGTTGCCTGAGATCGACATTTCCGGCCAAGAGCGGCTCCTCTGCGCGAGCGTGATGATCTTAGGACTGGGCGGGCTCGGATCGGCGGCCGGCATGTATTTGGCGGCCGCCGGCATGGGTCACCTCGTCTTGGTCGATTTTGATCGGGTCGATATGGCGAATCTGCAGCGTCAAATTGCCCACGAGACCAAGGATATCGGCCGCCTCAAGGCCGAATCCGCGGCGGAACGCCTGGAAGCGCTCAATCCCGATTGTCGAATAACGGCGATCGGCTGTCGATTGGACAGCGGCGAGTTGACAAAAACAATGGCCGGCGTCGACGTCGTGGTGGATGCCAGTGACAACTTCCCGACCCGTTTCGCGCTGAATCGGGCCTGCTACGATACGAAAACACCGCTCGTTTCAGGCGGCGCCATGGGATTCAGAGGGCAGGTGGGTGTGTTTAAACCGGGCCAGGCAGACAGCCCTTGCTATGCCTGCCTCTACGACGACCACGATGCGGCCGCGGATACCTGCACGGAATCGGGCGTGATCGCGCCCTTGGTCGGGATCATCGGCAGCGTGCAGGCGCTCGAAACCATCAAGCTGCTCACGGCCACTGGCGTACCTCTGCTCGGACGGCTGCTCCGGCTCGATGCTTTAACGATGACCTGGACCAGCGCGCGGATCGCTAAGGATCCGCGCTGTCGCGTCTGCGGCAGCCCGGAACCGGTCTCGGCCTAGCGCTTGTGGGCGTTGCTCGCCTCGCGGTCCCGGATCACCGGGCCGCCATTGCGGACCACTAATCGCCCAACTCGTGGCCGATCACCCCACCCGCGATGGCGCCGGCGCCCGTGGCGAAGGGGTCGCCGTAACTCAATTCACTGCCTAAGAAACCGCCGACCACCCCGCCCAGGATGATCCCGAGCGGCGAGTGACCATCGTGGTGCCGACGATACCCATAAGCCCCGGCATAGTAGCGATCACGCTGGTGATAATCGTAATTATACCGGGGGCGGTACGCCGGATAATAACGCGGAGCATGATGATGGTGGCGGTGATGGTGGTAATGACGGCCATGATGCCCATGACCATGGTGACCGCCCCCCGCAAACCCCGGCGAGGATAAGAGTAAACTTACCGCCATTGCGCTGCCAAGCATAAATTTTTTCATCGGTAATCTCCTAGATAAACCCTGGTCTGTCATCGATCCAACGGGCGCATTGCCCATAAAACGCCGCCAGGATACAGGGGGGAGGCTGAACGGAGGCTGAATACCGGACGAGGCTCGCGGTGGCGTCAATTACTCGATAAGCGGTAGTTGTGCATGAATTGCCAACTGCGCGTAATGTGAAGAATATCGACCTCACCGCTGATGTTGTCGGGGAAGGGCGCGAAGGGTTGCGCTAGATTCACGATCCGGATCGCCGCGTCATCGAGAACTTTAAAACCCGACGGCCTTCGCACCGCTATGCCAGACACCGAGCCATCGGCCCGCAGCGCCACATCGAGGATCAAACTACCGGCGAGCTTATTGCGGCGCGCTTCCTCGGGATAATTGAGGTTTCCGACCCGTTCCACCTTGGTCCGCCACGCCTCCATATAGGCGGCATAGCGGTACTCCGTCGTGGTGGCCGAGATAAATTTGCGTTTCGGCCGCTTTGCCCGTGCTTCCAAGCGCTGGGCCAGCTCGGCATTCAAGCTGGCCATCGCCAGGCTCTGACTGATGAGCATCGTCGCACTCGCAGGCGGCGCCGCCGTCGTACTCGGTTCCTGCACTGCTGCCCGCTGCTTCTTTGCCGGCTCCGCGACTACCGCCTTATGGTTGGATTTCGCCTCGGCGACCAATACCTTACGCTGTTGTTTTGGCGCGCTTTTCTCGGCAACCTCGCGCTTGAACTTACGTTCCTTGGTCATCGCCTTGACCGCTTGCTCGAGCCGGCTCACGGCTCCGGGAGGGGGTGCCGCGGCGATGTCTGGGCGGCGTTCGGGAAAGGGCGCGGCGAGCGGTGTGGTCGGGCGCAACTTACGCTCGCTCTCTCCTCCGCCCACCAGGTTGGCTTGAGCCAAGAAACTGGCTTCATCGGGTCTCCGGGCGCTACGCTGCTGTACCAAGATCACATCCAGGGAATCGTACCGCGGCGCGGGTCGATCCGGGGGCGCAAAGCTCACGCCCAAGATGACGATCGCGTGCACCACGAGGGCAAAACAGAGTGTAAGCGTCAACCGATCGGCAGGAGTAACCGTGGGATAGGCGACTGTCTCGCTCATTTGGCTAATAGTACCTGGGTCATACTGCGGGCGATTATACCGTTCAAGAGTCCGAAGACGAGCGCCGCGCTCATCAGCACCGGAAGCAGCTTGAACAAGCCGGCATGGGGTATGAATAAGCAATAAGCCGCACCGATTTGCCCTCCCATATGCGCGAGCGCGGCGAGCAGACTGTAGCCCACTTCACTCAAGGCCTTGCGACTTACGGACACCGCAAGACCCAGCACCATGAGGCTCGCCAGGGCGCCGGACAGGCTTAAGGCGAAGCCCGGCGACAGGAACGTACCGGCGAGCAGACTCCCCGCAAGCACCCGGAGTAGCGCTATCCAGGCCGCGGTCGCCCATCCGAAACATACCAGCGCCGCCACGGTGACGATATTGGCCAACCCCGGTTTGAAGCCGGGCAAGGGGCTGGGAAATGCCATTTCCAAAACGTACATTCCTAGCGCCAGGGCCGTTAACCATGCGATGCGGATGTCCTCTCGTGTGACCTCGAATTCCACGCTCAAAAGGTTATTGCATCAAAACCCGTACCTTTTCCTACGACCTGGACCGCAACGGCGTTCGGCAGGCAAGCCGCGAAATCACCGTCGCTTGCGAGCCATCCGCTGTGAATACAGTGCTTGCCGAGGCAAGGCGCGCGGCGAAATCGAATGCGGCCGTCCCGTATTTCGAGATCGGTCGGCCCCAGCACGCCCTCGATCACTACCTCGCGGTCAGCGCCGAGTGCAAGCCATAGGTCCGGTTTTCCGGCGCTCGACACCCGCGCGCTTTCCGCCGCCGGCGCGGGCGCCCAAGAATGCGCATACAAAGCCGCGATCAGCGCCAGAGCAAGGATCAGAACGGTCTTATCCGCGGTCGTCATCGGTCAGCGCTCTTAACGATACTCCGGCCAGGATCGACGTGAAAACGTATGCGTTCGCGCAGCTTGGAGGTCACATGAATGTTCCCCGCGGCGTCCACCAGCATGGCTTGCTTTATTCCCATCGCCTGCGCCAGCGCTTCCCAATGATCGGGGCCCGCAACCAGTAGCGCGGTTGCAGTCGCATCGCCGACGGCCGCGCTGCGGTGGATCACCGTCGCACAAATCGCTTTCCGTATAGGATAACCGGTCCGAGGGTCGATCACATGATGATATCTTTTCCGATTATAAATGAAAAACCGTTCATAATCTCCTGACGTTAGAATACTTTCATCAGTCTCAATCTCAACCGAAGCGAACACCCCCGGCGCCCGCGGATGACGGATGCCGATATGCCAGGGCCGGGCCCCGCGGCGGCCGTAGGCGCGCAGATCGCCCCCGGCGTTGAGAATCGCGTTCTTAATCCCTAAGGCGCGTAAGGCTTCGATCCCGCGGTCAACGGCATAGCCCTTGGCGTAAGCGCCAAAATCCAGACGCAGCGCTTTATTCGTGCTTTTGAGCGTTGGGGCCGCGAACACTAGCGCCTGCATGCTCGGCTGCCCCGCGACCAGCCGCATAATATCGTTGCGCGGCGGCGGTGTTCGCGGCGGCTCGCCGCCGGTAAAGCCCCATAACTCGACGAGCGCGCCGATCGCGGGATTAAATAGACCCCCGCTCAGCCGCGATAAGCGCGTGGCCTCGTCGATCATCGGTACGAGCAAGGGATCCACCGTAAAGGGCTGTCCTCTAGCAAGCAAACGATTGGTGCGCGCTAAAACGCCTTCCCGCCACGGGTACAGGTCTTCATCCAGCGTCTTGAAATCCTTTTCGATGCGGCGATACGCCCGTTGCGCCGAGCGGGATTCCGCGCCAGCGATCGTCAGCTCGATGAGGGTACCGAAGGCGAAGAATTGAAACTCGTGGACGGGGATCTCACGTTGTTCGCACGCACATAGGAGAAGGGCTATTAAAAGCGCCCCGAGGCGGCACCGATGCGTATGCATTCAACCGCGAAGCAGGCTTAACCGGCGCTCTATCGCAGCCATAAGTTCGGCGGCGATATTAAGCCCATAAAGCGCGTCGATTTCGCGGATGCAGGTCGGACTCGTCACGTTGATCTCAGTAAGATAATCGCCGATGACATCAAGGCCGACAAACACGAGTCCCTTCTCGCACAACGCGCCCCGCACTTGACTGCATATCCAGTAATCGCGCTCGCTCAGCGCCACGCCTTTGCTCATGGCGCCGACCGCCAGGTTTCCACGGGTCTCGCCGGGGGCCGGGGTCCGGGCCAAGGCAAAGGGTACGGGTTCGCCGTCGATCAGCAAGATGCGCTTATCCCCCGCTACGATTTCCGGGACGAAGCGCTGCGCCATCGTGAACTGGCTGCCGTGGCCGGTCAAGGTCTCGATGATGACGTTGGTGTTCGGATCGCCCCTGCGCACGCGAAAGATAGAGACACCCCCCATGCCGTCCAGGGGCTTCAAGATGATATCGCCGTGTACCTCCAGGAAGTCCCTAATGCGTGTCCGGCTCCTGGTCACCAGGCTCGGCGGACAGCACTGCGGAAACCAGGCGGTAAAGAGCTTTTCGTTCGCGTCCCGAAGGCTACGGGGCGCGTTTACAACCAAGACGCCGGCCGCTTCGGCAAGCTCCAAGAGATAGGTCGCATAAATATACTCCATGTTATAGGGCGGGTCTTTACGCATGAGCACCACATCCAGATCCGAAACCGGCCGCGTTTGCTCATGGATAAATCGATACCAATGATCGCAACGGTCCTCGACCGCTAGTTCTCGCAGGCGAGCGAAGGCCCCGCCGCTGTCAAGAAACAGATCCGCCAACTCCATGTAATAGAGTGGCCAGCCGCGCGCTTGCGCCGCGAGCAGCATGGCGAAGCTACTGTCTTTCTTGATGTCGATCCCCGCGATTGGGTCCATCACGATGCCAAGCTGGATGCTCATAGTGCCCACCACCGAAAGCTCAGAGGCTGTGAAAAAATTGTTTGCAGGGGGATCGCCAATTGATCATGAATATGCGATCTTAGCACCATGAGCAAAGAACCTTCGCTGTTCCCTGATCTCCCACAACCCGATACCAC